>Ga0268254_10000161_pt1 | contig 58391 bp, 54 predicted proteins | sample AgamicOrSfrz_FD_200251 | JGI IMG/M metagenome (GOLD analysis project Ga0268254, IMG submission 200251) | Agave microbial communities from Guanajuato, Mexico - Or.Sf.rz (v2) (version 3) | ecosystem: Host-associated > Plants > Phyllosphere > Phylloplane/Leaf | place: Guanajuato, Mexico...
CCACGGACGACGACAATGCCGCCGTCTACGCGATTGAAAACTTCGATCCGGGCTCGCGTGCGGCGGTGCTGTCGCGCGGCCTGATCGGCAGCCTCGGCGAGCGCGTCGTGGTCGCCTCGCCGATCTACAAGCATCACTTCGATCTGCGTACGGGTGAGTGTCTCGAAGCCCCCGAGAATTCGGTCAGCGCGTATCCCGTGCGCGTGGAAAGCGGCAAAGTATGGGTTGCCGCATGACACACGAGACCGACGCGCAATCATCGGCGGGTGCATCGTTAGGCGCTCCTGCGCCCGCGCGAGCGCGGCTCGTGGTGATCGGCAACGGCATGGCCGGCATGCGCACCGTCGAGGAACTGCTCAGGCTCGCGCCGGACCTCTACGACATCACCGTATTCGGCGCGGAGCCCTACGGCAACTACAACCGCATTCTGCTTTCGCCGGTGCTGGCAGGGGAGAAGACGGTCGATGACATCATCCTCAATACGCGCGACTGGTATGACGAGAACGGCATTCGCCTGTATGCGGGCGATCCGGTCGTCGCAATCGACCGCCGGCGCCGCGTCGTGCGTGCGCAAAGCGGCATCGAGGTGGGCTACGACCGGCTTCTGATCGCAACCGGCTCAAAGCCGTTCCTGATTCCGGTGCCGGGGCACGATCTGCCTGGCGTGATTGCGTTTCGCGACATTCAGGATGTCGAAACGATGCTCGAGGCCGCGCGCAACCATCGCCATGCGGTGGTGATCGGCGGCGGACTGCTGGGTCTGGAGGCCGCAAACGGACTGATGCGCCAGGGCATGTCGGTCACGGTCGTGCATGTAATGGACAGCCTGATGGAGCGTCAACTCGATCGCAGCGCATCGGCGTTGCTGCAACAGGCGCTCGAGCGCAAGGGGCTGCGTTTCCTGCTCAAGGCGAACACCACGGCCATCGTCGGACCCGAACGCGTGCGCGCCGTGCGTTTCGACGACGGCAGCGAAATTCCCGCCGATCTCGTCGTGATGACGGCCGGCGTGCGTCCCAACATCGAGCTTGCCAAGCAGGCAGGACTGCATTGCGAACGAGCGATTGTGGTCGACGACACATTGCAGACATACGATCCGCGCATCTACGCGGTGGGCGAATGCGTGCAGCATCGCACCGCGACTTTCGGTCTCGTTGCACCGATCTGGGACCAGGCGCGCGTGTGCGGCGCGCATCTCGCAGGGGCGGGGCATCGCCGCTATGTGCAGCGCGCGACGGCCACCCGGCTCAAGGTCACCGGCGTCGAACTGTATTCGGCTGGCGATTTCATCGGCGGGCCGAACAGCGAGGACCTCGTGCTGCGCGATCCGCGACGCGGCGTCTACAAGCGTCTCGTGATCGAGGACAACCGCGTGATCGGCGCAGTGCTGTACGGCGACGTCAAGGAAGGCGCGTGGTACTTCGAGCTGATCCAGAACCGCACCGACATTTCATCGCTGCGCAGCCACCTGCTGTTCGGCAAAGCCTTGTGCGAGGCGCAAGCTGCCTGACCTGGAATACATCGTGAGCTTCCCCATCGCAATCTCGAGCATGTCTGGCAGCGGCGAGGCTGTCAGGACCACCTGTCCGTACTGCGGCGTCGGTTGCGGCGTACGCGTGAGCGCGCGCCCGGACGGCGGGCATGACATCGCGGGCGACGAGTCGCATCCCGCGAACTTCGGCCGCCTGTGCGTGAAGGGCTCGGCGCTCGGCCAAACCATCGGGCTCGAAGGGCGGCTCCTGCATCCGAAGATGCGCGAGCCGGCGAGCGGCGCATTGCGCAACGTGTCGTGGGACGAAGCACTCGATGCCGTGGCCGGCGGCTTCCGACGGATCATCGACGAGCACGGACCGGATGCGGTCGCGCTGTACGTGTCGGGCCAGTTGCTGACCGAGGACTACTACGTCGCCAACAAGCTGATGAAGGGCTACGTCGGCAGCGCGAACATCGACACCAATTCGCGTCTGTGTATGTCGTCTTCGGTTGCGGGCCACAAGCGCGCGTTCGGCGAAGACGTGGTGCCGGTGTGCTACGAAGATCTCGAACTCGCAGATCTCGTGGTGCTGGTCGGCTCGAACACGGCGTGGTGTCATCCGATCCTGTTCCAGCGGATCCTCAAGATGAAGGAGACACGGCCTGCTCTGAAGGTGGTCGTGATCGACCCGCGCTACACCGCGACCTGCGAGATGGCCGATCTGCATCTGCCGCTCAGCGCGGGCACCGACGTGCGCCTTTTCAATGGACTCCTCAGCTTTCTCGCCGAGCACGGCGCGACCGACGCACAATTCGTCGATGCGCATACGAGCGGTTTCCCGCAGGCGTTGGCGGCTGCCTCGGCGGACGCGGCAAGCGGCTTCGACCTCGCGCAATGCGCGAAGGCGTGCAAGGTCGACCCGCACGATCTGCTCGAGTTCTACCGGCTGTTCGCCCGTACCGAGCGCGTGATCACCGTGTATTCGCAAGGCGTCAATCAGTCGAGCTCGGGCAGCGACAAGGTCAACAGCATCATCAACTGTCATTTGCTGACGGGGCGCATCGGCAAGCCTGGAATGGGGCCGTTTTCGTTCACCGGACAGCCGAACGCAATGGGCGGACGCGAAGTCGGCGGCCTCGCCAACACGCTCGCCGCGCATCTCGAACTGGACGACCCGCGGCATCGCGAGCTCGTTCAGCAATTCTGGGGCGCGCCGGTTGTCGCTTCGCGTGCGGGGCTCAAGGCCGTCGAACTGTTCGAGGCCATTGAGCAAGGCCGCGTCAAGGCGGTCTGGATCATGGGCACTAATCCAGTGGTGAGCCTGCCCGATAGCGATCAGGCCAAACGGGCACTCGCGCGCTGCGAGCTGGTGGTCTGCTCGGACATTGTCGAGAGCACGGACACCAATGCGCTCGCGCATATCCTGTTGCCGGCGCTCGGTTGGGGCGAAAAGGACGGCACAGTAACGAATTCGGAGCGCCGGATCTCGCGCCAGCGCGCATTTTTGCCGGCGCCCGGCGAAGCGCGCGCGGACTGGCAGATCATCTGCGACGCGGCGCGGCGCATGGGTTATGCGGGCTTCGAGTTCGCGAGCCCGCATGAAATCTTCGACGAGCATGCGCGGTTGAGCGCATGGCGCAACGTCGGCGGCGAAGCGGCAGGCCGAGCGGGCGACCACGTCGGCGTCCGTGACGGCATGCAGAACGACATGCAGAACAACGGCAGCGTGCATCGCGCTTTCAATCTCGCCGGACTCGTGGGTCTTGGCCGCGACGGCTACGCGTCATTGCAGCCCGTGCAGTGGCCCGTGCACGCGAGCGGCGACGCCACCGCGCCTGGCACCGCGCGTCTTTTCGACGACCGCCGTTTCAGCCACGCGGACGGCCGCGCGCGCTTTATCGCGACGCCGCCGCGCGCACCTGTCCATGCGCCGGACGACGACTATCCGCTTACGCTGAACACCGGCCGCGTGCGCGACCAGTGGCACACGATGACTCGCACCGGCAAATCGGAGAAACTCGCCGGGCATGTGACCGAAGCATTCGTCGACATGCATCCGCAAGATGCGCTGCTGTGCGGCGTACGCGAAGGCGACCTTGCGCGCGTGTCGAGCCGCTGGGGCGCGATGGTCGGGCGGGTTCAGTATGGCGGCGGCATGCCGCGCGGCAGTGTGTTCCTGCCGATTCACTGGAACGATCAGGTGGCCTCCGACGCGCGCGTGGGAGCCGTGGTGAATCCGGCGGTCGACCCCGTCTCCGGCGAGCCGGAGTTCAAGCACACGCCAGTGCGGGTCGACAAGTTTCATGTCGCGTGGCACGGCTTTTCGCTGAGCCGACGCGCGCCGCGCCTTGACGGCGTGACGTACTGGACGCGCGTGCAGGGAGCGCAGTTCGTGCGCTATGAACTCGCCGGGCGCAATCCGTTTGGCCAGCAGGGCGATCGCGGCGCCTGGGCGCGCGCGCTGTTCGGCGTGGACGACCCGCATGCCGACTGGCTCGAATACGAGGACCGCTCGGCTGGCGTCTATCGCGCGGTGCATCTCGTCGATGACCGCATCGAGAACTGCGTGTTTCTTTCGGCACGCCCCGATTTGCCGGCGCGCGAATGGCTTGCGAGCCTGTTTGCAAAGGAGAGGCTCGACGAGGCCGACCGCATCGGCGTGCTCTCCGGACAATCGCTCGGCAAAGGCGCCGATACCGGACCGACGGTCTGTTCGTGCTTCGGCGTGGGACGCAACACGATATGCACGGCGATTCGCGAGCAAGGTCTGAAGAGCGCCGCTGAGATTACTGCGTGTCTGAAGGCCGGCGGCAATTGCGGCTCGTGCGTGCCGGAGTTGAAGAAGCTGCTGGTCGATACGGAACTGGCGCGACTGAATGCTGCTTGAGTTGAAGCGCGCGTGGCGTGAGCGTGGCTGAGGGCGAGTGTGCATACAGGGCAGGACAGCGCACGAGTGCCGATACAGCGCATGACTGCGTACGACTGGGCGTGGCCGGGCGTGGCACGGCCGTGACATGAGTCGCGCGCGAAGCGCCTTAGCCGGCTAACCGTCCGGCGAGCCAGCCATGAATGCGATGCTGACGAGAGAACCTCTGCTGCGATGATGAAGAAACTGCAAACGCTGCTGCGCGCGCTCGACCCTAGCCGCGCATTCAACGACGAGCACGAAGCCGGTGTCGCCATGTCGCCGGCCAAGAATGACGGCGGTTCCCACCAGCGTCACGCGGCCAGTCTCCGCCCGGCGCGTTTGCGCACCTCACGGCGCCCGGCACGTGCCGGGCGGCGCGGCGTGGTGTCGAGATAGCACGAGCGGTGGAAAGGTAAGCGCTGCAAGCGGTTATTGGAGTCCGCGGCAATTGTGCGTGTTCACGGTATTCGCGTTATGCGCATTATTCGCGTAATTCGCGTTATTCGCGTTATTCGAATCAGCCGATTTTCCAATAATAATTTTAAACGCCTGATGATTGCGCTGCGAACAAATGCAGCTGCATGACCGATTAGTAGTCGATATTTAGTTCAGACATAAATCGCCGCTGCATATTCGAACGCCATATTTGACGAAAGGCCGGCTCGCATAACGGCTCTGACCTGACGGCTTTCCCTTCCTGCGAATGCGGCCCACGGCGTCGCAAAGCGAATTTTCCATACGATATGTTTAAATCGCGGCTATGGCTGGCCATGAACCCATGCATTTATTGATTCCCCGGAATGGTGCAGTTTCGGATTACAATCGGCATTCGGCACAACGCTGCCAAAATCAAATAAGACGCGGAAAGACTGACCAGGTTTCACCTTTTAAGAGGTGGGGGCCGGTAATTCCTCCCTGCGTGCAGACTAATAGAACATTTTGAGAGACAGATTATGCTAAGCCCGAAGGAGTTTGCCACCCTCATGCTGGTCAAGGCGGCTCCCGATCAGATAGATATGTGTCGCGAGGAACTCGATACATTGCTGGAACGTCAGCTTGTCGCCCTCGAAGAACTCGCTTGCGGACACCAGCGCCTGCATGTCACCGGCGCGGGGCATTCAGTGCTCAACGCCGTGGCGCGCAAACGCTAGCCGCGAAGCCCGCGGTCGCATCGAAACATTGGCGAGAAAGGTAGTAATGGACGAAGAACTGGTTAGCATCGTGATGGGTCTGGCGGTCCTCGTGATCGGCATTATCTTCGCGGTCGGCCACTATCGGCGCGAACATCGCCGCACGCAACTGCTGCGGCAACTCGATCACACGCCCATCTGGCATTGGCAGCGGCATCATCACCGCCACTGAGGCGAGCCCGGCCCGCATGGGTTTGCCGCGTTCCGGCGCGTGAGGGATTGACGCTATTTGCGGCCGGCGCGCACGAGCAGATAATGGACGGTTCCGACCGGACACTGGCTCGACATGCGCGACCGAATCGACGACGAAATAACCTTCCGCAAACTGGAAGTGCTGCTCGCATTCATGCAGACCGGCAGTCTCGCCAAGGCGGCCGAGGTGCTGAATGTGAGCACGGTCAGCGTGCACCGCGCGCTGCATTCGCTCGAAAAGGGCGTGCGCTGCGCGCTGTTTCGCCACGAAGGCCGTAATCTCAGATCGACAGATGCCGCGCAGATGCTTGCCGACGTCGCCGACGAAGTCCTCACGCTCATGTCCGACGGCATTCGCGCAACGCGCGAAGCGGCGGGCTATTCGTCGGATCGCCTGAAGATCGGCTCGCTGTATTCGCTTACTATCAGGACCGTGCCCGGCATTGTCGTCGACATCAAGGTGCGGCGGCCTGCGCTGCAGGTCGAGCTCGTGCTCGGGCCCAACGCGGAGCTGATCGAGAAACTCAAGCAGGGTGCAATCGACGCGGCGCTCATGGCCTTGCCGGACGCCGAGCCTGAGCTTGCCTCCGTTCCGCTTTTCGAAGACGACATTTTCTTCGCGGCGCCCGCCAATTCGCCTTATGCCAACCTGGAAGCGGTCGATCTGCGCGACTGCCGTGACGAGACTTTCGTCTCGCTCGGCGAGGGCTTCGCGACCTATCACGGCTTCCAGGAGGCGTTTCGCGTTGCCGCGTTCACGCCCAACGTGACCATGCAGGTCGGCGACATCTATTCGTTGATGAACCTCGTGAGCGGTGGCGTCGGTTATACGCTGCTGCCTGGTCGCGTGCGGGGCGTGTTCGGCGAAAAGGTGCAGTTCATCCCGCTCAAGCCGCAATACCTGATGCGCCAGACCATCGGCGTCAGTTTCCTGCGCGCGCGCGAGCGCGACCCGAACCTGCTCGCGCTGATGGCCGTGTGCCGTCTGCGCACGAGAAACGAAGGCTGAGTGCCCGCTGAACGTTCGCGCCGCAGACGCTGGCGCGAGCGGACGGCCCGCGCGCTCAACTGCCCACCAGCGCCCGCGTCGTGAAGAACAGCAGCGAAGGTCCTAGCAGGCAGCCCACGCCCGTATGGAATGTCGCAATCAGCGCACCGTAGGGGACGAGCCGCCGGTCGGTGGCCGCGAGTCCTGCGCTCACGCCGCTCACAGTGCCCGCGAGACCGCCGAAAATCATCGCCGAGCGCGGCGTTTTCAGCCCCATGAAACCGGCCGCGAGCGGCGTGCCGACCATCACGATGATCGCTTTGATGAGCCCCGTTGCGATGCTGAGCGCGATCACGTCCGAGCTCGCGCCGATCGCCGCGCCCGTCACCGGACCCACAATGTAAGTGACCGCGCCCGCGCCGATGGTGGTCATGCTGACCGCATCGGTATAGCCGAACGCATGCGCGATGCTCGCGCCGACAATGAACGGCAGCACCGTGCCGAGCAGCAGCGACACCACGCCGATGAGCCCGGCCTTGCGTGCCTCGGTGGCCTGCACTTCGAAAGCGGTCGCGACAATCGCGAAGTCGCGCAGCATTGCGCCGCCCATCAGGCCGACGCCCGCGAAGAGCGGCAGATCGGCCAGACCTTTCTGACCGGCGGTAAAGGCGCCGCCCAGATAGGCGAGCACGAGGCCGATCAGGATAGCGATTGCCGAGCCGTGCACGCGACCGAAGGTGAGCTTGCGCGAGATCAGCGAGGACACCCACATGATGAGCCCAACGAGCGCGAACGCAGTGACGAGGCCGTTGTGTATCAGTACTTTGTCGAGCATCTGGAGCATGGCTAGGTCCTCGTTCAGATTTCTTCGGGTTGCGCGACGTTGGCGAACGAGGTGCTGTCACTACCGGTGCGCGAGAGCACCGCGATGCAGCCGGCACACAAGGCCGCGGCGCCCAAGGCCGAAAGCAACGCGACCGGCCCGCCCTTGAGCGCGGCGACAACATTCTGGTTGGCCGCCATGGCCACCACGACGGGGATATACATCGCGCCCCAGAAGCCGACACCGGCTTCGGTTTCTTTCGGCAGCAGTCCTTTGCCGTGCAGATAGAGCCGCAGGAAGATGAGCAGCAGCATCGCAATGCCGACGCCGCCGACGTTCGTCTTGACGCCTATCGCCGCTCCGAGCAGATCGCCCAGAAAAAGCCCGGCGAGGTGGCAGAAAGCGAGCAACGCTGTTCCGTAGATGATCATCTCGTGTCTCCTGTCGGCCGCGGCCGACGCTTGCTATGGTGTTTTGCCCGGCTTTCGCGCGAGGCGCCCCGCTGACCGGTTGATCGGCCTTTTCGCGAGGCGGCTGTGCGTGGGCTGCCGCGCATACGGCCGGCACCGCGGCTGCCGGCCCGCGGATTTTTCCCACGACATGGCGCGAGTCTAGGGGAGACAGCGAAGCGGCTTCAATCACCTTCGGCAAGCGTTTGTTATCGTCAAGCTAATGATTCGCGGCGCGCGACGTGCAAAGCCATGTGGGGCGGGGCGCGGGCGGCGTGCGGCGGCGCTTAGGGGTTTTCCCTCGCGGGGTGCGCTGACGACTTCCATGCGGAGCCATCATGGAGTTTCCTCGAACATGCGCCGGTGAACATGCCCGTGCAGTGCGATGCGATTGCGGCGGGGCGCTCGGGGGGGTATGCGCACGAGAGAAGGGTCGTGGCTTTCAGTCGGCTGTCATTGGCCGTCACGGGTTGTGTTGGATTGGGTTGCCATGCGAAAGCCTTGCTGAGGCCCCTTCGCTATCGGGACCTCGGGCATGGGCGGCGGAATTCACACGAGCGATCACACCCGCATGAGACCTTCGTGATCCAGAATCCGGATGTTCTTGCCCTGCGCGTCGAGCAAACCGTCGCGTTGGAATCGGGACAGCATCCGGCTCACTGTTTCGAGCTTGATCCCAAGATAGCTGCCGATTTCCTCGCGCGTCATGCGCAGGTGGAATTCAGCCGGCGAATAGCCGCGCTTTCTCAAACGATCCGACAGGTTCAGCAGGAACGTGGCCACGCGCTGTTCGGCCGACATCGTGCCGAGCAGCATCATCTGCGACGATTCGCGCACGATCTCGCCGCCCATCATGCGGTGCACGTGCTGCTGGAGCGCCTTGACTTCGCGGCACATGGTCTCGAGCGGATGGAACGGAATGATGCAGACCTTGCTGTCTTCCAGCGCAACGGCGTCGCAGCTGTGGCGGCCGAAACAGACGCCGTCGAGCCCCAGCGAATCGCCGGCCAGATGAAAGCCGGTGACGTGCTCGCGACCGTCGCGGTGCATGACGACGGTCTTGAACGAGCCCGCGCGCACGGCGTAGATGTTCTGGAACGGGTCGTCGGTACGGTAGATCGTCTCGCCCTGCTTGATGGTGCGCGACGGGCAGATGAGCGCTTCGATCCGTTGCAATTCCTCGGGCCTCAGCCCGTGCGGCATGCAGATGGGACGCATCGCGCAGGACGTGCAGCGCAGTGCGTCGTTACGCGGCCCGCGCTCGGTGGCGGAGCGTCGCGCAGGCGTGGAGGCCGCCTGAAGCGGGACGACAGTGCGCGAGCCAGGCGCAAGCACGGCGACGTCAGACATGATGAGCTCCTGATTGAAGAACGGCGCGTGCGTGATGCTGGCTGGCGATCCGCTGGATCGTGGCTCGCGCGAGTTCGAATTCGCGGGTCTTGTCGAAAAAGTAGTGCGCACCACCAGTCAGGCACGCTCGCCGGAACCCCGCGCCAGAACGGTTGGTCAGCACCATCGCGATTACATGCGGCATGCGTTGCGCAAGCAACGCGAGTAATTCGAGACCGCTACCGCCGTTCAGACGCAACTCCGTCACCACCAGATCGGCGGCGCTGGCCTCTATGCCGGGCAACGCGGCGCCGGGCTCCTCCGCTTCGCCGACGATCTGCACGCCGTGCAGTGTGCCGAACAGCGCGGCCATGCGGCGCCGCACGGGCGAGGCTTCGTCGACCAGAAACACACGCAGCGCCGGGTGAGTGAGGCTTGAGTTCATGGCTCGAAGTATCGGGCGCGCTGTCTCAAAATAAAATCGGCGCGCGGCGAACTTCGAGTAGGCAATTGGGAAGGGCTGTAGGGCTTTTCCTACAGCAGACATTGGAATTGCGAGCAAGGCGCTCGGCGTCGGTCAGATTTCGTCTTCTTCGTCGTTGACCAGTTTGTGGCGCATTGCGTAGCGCACCAGCGCGGCTTCGCGCGGCATCTGCATTTTTTCGAGAATGCGCGTCTTGTAAGTACTGACAGTCTTGCCGCTGACGCACAGCTCGGCCGCGATCTCGGTGATCGTCTGGCCGGCGGCAATGCGTTTGAGCACGTCGAATTCACGATCCGACAGGCGCTGATGCGGCAGCAGGTCGGTGGGTTCGTTCAGGCTCTGCGCGAACCGCTCGGCCATTGCGAGGCTCACGTAGACGCCGCCCGCGGCGACCTTCGTCACCGCCGCGACGAGCTCGGCACTCGCGCTTTCCTTGGTCAGATAGCCGGACGCGCCGGCCTTGAACGCGCGTACCGCGTATTGCTGCTCCGCGTGCATCGTTAGCACGAGAATGCGCAGCGCCGGTTTTTCGTCCTTGATCTGCCTGATCAGTTCGACGCCGTTGCGGCCGGGCATCGACAGATCGAGCACCAGCACGTCTGCCGCGCAGGCGCGGATCAGCGCGACGGTGCTCGCGCTGTCGCTTGCTTCGCCGACCACGTCGAAGCCGCTCGCGCTTTTGAGAATGTGACGCAGCCCGTCGCGCACGAGCGCATGGTCGTCGGCCAGCAAGACCCGGGTCATGATTGCAACTCCTGCATTTGCACAGCCTCGGCTGGAATGGTGACGCTCAACACAAAGCCTTTGCCTTGCGCGGTGTGAATGTCGACGGTGCCGCCCAGCATGTGCGCGCGCTCGCGAATGCCGAGCAGGCCAAACGACTTGCCGACCGGCTCGCCGGCGTGAGGCGAGCCCAGACCGTTGTCGGCGATGCGCAGCACGAAGCTGTCGGGTGCCGCGCGCAGGCTGAGCGTGACGAGCGTGGCGTCGGCATGGCGCGCGACGTTGGTCAGCGCCTCCTGCACGATGCGGAACAGCGCGGTGGCGCCAGTGGGGCTAAAGCGCGCGTCGCCGGTTTCGATGTCGCGCTCCACATCTATGCCGTAGCGGTTCGTGAAGTCGTTCGCGAGCCACTCGACCGCGGGAATCAGGCCGAGGTCGTCCAGCATCACCGGGCGCAGGTCGGCGGCAATGCGGCGCACAGAAGCTACGGTCACGTCGATCAGACGGCGCATGCCCTGCAAATGCTCGCGCACTCGCGCGTTCGCGGGCGCGTCCAGCGCTTCTTCAACGGTCGAGATGTCCATTTTCAGCGCGGTCAGTTGCTGGCCGAGGTCGTCGTGCAGTTCGCGGGCGATGCGCGTCTTCTCGTCCTCGCGAATGTTCTGCAGGTTGGCGGACAGTTCGCGCAGTTCTTCGCGCGCGCGCTGCTGCGCCTGTTCGGCTCTGACCCGTTCGGTGACGTCGCGCAGCATCACGGTGTATAGCCGCGTGTCGCCGTCGCGGATCTGCGAGATGGAGGCCTCGATGGGGAATTCCTCGCCGTTTGCACGCAAGCCGGACAGCACGCGTTGCCTGCCCATTTGCCGGTCGGACACGCCCGTCACGCCGAACTGTTCGACATGCCGCGCGTGCGCCGCGCGAAACCGCTCGGGGATGAAGCGCGCGAGCGGCGCGCCGATCGCGTCCATGGCCGAGCAGCCGAAAACCTGTTCGGCCATCGGGTTGAAGAGCACGACGCGTTGCTGCTCGTCGATGGTGATGATGGCTTCCATCGACGAACGGATGATCGCCATCATGCGTGCTTCGTTCACGCCGGACTGGCCGAGCGCCGCGCTCGCTTCGCTGTAGGCGGAAGCAGCCTCGCGCCGCGCGCGCACGAGCACGAACGCGCTGGTGGCGGCAAGCAGGGCCGCGGCGACACAGATGAGCAGCACCGGGTCGAACCAGCGCCGGGCAGCCAGTGCGAGCGCGAGCGTCACGACGAACGCCGCTGCTGCGGCAAACGCGGGCCGCGTGGCGAATCCGTTGGACTGTTCGTGCATAACGGCACGGCGCGGTGGGGGCGTCTTACCGCTCGCGGGCATGTGCGCTTCCTGGCAATGATTGCGGACCAGTTCAGCTGGCGCTGCCTGAGACCGCCGCCGCCGCGTGTGCGGGCGGGCGCTTCAGTTGCCGGCAGGTCCATGGTCCGACGGGCGGTGAGCGCGCAAACCTGCCGCGCGCCAAGCTGATGTTCGCGCTCATTGTCCGCGAAACGGCGGGATCGTGCCAGTGCGGTGCCGTGCGAAGCCGGGCAACGCTGCGGAGCGCTGCGGCGCGCGACAGCTATCGGACATACAACCGTGGGCTGCCGCCTGATGTGACCGGCCGCCCGCCTCATGACGGTTCCTTGAGCGCCTCGGCCACGATCCTCGCAGCGGCCGGCGACGCGGCGCGGCGTTGATGCAGATCAACGGCGGCCAAGGCGGCCCGCCTCACGGCGATGTTTGATCTGTGTCATGAACGGGCGCGCACTCGCGCCTAAGCTGCGGACTTGCAGGGCGCTCGCGTATGCGCCCGTGCGCTTTCCACATAGAAGGAGCGAGCCATGTCCGATCCCCGTGTCCTGATTGTCTTTTTCTCGCGTACAGGCACGACGCGCAGGCTTGCCACCGCGCTCGCCGAGCTGTTGTCCGCTGACGTCGAAGAGATCTGCGACTGCACCGAGCGCCACGGAGCGTCCGGATATCTGCACTGTGTGTTCGACTCGTGGCGCAAGCGGCCCGCGCAGATCGTGCCGACGGGGCTCGATCCGTCGCAATACGACCTCGTGGTGGTCGGCACGCCGATCTGGGCCGGCGCGGTATCGGCGCCGGTGCGCGCGTACCTGCTGCAAAACCGCTGGAAGCTGCGCCACGTCGCCTTCTTCTGCACGTTGGGCGGCCTTGGCGCCGAAGGTGTCTTCGAGGAAATGCGTGCGTTGGCTGGCAAGGCGCCCGTCGCGCAATGCAAGGTGCGCGCAGCAGCGATTCAGCGCGGTGCGGCGGCGGTATCGCTCGAAGCGTTTGCAAGGACACTGAAGCAGCATCTCGCGCATGACCGGGCGCTGGAATGGGTCTGCTGACTTCCCGCGCTAACTGGCGCGGCCTGCCTGGCGCAGAAGCAGCAGCAACGCCGCGGCGCCCATCACCGCTGCGGCGATCCAGCCGAGCACGAGCACCGGCCGGCTCGCGGTGAATGCGCCCATCACCGCGCGTCTGGACACGAGCAGCAGAATCACCACCATCAACGGTACGGCCACCACGCCGTTGACCACAGCGCTAAACAGCAGCGCTTTCATCGGACTGATCGACGAAAACTGGATGGCCAGCGCAGCGAGCACGCTTACCGCGATAATCCCGTAGAAGCCGCGCGCGTCGCGTGGCTTGCGCTCGAGCCCTTCGGGCCAGCCGAGCGCCTCGGTCAACGCATAGGCGCCCGAACCGGCCAGCACCGGCACGCCGATCAACCCCACGCCGAGTATGCCGAGCGAGAACAGCAGAGAAGCGAAGTCGCCTGCAAGCGGGCGCAATGCGCTTGCGGCCTGGGCGGCCGTGGCGATGTCGGTGACGCCCGCCGCGTGCAGCGTGACAGCGGTCGCGAGCATGATGAACCAGGCGCTCAGGTCCGAATACAGCATGCCGCTCCACGTATCCCAGCCGATGCGCTGCAATTCGGCGCGCGCCTCGCGTGCGTCGTCGACAAGCGGTGCGCTGCCCGCGTGGGTATGCATGTCCTCGACTTCTTCCGATGCCTGCCAGAAGAACAGATACGGGCTGATCGTGGTGCCGAATACGGCCACCACCATGGCCGCCGCATTCGCGTTCAGCTCCAGGTGCGGCCACACGGTGCGCAAGGCCACCTCGCGCCACGGCACATGCACGACGAAGAGCACCGCCGCATAGGCGAGCAATGAAACGGTCAGCCACTTGAGAAAGGAAACGTAGCGGTGGTACGGCACGAAGATCTGCAACACCAACGTGGCGAGCGCGAAGAAGGCGGTGTTCAGGTGACGGTCGATGCCGCTCACGAGTTGCGCGGCCTCGCCCATTGCGGCGATGTCGGCGGCGATGTTGAGCGTGTTGGCGACGAGCAGCAGCGCCACCACACCGTAAAGTACGGCGGGAGGGAAGGCGTCCTTGATGTTGGCGGCGAGGCCCTTGCCGGTCACGCGGCCGAGCTTCGCGCAAATCAACTGCATGGCGGCCATCAGCGGGAAGGCGAGCGGCATTGTCCACAGCATGTCGAAGCCGAATTGCGCGCCGGCCTGCGAGTAGGTGGCGATGCCGCTCGGGTCGTCGTCGGCGACGCCGGTAATGAGACCCGGCCCGACACGCGCAAGCGGGTGTTCGCGCAAGCGCGCAAGCCGCGCGCGCAGCCCGTTCCGAACGCGTTCCGTGCGCGGCTGTTTCGGCTGGCTTGCGTCGGGCTCCACGGCATTTCCTTTCAAGACGTGCGCGTCGCGGCGTGCTGCTTCGAGGCGGTGCGGCGTGCTCGGCGGTGTACTCCGCGGTGTAACCGTCAGCGTACTCGTGAGCCTACTCGTCAACGTACTTCTCAGCCTACGCTCAGTGGCCGGACAGCGCCGAAGCCGCGCCGTACACCACGCGCGGATCGTGTTGACCCTTGTACACAGCCGGAGCGGATCTGTCGAGCCCGAGCAGCGCATACACAGCGGTCTGCGCCGAGCGTACTGAATATTCGACAGTAAACACCACGTCGTTCGGCAACTCGCAGAACTGTCCGATGAATGCGAGATTTGCCCAGCCCTCGGGCACCACTTGCGGACGGTCACCGCGCTTACGCCGCAGGAACTGACTCGTGATGTACGGCATCAGGCAGGGAATGCAGATCGCGTCGTCGAGAATGCGCTGAGCATGTGCGTCGATATGCAAGTGTCCGAGCAGTTCCGTCATGATCTCGCGGCCTGTGCATTCGGCCATCGGTTTGGCGACGAAATTGCCCGGCCGGTCGATGAAGAGTCCATAGCCCCATAACACCTGCACGTCCTTCGGCTGCCCGATGAAATGCGGCTGATGCGGCAGCACGATCGAAGCCAGCCAGTTCGATTGCGCAAGCGTGATGAGGCCGCCTTCGCCCGGCACGTTGCCGGTGAGATCGCGGATCAGGCGAAAGAGCGTCGGATCGTGCAGCGTCGCGGTGAACGAGAGCCACCGCGATTCGTCGACGTGATCGGCGAAAACCGACGGATGGCCGAACTCTTCGCGGCCCTGGGCGATGGTCTTCCACAGCGCCCACGCGCCGCTGCAATCGTCGCGATTGAAGACGGGCGCGCGGTTCGTGGCGCCCAGGCTCGAGCCCGCCGTCATGGAGCCAAGCGTGACCATCACATGGTCGTGAACGCCGAGCACGATTTCGTCGCGCCGCCTGTCGTGTTCGCAGAGAATGCCCGCGACGCGCTTCAGCTCGCCGCTTTCGTCGTAACGCAGATCGACCACCCGCGTGTTGTTGAGAAAGACCACGCCGTGTTCGTCGAGCCACTTGCGCAGCGGCCGCACCATCGAATCGTACTGGTTGTAGACGGTGCGCATGATGCCGTGCAACTGGTTGAAGCCCGGCGTCATGTGCGCGAAGCGCAACAGGTAGCGGCGGAATTCGGCCGCGCTATGCCAGGGCTGGAAGGCAAAGGTCGTGCACCACATGATCCAGAAGTTCGTCTCGAAGAAGTCGGGCTCGAAATGATCCGAGATGCGGCTGTCGCCGAGCAGGGCTTCGGGTTCGAACGAAAGACGGCCAAGCGTGAGCAGATGCGCTTCGGCGAGGCCGTACGCTGGCGCATCCTCGCGTTTGCCGTCGCGCACGAGCCGCGCTCTGGACGAGGTGCGCAGCGTCTCGTTCCAGTCGAAGATTTCCTTCGTCACGCTGCTTCTGCCGTCCAGCGTCGGAATGGAGTCGAACAGGTCGTAGGTGCACAGGTACTTGCTTTCCAGCATGCGGCCGCCGCGCACGACGTAACCGTTCTCCGGCGTGCCGGCGCCGTCCAGACTGCCGCCCGCCTTGCCGAGCGATTCCAGAATCGTGATGCGGCAGCCGGGTACGTCGGCGTCGCGAATCAGAAACGCGGCCGCAGCGAGCGACGCAATGCCGCCGCCGACCAGATAGAAGCGGCCCGATTCACGTGCTTGCGCACGGGCCGGCGCCGTGAGCGGATGCATGCCGGCGTGTTCGTTGTGTTTCATTTAAGAGTCCCCGCGTAATGGCCGTGAACGGAGAGACCATACCTGCGCAGCCGGCACGCTGGTTGCGCTGGATCAAGCGGGCGCGGCCTCGGGCAGAACAGTTGGACGCGGCTCGCATGCCGGCCGCAGCACTGGCATGCCGTTGATGCAGGTCAATCGCCAGACATGAATACGCGCCCATGATCCCTTCATCGACCAGCCGCTGCACGCGGCTTTCGCGGCACCGACAGTCGAGATCAGGCACAGCACGCTGGAGGCAGTATGGGAATCGATATGCAGATCGTGTACCTCGGGTTTGCGGGGTCTGCGCAAATCGAGTCCGAGGCCGCGGCGCAGCTGGTGCGCCTCGAGCGTTTTAGCCGCGCGATTTCCGGATGCCATCTTGCGCTCGAAGCGATTCGCGAACATGCAGCGAGAGATGCAGCCAGCGCGATTCGCGGGCCGCAGCAGCGCGTATTCGACGCGCGCCTCGATCTCGTGCTGCGCAGCGGGCAACTGGTGCCGGTCGAACATCGGCAACACGCGGATGCCGGTCGGGCCGTGCATGAAGCTTTCGACGCCGCCGAGCGCTTGCTCGAGCGTGAGACCGTACCGCGCTGAGCGCAACGCTGCCGCTTACCTTTTATGCGGGCGCCAGCGACCCGCATCTTCTGACGCAGGCCGGGCGCGAGGTCGGCGTCAGGCTGCTGCATGGGGCGCTCGAGTAGATGCGCGAACTGAACGTGGTGGGCGACAGCGAGATCGTGCAAACGCAAGGCATTTCGGATGACATTGCGACTGCGTTGCTGCGCTGTGTCGAGCGGCGCGGCGCGGACCTCGTCGTAATGGGCACGCATGGACGGCGTGGATTGCGGCGCATGGTCATGGGCAGCGTGGCCAAGCGCTTCGTCCGCTTTGCGACGTGTCCGGTGTTGCTGATTCGTGAGCCTGAAGACGCTGGGCGTTCGTGGTTGCGTTCTGGGCCTGCGGACAGAAGCATCAGGTCCTTGCATCGCGGCATTTAGAGCATCACCGGCTCACCTGTCCTCGTCGCGATCCCACGGCGGCACGCCGCTGAAAGCATCGACCAGGAAATCGATCATCACGCGGACTCTCGCGCTGACGTGCCGGCGGCTCGGGTACAGGGCGAGTATGTCGATCTCCGGCAGGCTATAGGCCGGCAGCACGCGAACGAGTTTGCCGGCGCGCAGATCGCCGCCGATCAGAAACGTCGGCTGCCAGATCACGCCTTGTCCGGCGAGCGCCGCTGCGCGTGCGGTATCGCCGTTATTCGTGTGCATCTGGCAATCAACCTTCACAGGGTGGACTTTTCCGCGGCCGTCGGTGAGTTGCCACTCGTCGCCTGTGGCTGCATACGTGTACCGGATGCAGCGATGCGCGGGCAGGTCCGCGGGCGTTGCGGGCGTTCCGTGGCGAGCCAGATAAGCCGGTGACGCGCACAGCACGTTCTGCGATGTCGCCAGTTTGCGGGCCGCGTGGCTGGTCGAGCCGCTGCGGGAAATGCGAATGGCAACGTCATAACCTTCATCGACGATATCGACAACCCGGTCGATGAGCCCAACGTCGAGTTCGATGCCGGGATACTTCTGCATGAACGCGGGCCATAGCGGCGCGAGATGCAGAATGCCAAAGCTCACCGGCACATTGATGCGCAGTCGTCCGCGCGGTTCCACCGATGCCGACGACACCAGCCCTTCAGTCTCAGCGACATCGTCGAGAATGGACTTGCAGCGGGCGTAAAGCGTTTCGCCGCCTTCGGTAAGGGACAGCGTGCGCGAGGTGCGGTTCAGCAGGCGCGTGCCGAGATGCGCTTCCAGTTCGTTCACATAGCGGGTCACGTTTGCGGGTGACGTGCCGAGCACGTCCGCTGCGCGCGCGAAGCCGCCGCGGGTGACCACCGTCACGAAGACTTCGAAGGCGCGCAGACGATCCATGTCATCCCCATCATTCACAAAAACTGACCGATAGGACCATGTTTTTGGCCTTTCTGCCATTGGGACTGAAGCCTATAGTGCTTGCACGAGCCAAGGCATAGGGCACTGGCCGAATGCATCAGGAGAACAACATGCAACGTTTGACCGACAAAGTCGCTATCGTCACGGGCGCCAGTGCAGGAATTGGCCGCGTCACCGCAAAGCTGTTCGCGAAGGAGGGCGCCAAAGTGGTCGTGGCGGCGCGCCGCGCGGCGGAACTCGAAACGCTCGTCGCGGAAATAGCCGCCGAAGGCGGCGAGGCCGCGTATCTCGCGGGCGATGTGCAATCGGAAGAGTTCGCGAAGGCGCTGGTCGCGCTCGCGGTGAGCCGTTTCGGCCGCCTGGATATTGCCTTTAACAACGCCGGTATTCTCGGTGAAATGGGCCCGACTACCGGCATTTCCGAAGCGGGCTGGAACACCGCGCTTGCCACCAATCTGACGAGCGCCTTTCTCGGAGCGAAGCACCAGATTCCGGAAATGCTGAAGCAAGGCGGCGGATCGATTATCTTCACCTCGACGTTCATCGGCTACTCGTTCGCCTTTCCGGGCAGCGCGCCCTACGCCGCGAGCAAGGCCGGGCTGATCGGACTCACCCAGGCACTCGCCGCGGAGTACGGCGCGCAAGGCGTGCGCGTGAACGCGGTGTTGCCGGGCGCTGTCGACACGGAAATGTACCGCGGCATGAACGATTCTGACGAATCGCAGGCGTTCGTGACCGGCCTGCATGCGCTCAGGCGTGTCGCGAAGCCGGAAGAGCTGGCGCGCTCGGTGCTGTATCTTGCGTCGGACGATTCGTCTTTTGTGACAGGTACGGCTTCTCTGGTCGATGGCGGCATTTCCATCACACGTACGTAAATGCGCCGGCGGCATCTGAGGTTGAAGTCGCGATGCCGCCATTTTTTCCTTTTCATAGAAGGAAGATACTCATGGACCTGAATCTGACAGGCAAACTGGCACTGGTGAGTGGCAGCACAGCCGGCATTGGTTTCGCTATCGCCAGCACATTGGCCGAGGAGGGCGCGCGCGTGATCGTGAACGGGCGCTCGCAGTCATCTGTCGACGAAGCGGTGGCGCGCCTGAAAGAGGAAACGGGCAACGAAGTGCTTGGCTTTGCGGGTGATCTGAGTGCGGCGGCGTCGGCCGAAGAACTCGCGCGGCGTTATCCCAATGTGGAAATTCTGGTCAACAACCTGGGCATTTTCGAGCCCAAGCCGTTCGAAGAGATCCCTGACGCAGACTGGCAGCGTTTTTTCGACGTCAACGTCTTGAGCGGGGTACGCCTCGCTCGCCTCTTTCTGCCGGCGATGAGGCGTGCCGACTGGGGGCGCATCATTTTCATTTCGAGCGAAAGCGCAGTGCAGATTCCCGCCGAAATGATCCACTACGGGATGACGAAAACCGCGCAGCTCGCCGTCTCGCGGGGGCTCTCCGAAGCCGTTGCCGGCACTGGCATCACGGTCAATAGCATCCTGCCCGGACCGACGAAATCGCGCGGAGTGGGCGAATTCGTAGAGACGCTTGCGCAGGCCGACGGCAAATCGTTTGAAGCCTTCGAGAAGGAGTTCTTCGAGAAGGTCCGTCCCACCTCGCTCATCAAGCGGTTCACTTCACCGCAGGAGATTGCGTCCCTCGTCGCGTATATCGCGAGCCCGCTTTCGTCGGCAACGACGGGCGCTGCGTTACGGGCCGATGGAGGCGTGGTGAAGAGCGCTTTCTAGAGCGCGGTGGGCACGGGGCAGGCTTGTGCGAGGGACGACGAGGCCCGCCTAGCCTGCCAGCTGCTGGGCAAACTCACGGTACGTGTGCAGCGGGCGGCCGAGTATGCTGACCAGTCGCCCGGCATCGCCGCCTTGCGGCACCATGCCGTCGCTCACGTAGCGCTCGGCCATCAGGCGCATTTCGTAGGCCATCCACTTTGGCATGAAGCTGGCGAGGTTCTGCTCGAACCCGCTCGGATCGTCGCCGCCGTAGGCGACCGGGCGGCCAAGCACCTCCGACCAGATGTCGGCGAGCCCGGACCCGGTCAACGTGTCCGGCCCGACGAGGTCGACGACGTCGACAGGCAGTTTGCCCGGAGCCGCGTCTCGACGCAGCAGTTCGATGGCCGCGACTTCCGCGATATCGCGAGTGTGGACCATCGCGAGTCCCTTGTTGCCAATCGGCATAGGGTAGACGCCGTGATCGACGATCACATCCCTGATCATGCTCTCATTGTCCATGAAGTAGGCAGGGCGCAGGATGGTGGCGCTGAATCCCATTTCCTTGATCATTCGCTCGGCGGCGGACTTCACCGCAAAGTGCGGCACGTTCACGAAGCGCTCGGCGTGCATGACCGACAGGTAGACGACCCGCTCGACGCCGGACTCGCGCGCCACGTTCAGGCAAATCAGCGCCTGGGTGAACTCGTCGCCTGCAACGGCATTGAGCAGGAACAGCGTGCGGACTCCGGCGAACGCCTTGCGAAGCGAGTCGATGTCGAGCATGTCGCCCTGCATGACCGTCACGCTCGCAGGAAAGCCGGCCTTGGACGGGTCGCGCACGAGCACGCGCACATCGGCGCCGCGCTCCACGAGCTGATTGACGACCTGACGGCCGACTCGGCCAGTAGCGCCGGTAACGAGGATAGTCATGATGTTCACTCCTTGAAGTTCGGTTGGGGTGTCTCTAAGGTAAGTGATCCACTGACGGTCCGGAAGATGCTATAAATAGACGGGGTATCTCACTGGTGGAACACATGGATCTTCTTGCGCTTGCCGATTTCAACCTTGTCGCCCGATACGGAAGCCTCGGCGAGGCTGCGCGTGCAACCGGGCGTCCCAAGGCCACGCTCTCGCGCCGGGTCACGGAGCTCGAGAACAGCCTCGGTTTGCGGCTCTTCGAACGGGGGCCGCGCGGCTTAAAACTCACGCAGGAAGGACGAGCCCTTTATGAGCGGACCGGGGTGCTTCTCACCGAACTCACGGAGAGCGCTGCTGCCATTGCGTCGGGCGGCGAACAACCGCGCGGCCGGCTGCGCATCAGCGCGCCGGCGCTTTTCTCACAGATTGCGATGGGCAAGCTGGTTGCCACGTTTGCGCTGAAGCATCCGGACGTGCGGCTCGAAGTCACGACAGAAGAGCGTCCCGTCGACATGGTCGAGGAAGGTTATGACCTCGTGATCCGCGTGAACCCCGACCTGGACGAGAACCTGATTGGCCGCGTGTTCATGCGCGACCGGCTCGTGGTGGTCGCGAGGCCCGACATGGCGAGGCCGAAGGGCAAGTCCAGTGTTCCGGTTGTCGTCCGCGCAGAGCATGAGCGGGTTGCCTCGTGGCAGGTCACCGGACCCAGGGGCAAAGCGCGCATTGCGGTCACGCCCGTCGCTTGCCTGTCGTCGTTGATCATGGTGCGCGATACGGTGCGCCTCGGCGTGGGGGCCGCCCGCCTGCCGCTGTCGCTCGTGAGCCACGACATTGCGGCAGGGCGGCTTGCGCATTGGGCCGATGTGGACGGCCCCGAGATCGCACTATGGGCGCTTTATCCGTCGCGGCGCTTGTTGAGCGTTCGCGTTTCCGCGTTTCTCGATCACATCAAGGAAGCGTTCCCGTTGGGAAAACCCGAGGAACTGGCTGGCTTCATTGAATCGGAAGCGGGAGAGGGAAACGCAAACCTGATGCGGTCTGCGCGGCGAAATGCTAATCGCCGTCGTGAGCCAACGCGTCTTTAGTGCACCCGGATCAGGACACGTTTTCGCGCAGCTTGCCCGACATCTGCCGCTCGCGCGGATCGCGAGGCGCGGCCGTGCTGTGGAAATTTGCTCATCCGTCATCATGGATGCGCGTACGAAGCCAGGCCGGATTTCATGGCATCATCACGTGACCTTCCCACCACTGCAGGAGCGTACGCCATGGCGACTTACATTGTCTTCACGAAGGAAAGCACGCAGGATCAGGGTGAACTCGATATCTACCAGAGCAAGGTGGGTGAGACCTTCAAAGGTCATCCCGTGAAGATTCTCGCTGCATACGGACCGCAACAGGTGCTCGAGGGCGAAGCACCGGAGGGCGTCGTGATCGTCGAGTTTCCGTCGAATGAGGCGGCGCGTGCATGGTACGACGGCCCGGCGTATCAGGAAGTGGCGCAGCACCGGTTCAAGGGCGCGCGTTATCGGGCCGTGCTTGTAGAAGGCGTGTGACGAAAGGCTTCGCGCCGTCAGTGCGAGAAGTCGGCGCGCATCGGGCCGATGTGTATCAGACGTCGATACACATCGCATGGCCATTCACAGCAGCAGGTCAGCGCAGTGTCCGGAAAGCGGCACGCACCTCGCTCGCAAAGAGCTGCGGTTCTTCCCACGCCGCGAAGTGTCCCCCCTTGTCGACCTCGTTGAAGTAAATGAGGTTGTGATACGCGCGTTCGGTCCAGCTGCGTGGAGCGCGATAGATCTCGCCGGGAAAAACGGTTACGGCGGCGGGAAGGGAAATGTCCACGGCATTGAAGTTGTTCGAGTGATCCTCCCAATAGATCTGCGCAGCAGAGGTCGCGCTATCGGTCAGCCAGTAGAGCGAGATATCGTCGAGCATTTCATCGCGGGTCAACGAGCGTTCGGGCACGCCGCCGCTATATGTCCATTGCGAGATTTTGTCGTACATCCAGGCCGCCTGTCCGACTGGTGAGTCCGCAAGCGCATAGCCGACGGTTTGCGGTCGCGTCACCATCATTGCCGAATAGCCGCAATTGTCGCGATAGAACACATTGAGCGCGTCGTAGGCCGCCTTTTCCGCCGGAGACAGACTCGTGGGTGCGGGTTCGCCGAGCAACAGCAGTTTTGCGAGGTCAGGCGGAACAGTCGCGGGCATGTTCACATGAATGCCCGCAAGCCCTTTCACTTTCTGCATCGCCATGCGGTGCGAGATGACCGATCCGCAATCGCCGCCCTGCGAAACGAAACGGGTATAGCCGAGCCGCGCCATCAATTCGCCCCACGCGCGTGCGATGTGGTCAGAGCCCCAGCCGGTGGCCTTCGGCTGGCCGGAGAAACCGAATCCCGGCAGCGACGGAATGACGATATGAAATGCGTCGTCCGCACTCCCGCCATGCGCAGTCGGATCGGTTAGCGGTGCGATGACCTTGATCAGTTCGAAAATGGAGCCTGGCCAGCCGTGCGTCATGATCAACGGCAAGGCGTTCTTGTGCCGCGAGCGCACATGAATGAACTGAATGTCGAGTCCGTCGATTTCGGTCATGAACATCGGCAGCGCGTTGAGTTTCGCCTCGCCTTTGCGCCAGTCGTAATCTGTGGCCCAGTATTGGACGAGCGACTGCATTCGCGCGAGCGGCACGCCCTGTGATTCATCGTTGACGGTTTCCTTGCCAGGCCAACGCGTGGCCGCAATGCGCCGGCGCAAATCGACGAGCGCGGCTTCCGGCACATTCGCTTTGAACGGGCGGATCCGGCTGTCGCCGGTCGCGGCGAAGACGGACCCGGGAATGAGACCGGCAGCCGCGACTGCAGCGGAAGCCGCAAGAAGGTGTCGCCGGCGAGGCGAAAACGGTGTTGAAGCCATGTCTTATTGTCCTTGCACTGAAGAAGACCGGCGCGCGATATCAACGCGCCGGCGCGTGTGCGAAAAGTGCCCTAGTCAGTGGTGCGAGTACGACGTGGGCGAACCTGCATGCGCGATGCGAGCACCGGCTTGCGAGGTCGAATCGGGCATGCCGCCGTACGCTTGCGTAACGTCGTCCGCACTCGCCATCTCAATGACTGATTCGGCCTGAACGGTCAGGGCGCTTTGGCCGCGTTGCGAGGCCGGCGCGCCGACGAGCGGGTCGTAATGAGGCGCGGGCCCGTAGCCGCTGCTCGCGAAAACGGGAGAAACGAAGGCGGCGCCGGCCGCCACCACTGCGGCAACAAAAAGATGCTTGATCATGACAACCTCCAGATATTGATTGAGCAAGAGCTGTTCGCTATTGCATGGCTTGGACGGCTCGCGGACAACGTCGCGCGAACCTGAATGCCAGGTCGAACTCGCGGCTTAGCTGCCCTGGTAGAACTTGTTGATTGCGGCGAGCTGGCCGTCTTTCTGTGCGCGCACCAGTTCCTGGCGAACCTCGGCGCGGGTCTTCGCGTGTGGCGCATTGGCTGCGGGCGTCCATTGCACTGCGTGCGGTGCGTCAGTCTGCGTGTGCATATCGGTGGCCGGATTGGCCGCGTAAGCGGAAGCAGTCAAAGCGCATGCAGCAAAGGTCAGGGCGATAGTCGATACTTTCATGTCGTTCTCCAGAAGCGGGTCGGGTTGGATGCATCCGAGCGCGGCGGTCCGTGCGGTCCGCAGAACGTCGCTGTCTGCGTGAATGCGTGGATTGAATCGCGTCGTTGGATGCATTAGAGCGGGGCGACGTATCTGGCTTGTGTCGTGAGCGTCGCTTATTGCAACGCTCTGTATCGGCTAAAGCGGCATACACAATGAGAAACAAATCTGCCGTTAAGGCGGGACACCGTGACTCGCGCGATACGTGAAGCCCGCATTCCAGGCTGCAAGCAGGAGCCATGTGGACGCTGCTGGCGCCGCTTTGTATCGCAAAGTATCTGGAAGGTGGCTCGATACATAACGTTGCGCCGGGAGGCGCTGCGGACATAAAGCCGATACGTCCGGGACGTTTAATAAGTTCCCGCGAGTCGAACCGGCGTTGCCGCGAAAGAGCGCAAGTCCCGCCTTTGCGACACGATTGATACGGGCTTTCGACTGCGCGTTCTTCTTTCCGGCTTTTTAGACAAAGGGAAATGAACCATGTCAGAACAGAACAACACGCGGCCTCGCCGTCTACTTCGCACGGCCGTCGCACACGGGGCAGACAGGCGTAAGCGATCGGTTCGGATTGCCAATGTTATGTTGAACGTGGCGCTCTTGCTGGGTGCGTCGGGGCACGCGCTCGCCGAGCCCAACAAAGCGGCTGTGTCGCCGATCTACGGGGTGGCGATTCCGGAGGGCTACCGTCAATGGCAAATGATCGCGCCGGCGGAAGAAGCGGCGCCGCTCGACGAATTGCGCGTGGTGCTCGGCAATCCCGCAGCGGTGAAGGCAATCGAGAACTCGACGCTCCCATATCCTGACGGGACGATCCTGGTGAAACTCGCGTACAAGCGCATGCAGTCGCCGGAATTCGAATCGGCTACTGTGCCGGGCGCACCCACGACGGTACAGGTGATGGTGAAAGATTCGCGGCGTTATGCGTCCACCGGCGGTTGGGGGTTCGGGCGCTTCGTCAATGGCCAGCCGGTGGACGCCGCGCAGCATCAGACATGTTTCGCCTGTCATGCGGCGCGCGTGAAGGATCGCGATTATGTCTTCACGCGGCTTGCGCCGTGAACCGGCGGGGGAGAGCATTTCCCTGCAGGTAGCCTCGCGCACGGAGGGTCGGCGAGATGGATGGTGGTGCCCCTGGCCGTCATGCGCAGCCGCGTGGGCAAGCGCGGGAGCGCTGCCCGCCACAGCCAGACACCCACAACCCTTCTTAGCTTATTACATGCCTCGCACTTAACGACGCACAAATCGTCAGTTCAGCTTTTCGGTCTGCACTGCTTGAATAAGACCTCAACCATGCCTGGGAGAGAGTCGATGTCAGAAGTCCAGTCCACACGTTCCGATGCAGCAGTCAGCGTCGAATCCGCAGCTAGAGCGTCGCTGAACATTCGCCGCCTGGCGGGTCGAATCGGTGCGCAGGTCGAAGGCGTCATACTGTCGCCCACGCTCGATCAGCAAACCTTCGACGCAATCGAAAAGGCGCTCTACACGCACAAGGTACTGTTTTTCCGCGGCCAGGCGCATCTGGACGACGCGAGCCAGGAAGGTTTCGCGCGCCGTTTCGGCGAAACGGTCGCGCATCCGACCGTGCCCTCACATGCAGGCAGCGCGGATCTGCTCGATCTCGACTCGGCGCATGGCGCACGCGCCAATTCGTGGCATACCGACATCACCTTCGTCGATGCCTACCCGAAGCTGTCGATTCTGCGCGCGATCACGATTCCACCGGTCGGCGGCGATACGGTCTGGGCCAACACGGCCGCTGCTTACGAGCGCCTGCCCGAGCCGCTGCGCGCGTTCGCCGACCACGCCCGCGCCATCCATACCAATGCTTACGATTACGCGTCGTCGCACGCAGAAGCAGACGATACGCAACTCAAGCGTTATCGCGAAGTATTCATCTCGAAGGTCTATGAAACCGAGCACCCGGTGGTCAGCGTGCATCCGGTCACGGGCGAGCGCACACTCGTGCTCGGCCATTTCGCGCAGCGTTTCAAGGGACTTTCGGCTCAGGATTCCGCGAGCCTTCTACAGGTGCTGCACGAACACATCACGCGTCTCGAGAACACCGTGCGCTGGCAATGGGCAGAAGGCGATGTCGCGATCTGGGACAACCGCGCAACGCAGCACTATGCGATCAACGACTATGGCGATTCGCGCCGCGTCGTACGTCGCGCGACAGTGAAAGGCAACGTGCCGGTCGGTATCGACGGTAAGCGCAGCGTGGCGCTCAAGACGCCGGCATAAGTGCCACGAGCGGCGCTCGCGCCGCTTCTTCCCCTACCTGGATTTTCGTCCGATGAGCTTTTTGCGTCTTTTCAGAAGCGTCGCGATTGCGTGCGCGTGCGGTCTTGTTGCGACTACCGCTTTCGCCGATAAACCGGCCACTATTCGCATCGGCGTCGCGCAGCAGGGCAACGGCGACCCGCCGACTTTCGGCGGATCGTCTGCGGCAACTGTGCAGCAGCAACAACTGCTCGAAAAAGAATTTGCCGCTGACGGCATCAAGGTCGAGTGGCTCTTTTTCAAAGGTGCGGGCCCGGCCGTCAACGAGGCGCTTGCAGATAAATCAATAGACTTCGCGTTTCAGGGCGATCTGCCGTCGATTCTCGGCCGCGCAAACGGCCTGAAAACACGCATCCTGCTCGAGTCCGGCGTGCGGGTGGGCGTGAAGATCGGCGTGCCGCCGGACTCGGATGTGCACTCAATCAAGGATCTGAAAGGCAAGCGCGTCGGGCTCTTTCGCGGCACGAACCTGCACACCGTCGCCGACAACGCACTCGCGAAAAACGGCCTCGAGGAACGTGAGCTGCGCGTGATCAACCTCGATACCGCCAGCGCACTTGCCGCGCTCGCCTCGAAAGGTATCGACGCGAGCATCAACGACTATCACCTCTACAAGCTGCGCGATCAGGGCCTCGCCAGGATCATCTACGAATCGCAGAACGATGGTCCGCAGTTTACGCGTCAGGCTCATCTGCTCGTGACCGACGACTTCGAACATGCGCATCCGGACATCGTGCAACGCGTCGTGACGACCTTCGTGAAGGGCGCGCAATGGTCGTCGGACGAAGCAAACCGGCAGGCACTTTTCAAGTCGTGGGCGCGCAGCGGTGTGAGCGAATCGTCGTGGAATGCGGAGTTTCCGCCTGGCACGCTGAAGTGGCGCAATTCACCGCTCGTGGATGCATTCATCGTCGCGCGCTACAAGGCGGTCGCACAGGACGCGCTCAAACTCAAGCTGATACGCCAGCCTGTGCAGGTCGACGGCTGGTTCGAGACGCGCTATCTCGACAACGCGCTTCGCACGCTGAAGCTCGAGCACGAATGGACCCCGTACGACGCGGCAGGCAAGCCGCTCGGCTAACCGGAGAGCGCCGATGAGCGACACAGTCATCCTTCATCTGGAAGCAGCTAACAACCAGATCCCGACGCAGACGCAGACGCGGCGCTGGCGAGCGCTCGGCTGGGCGCTCGCGCCGTGGGTGCTGCCGGCCGCACTCTTTGCGCTATGGTGGCTCGGCTGCGAGCGCGGCTGGATTGCCCCGCAGATCCTGCCGCCGCCTGCACGCGTGTACGCGACCTTCGTCGAGCTCGCGCAAAGCGGCGATCTGTTGCACAACACGCTCATCAGCCTGCAACGCGTGTTGTGCGGGTTCGTCGCCGGAACGCTCGGCGGCCTGCTGCTCGGAACGGCGCTCGGTTTGTCGCGCACGTTCGAGGCCTACGTGCTGCCGTCTTTCAACGCGATCGTGCAGATTCCGGTGCTCGGCTGGTTGCCGTTTCTGCTGCTGCTCGTGGGCGTGGGCGAGCCGTTGAAGTACATCCTGATCGCACATGCAGCGCTCGTGCCGGCGACGCTCAGCACATTGCAGGGTTTTCGCAATGTGCCCGTCACGCTGCTCGAAGCGTCGCGCGTGTTCGGCTATACGCGCTGGCAGCGCATCGTGCATGTGGTGTTGCCGTGCGCCGTGCCTACGCTTGCCACCGGCGTGCGGCTCGCGTTCACCAAGGCGTGGCTTGCGCTCGTGGTCGTCGAACTGGTCGCGTCGTCCGAAGGGCTCGGCTATCTGATCGTGTACGGCCGCCAGTTGTTCCAGCTGGACCTGGTGATGGCGGCGGTCGTCATCGTCGGAGCAATCGGCTTTGCGATCAATCGCGCGCTCGATGCGCTCGAACGACGGCTGCGCCGCGGCTTGCCCTCGGCGTTTCGCTAACCGACTGGAGATCGAAGACGATGGCCAGATTCACTCAAACGTTCCTGTCGCGCAATGCGCCGCCGCGATGCGATTGTGAGGTCGATCGCGGGGTCAACGTCGAATTAGCGAAAACCCGCCGGCTGCCCGACCTGCGCGGCTTTGTCTTGCCGGCGCTTGCCTTCGCCATCTGGTGGGCCGTCAGTGCGATTCACGGCGGCAAGGGCGGACTGCTCGTCACGCCGGAGCAGGTCTGGCACACAACGTGGCAACAGGTGACGAGCGGAGCACTCGCCAAGGCGCTCGGTGCATCGCTCGCGCGCGAGGCAAGCGGCTTTGCGATCGGCACCATTCTTGGACTTGCATTGGGTATATCGCTCGGTCTGTCACGTCTTGCCACTCGCATGATCGGCCCGAGCTTCGACACATTCAAGCAGATTTCCCTCTTTGCGTGGATTCCGCTGATCTCCGTGTGGTTCGGTCTCGGCGATGCCGCAAAGGTCGTATTCCTCTCGCTCGCCGCGTTGCTGCCGGTCGCGGCGCATACCTGCGACGGCATCCACGCGGTGCCGCGTTCCTACGTCGAAGCGGCGCGCGTGTTCCGCTATACGCGCCGACAACTGGTGTGGCATGTCATCCTCCCTGCTGCATTGCCGTCCATTTTTACGGGGCTTTATCTCGCGCTCATTTATTCGTGGCTGGCGACACTCGGCGCGGAGTATCTGCTGGTTGCCGGCAGCGGGATCGGCAATACGCTCATCGACGGCAGCGAGAATTTCCGCATGGATCTCGTGCTGTTCGGCATCGTGGTGGTGGGCGTGGTCGGTTCTCTGTTGAGCGGGCTCGCGCGCGCAGCCGAACGTGCGGTGCTCAAACGTCGCGGCGGCGCCTTACTGAAGGAGAACGTCTAATGACGAGTGTTGTATCCGAAGGCGTGGACATCGACCGCGTCAGCAAGCACTATGCAACGCTGCCGGTGCTGGACGGCGTTTCGCTGCGGATTCGCGCAGGCGAATTTGTGAGCGTGCTGGGCGCGAGCGGCTGCGGTAAGTCGACGCTGCTGCGCCTGATCGCGGGACTCGACACCGACCACAGCGGCGAAATCCGCGTGGCCGGCGAGCGTGTGCGCGACACGTCGCTGCAACGCGGCATCGTGTTCCAGGACCACCGGCTGTTCCCGTGGCTCACTGCCGCGCAGAACGTCCTCGCAGCATTGCGCAACGCGCCGCTGTCGCTCGCTGAGAAGCGCCGCGCGGTGGCCGAGCATATCGCGCTGGTCGGGCTGGAAGGCTTTGAAAATGCGTATCCGCACGAGCTGTCGGGCGGCATGGCGCAGCGGGTGGCGATTGCGCGCGGACTGGTGAACAGGCCGCGCGTGCTGCTGCTTGACGAGCCTTTCGGCGCGCTCGACGCCCAGACCCGAGGGCGCTTGCAGAACGAACTGCAGCGCATCTGGCAACACGAACGGATCACGATGGTGCTCGTCACGCACGACGTCGACGAAGCAATCTACCTTGGCGACCGCGTCGTCACCATGGCGCCGCGTCCCGGCCGTATCGAGCGCATTGCCGATGTGAATCTGCCGCGGCCGCGCGAGCGCACCGATCCGCGCTACGTCGCGCTGCGCGACGAGCTCCTCGCTGGCTTCGCCCAGTCACCTATAGTCCAACCGTGAGCACATGAGCCAACGTCAGATCAAGCTGGGCGCGTTCCTGATGGAGACGGGCCACCACATCGCCGCATGGCGCCATCCGCAGGCGCACGCCGCGGCCGGCCTCGACTTCGCGCATTACGCCGAACTCGCGCAGATTGCAGAGCGCGCGAAGTTCGACACCATTTTCTTCGCCGACACCGTGGGCGTGCGCGACACCGACCTTGCTTCGCTGTCGCGCACCGCGCGAGCCGACCACTTCGAACCCATTACGCTGCTCTCGGCTCTCTCCGCCGTCACGAAGCACATTGGACTGACGGCGACCGTATCGACGAGCTTTAACGAGCCGTACAACGTCGCGCGCAAATTCGCTTCGCTCGATCACCTGAGCGCAGGACGCGCCGGCTGGAACCTCGTGACGTCGAGCAGCGAAGCAGAGGCCCATAACTTCAGCCTCGACCATCATTTCGATCACGCGCTGCGCTACGAGCGGGCACGCGAGTTCTACGATGTCGTCACTGGCCTGTGGGATAGCTGGGAAGACGACGCGTTCGTGCGCGACAAGTCGAGCGGCCTTTACTTCGATCCGGCAAAGCTTCACGCGCTGAACCATAGGGGCACGCACTTCAAGGTCAAGGGGCCGTTGAATGTCGCGCGTGCGCCGCAAGGCTGGCCGGTCGTGGTGCAGGCGGGTGCGTCCGAGGCGGGGCGCGAGCTGGCTGCGCAGACCGCCGAGGTGATCTTCGTCGCGCATCAGACGCTAGACGAAGCACAATCGTTCTATCGCGACGTGAAGGGCCGGCTCGGCAAATACGGCCGCCATGCCGACGACCTGAAGATCATGCCGGGCATCTTCCCGGTGATCGGTCGCACGCAGGAAGAGGCCGACGAGAAGTTCGAGGCATTGCAGTCGCTGATTCATCCGGTCGTAGGCGTGTCGTTGCTCTCCAAGATGACAGGCGGCGTCGATCTCTCGTCGTTTCCCGTCGACGGTCCCGTGCCGGACCTGCCGGAGACCAACGGCGGCAAGAGTCGTCAGCGTCTGCTGCTCGACCTTGCGCGCCGGGAAAACCTGACGATTCGGGATCTGTATTTGCGCATAGCAGGCGCGCGCGGGCATCAGCAGGTGGTCGGCACCCCGCAGAGCATTGCGGACCAGTTGCAGCATTGGTTCGAAGAGGGCGCCGCCGACGGCTTCAACATCATGTCGCCGTGGCTGCCAGGCGGGCTCGTGGAGTTCGCCGATCAGGTGGTGCCGGAGCTGCAACGCAGAGGGCTCTTTCGAACCGAATACGAAGGGCGCACGCTGCGCGAAAACCTGGGCTTGCGGCGGCCGCCGAATCGTCACACGTTGGAACGAGCCGAGCGCGTTCCGGCGGCCGGCTGATGCACGCACCGACATGCGCCCCGCGTCGCGATAGTCATTAGACGGCGGTTCGCGGTTTTCGCGACGCCGCTTTGTCGCGCCGCGATCTGCGGTGTCGCTTTCGCATCGTCATCGGCCATCCACAATCCACAATCGCGCATATTCAAAGCTCGATTCGCTGGTTCCGCCGTGAAAGTGCGGTGCCTATACTGCGGCGTCAATCCACGGGTACGGCGCGCAGTGCAGTGCGCTGCCGCGAAGTCGTGCCCAATCACTTGATACCGCGCGCTGCGAAACAAGGACCGAGCAAATGCAGGCCATTCACGAACATCGTATTCAGACCACGCTCGAAAAGCGCGCTCGCCGGATTGCCCGCGCTCGCATAGGCGATAGGAGAAGATGCTGCGCAGCGCGAGCTACGGCGCGAATTGCCGTTCGACGGCTTTGCGCTTTTCCGCGCATCGGGGCTCAGCATGCTTCGATTTCCAGTTGAATGGGGCGGTCTCGGCGGATCGCTCGAAGATCTCTTTCACGTCGTCGCGACGCTTGCGGCGCACGAGTCGAACGTTGCCCATGCATTGCGGATCCACTTCGACCAGACCGAGCAATTGTTGCTGTCGCCGCGTTCCGCGTTCAACGACAGGCAGATCGAACGTATCCGCAACGGTGCGATTTTTGGCGGTGCCTCGACTGAACTGGGAACCTCGCGTCCAGGCGAGATCGTCACGAAACTGGTTCGCGACGGCGAGCATTTCCGTGTGAGCGGCAAAAAATATTACTCGACCGGCACTGCGTTTTCCGACTATGCGCGCATCAACGTGCAGGACGAAAACGAAGAGAACGTCTCCATCGTCATTCCTGTCTCGCGCAAGGGTCTGAGCGTGCTCGACGACTGGGACGGAATGGGCCAGAGAATGACGGCGAGCGGCAGCCTCGTGCTCGACAACGTACAGGTCTTCGCCGACGAAATCGCCACACGCGGCTACACGACGCTCGCCGGCCGTCACGGCAGCGCGGTGCGTCAGCTACATCTCGTGTCGGTGGCCGCGGGCATCGTGCGCAACATCGTCGCGGATGCGCGGCGCTACGTCACGCAGCACGGGCGGCCCGTGCTGCATAGCCCCGCGCCTTCCGCGCGGGAAGATGCATTCGTGCAGCAGGTGGTGGGCGAGCTGGCCGCGCACAGTCTTTCGATCGATGCGCTGATCGCCAACAATGCGCGCACGCTCGATCGCTCCGCCCAGGCCATCCGCAGCGGTTCCGCGGACGCCGAAGAGCGCGTGCTCGAAGGCGCGCTGACCACGGCGAAGACGCAGCTCGTCGTGAGCAAACTTGCGCTGCATACGGGCGAGCGTCTGTTCGAAGTGGGCGGCGCATCGGCCACCGGCCGCGTGCATAACTTCGATCGGCACTGGCGCAATCTGCGGACCATCTTCAGCCACAATCCGCTGCTGCACAAAGCGCGGGTGGTGGGCGATTATGAGTTGAACGGCGTCACTACGCATCTCACGGAAGGACGCGTGTTCTGAACGGGCAACGCGCGGCATCCGCATGACGCCATGCCCGCCGCGCACGCCTGCAACATCACACACATGCGCGCACGGTGCGTGTTGCTCGCGCAAGCCTTTATCGGCACCGTGCTTTACATATGCCGAACCATTGGTTCATTTCGCGCAATTGCGCCTTTATCGTAAGCGCTGCGCGAGCGGCATGGCGCGCTCGACCTCCTCCCAACAGGCCGACAGAACCGGCCGATGCACGAATACAAGGATGTATGTAATGGCCGGGCTCAACCGCCGCACCTTCCTGCTTTCCTCGACTGCCGCGCTCGCAGCTGCCGGACTTCCGGCCCGAACTTTTGCGCAAGCTGCTGCGGCTTCCGTACCGCGCCGCGGCGGCACACTGAACATGTTGATCAATCCGGAGCCGCCGGTACTGGTGTCGATTTTTCAGACGACGGGGCCCGCACTGGTCGCGAGCTCCAAAGTGCTCGAGGGGCTCCTTGCCTACGACTTCGATATGCGGCCGAAACCGCAACTGGCGACCGCGTGGACGATCAGTCCCGATGGCCTTAAGTACAGCTTCACGTTGCGCCGGAACGTCAGATGGCACGATGGGCAGCCTTTCACATCGGCCGACGTGGCGTTCTCGGTCGAGCTTCTGAAGTCTATTCATCCGCGCGGGCGCAGCACCTTCGCCAACGTCACACGCGTGTCGACGCCCGATGCGCAGACCGCGGTCATCGAGTTGTCCAAACCGGCGCCGTATCTGCTGAAGGCGCTGTCAGCGGGCGAATCGCCCATCGTGCCGAAGCACCTGTACGCGTCGGGCGATCCGCTTAGCAACCCGCACAACAATGCGCCCATCGGCACCGGCCCGTTTCGCTTCAAGTCGTGGACGCGCGGTGCGAATATCGTCTATGAGCGCAATCCGGACTACTGGGACAACGGCAAGCCGTATATCGACGCGCTGGTGTTGAAAGTGATTCCGGACGCCGCCGCGCGCTCGGCCGCGTTCGAAACCGGCGCGCTCGATCTGGGCGGGGAGAATCCCGTGCCGCTGACGGATCTGCCGCGCCTCACGCAATTGCCGCAACTGGCCGTGGAAACGCGCGGCTACCGCTTTCTCGAGCCGCTCGCGGAGATTGATTTCAACCTCCAGCATCCGGTTCTGAAGGACCTGCGGGTGCGTCAGGCAATCGCGCATGCGATCAACCCCCAGGTGGTGCTGCGCACGGTCGCGTATGGTTATGCGGAGCTGTCGCCGACTCCGATCACGCCGGCCTCGCCGTACCACGACGCGAAACTCGCACCGTACGCGTTCGACCTGGCCGCGGCCGAACAGCTGCTGGACGCAGCGGGTTATCCGCGCAAAGCGGGCGGCGTGCGTTTGAACCTCACGCACGACTTTCTGCCCTACGGCGACATGTACCGCCGACAGGCCGAGTATGTGAAGTCGGCGCTGGCGCGCGTCGGCATCGACGTGACAGTGCGCTCGCAGGACTTGCCCGCGTTCCTCAAGCGCGTGTACGCCGACCGCCAGTTCGACTTCACGAGCATCGGCGTGAATACGCTGTTCGATCCGAGCGTCGGCGTGCAGCGCCTTTACTGGTCACGCAACATTCGTCCGGGTGTGCCGTTTTCCAACGCGCCGCATTACAGCAACGCGGAGGTCGACCGGCTGCTCGAGAGCGCCGCGATCGAAACCGACGAGAACAGGCGCGTCGCGCTGTATCAGCAGTTCCAGCAGATCGTCTATCGCGATCTGCCGATTCTCAATCTCGTCGCACCGCGCATGGTCACGCTCGCGAACCGGCGAGTGAACAACCATACGGTGTCTGCCCAGGGCCTCGAAGGCAATCTGGCCGATGTCTATCTGAGCGCGTAACGGAGAGAACCATGAGCCGAGGTATGCGATTTGCCGCAATCGCGCGGCGCACCGCATGGCAGGCGCTGCCCACGGTGCTCGGCATCGTGGTATTGAATTTCCTGCTATTGAAGCTGATGCCCGGCGATGCTGCCGACGTGCTTGCCGGCGAAGCGGGCTCCGCTACGGTCGAGACCATGCAGGTGCTGCGCGCGAAGTTCGGTCTCGATCAGCCGGTGCTGCATCAGCTCTGGTCCTACCTCGTGCACCTGTCGCACTTCAGTCTCGGCTATTCGCCGCGATACGACATGCCGGTCATGCAACTGATCTTGTCGCGCCTGCCCAATACGTTGCTGCTGATGGGCACCGCGCTGTCGTTCGCGATCGCGCTGGGTGTCGTGCTCGGTGCCGTGATGGCGCATTGGGCCGGTAAGTGGCCGGACCGCGTCCTCTCCGTGCTGGCGCTGCTGTTCTATTCGACGCCGGGCTTCTGGATCGGCCTGCTTGCAATCGTGCTGTTTTCGGTGCACCTCGGCTGGCTGCCGAGCGGCGGCAATGTCACGCTCGGCGTGCAGCTGCACGGCTTCGCGTATTTCGCCGATGCAGTCAGGCACGTGCTGTTGCCGGCCGCCACGCTGTCGACCTTTTTCGTGGCGATCTACGCACGGCTCACGCGCGCGGCGATGCTGGAGGTGCAGCGCCAGGACTTCGTGCGCACCGCGCAGGCAAAAGGCCTGCATCCGTTGCAGGTCACGGTGCGCCACGTGCTGCGCAATGCGCTGATTCCGCTCACGACTATCGTCGGCATTCATTTCGGCACGCTTCTGGGCGGCGCGGCCGTCACCGAAACGGTGTTCAGCTGGCCAGGGCTCGGCCGCCTCGCGCTCGACGCGGTGATGGCGCGCGACTTCAGCGTGCTGCTCGGTGTGCTGCTGCTGTCGTCGATGCTGGTAATCCTTGCAAATCTGCTGGTCGATCTGCTGCAGGCTTGGCTCGATCCGCGCATTGGCTGAGCGTTCGTGCGGTTTTTTCAAAGAGAAATGACATGGCTTCCGACTCTTCGAATCTGATCTCGCCGCCCCGTGAGCCGCGCGCTTCGGCGTGGCGGCGCCAGTTGGGCGGCGCGCTGTTTGGCGCGCGCCGCAGCAGCGCCCCACGCGCCGGGGCCGATGCTTCAGCGCGCGAGGGCGGGCGCGGCGCATGGCGCACATTGCTGCGCAATCCGTCTGCTGTGGCGGGGCTCGTGCTGCTGGCAGCGTTCATCGCGCTGGCGCTGGCCGCGGGGCATCTCTTTCCCGGCGATCCGCTCGACATGGTGGCGGCGCCGTTCGAATGGCCCGGCACCGATGCGCAATACCGGCTCGGCACCGATTCGTTGGGACGCGACGTCGCGGCGGGCATCGCGCACGGTGCGCGCGTGTCCTTGCTGATCGGCGCGAGCGCGGCCGGCATCGGTCTCGTCATCGGCACGCTGGCGGGCGCAGTGGGCGGCTATTTCGGCGGTGTGGTTGACGACATCCTCGTGCGGATCACCGAACTGTTCCAGACGGTGCCGGCTTTCCTGCTCGTGATCGTGATCGTCGCCATCGGTCATCCCAGCGTGAGCACCATCGCGCTGGCTATCGGCATTGCGTCATGGCCCACGGTGGCGCGCATCGTGCGCGCCGAGTTCCGCAGCCTGCGCCGCTCCGACTTCGTGCAGGCAGCGCGCAGCCAGGGGTTCGGCAACGCGCGCATCATTTTCGGGGAGATCCTGCCGAACGCATTGCCGCCGGTCATCGTCACTGCGTCGGTGATGGTGGCAAGCGCGATCCTGATCGAATCATCGCTGTCGTTCCTCGGCATGGGCGATCCGAACGTGGTGAGCTGGGGCGCAATGATCGGGGCAGGGCGCGATTCTCTGCGCACGGCCTGGTATCTGACCGCGGTGCCTGGCGCCGCGATCGTGCTGGCCGTGCTCGCGCTGAACCTTCTTGGCGACGGTCTGAACGACGCACTCAACCCGCGCCTGCGCGAACGGGCCTGAGCAGACGCGCAGCGTGCGCGGCAAGCAACCAATCGGGGAACCACTGTGGCGAATCTGCTGGAAGTACGTGATCTGCGCGTGAGTTTCGGCGCGCACGAAGCGGTGCGCGGCCTGAGTTTCGATATCGCGCAAGGCGAGACACTCGCGCTCGTCGGCGAATCGGGCTGCGGCAAGTCGGCGACGGCGCTCGCACTCATGCGTCTTGTCCCCGCGCCGGGACGCGTAAGCGGAAGTGTGCGATTCGACGGCCGCGAACTGCTGGATCTGACGCCGCGCGAAGTGCGCGAAATGCGCGGGCAGCAGATCTCGATGATCTTTCAGGAGCCGATGACATCGCTCAATCCGGTACTTGCGGTCGGTGCGCAGATCGTGGAGACGTTGCGTCGTCACGAGCGTTTGTCGAAACAGGCGGCATGGCGACGCGCGGTCGAACTGCTGGAGCTCGTGCAGATTCCCGAGCCGCAACGGCGCGTATTCGACTATCCGCACGAATTGTCGGGCGGCCAGCGCCAGCGCGTGATGATCGCGATGGCCGTGGCTTGCCGTCCGCGTCTCCTGATCGCGGACGAGCCGACTACCGCGCTCGACGTGACGATCCAGGCGCATATTCTCGAACTGCTCGACGGCTTGCGGCGCGAACTGGCTATGTCTTTGCTGCTCATCACGCATGATCTCGGCATGGTCGCGCAGCATGCGGACCGCGTCGCGGTCATGCTGGCCGGCGAGAAAGTCGAGGACGCGCCGGTCGCCGGGCTCTTCACGCAACCGCAGCATGCTTATACGCGCGGACTGCTCGGCGCGTCGCTGAACCTCGCGGACGATCTGCACTATCGCGGCTGGAAGCTGCCGGAAATCCGCCATGGTCTCGCTGAAGACGGCAAGCCTTCGTTCGCGGTGGTTCCGCGCTCGGTGCGCACGGAGGCTCGTGCGGCGTCACCCGATGATGGAGTGGAGACACCGCTGCTCGACGTGCGCGACCTTCGTGTGGAGTACCCGCAGCGGCGCGGCCACGCCGCTTTACCGGCGGTGGCTGGCGTCTCGTTCTCGATCGCGCGGGGCGAAACGGTGGGTCTTGTCGGCGAGTCCGGTTGCGGCAAGTCCTCGCTGTCGAAAGCGATAGTGCGGCTCGTCCCCGCAGCCGCAGGCGAGATCCGTCTGCGTGGCACCGATCTGGCCACGCTCGGCGAACGCGACTTGCGGCCGTTGCGGCGTCATGTGCAAATGGTGTTTCAGGACCCGTATGCGTCGCTCAACCCGCGCCGCACAGTGGCCGAAATACTCGATACCGTGCTGGTGGTCAACCGGATCGGCACTGCTCAGCAGCGCCGCGCGCGAATTGCAGCGATGCTCGACCGGGTGGGCTTGCCGGCGAGCGCACTTGGCCGCTATCCGCATGAGTTTTCCGGCGGACAGCGCCAGCGCATCGGCATTGCGCGCGCACTCGTGCTGGAGCCCGATCTGCTGATCTGCGACGAACCGGTGTCCGCGCTCGACGTGTCGATCCAGGCGCAAATCCTGAACCTTCTCGTCGACCTGAAACGCGACCTCGGGCTTGCTTATCTCTTCATCTCGCACGATCTGTCGGTGGTGCGCTATATCGCCGACCGCGTGCATGTGATGCAGGCCGGACGCATCGTCGAAAGCGGCGATCACCGCGATATCTGGCGCGCGCCGCAACATCCGTACACGCGCACGTTGCTCGACGCGATTCCGGGTCGCAGCTTCGAGAACGCGCAAGCGGCGTGAAGCAGCCGGGCTGCGCGCGCAGGCGTGCCGTGCTCTGCGGCGGCCTTGCGCGCGTCGCGGTGTGTCGCGCTGTGCGCCGCTGCAACGCACGCGGTTTTCCGGTGAGGCCTTACTCGTTGCCGAAATACGCCGGCAAGCGGAAGCCGTCGTAGAAGTGATTGCCGCGAATCGCCCGCTGGAATTCGGCTGACTGATAAGCCTCGACGATGTCACGCGTCTGCCTGGCATCGCGGTTCGTCGCTTTCACCACGACCTGGTTGATGTACGGCGGCGTCATCTGTTCGAGCGCAAGCGCATCGGTCAGCTTGTGGCCGCTGAAAATCGCGAAGTTGCCCTGGATCGCTGCGTAGTCGACGTCCTCCAGCGCGCGTGGTGCCTGCGCCGATTCGAGCGGAACGATCTTGATACCAGCCGGATTGGCGATCACGTCGTGCTCTGTCACGTCGACCGGATTGGGGTTCGGCCTGATTTTTATCCAGCCGATCCGCTGCAGGATCTTGAGCGCGCGTTCCAGATTGACGGGATCGTTGGGTACCGCGACGCGCGCGCCTGGCTTTACTTCGGCAAGCGAGCGGTGGCGCGTCGAGTACAGCCCCATGGGCGGCGTCGGCACCTGGACCACGCCGACGAGATCGGTGCCGTTGCGGTCGTTATATGACTTCAGGTAGACCTCGTGCTGCATCACGTCGGCGACGATATCCCCGCGATAGACCGCCTGGTTCGCTTCGAGACCGGTGCTGAACTCGACGTATCGGACGGTGTAGCCTTTCCTGCGCAGTTGCGGCTCGACCCCGGCCTTGAATTCTTCGGCGTAAGGCCCTGGAACGAAACCTACCCGCAGTTCGCGCGCCGCGGCGTTGTTGTCTGCGGCCGCGGCGTCAAGAGCAGGCGCGCTGCTCAAGCCGGCCAGCACGAGTGCGACGAGCGCTGCGCGCGCGAGCGGCGGCACGAAAGTAGGAGAGAGGCGTTTCATCATGGCGGTGGCGTTCAGGAGAGTGGAGGAGCAGCGGGTGTACCGGAATCGGCTCATATGCGTCGCCACGGTGTGGGCGGAGTGCGCGAGAACGTCGTTACCGCTAGGCGCGCAGGCCGGCTTCGCGCAATAAGGGCAACACGCGTGCGCCGAAGAACTCGAGATCCGGCTGAAAATCGAAAAAGCTCAACTGCACGCCGTCGACTCCGGCTCTATGCAGCCGCACGATGTAATCGGCAATCTGCTGGGGCGAGCCGACAACCGAAATGTTGCCGCCCACCGCTCGCGCGGCCGCCTGATTGCGCTGCTCGGCGTTGCCTCGCCACGCGTGTGCGTCGCTTTCGAAGCGATGAAAGCTGCCGTCGTCGCCGTGCGCGACGATCGCGTCGCGATAAGCCAGCGCTTCGGCCGCCGTTTCGCGGCAGACCACCATGGGGTTGATGAGCGTGCGGATCTTGCGGCCGTGCTTCGCCGCGGCCGCCTTCACGCGTGCGGTATGCGCGGGCAACGCAGCAAGCGCGGCTTCTATTTCCGGTCCGGCCGGACTCGTGATGAACACGACGTCCGAATAACGCGCAGCGAATTCGATGCCTGCGTCTGAGCCCGTTGCATTGACCAGCAACGGTCGGCCGAATTGCGGCTTCGGCGTGACAAAAGCCTTGTTGAGCTTCCAGCTCGAGAGCAGCGGCGCGAAGCTGAAGTTGCCGGGTTGCACCCACAACTGCTGGACGGCCTCCAGAAATTCGCCGGCCAGTTCATAGCGGCGGTCGTGTTCGATACGATGCCAGCCGAACATCTCATGTTCTATCGCGCGATGCCCGGTGACGACATTGATGCCCCAGCGGCCTTTAGAAACGTGATCGAGGGTGGCGCAGAACTTTGCGAAGTGCAGCGGATGCCACGGTCCATAGAGCACATGACTTGTTGCGACAAGAATGATTTTCTCGGTGCGCGCAGTCATGGCAGCGAGCGACATGAACGAGTCGAGCGCCTCGCCGTTGAGCACGCCGCCGTAGCCACCCTTCGGCAGCCACTGCGAAAGCGCGAACACCAGGTCGAAGCCGAGGCTTTCCGCTTTCTGCACGAGTGCGAGGTTGTAGTCGAAGTTCCAGTCGGTCGTGCGCGGCAGCGTCGATGCACTCCAGCCACCCGCCTGGATCGGCAGGAAGAGCCCGAGCAGCAGTGGCTGTTCGAGCGCGCGCGCGACTGGACTCGCGGGAAACTCGACAGGCGAGCGCACCGGCACGAAGGGCGTTGCATCGGGCGATTGTGCTGACGCTTCGCGGTGAGTGGCAAACGTGGCTTCAGTCATGGCTTCTGGTGGCTCGCTTGACGTCCTAACGCACTAATCGGGCGGGGCATTGCGCGGGTCATGGCTGGACCGTGATTAGCAGTCACAAGCGCAGCAGCGCTGCCGCCACGATTCACGAAAGAGCGCCGGCGGCGCGAAAAAACGGTCTTGACGGACATATCCGATGTTGTGACAGACAAAGTTCAGGGTCCGGCGTCGCGTTGCAGTTAGTGCGCCAGAAGCCCAGAAAACTTACCGGTAGATCGTCCTGTCGGACAACGAACAATAATTTCTATCCTTATTTGCGAGCCTCACCCGCTCTGCCGGAAATGACGCAGCGGCGTAAGCAAAGCAGAAACGCTTGGTTCGCTCGCGCGCTGTGGCTGGCTATGCTGTGCAGCGTATTTGCCTCGGCCACTCGCCGATCAATCTGACGACTCACACATGACCACGCTCAACGGGTATCTCGTGCAAGAGCGCGCCGCCTGGCTCACCAAACGCGAAGCCGCGCGCAACGATCAAGGACAGCAATGAAATCGACTCATGGGGCACACGCAGCGAGGCTCGCCGCGCTGCTGGCGAGCGCATGGCTTGCCTTCGCGGCTGTGGGCGTTCGCGCCGCGCCCGAGCATGGCGGAACGCTCACCTGGCTCGTCACGCCGGAGCCCGCTTCCATTGTTCCGCTCACCACGACCGCCGGCGGCAATGCCGAGATCGGCCCGAAAATAGTGGAAGGTCTTCTGACCTACGACGCGAACCTGAACCCGAAGCCCTTGCTCGCAACCTCATGGGTGGTCAGCGCAGACGGTCTGCAATACCGCTTCAATCTGCGTCATGGCGTGAAGTGGCATGACGGCAAGCCCTTCACGTCCGCCGACGTGGCGTTTTCGATCCTGACGCTCAAGCAGGTGCATCCGCGTGGGCGCAGCACGTTCGCCAACGTAACCGACGTGAAAACGCCGGACCCGTACACGGCGATCATCGAGCTTTCGCGTCCCGCGCCGTTTTTGCTTACCGCGCTAGCGGGCACCGAGTCGCCGATCATTCCAAAACACCTCTACGAAGGCACCGACATCGCGGCGAGTCCGTACAACAGCGCACCTGTCGGTACCGGTCCGTTCCTGTTCAGATCGTTCGTGCACGGCAGCAACATCGTGCTCGAACGCAACCCGGACTACTGGGACAAGCCGAAGCCGTACGTCGACAAGATCGTCGTGCGCTTCCTGCCGGACGGCGCGGCGCGCGCCGCGGCACTCGAGTCGGGCGCCGCGAACCTGGGCGATCAGGCCATTCCGCTGTCGGACGTGAAGCGCTTTGGCACGCTGCCCAACTTCAACGTGGATACGACGAACTGGGCGTACAACAGCAACCATCAGCAGTTGATATTCAACCTCGACACTCCCGTTCTGAAAGACAAAACGGTGCGCAAGGCGATCTCGCAGGCGCTCGACGTCTACGCGCTGAACCGGGTCGTCTGGTATGGCTACGGCCAGGTGTCGGCGGCCGCGATAGGCACCGCCAACACGAAGTATCACAATGCCGACATTCATTACTTTCCGTACGACGTCGCACAGGCAAATGCCGCGCTGGACGCAGCAGGCTACAAGCGCGGTGCCGACGGCAAGCGCTTCAGACTGCGCCTGCTCTTCAACCCGTTCCAGGACCCACGGGCGGCTGACTTCGTGCGCCAGTCGCTCGCGCGTATCGGGATTGACGGCGAGATTGAGAGTTACGACTTCGCCACCTACGTGAAGAAGGCCTACACGGACCGCGCGTTCGACATTACGCTCGAAGCGCTGTCCAACACGTTCGACCCGACCGTGGGCGTACAACGGGTGTTCTGGTCGAAGAACTTCAAGGTCGGTCTGCCGTTCTCGAACGCGGCGCATTACTCGAACCCCGAAGTCGACCGTCTGCTCGAGGCCGCTTCCGTCGCGACCGACGATAAACAACGCCGCCAGCTGTTCCTGCAATTCCAGCAGATCGTGCACGACGATATTCCGTCCATCGAGTTCGGCGCGAATCCGAACATCACGATCTCGTCGAAGAAGGTGAAGAACTACGCGCCGGGCGGCGAGGGCATACGCGGCAATTTCGCCGACCTGTATATCGAGCGCTGAAGCACACATGCCCGGCGCAGAACGTTAGCGCACCATGCAGAGGCCGCGCAGTGACTGCGCTGCAGCTGCATTCCGTTGCGGGCTATATGAGCGCCGCTTTGCCACGCTCTTTGAGCGCCACTGAATCGAACAGGAAACCACCACATGAGCCGCGACCTCCTGATCCTGCTGGAACCCGCATTCACCGATCCGCAACATCCCGGCGAGCGTTTCATCTGCCCGGACGGCGCGCCGATCGAAGGCTTGCTGGCGAGCGACCCTGCGCGCGTCGCGCGACTCGACGTGCTGCGCGTGCCGTTCGAGCGCCCCCGCAAGGCCGTGATCGACGTGCTGGACGAAGCGCACCAGGACTTGCCTGTGCTCGTGCTCGGCGACGGGCAGCCCGCTCCTGTCGATGCGCAGACGCTCGGTGAGCGGCGCTTCGTCACGAATCCCCGGCGCATTCTGGATCTGCTGGCCGAGCGGCACGGCTTTCCAAAAGTACATTGAGCGACCCACAGGAGCCGCCGATGAATCGCCTGCCTTCACGCGCTGTTGCGCGTCGCCTGCATCTGAACGTCAACATCCTCCACTCGGGCTTCGTGCCCTCCGCATGGCGGCTCGAAGAAGCCGATCCACTCGCCTTCATCGACGTCGACCACTACGTCAATGTGGCGCGCATCGCCGAGGCGGGCAAGCTAGATGCCGTCTTTCTCGCCGACAACGCCGCGATTGTCGACCAGATCGACTTCCGCCCGATTACGGCGCTCGAGCCGACCGTGCTGCTCGCGAGCATCGCGGCGGCCACCACGCATATCGGCGTAATCGGCACTGCGTCGACGAGCTACAACGAGCCGTACAACATCGCGCGACGCTTTGCGACGCTCGATCACGTGAGCAGAGGACGCGCAGGCTGGAACGTCGTGACGACCGCCGATCTGCCATCGGCGCGCAACTTCGGTCGCGCTGCGGTGCCGGACCACGCGGAGCGCTATGAGCGCGCCGCCGAATTTACGGAGGTCGTCAAGGCGCTGTGGGACAGCTGGGAAGACGACGCGTTCGTCGGCAACAAGGCGCAGGGCCGTTTCGTGGACGTCGCCAAGGTGCATCCCATTGGACATCGCGGCCGGCATTTCGACGTGCAGGGCGCATTGAACCTGCCGCGTACCCCGCAAGGGCATCCCGTAGTCGTGCAGGCGGGCGGCTCGCCAGACGGCCGCGAGCTCGCGGCGCGCCACGCCGAAGCGGTGTTTTCGGCCTCGCAATCGTTCGAGGAGTCGGCCGCTTACCGGCGTGAGCTGAATCAGCGCGCGGCCGCTTACGGGCGTGCGGGTGTGAAGGTGCTCGCGGGACTCACCACCATCATCGGCGCGACAGAGCGCGATGCGCTGCGCCGGCGCGACGAACTCGTCGAACAGATCCCATGGGACTACAGCCTCAGGCGGCTCGCCGGCACGCTCGGCGTAGAGCTCGAGCGGCTCCTGCTCGACGCGCGTTTGCCCGACGATCTCGCGTTGCCCGGCGGCGGCAACGGCAACCATACGTTCTTTCACGCGACACTTGCGCAGGCGCGTCGTCACGGCCATACGGTGCGCGAGCTGATACGCGCGCTGGCGGGCGGCACGGGGCACCGCGTTGTGGTGGGCACACCGGAGCAGATTGCGGACGATATCCAGCACTGGTTCGACGGCGAAGCGGCCGACGGCTTTAACCTGATGCCCGACGCGCTGCCTCACGGCCTGCGCGATTTCGTCGAAGGCGTGGTGCCGATATTGCAAAAGCGCGGCATTTTCCGCGCCGACTACGAAGGCACGACCCTGCGCGAACACTTGGGCCTCGCGCGTCCCGCCAATCCGCAGCGTTGGCGAGCGAGCGCGTGAGCGCGGCGCGCCTTCTTTGAAACGGCATCCACATCGCACCCATCATGAGCCAACGTACAGGACATCTTCGCCTCGGCGCTTTCCTCTATCCGAGCGGTCATCACATTGCCGCGTGGCGTCATCCGGCCGCCCACGCAGAGGCGGGCCGCGACTTTCGCCACTACGTGAAGCTTGCGCAGAGCGCCGAAGCCGCGAAGTTCGACCTGGTCTTTCTCGCGGACGGCTCGGGCACGCGCGGCGACAACGTGGACTTTCTGAGCCGCACAGCGCACAGCTACGTGGCGCAATTCGAGCCGCTCACCTTGCTCTCGGCGCTGGCTGCCGTCACCGAGCATATCGGTCTGGTCGGGACTGCGTCGACGACGTTTAACGAGCCGTATCACATCGCACGCAAGTTCGCGTCGCTCGATCACATTAGCGGCGGGCGCGCCGGCTGGAATCTCGTTACTTCGTCGAATGCACACGAGGCTAAGAACTTCGGCTTCGACGAACACCTCGCGCATGCGCGGCGCTACGAGCGCGCGGTCGAATTTGCGGAGGTGGTCGAGGGACTGTGGGACAGCTGGGACGAAGGCGCGTTCGTGCGCGACAAGGCAGCCGGGCGCTACTTCGATCCCGCAAGGCGCCACGTGCTCGATCATCGCGGCGAGTTTTTCAACGTGCGCGGTCCTCTGAATGTGGAGCGCTCGCCGCAAGGCAGACCGGTCGTCGTGCAGGCGGGTTCGTCGGAGGCGGGCAAGGCGCTCGCGGCGCGTACCGCTGAAGTCGTCTTTACTGCGCAGCAGACGCTGGAAGACGCGGTCGCGTTCTATGCAGACGTGAAGGGCCGCCTCGCGCAATACGGACGTGATTCTGACGACCTGAAAATCATGCCGGGCGTGATGCCGATTGTCGGCAGGACGGAGCAGGAGGCGCACGACAAATTCGGCGCGTTGCAGGCGCTGATCGATCCCACGGTCGGGCTTGCTCTGGTCGCCGGGCTCACGGGCGGCTTCGATCTGTCCGGCTACCCACTGGACGGTCCGATTCCGCAGTTGCCCGAGACCAACGCGAGCAGGAGCCGGCAGTTGCTGACACTCGAACTCGCGCGGCGCGAGAATCTGACTATCCGCGAACTGTATCTGCGCGTTGCAGGCGCGCGCGGGCATTGGCAACTGATCGGCACGCCTGGGCAGATTGCGGATGCGCTGGAGGAGCGCTTCGTCAACTACGGTGCGGATGGCTACAACGTGATGCCGGCATTGCTGCCGGAGGGTCTCGACGACTTCATCAGGCTCGTGCTACCCGAATTGCAGCGCAGAGGGCTCTTTCGAACCGAATACGAGGGGCGCACGCTGCGCGAGAATCTCGGCTTGCGGCGGCCGGTTTCGCGCTATCAGCGCGAAACGGCCCCGGCTTGACGCTCAGTCTGGTGTCAGCGCGATGCGGCTATCCGCTGCGCCGTTTTTCAGCTGCGCGAAAACTCGGGCCGCCGCTCAATCTAGTGGAACCGTCAGCCGGTCAATCACCGCTTGCGTGTCGGGCCGCACGCCGCGCCACCATAGAAACGCTTCGGCGGCCTGTTCGACAAGCATGCCGACGCCGTCCGCGACACCGGCAACTCCCGCATTGCGCGCGAGCCGCAAGAACGGCGTCAGGCGCTTGCCGTACGCCAGTTCATAGGCCGTGCCCTGCGGACTGAAGACTCCGGGCGGCACGGGCGGCAAGTCGCCCGTCAGGCTGGCGGAGGTCGCGTTGACCACCAGATCGAAACGTCCCATCCGTTCAAGGTCGCCATAAGCGCAGGCGGTGACCGGACCGTGCGAAGTGCCCTGCGACGCCAGCGCTTGCGCTTTCTCGACATGGCGATTCACTATCACCAGTTGCGCGGGACCCGCGTCCAGAAACGGCAGCAGCGCGCCGCGCGCCGCACCGCCCGCACCGAGCACCAACACCCGCTTGCCCGCAAGCGGCGTGTGCAGATTCACCTCGATGTCGCGCAGCAGTCCGATGCCATCGAAGTTCTCCGCAAGAACCCGGCCGTCATCGAACTTGAATGCATTCGCTGCACCGGCGAGCGTCGCGCGTTCGCTGCGCTCGTCCGCCATCTCGAACGCGGCCAGCTTGAACGGCGCGGTGATGTTCATACCCTTGCCACCCGCCGCGATGAATTCGCGCACCGTGGCCGCGAACGCATCAGCCGGTTCACGCGGACCCTCGATTGCGGTGTAGTGCATCGCCTGCTGCGTCGCTTGCGCAAATAGGCCATGAATCAGCGGTGATTTCGTGTGGCTGATCGGATTGCCAATCACCGCGTAGGTATCGCTCATCGTCAACCTCACTTTTCGAATAAGACGCCATCTGTCTGCATTGCATCGATCTCGGCCGCCGTAAAGCCCAGCGATCGCGCGACCTCGCCGTTGTGCTGTCCGAGATCCGGCGCGACCTCCCGGATCGCCGTGTCACACGCAGAAAACCGGAACGGCAAGTTCGGCAAGCGCAGTGTCCCGTAGCGCGGGTGCTCCTGCTCGACGATCATCCCGCGTGCCTGGATCTGCGGATCGGCAATCACTTCGTCGATGCGTTGCACCTTCGCGCACGGCACGTCGATAGCGTCTAGCAGCTCGAGAATCTGTGCGACCGTGTGCGCGGCGACCCACGGTTCGACCACGGCGAGAATGTCACGCCGATGCGCGTTGCGCCCGACGCTGTCGTGAAAACGTGCATCGTTACCGAAGCCCCGCGGGCCACCGTTCGCTTCGATCAGCGCGGCGAAGCGCTTCCACGCATCGTCCACCTGCGCGGCGATCACCAGATCGCCGTCGGTCGCGCGGAACACGCCGTACAACGTCGAGCCAGGCATGTCGTGTCCTGTCTGCTCGGGCAGGACATCGGCAAGCGTGTAGCACTGGACCGCGTACTCGTGCATCGACACGAGCGTGTCGTACAGCGCCATGTCGATATGCTGCCCGCGCCCGCTCTTCACGCGGCCGAGCAGCGCTGCATTGATCGCAGCAACCGCGTGGATTCCGGTGTACATGTCGCCAAGCGAAATGCGCAGCAGCGGAGGGCGCTCGCCCGGCGAGCCGACCATCTGCATGATGCCGCTCTTGGCCTCGGCAATCAGGCCGAAACCCGCGCGATGAGCGTCCGGTCCGGTGTGTCCATATGCCGAAATCGAGCAGTAGACCAGCCGCGGATTGCGCGCCAACAGCGCTTCGTAACCGAGACCGAGCTTCTCGAGCGCGCCGGGCCGGTAGTTCTCCACGAACACATCCGCCGAGTCGCACAGCCGCTCCATGAAGGCCTTGCCGCGCGGGTCCTTCATATTCACGCTGACGCCGCGCTTGCCCATGTTCAGCTGCAGGAAATAGCCGCTCGATCGATCGTCGAGCACGCTTGCGTGCTGACGTCCGGCGTCGCCGCCACCGGGCCGTTCGACCTTGATCACTTCCGCGCCCAGCGCCGCGAGGCAACGCCCCACATACGGGCCTGCGAGAAAATGGCTGTAATCGACGACGCGAATCCCTTCGAGTGGACGAGCCTGTTTCATTGCGCGGCTCCCGGCCGGCGCGGCACCATCAGACGATGCTCGCCGCGTTGCACGACTTCGCCGTGCTGATTGATCAGTTCCGAAGGCAGAATCACAATGCCCCAGTCGGGACGACTCTTGCTTGGCCGCATGGAGCCGACGCGAAACTTCACGTGCAACACGTCGTTGACCTTGATCGGCAGTACGAAGTCCCAGCTCCAGCCCAGCGACATGCCGGGCAGGAAGCGGTAATCGCTCTGCGTTTTCAGGCCATCCACGATCGACAGGCCGAACAGCCCATGCGCCACGAGACAGCCGAAGTGGCTGGCGTTCGCATACGCTTCATCTACGTGGACCGGTGTGTGGTCACCGGTGAGCTCCGCGTAGGCGAGAATCCGCTCCTTCGTAACGGTGTAATCCGGGCTTACGCACTCGTCGCCTTCGCGCGCGTCGTCCCAGTATTTTTCGACGATGCTCATGTCATGCCTCCGAGCGCGGGTCGATGGAAAGCGCCTGCGCGACGCAGCGCGCGGGTCTCGCCTGAATGAATTCGAGCGCGAGGCCATCGGGCAAACGCAGCCAGTTCGCGCCTTGGGGCATCGGCTGCACGTCGTAGCGTCGGGCGGCGGCGAGCGCCGCGTCGACGTCCTCACACATGATGCCGAGATGGCCGAGACGTCCTTCCGGTCCCGCGAAATCCGGCATGGCGATGAACTGCATGCCGCCGAGCGTCCAGTACTGGCGTGGCGCTTCGGGCGTGCCGTCGACCTCGCGCATCGTCATGCCGAACACGTCCTCGAAAAAGCGGATGTGCCAGTGAATGTCGCGCACGAACACCGCGACGTGTTCGAGGTAGGCTTTCGGCGCGCTCATACGTGATTCTCCGCATTCTGGCGATCGGCCATCGCGCGTTCGATGCCCTTGATGCACGCGACGAGCGTCGCGTTGACCGGCGTCGGCACGCTGTGCCGCGCGCCCCAGCGCACGACCGAGCCGTTGATGAAGTCGATTTCGGTTGCCGAGCCTTTTTCCAGGCTCTGCAGCATCGACGTCTTGAATGCTGCGGGCAGCCCCTGCGCCGCAAGCGTCCAGGCCTGCTCGGGATCGGTCATCGAAAGCCTGACGCCCGCGGCCTGAGCGACCGCGATCGCTTCAGCCACGGCCGCGAGCGATGTGGCCTTGAGCAAAGGCTCTTCATAGAGCTGGCCGTAGGTGAGCGACGTGATTCCGGTCAGCGCGCCCGTCGCCACATTCACCAGCAGCTTGTCCCACATCGTGCCGACGATGTTGTCGCTGACCTGCGTCGCGAGACCGGCCCCATTGAATGCGTCGGCAACGCGGCAAACGCGATCCGTCACGCGTCCATCCAGTTCGCCGATGATCGTGTGTTTGCCCACGACGCCCGACTCGATATGCGCCGTGCCCCGCAGCACGCCGCCCACGTAAGTTTTGCCTGCCAGCACCCGTTCGCGGCCTACCGCGTCTGCCAGGATGTCTTCGTGGCCGAGGCCGTTCTGCAGCGACAGAACCAGCGTTTCGGGCCCGACCAGCGCCAGGGCGCCGCGGATCGCTGCGTCCGTCTGGAACGATTTGACGAGCACAATGACGAGTTCCGCTGGTCCAACCTCGCTCGGGTTTGTGCTCGCGCGGACTTCCACCAGGCGCGAACCGCGGGCGTCGTCGACGCGCAGGCCGTGGCTTCGCATGGCCTCTACGTGAGCGGCCGACCGGTCGATCAGCCAGGTCTCGTGACCGCCTTCGGTTAGCGTCGCGCCGATCGCGCAGCCTAGCGCGCCGGCTCCCAGAATCGCAATTTTCAAGAGCGTCTCCTTAACGTGTGACGTCACGATACGAGGCGTCGCCCGATGTGGCAATGCAATGGCTACAATCACGTTATTGCGTGGTGCAATAATGGTGACCTGTGACAATTCCGACCGAGCTGCCTGAGCTCAAGCTGCTGCAGTTGTTCGACCTGCTCTACGACACGCGCAGCGTCACGCGCGTGGCCGAGCAGCTCGGCCAGAGCCAGCCGACTATCAGCATCTGGCTCGCGCGTTTGCGCGACCATCTGCACGATCCGCTTTTCATTCGCACACCGGGCGGCATGGCGCCGACTCCGCAAGCTGATGCGCTGATCGGTCCATGCCGGGAGATCCTGGAATCGCTGCGGCGCCTGTCGGCGTGGGAAGTGGCGTTCAATCCCGCGACCGCGCAGCGGCGCTTTCGTATCTGCATGACGGATGCGAGCCACGTGACCTTGCTGCCGCGCCTGCTAGCGCATGTGCGCGCGCAGGCGCCGGGCGTGCGGCTGGAGGCCGCGCGCATCGACGGCAACACGGAGCGCGCGCTCGGTTCGGGCGAGGCCGATCTGGCGATCGGCTACGTGCCATGGCTGAGCGGCGGCATTTATCAGCAGCAGCTTTACGAGCAGGATTGGGTTTGTCTCGCTAATCGCCATCATCCGCGCATTAAAAAGCGGCTGAGCGTCAACGCCTATTGCAGGGAAGGCCATATCGCGATCACGGCAGGAACCGGCACCGCGCTGCTCGAACAGGCGCTGCTGCGCGGACGCATCGAACGGCGGGTAGTGCTTGAATTGCCCGGTTTCCTCGGGCTCGGCACGATCGTGCAAAACACTGATCTGATCGCCACTTTGCCGCGCCATATCGGCCGGACGCTGGCCGAGGCGAGCGATCTCGCGGTCCATTTGTGCCCAATTCCCGTGGAGGGTTTTGCGGTGCGGCAACACTGGCACCCGCGTTACCATCAGGAGGCGGGTAACCGATGGCTACGCTCTGTCGTCGCACGGCTGTTTGGCCGCTCGGGCAGCGCATCGGAACATTGAAATTGGGGATGTGGCATCGATGCCTTCTGTCCGCCATAAGCGGTCAGTTGCACATACACCGGGTTTGTCAGGTGTGACGGCCAAACTGTCGCCGCATACCAAGGCGCGCGATCCCGAAGCTGCCCGCGCCTGGGTGAATGCGCCTTTCCGGCTCGTGCAGGCGGCGCTGCTGCATTGGCGCCGCGCGCAAACCGGATCGACGCAATGAGGTTACTTTCCGCTGGCGCACATTCGAGCTTTGGTGTCCACCATGTAAGCGCACGCTCGAAACCTCTCGCGCTGACAGTTACGAATCGCGCCGCCCGCCGGCGGCCGCGATTTTTTCGCGCTTATCCAGCCCCGGCGCAGCGAACATATCGACCAGTTGAGCGCGCAGCCAACGGTGCGCCGGCGCCGTCTCATTGCGTTGATGCCATAACAGACTGACGACGCGATCCGGCGCCTCGAGCGGCGCACGCACGCTAACCAGCGCGCCATTGCCGCCGCCGCGCGCGCATAGATCACGCGGCAGCACCGCGATCAGATCGCTCGCACAAAGAATCTCGCACGCGACCGTGTAGTGATTGACCGTGGTGACCAGATTGCGCTTCAGTCCGCGTGACGCGAGAAAGCTGTCGAACGACGGCTGCGTCTGTCCTGCGAGACTGATGTCCACGTGACTTGCGTTGAGAAAGCGCTTCGTGGTCAGCCGGCCGGGCGCCGCGAGCGGATGGCCGCGCCGCATCAGACACGCGTAGTCGACGGTCCACAGCGAGCGCGAGCGAATATGCGCGGGCGGCAACGTCTCATTCACGTAAACACCGATCACGCAGTCCACACGGTTGCCTTCCAGCAGCGCGGGAGCATCGAGCAAGGTGTTGGGCACCGCATGCCACTGCAGGCGCGGCGCGCTTTCGCTGAACCGCGCGATCAGACGCGGCATGACGAGTCCCGCCACATAATCGGACATCGACAGACTGAAGCTGGCCTCGGCGTGTTCGGGCGCGAACGTTTCTTCGTCGAGCGCGGCGCGAATGCGGCTCAGCGAGTCGCCAACCGGGCCCCATAGCGCCATGGCGCGCTGAGTCGGCGCGACACCCGCGCCGTTGCGCACGAAGAGGGGGTCGTCGAATGCCTCGCGCAGACGGCCAAGCGCATTACTGACCGCAGGCTGCGTGAGCGACAGCTTGGTCGCGGCGCGTGTGACGGCGCCTTCCGTCATCAACGCTTCGAATACCTTCAGCAGGTTGAGATCCAGCGACCGAAAGCTCATGTCGGCTATTCACGTTATCAATGTACCGGATCAAGAATATAAATATTTATGACGTTCGACAAGCCATAGAATCGGCCTCAACCACGCGAGAGAGGCGCCTCGGCCTGCTCACGGGCGCAACGGCCTGATATCACAGGAGCACACTGTGTCAAACGTTTCTGCACGCATCGAGCGCCTTCCGTTTGGACGGTTCCATGGTCACCTGCTGCTGATGGGCGGTCTCGGCTACGCGTTCGACGCCATGGACGCCGCCGCCGTCGCCTTTGTGCTGCCGGTCCTGCGCCACGACTGGAGTCTCTCCAGCGTGCAGACGGGCGTGCTCGGCAGCGGCAACTTTATCGGCTTCTTTTTCGGCGCGCTTCTCGCGGGCACGCTCGGCGATCTGATCGGGCGACGCAAGGTCATGATGTCGGCGCTGCTGATCTACTGCGCAGCGTCTGTCGTCAGTGCCATGACCGATTCGTGGCCGACCTTCCTCGCCGCCCGTATTGTCGCGGGCATGGGCACAGGCGCGGAAAGCGCGATCATCGCGCCGTATCTCGCGGAGTTCGTCGCCAAGCGTTATCGCGGCATTTTCACGGGCGCGCTGGCAGGCTTCTTTTCGTTCGGCTTCGTCGCGGCCGCGCTACTTGGTTATTTCATCGTGCCCGCATTCGACGCCGGATGGCGCGTCGTGCTGCTGATTACCGCCGTACCGATCCTGATGCTGCTCTGGTGGCGCCGTTCGCTGCCCGAGTCGCCGCGGTGGCTGGAAAGCCGTGGCCGAACGGATGAAGCGACGCGCGTGCTCGACGCCATCGAAGCGAGTTTCACGGCGCGCGGTATCGCGTTGCCCGCGCCCGAGCCCGTCGAGGCACGCGCCGCACCGGCGCTCGAAGCGGGCACCCTGATCTCCAACCTGCGCGCGTTGTGGACGGGCCGTCAGGCGCGCATCACGACGATGACCTGGCTCATGTGGCTGTCCATCACCTTCAGCTACTACGCCTTCTTCACGTGGATTCCTGGACTGCTGGTGCAGCAGGGCATGAGCATCACGCGCAGCTTCGGCTACTCGGTCGCGATGTACGCAGCGCAGGTACCCGGTTACTTCAGCGCGTCGTGGTTCAACGAACGGATCGGGCGGCAGGCGACCATCGCCACCTACATGCTGCTCGGTTGCGCCTGCGCCCTTGGCATGGCTTTCGCGCACACCAACGGCGAGATCATGGCGGCGGGCAGCGGCTTGTCGTTTTTCATGAACGGCACGTATGCCGGCGTCTATGCCTATACCGCCGAAGTATTCCCGACGGCCGTGCGAACGACCGGCGCTGGCACAGCATCGGCGATCGGGCGGATAGGCGCGATCGTTTCGCCGATCCTCGTCGGCTATCTGTATCCCAACTTCGGCTTCGGGGGCGTGTTCGGCGTGACGACGGTCGTGCTGCTGCTCGGAGCGATCGCCGTGGTCTTGATGGGCGTGCCGACGCGTGGACGCTCGCTGGAAGACATCGCTGCCGGAGAAGCGACATGAACCCGCTCGCCGGAAGCATCTTGCATCCGTTCGTCGTGCTGGCGGGCGCGCAAGCAAACGGCAATCAGCCGGCCACGCTCTTTCGCGCGCTCGATACGGTGCTGGCCGACACTATCGGCCATACGCTCTTCACGATTCTGCGCTATGACGACGCGACAAACGAATCTGCGCGCATCTACAGCAATCGTCCAGTCGAATACCCGGTTTCCGCAACCAAGCCGCTATCGGGAGGCAACTGGGTGGAGACGGTGCTCACGCGCGGCGAAGCGTTCATCGGCGCAACGCCTGACGATCTGCGCGCCGTTTTCGCCGATCATGAACTCATTGCCTCGCTCGGCTGCGAGAGCGTGCTGAACGTACCCGTGCGCTGGGACGGGCGCACGCTGGCGTCGCTGAATCTGCTGCATAGGCGCGCGTGGTATCGCGATGAACATGTGCCCTTCGCGCAGGCGCTCGCGCAGTTCGCACTGCCCGCGCTGCTGGATGCCTGATGCTCTACACCCGACGCCCGATGCTTCGCGGGCACCTGAGCGCCGGTTAACCGAAACACTCACGGACTACTGACGGACTCTACTCACGGACTATTAAGGGGAAGACGCGTGGAAAGCATTCTGTTGTCGAACGCCAGCCTGCTGGACGTCGAGCGCGCCGAACTGCGCGAAGGGCATCACGTGCTGGTCGAAAATGGGTTGATCACGGAGGTCTCTGACCGTCCGTTGAAGAGCGCCTCCGCACGTGAAATCGACCTGCGCGGCAAAACCCTGATGCCTGGTCTGATCGATCTGCACGTGCACGTCGTGGCAGTGCAACTGAATCTGTCTCAACAGGTGAACATGCCGAACGTGCTCGTCACGTTGCGCTCGGTGCCGATCATGCGCGCGATGCTGCGGCGCGGCTTTACTACCGTGCGCGATGCGGGCGGCGCCGGTTATCCCCACAAGCAGGCCGTCGAAAGCGGCCTCGCGGTGGGGCCGCGCCTCTTCGTAGCGGGCCGCGCGCTAAGCCAGACGGGTGGGCATGGCGACATGCGGGCACGTTCCGACTATATGGGCGGCAGTGCGCCGTGCGGTTGCTGCGTGCGGGTCGGTGCGCTGGCGCGAGTCGCGGACGGCGTCGACGAAGTACGCCGCGCCGCCCGCGAAGAACTGCAGATGGGAGCGGATCATCTGAAGATCATGGCTTCGGGCGGCGTGGCATCGCCGACCGATCCCGTTGGCGCATTCGGCTACGCGGAAGAGGAGGTGCGCGCGATCGTCGAGGAAGCGCGTGCGCGGCACACGTATGTGATGGCGCATGCATACACCGCGGAGGCGATCGCGCGCGTCGTACGCTGGGGCGTGCGCACGATCGAGCACGGCAACCTTGTGGATGCCCCCACGGCAAAATTAATGGCGGAGATGGGCGCATACGTGGTGCCGACGCTCGTCACTTACGAGGCACTCGCCAAAGAAGGCGCGCAATACGGCCTTGGCGAAGAAAGTGTCGCGAAGATTGCAGACGTGCGCGAAGCGGGCCTACGCTCGCTCGAAATCTACAGCGACGCGGGCGTCAAAATGGGCTTTGGTTCGGATCTGCTGGGACCGTCACAGCGTCTGCAGAGCGACGAGTTTCGCATCCGCGCAGAGGTGCTCGGCAATGCCGCCACGCTGAGCAGCGCCACCACCACGGCCGCCGAAGTGCTTGGGTTGCCCGACAAGCTGGGCTGTGTCGCACCGGGAGCGTTCGCGGATATGCTGGTCGTCGACGGTGATCCGTTACGCGACATAACGTGCCTGCTCGGACAGGGAGAACGCATACCCCTCGTTATGAAGGGCGGTGAGATTTACTTTAACGAGATGTGAGCGCGACTCCGGTTTCGCTGTAGCGCCAGCAGCAGGAGCGCTGGCGTTTAGCGGCTAGCTCGCCAATAGCATCTCGACCAGCCCGCGGGTTCCTTCCGGAACCCGCTTTTTTTCGCCAGCTACATTCGTTGACCGACCATCAAGGTTCTTGCGACCGGCGGAAAATTCGATCTTGAAGAATCCCCTTGTGATGCCGCTGATGAGCTGCCTGCGGAATAAGGCGTTCAATTCAACAATGGCGCTCACCTGCATTGCCTTGATGCGGTCGGTCGCGCGTGAAGGGGCAGGTCGTGTGCAACCGCCGGGCGGGCAATCGATGCGTTCCTCGCGATGCGAGCCGCCCGGGTCGCTGCTAGTTGCCCGTGCGTCCGGCCGGTAACCGGAAAGCAAATGTTCGACGGGTTTTAGCGAGGCATTACCACTGCTGATGGACAAACGGCGCGATCTTTTGCAGATATAGCGCGCGAAGGACCTCCATCGCCGAATCTGTCAGGGGCGGCAGTTCGCTCGCCTCAGCGTTCGCTTTGGCTTGCGCTGCGTTCTTTGCCCCTGGAATGACAGTCGTCACTCCATCGTTCATAAGGATCCAGCGAAGCGCGAACTGCGCCATCGTGGCGTTTTGCGGGACGAGTGAGCGGATTTCGTCGACGGCTTCCAGAGCGACGTCATAAGGAACGCCGGCAAAGGTCTCGCCCTTGTCGAAGGCCTCGCCGTTACGATTGAAAAGGCGATGGTCATTGGCCGCAAACGTCGTCTCGCGCGTCATTTTTCCGGTGAGCAGGCCCGACGCAAGAGGCACCCGGACGATAATGGCGACTCCCCGGTCACGAGCTTCCTGAATAAAGCGGGCCGGCCTTTGCCTGAAAATGTTGTAGATGATCTGTACCGACTTCACGCCCGGATATTCGATCGCTTTCAGACCCTCTTCGACTTTCTCGACCGACACTCCGTAGCTACTGATCTTTCCCGCTGCGACCATGCGGTCCATCGCATCGAAAACCTCTGGCCGGTAATAGACCTCGGTCGGCGGACAATGAAGCTGGACGAGATCGAGCCGCTCCATTTCCAGGTTCTTCAGGGACCGGTCGACAAAAGCATTCAGATTCGCTGCGGTGTAGCCTTGCGCCACGTGAGGGTCCAGTCGCCGCCCGGCCTTGGTCGCAACGAAGGGTCGCGGCCCTGAGCGTTCCTTGAGCACGTCCGCGATGATCCGCTCCGAGCGGCCGTCGCCGTAAACGTCGGCGGTGTCGATGAAGGTGGTACCGCTATCGAGCGCGGCATGCAGAGCCGCCTTTGCATCGCTCTCGGCGACGTCGCCCCATGAACCTCCAATGGCCCACGCGCCAAACCCGATTTCAGAGACGCTCTTTTCTGCGTGTCCGAATTTCCGTTCTTTCATCTTGATTCTCCGTTCATGGCATGAGTTGTCCGCCGTTGACCTCGATGATCTGCCCCGTGATGTATCCCGACATCGCGGGAGACGCGAGGAACAGGAACGCGCCGACGCACTCCTCGGGCAGGCCTTCTCTGCCCATCGGCACCGTGGCGGTCTGCGACGCCCAGATTTCCGGCGGCGTGTATTTGTCGTGGAACGGCGTCTGTATGAGTCCGGGTGCTACCGCGTTGACCCGGATTCCGTCCTGCACGAATTCCTTCGCGTGGCCACGGGTCAAACTGCTGACAAAGCTTTTTGACGCCGCGTAAAGCACCGCTCCTGCGCCGCCGCCCGTGCGTGCGGCAACGGACGACGTATTGATGACGTATCCACGTGATTCCTTGAGAAACGGATGGGCAGCCGAGGTGGCTTCCCAAACCGATCTTGCGTTCAGATTCACGACGCGTTCGAAGTGGCTGGCCGAGGCGCTTATAGATGCCAGCCGTCCCAACATGGCACCGGCGTTATTGATGAGCCCGTCGAGTCCGCCTAGCAGTTGCGCCGCTTCCTTCACGACCCGCGATGCTTCGCCCGGCTCGCTAACGTCGCCCTGGACAAGATGAATGCGCTCCGGCGATTCCTCACGCAGCGCTTGCGCAGCCGCTTCGCTCTCGTTGAAATGCGCGACCACGTGCGCACCCTGTGCGGCAAATGCGCGAACAACGGCCGCTCCGATTCCTGTCGAGCCGCCCGTGACGAGAACCCTCGTACCCTTCAGTTCGCCGATCTGTATTTGCTCAAGTCCATGCATGGAATTTCCTCCGAATGGATAAACATGAGCGGGGCATACGCCGCAGCGCTCCATGATTCGCGACGAAGAAAATGATTACATACCGTAGAATGAAACGGATTCACTGGAGCGATGAACGACATTCATCATGGCAAAGAACGACCGGATCGATTTTGCGGACCTAAGGCTGTTTCTTGCGATAGTCAGGTGCCGGAGTTTCCGGCTGGCTGCGATCGAACTCGGGCAGACGCCGTCAGCAGTCAGTCACGCGATGCGGCGGCTGGAAGACCGCCTCGGCGCAAAGCTGCTTAACCGGACGAGCAGGGCGGTTTCGCCCACGGAGGCGGGGCTCGATCTCG
>Ga0268254_10000164_pt1 | contig 57903 bp, 50 predicted proteins | sample AgamicOrSfrz_FD_200251 | JGI IMG/M metagenome (GOLD analysis project Ga0268254, IMG submission 200251) | Agave microbial communities from Guanajuato, Mexico - Or.Sf.rz (v2) (version 3) | ecosystem: Host-associated > Plants > Phyllosphere > Phylloplane/Leaf | place: Guanajuato, Mexico...
GACCTTTGCCGCAGACACCCACGCGTGTCATGTATCGGGTCTACCGGGCGCAGCCTGCGCGATCGAGCAGCGCATGCAGCTCGCGTGCGACGATGTCGGGTGTCTCCAGCGGTGTCAGGTGCCGCGCTTGCGGAATCTCCGTGAATGTCGAGCCGGCAATGCCTGCGTGCAGAGCGCGCGCCATGGCGGGCGTCGCCGCATAGTCCTCTTCGCCGACAATCACGCAGGTCGGCACCTTCACGTCGCGCATCAGCGCGCGGCCGTCGAACGAGCCGAGCATGCGGCCCGTCGCGGCAAACGCGGCGACGTCATTGGCGAGGAAAGTATCGACGCAGCGCTGCACCACGTCGCGATGCTGCGCACGGAACGGATCGCTGAACCAGCGCGTGGTCTGGAATTCGACGAGCGGCGCAAGCCCGCCGGCCTCCGCCTTTTCGGCGCGCGCGTTCCAGTCCTGCGGCGCGGTTTCGCCGTACCACGCAGTCGTGTCGATCAGGCCGGCGGCGATTGCGTCCTCGCAGGTGGCCGCGAACTGCAGCGCCACGCAGCCGCCCATCGAGGCGCCTGCAATTAGCACATGGCGAAAGTCGGTCGCGCACAGTACGTCGTACACGTCCTGCGCAAAGAGCTGCACTGTATAGGGCCCGGCTGGCTTGTCCGACGCGCCGTGGCCACGTGCATCGATGGCGAGCACCGAGGCGCGCGGCACGAGCCGCTCGATGACCGGCGTCCAGAAGTGCCGGTCCATTGCAAGCGAATGCACGAGCACGACGCGGACTGTGTTTTCCTTGGCGCCATAAAGGCTGAAACCGATTCGCGTGCCGTCCCGCACGGTTACATGCGACGACACGACGTCGGGGCTGATGGTTTGATTCACGGCGTGCTCCACTGACTTGCGGGTGAGTTCGGTACGGGCATCCAGCCCGCAGCCGGATATTGCGGGCTGGCCGTCACGCGGGCAAACGACGATCTTTCATGTAAAGCATGAAAACAATTCATCGCTTGCGAACGGGCGTGCGATGACATTGAAAGCAAGCCACACGCAATACACGGTGCTCATGCGATTGAGGCTTCGCAGATGAATTTCTCTCATATGCGGCATGAACAATTAGCGTTTGCCGCGCGCATGGCACGCCGTCAATCTTGCTGCGAGAACATGCCGGCACCTGTGCGTATCAGCGCCACGCGACTCGCAACAACGCCGGGTCCGGCACTCACACGCGCTGCCGCCGCGCGCGGGACTCTCGCCTGTCCCGCGCTTGGGCGGCCTTCTCCCGCTTTTCAATCACAAAGGTCGAATGCCGTGAACTTCACCAGGAAAGTGCTGAACTCGCAGTGGGTCCGTCCGTTGTTGCTGATCGTGGTCATGCTGCTCGCGTGGGATCTTGTGATACGCATCTTCAAGATTCCGCCGTATCTGGTGCCCACGCCTGAATCGATCCTGCATCAGATCGCTGCGCAATGGTCGATGCTGCTGGAGGAGTCGCTGCCGACGCTGTACGCAACGCTCGGGGGTTTTGCTCTCTCGGTATTGATCGGCGTGCCGATCGCGATGCTCGTTGCCGCGTCGCCGTTGATCGAGAGTTACCTGTACCCGCTCGTAGTGTTCTCGCAGAGCATTCCGAAAGTGGCGATCGCGCCTCTCTTTGTCGTCTGGTTTGGCTTCGGGCTCTTTCCGCGCGTGCTGGTTGCGTTCCTGCTCGGCTTCTTTCCGGTCGTCGTCTCCACGGTAATGGGCTTCAAGTCGGTCGAGAAGGACCTGATCGATCTCGCAAGGTCGATGGGCAGCTCGCCCGTCAAGACCTTCTTCAAGATCAGTCTGCCGCATGCCCTTCCGTCGATCTTCGCGAGCATGAAGGTATCGATCACGCTTGCCGTGGTGGGCGCGGTGGTGGGCGAGTTCGTCGGCGCCAACTCGGGGCTCGGCTTCGTGCTGCAGCGTGCGAACGGCAACTTCGACCAGCCGCTGATTTTTTCCGCACTCGTCGTGCTGTCGGTGATTGGCGCGCTGCTCTTCGTCGTGATCGACATGCTCGAGCGCATTGCTATTCCGTGGCATGCATCGCATCGCTCGCGCCTGCTCGGGCGCGGGTAATACAGCGGCGCGCCCGCAATCGGCGATTCGCATGACGCCAGCGCCGCATACGCCGGAACCATCGGCACCGGCCAGACAACATAGCCCATCTCGCATGGGACATACGAAGGACACACGAAGGAGACACGATGAAAACACGCAAGCTGACCCGCATGGCAGCCGCATTCAGCGTTGCCGCACTCTGTTGCGCGGGCAACGCGGCGCACGCCAAAGACTCGCTGACCTTGATGCTCAACTACACAGTCAACGGCGCGGTCGCGCCGTTCTACTTCGGCAAGGTCAAGGGTTACTACGACGCTGAGGGCATCGACCTCAAGCTGATGGAAGGACACGGCTCGGGCCCGACCGTGCAGGCGGTCGCGACGCACAACGTCGACATTGGCTACGCGGACTTCAGCACGATGGTCAAGGTCGCCGCCATGGGCGCGCCGGTGAAGGCGATTGGCGTGTTGATGCAGGAGAACCCCACCTCGGTGGTCGGGCTTGCGGAGAAGAACATCAAAACGCCGCAGGACATCAAGGGTAAAACGGTGGCGGTCGCGCCAGGCGATGCGTCGTCGCAGCTGTGGACGATGTTCATGAACAAGGTCGGCCTGAAGGACTCCGACTTCAAGACGATCACCGGCAATCCGCAGACCACGATCAATGCAGTGATTACCGGCCAGGCCGATCTGCTGGTGGGCTTCGCGACCATTCCGCTCATTTCCGTCGAGCAGGCCACGAAGAAGCCAGCACGGGCCATTCTATTTGCTGATTACAACGTCAATGTCGCGACGCTCAGCATCATCGCACGCGACGACATGATTCAAGGCCAGGCCGATCTGCTTCGGCGCTTCATGCGTGCGACCGCGAAATCCGTGAACGACAGCGAGAAAGATCCGGCTGCGGCCGTCGATGCACTTCTGAAAACGCTACCCGCCGCCGGTTCACGCGACACGATGATCCGTACGCTGAAGGCGACGATTCCGTTCTACCGCACCCCCGAAACGGAAAAGGCGCCGATCTTCCACGTCAGCACGAAGAACATCGACGATTCCGTGGCCGCGATCGTGCGCTACAGCAAGCTCGATCCGGCGGCGAACGTGCCCGCGAAGTATTACACCGGCGCATTCGTCCCATGAACCGGACGATCCGAATGAATCGAATGAGCCGAATGAGCCCATGCAACACGCTGAACCGCACGCGCCGTTCCGACCGCAGGAACTAGACGAACCGCAGGCGCGACGCGGACACTGCCGCGACGCACCCTCTCCGTTCACTTCACATCGCCCGCTATGACCACCGTACTGAAGCTAGACGACAAGCACCACCGATCATTCACCGCTCCTACACCAGCGAGAGCGCTTATCGAACTGCATGGCGTGACCAAGAGTTACCGCAGCGCGCAGGGCCCGATGGAAGCACTGAGACCGCTCGACTTCGAAGTCCGCGAACAGGAGTTCGTTTCGATCGTCGGTCCGTCCGGATGCGGCAAGAGCACCTTGCTGAAGATGGTGGCCGGTCTCGAAGCAATCTCCTCCGGCACGATGACCCTGTCCGGTGCGCCGATTCTCGGGCCGCAACAGAATGTCGGCATCGTGTTCCAGAGTGCAGTGCTGCTCGCATGGCGCAACGTGCTCAACAACATTCTGTTGCAGGCTGAAATGCGCCGCATGCCCAAACGGGCAGCGCGCGAAAAAGCGCTGCAACTGATCGACATGGCGGGTTTGACCGGCTTCGAGGACAAGTATCCCTGGCAGCTCTCGGGCGGCATGCAGCAGCGCGTGTCCATCTGCCGCGCGCTGCTGCATGAGCCGTCCGTGCTGTTGATGGACGAGCCGTTCGGCGCACTCGACGCGATGACACGCGAAAACATGAACATGGAATTGCAGCGTATCTGGCTCGAATCGAAAAAGACCGTGCTGCTCATTACACACAGCATTCCGGAAGCCGTTTTTCTGTCGGACCGCGTGCTCGTAATGTCTGAGCGGCCCGGCTCGATTGCCGCCATCTACGACATCGACCTGCCGCGTCCGCGCTCGCTGGAAGTCATGGCAACGCCCGCCTTTTTGCATCACACAAAAACGATTCGCGCGCACTTCAACGCACAGGGCTCGCTCGACGATCACTGATTACAGCGAGCGCAACAAGAAACCGGTTGGAACCGCGAGGCTCCAACCGGTTTTTTTCAGCACTAGTGTGCAACAAGAGGTCCGGCTAGAACCAGTGGTTCATACCGAACGAGATGCCGGTCTGCTTCTGGTGGCCGGATGCGTTTAGCGTCGCATTGGTCACATAGACGCCGGTGAAATGCGTGTAGTCGATGTCCGCGTACAGCTCGGTGCGCTTGGAGAGCAGGTAGTCGATGCCGAGAATCGCCACGTCTTTTCTACCATCTACACCGCCCGTCTTGTTCTTGTTGTCGTAGTACGCGGCGGTCACGCTGAAAAACGGCGTAGCCCGATAACGCACGCCACCCCATAAGTACTGGTTGCGCGTCATGCTGCGCGCGGAGGCCGGCGTGTCCTGTAAATCGAGCGAATAACCGGCCATCACGTCGACGGGGCCTGTCGTCACCGCGCCGCCCGCCGTGTACTGGTCATTGCTGAAGTATTGGCTGGAGGTGGCCGTCAGCGGGTTCGATTTGTGCGTGTAGCCCGCGCCGAGTTTTATCGTGCTGCCGCGATAGTTCAGACCGCCGGCAAGCGTCGAGCCATGCGCCGCGCTACCTGGCACGCCGCCCAGCGCGTACTCGCCGCGAACCACCCACGGCCCGAAAATGCCGCGATAGTTGATGTCGTTGTCGTCGCGTCCGGTATTGCCGCCCGACACGGCGGTCGATTCCGTAATGCCGAGATAGTGGAAGTCGAACGGTTCGAAGTCCTTGATCAGGAAATGCTGCAACGTGAATTGCCGGCCAATGTCGATCTGCCCAAAGGGTCCGCCAATACCCACCGTCGACGTACGCTGGAAGATCTGGTTGTTCGTATTGTTGTTCGCGCCGGTTGAGAGCACGAAGCCTGCTTCCAGGTTAAAGCGCGCATAGTAGCCGCCGCCCAGGTCTTCCTTGCCTTCGAGGCCCCAGCGGTTCGAGTTGTAGACGCCGTTGGACGCCATGGTGAGCGCCGCGCCGCCTGCCTTCGTTCCGTTGACCAGATTGCGCAAGCCGCCGTCGAGCGATCCGTATAACGTCACGGTACTTTGTGCATACGCCGCACTGCCCGACAGTCCCAGCAAAGTCAGCGCCGTAAGCGAACGCGTCAGACTCCGTACCCGCAATGCGGGCACCACTCCTCCTTTCTCGTGCATATCTCCTCCATCGGTGTCGTTCTATTGATATGTGGGGACGTGCAGGACGTGACGCTGCCTGCGTCGTCCGCCGCGGGTGTAGAGGAGCGTCATGCAACGCATGCGCGCAGAACGCTCCGTTACTGCTTGCGCAATTGCCGCCGGGAGCGGCGCTTTACGCGTCCTTCTTTTCGGCGAAGAACCAGTCGGAGTCCTTGTTGATCCACTCCGGCCCGACACGTTGACGCGTCTGTTCCTCGCCAGTTTCGAAGTACGCGCTTTTCACGGCGCGCTGCGCCATCGCTTCGTTGCGCTCGTCCCAGTCGCCCATCGAGACGCCGTACCACGGCCACTCCGGACGCAGCGCCGGCAAGCCGAGTTCTTCCCAGATGGCCTTGGCGTTTTCCATGTAGGGGCGCGTCGGTAGCGAAAGCGGCGGCAGCTTCTCCTTGCGTGTGGCGTTCATCAGGATCACGCCGTCTACTGCGTCGTCGCCGCGTTGTGCGCCCGACGTGCGCGGGCCATGTCCGGTGTCGCGGCCATGCAGGATCTGCACGTCCTTGATCGCGTTCATCCGGTAGCTCATCGACCAGAAAATGGCGTCGCTGTTTTCGGGGTTGATGTCGTTGCTGACGGCCACCACCAGTTTGCCGACGGCCGGTTGCAACGAGGCGGCGCCCATCAGTGCGCGCCATATTTCCGTTTCCGTGGCCTTCTCGCTGAAGACGACAATGACGAGCTTGCGCAGATTCGTGAGTGGCTCGTGCATCACGACTTTCTCGACACTCGCAATGCGCAGCGAGTTCTTAAGATGATCGAGAAACAGCGGCTCGAATGCGACCTTCTTGACGAGTGAGCTTTCGCTAGGCGTCACCTGGCTGATGATCGACACGAGATGCGCATTCTTGCGCCGCGTGATCGCGGTGACGTTCATGTAGGGGTTGAATTCCTGCAGATTCACGTGACCGTGCGATTCGCCGAACGGGCCTTCAGGTTCGAGCGTGTCCGTCGGCACAAAGCCTTCAATTACGATCTCGGCGTCGGCGGGCACGAGCAGATCGTTGGTCTTGCACTTCACGACGCGCAGCGGTTCGCCGAGAATCGCGCCCGCCACGCCCAGTTCGTCGACGTCGATGGGCAGCTTCTGCACCGAGCAGAACGACACGGCCGGATGCCCGCCTATCACGAGCGCAGCCGGCATGGGTTTGCCCATTGCCTTGTACTTGAGCCAATGCTGGTAGATACCCTGACCCATCTCGATTGACGGATTACAGCCCACGCGGCGCTTGCCCTTGATCTGTCCGCGATACGTGCCCATGTTCTGGATGCCGTTTTCCGGATCGACGGAGATGTACTGCGAACACGTGGTGTACGGCGCGTTGTCGAAGCCCGGCGTCGAAATAGGAATGGGCAGATGTTCGAGCCCCTGGCCGTCGACATCCAGTTCGTCGCCGATAAAGCAGACTTCCTGGCACGGTGCCTCCGTGACCACGACCGGTGCAATCGGGTTGCTTTTGGCCTGCTGCCACTTCTTGCCGATCTGATCCACAGGTACGCCCATGCCGATCGCGTACACCTCGCGGTTGATCGACAACGCGCCGACCACCACAGGCAGTTCATAGCGGCGTCCCTTGCTGTCGACCACGTTATGGAACACGAACGCCTTGCGATCCGCTTCGGGAATACCGCCGCGCAACTGCCAGCGCACGAGCGGATGGAGTTCGGTGTCCTTGTTGATTTCGCGGTGCACGTGCACCACGAGAGATCTTTCCTCGAGCGCCTGCAAATGTGTCTGGAACGAAGGGAAATTTTTCATGGTTGTCCAGTGAATGACCAAGGGGAACGACAGTGAGCGCAGACTGAGGCAGAACGCCCCTCGCTCGCAAACGCTGATTTCTCATACACGTCATGAACGGATTTCATCCGCGGACAATGAAAAGACCTCATGCCACGCATGAACAGATTTCGTTTGGCGCATGCGGCGCATCTCATGCAACCTGAGCACGCAGACACAAAAACCTGCCGCAACGGCGGCAACCTGAGACGACGAAGATGGATCGACGCAAACGTATCGTGGTGGGAATCAGCGGCGCTTCCGGCGTTGTCTATGGCGTGAGGCTGCTGGAAATGCTGCGCGAGCTCGACGTGGAGTCGCACCTTGTGATGAGCCGCTCGGCGCAGATGACGCTAGCCTACGAGACGGATTTGCGCACAGCCGACGTGCAGGCGCTCGCCGACGAGCACTATCCAAACGCGGATATCGGCGCGGCAATTTCGAGCGGATCGTTTCGCGTCGACGGTATGATCGTGGCGCCCTGCTCGATGAAAACGCTTGCCGAGATAGCGACGGGCAACACGGGCTCGCTGCTGTCGCGCGCGGCTGACGTGATGCTGAAGGAGCGCAAGCGCGTGGTGTTGATGGTGCGCGAAACGCCGCTGCATCTCGGGCACTTGCGCAATATGACGGCCGCAACCGAAATCGGCGCGATCATCTATCCGCCGGTGCCGGCCTTCTACGCGCGGCCCGACAATCTCCGGCAAATGATCGATCACACGCTGGGACGCATGCTCGACCTGTTCGATATCGACGCGGGCACGGTCAAACGCTGGACCGGCGAGCGCGACGAAAAGCAGCTCGTCAGTGTGGCCAACGGCTAGGCCGCGCGCGGCACAAAGTCCGCTACAAAGCCCGCTACAAAGCCGTTATCAAGCCCGCTACAAAGCCCACTTCGTCACGCACGAACCCGCGAGCGCGTGCGAGTGCGACCGGCCGCATTGCGCGACTGGGACTGCGGCTGGACCTCGGCCAGCAATTCGTCGTGCAATTCGCGCAACACCTCGACGAACGCGGAAGCGAGCCGCTCTCGCGGCCGATGCGGCGGAAACAGCAAATAGGTCTGAAAACGCGTGGCCGGCACGAATGGGCGAATCGCAATGTCCGGACCCGCATAATCGCGCGCGACAATCGGATGCGCGAGCGTCACGCCCATGCCGTGCCGTACCATCTCACAGCACATCGCCGTGTATTGCGCCTCTATGGCGAGCACGCGCTGCACGCCCGCGCGCTCGAATACCTCGTCCATCAGCGCGCGGGTGCCGTCGCCGTGACACAGCGAAATGAACGACTCCCCTTCGAGATCGTCGGGCTTGATGCTGCGCTTTGCCGCGAGCCGATGCGCGGCCGGCATCACGCATACGGCAGCCACGTCCGAGAGCTGCTCCACTTCGCAGGCCGATGCCTCGCTCACATAGACAGCCACGCCGAGGTCGCAGAACTGCGATGCGGTCCAATGATTGACCGTGGCAGACGTATTGACATGCAGCGACACGGTCACGTCCGGAAACAGTTCGACGAACCGTTTTATCGCATGCGGCACCAGCGTCATGCCCGCTGACGGCATGGCCGCGATGCGCAGGCGCCCGCTGCCCAGGTTGCGAATCTGCGCGGCCGCATTGGCAAGGCCTTGCAAACCGACGAAAGCCCGTTCGACCTCGCGAAAAAACGCCTGCCCCTCGCTAGTGGGAATCAGCCGCACGCCGCTGCGCTGAAAAAGCTGCAGGCCCGTGTCGCGCTCGAGTTGCGCAATCAGGCGGCTCACGTTTGGCTGCGAAGTGAACAGCGCCCTTGCCGCGGCGGTCATCGAGCCCGACACCATCACCGCGCGAAACGCCTCGATATGCTTCAGGTTCATGCGTGTTTTCCCCAGGCGCTGGTTAGTCGATCCATATCATCCATGCATAGGTAGGTATTTTATTCGTATTGGACGACATGACGAGCCGGCGCGACACTGCCTTTCACCGACGGGCCATGAAGCCCGCCCCACACATCGGAACTGGAGATCGTCGTCATGAAAAGAGCGCTGCATCGCCGTCTGTTCGCCCCGTCTGCCCCGTCCTTCATCTCGCTCGCTGCCGCTTCCATCGCCTTGAGCCTCGCGGCGCCGCTCGTCGCGCAGGCCGAGACCACGCTGTATGTCGCCAACGTGGGCGGCTCGAACGAGCAGCTCTACCGGCAGAAAATCATTCCGCCGTTCGAGAAAGCGCACAATGTGAAGATCGTCTACGTCGCAGGCAATTCGAGCGATACGCTCGCCAAGCTCCAGGCGCAGAAGGGCCACCAGCAGATCAACGTCGCTGTCATGGACGACGGCCCCATGTATCAGGCGATGCAGTTGAACCTCTGCGCGAAGCTGGACGACGCGCCCGTCATGAAAGACGTCTACCCGCTCGCGAAACTCGGGCCCAGCGCGGTCGGCGTGGGCATGGTGGCGACCGGCATCGGCTACAACGAAGAGGCCTTCAAAAAGGCCGGCCTGCCGCCGCCCGACTCGTGGAAATCCCTCACGGACAGCCGCATCAAGGGCAAGCTGGGCGTTCCGCCGATCACCAATACGTACGGCCTGCATACGCTCGTAATGCTCGCGCGCCTGTCCGGCGGCGGCGAGAAGAACATCGACCCGGGCTTCAGCGCGATGACGAAGCAGGTCGCGCCCAACGTGCTCTCGTGGGCGCCGACGCCCGGCGAAATGGACGGCCAGATGCAAGCCGGCGACGTGATCCTCGCGCCGTACGGCAGCGGTCGTGCGGTCGCGCTGCAAAACACGGGCTTTCCGCTGAAATTCGTCTACCCGAAGGAAGGCGCGGTCGCGCTGCAGGTCGCCGCGTGCGTGGTTGCCGAAAACGCGCAGCCGCAACTGTCGCAGCAATTCGTTCAGTACCTGTTGACCCCGGAAGTGCAGGTATTGCAGGCGCAAAACATCGGTCTTGGTCCCGTGAACCGGACCGTCAAGCTCACGCCGGAAATCGCCGCACGCGTGCCGTACGGCCCCGAGCAGATCGGGAAGCTCACCGCAATGGACTGGGCGACCATCAACCAGCATCGCACCGAATGGACCGAGCGCTGGAATCGTTCAGTCGAGCGCTAACGTGTGGCACCGGCCCGTCCCTCGCGCGGCGCGCGACCTGATGAAGGAGCAAGGCGCATGGCCTTCCTGACTCTGCAAGGCATTTCGAAACGCTACGGCGATTTCACCGCAATAGAACAGCTCGATCTGGAAGTCGAACGCGGCGAGCTGCTCGCCCTGCTCGGCCCGTCCGGCTGCGGCAAGACCACGACGCTGCAAATGGTGGCCGGTTTCGTCTCGCCGACCACAGGCCGCATCCTGCTCGACGGCCGCGACATCACGAACGAGCGTCCGGAGAAGCGCGGCATAGGCGTGGTGTTTCAGAGCTACGCGCTGTTTCCGCACATGACGGTGGCGGGCAACGTCGGCTTCGGGCTCGAAATGCGCAAGGTCAGGCGTCAGGAGCGCGAAGAGCGGGTCGCGGAAGCGCTCGCTCTCGTGCGCCTGAACGGTCTCGGGCATCGTTATCCGAAGGAGCTGTCGGGCGGCCAGCGGCAGCGCGTGGCGATTGCGCGCGCGATTGCGATGGAGCCGGAACTGCTGCTGCTCGACGAGCCCATGTCGAACCTCGACGCCAAGCTGCGCGAGGAAATGCACATCGAGCTTCGCGCGATCCAGAAGCGCCTCGGCATCACGACGATCCTGGTCACGCACGATCAGGTCGAAGCGATGACGATGAGCGACCGCATCGCCGTCATGCATCGCGGCACGATTGCGCAGTTGAGCACGCCTTACGACGCCTACGAGCGCCCCGCCACGCCGTTCGCCTCCACGTTCCTCGGGCGCACCAACACGCTGTCGGGCGAAGTGTTGCACCGCAATCCGCGCTGCGCGGTGGTCGCCGTCTCGGGCACTACGCTGCATGTGCCCCACGAAGGCCGGCACGTCGATGGCGCTGTGCATGTCTACATCCGCCCCGAGAAAGTGCATCTTGCCAATGGCGATGCCCGCCTGCGCGGGCGCATCGCGACACGGGTTTTCGTCGGCAATCAATGGCTGCTGGAAGTGGACACCGAGCTTGGCAAACTGCGCGTCGCGCAGCCGAACCTCGGCGCGCCGCCGCCCGCCGAAGGCCACGAGGTGGGCCTCGCATGGGCCGACGACGACCTGCGCGTGCTCACGCAAGACGGTCCGGAGGGCGCTCATGGCCACGCTTGACGACGACCGCGCCGGCGCCGCGCCGTGGCTGCTGTCGGGGCCCGCGCTGCTGCTCTTCGTCGGCCTGTTGCTGGTGCCGCTGGTGCTCACGCTGATGCTGTCATTCCGCGTGTTCAGCGACACTGCCGGCGTCACCTCCGTCTATACGCTCACGAACTACTGGCAGGTGGTGAGCGACCCGTACTACGGTGCGATCTTTCTGCGCACCGCCGGTCTCGCCTTCGCCGTCACGCTGTTGTCCATCGTGCTCGGCGTGCCCGAAACGATCGTGCTCGCGCGAATGAAGCGCCCGTGGCAGTCGCTGTGTCTGTTGATCGTGCTCGGACCGCTGCTGATCTCGGTGGTGGTGCGCACGCTCGGCTGGCAGATTCTGCTCGGCAACAATGGCGTGCTCAACAACGTGCTGCAATCGCTGCACATTACCGACGAACCCGTTCGCCTCGTCTTCACGATGACCGGCATGATCATCGCGCTCACGCATGTGCTGGTGCCTTTCATGGTGATGTCCGTGTGGGCGACGATGCAAAAGCTCGACCCGCAAGTGGAATGGGCCGGCCGCTCGCTCGGCGGCTCGCCGTTCGCGGTGTTCCGCCGCGTGGTGCTGCCGCAGATCATGCCAGGCGTGCTGTCGGGCGCGATCATCGTGTTCGCGCTGTCGGCGTCGGCATTCGCGACACCCGCGCTGATCGGCGGGCGCCGCCTGAAAGTGGTCGCCACCGCCGCCTATGACGAGTTCCTCGGCACGCTCAACTGGCCGCTCGGCGCGAGCATTGCCGTGCTGCTGCTGATTGCCAACGTGGCGATCGTGATGGGCTGCAGCCGCCTCGCCGAGCGCCGCTTCAAGCACATCTTCGATTGAGAAGGAGAGCGATCATGAAACAGAACGGCATGGCCGGCCTCATCTACAACGCGTTCTTTCTGAGCTTCATTCTCGCGCCCCTCGTGGTGGTGATGCTGGTGGCGTTCACCGACAAGGGCTTCATTTCCATGCCCTTCAACGGCGCGTCGCTGCGCTGGTTCCGCGCGATCGTCGAGAACGGCGACATCGTCGCGGCCTTCTGGCTCTCGGTGCGGCTCGCCTTCGCGGCGGCGACCATCGGCGTGCTGCTCGCGGTGCCCGCCGCGCTCGGCATTGCGCGCTATCGCTTTCCCGGCCGCGCGGCGCTCACGAGCTTCTTTCTCTCGCCGATGATGATCCCCGCCGTCGTGCTCGGCATTGCGTTCCTGCGCTTTCTGTCGCTGCTGCATCTGTCGGGTTCGTTCTGGTCGCTGGTCTGCGCGCATGTGGTGATCGTGCTGCCGTATGCGCTGCGTCTCGCACTCTCGTCGGCAATCGGGCTCGATCGCGATGCGCAGCGCGCGGCGCTCTCGTGCGGCGCGAGCCGCTTCACCGCCTTTCGCCGCGTGGTGCTGCCGATGATCCGCACCGGCGTGGCGGGCGGCTGGGTACTGTCGTTCATCCAGAGTTTCGACGAACTGACCATGACCATTTTTGTCGCGACGCCTGGCACGACCACGCTGCCCGTCGCCATGTACAACCAGATCGCGCAGACGATCGATCCGCTCGTCGCCTCGGTGTCGGCGGTGCTGATTGTCGGCACGGTCCTGCTGATGGTTCTGCTCGACCGCATGGTCGGACTGGACCGCATTCTGATCGGAGAAGCTCAATGACGTCTTCAGGCACCGCCGGTTCCGGCGCGCTCGCGGATGTGATCGTGGTGGGCGGCGGCCTCGTCGGCTCCGCCGTCGCGTACGGACTTGCCCGCGAAGGCGCGCGCGTCACCGTGCTCGACGAAGACGACGGCGGCCTGCGCGCCTCGCGTGGCAATTTCGGCCTCGTCTGGATTCAGGGCAAGGGCTACGGCCTGTCTCCGTACGCACGCTGGTCGCGCAGTTCCGCCACGCGCTGGCCGCAGTTCGCAGAGGCGCTGCTGCATGAGTCGGGCGTTGACGTAGCGTTGAAACAGCCCGGCGGCTTTCACTTCTGCTTTACCGACGAAGAACTCGCCGAGCGCGCGAGGCGCCTTGGGACGCTGCGCGCCGAGCTCGGCGACTATCCCTACCAGATGCTCGATGCCGCCGACGTCCGCGCGCGCATTCCACAAATAGGCAGCGCGGTGATCGGCGCGAGCTACTCGCCGATGGACGGCCACGTGAATCCGCTCAAATTGCTGCGCGCGCTGCACACCGCGATGCAGGCGCGCGGCGTGCGGCTGGTTTCCGCTGAACGCGCGCAGCGCATCGAGCCGCAAGGGCACGGCTTGGTCGTGCACGGCAAACGGGGAAGCTATCGCGCCGCGAAGGTGGTGCTCGCCGCGGGACTCGGCAATCGCACGCTTGCGCCGTTCGTCGGGCTGAAGGCGCCGGTTGCGCCCAATCGCGGGCAAGTGCTGGTAAGCGAGCGCGTCGCGCCGTTTCTGCACTACCCGACGCTCAACGTGCGCCAGACCGATGAGGGCAGCGTGCAGTTCGGCGATTCGATGGAAGAAGTCGGCTTCGACGATTTCACGACCACGCCGGTGCTTGCCGACATCGCCCGGCGCGGCGTGCGCGCTTTCCCGCAGCTCAGGCATGTGCGGCTGGTGCGCATGTGGGCGGCGCTGCGCGTCTACAGCCCCGACGGTTTTCCTATCTACGACCAGTCCGAGGCGCACCCCGGCGCGTTCGTGGTCACCTGCCATAGCGGCGTGACGCTCGCCGCCGCGCACGCGCTGCGGGTGTCACCGTGGATCATGGGCGCGCCGTTGCCCGACGAATTGCCCACCTTTTCCGCGCGACGCTTCGAGCACGCAGCGCAACTGACTCCTGCTCATTGAATCCGACATGACGACACGATCGACTCAAGCGCCCAAGCCGGCGCGCACTCAAACGCCGGCACCCACGCTGTTCAAGCCGCTGCCGGGCGACGACGCAGCCGCAACCAGCATCGGCATCTGGTTCAATAACGAGCCGTTGACCGTTCCCAGCGGACGCTCGGTCGCGGCCGCGCTGCTCGCCTCGGGCGTGGCGCGCTTTCGGGCGACGCCGGTCTCGGGCGCGCCGCGCGGGCCGTTCTGCATGATGGGTGCATGCTTCGAATGCCTCGTCGAGATTGACGGCGTGCCGAGCCGTCAGGCCTGCATGGTCGAGGTGAAAGCCGGCATGCGGATCCGCTCGCAGGAGGGCGCGCGCGATCTGCCGCCCGAGAGCCTTGCCAATGCACCGCTGGAGAACGCTCATGGCCGCTGATTTCGCAACCGAGGCGGTCGACGTAGTCGTGGTCGGCGCCGGACCCGCTGGCATGAGTGCGGCGACCCGCGCCGCGCGCGCGGGACTTGCGACCGTATTGATCGACGAACAGGACACTGTGGGCGGCCAGATCTATCGCGCGATCGGTCGAGCCGATACCCGCCGCAAGCAAATTCTCGGGCCGGACTACGCGGCCGGGGCCGCTATTGCCGACGCCTTCGCTGCGTCCGGCGCACGCCATCTGACCCACGCCACGGTGTGGCAGGTCACGCGCGAGCGCGGCGTCAATTATCTGCGCGACGGCAAGATCGGCAGCTTCGACGCGCAGCGCGTGATTCTTGCAAGCGGCGCGCTGGAGCGGCCGTTTCCGATTCCCGGCTGGACGCTGCCGGGCGTGCTGACGGCAGGCGCCGCGCAAATACTGCTGAAGAGCGCCGGCGAGGTGCCCGCCGCGCCGCCCGTGCTGGCGGGCTGCGGACCGCTGCTCTATCTGCTCGGCTGGCAGTACGTGCGCGCCGGCGTGCCGATTCGCGCCCTCGTCGACACCACGCGCCACGAAGACCGCTGGCGCGCCAAGCGGCATATGCTTTCGGCGTTGCGCGCGTGGCCCTTTCTCAGCAAGGGCCTGCAACTCATCCGCACGCTGCGCGATGCAGGCGTGCCGATTTTCGAAGCGGCCGACGACCTGCGGGTCGAGGCGCGCATCGGCCACGATCAGGTGGAGCGCGCCGCCGCGCTTCACTTCACGACGAAAGGTGTCGCGCATCGTATCGAAGCGGACGTGATCCTGCTGCACCAGGGCGTCGTGCCGAATACGCAATTCACTCAGGCGCTGCGCGCGTCGCATCGCTGGGACGACGCGCAGTTGTGCTTTACGCCGCAGCTCGATGCGTGGGGCGAACTGGACGTGCCCGGCATTTTCGTCGCGGGCGACGGCGCTGGCATTGGCGGTTCGCAGGCGGCTGCCTTGCAGGGCGAGCTTGCAGGACTCGCGGTGGCCGCGCAGCTTGGCGCACTCAGCAGCGCGACGCGCGACGCCGAAGCCGCCGCGCACCGCCACGCGCTGGCCGGCGTGATGCGTATCCGGCCGTTTCTCGACAGCCTCTATCGTCCGCGCGACATCAACCGCATTCCGCGCGACGAAACCATTGTGTGCCGGTGCGAGGAAGTCACCGCCGGCGAGTTGCGCAAGTTCGTCGAACTCGGCTGTGTCGGGCCCAATCAGGCCAAGTCGTTCGGACGCTGCGGCATGGGACCGTGCCAGGGCCGCATGTGCGGCCTGACGGTGACAGAAGTGATCGCCGACGCGCGCCGCGTGTCGCCCGCCGAGGTCGGCTACTACCGCATCCGTCCGCCGATCAAGCCGCTCACGCTCGGAGAACTCGCCGGTGAATGACGCAACCGTCCTTCAGGAAGCCGATGTCGTCGTAGTGGGCGGCGGGCTGCACGGCACCAGCAGCGCGTTTCATCTGGCACGGCGCGGCGCGAAGGTGATCGTGCTGGAAGCCGACTACGTGGCGCGTCATTCGTCGGGCGTGAACGCGGGCGGCGTGCGCACGCTGGGCCGCCCGCTGCCGGAGATTCCGCTTGCACTGATGTCACGCGAAATCTGGCACGGCATGACGGATCTGCTCGGCGAAGACGGCGGATTTGTCGCGTCCGGTCAACTGAAGATTGCCGAAACCGACGACGAACTCGCCGCCTGTCGCGAGCGCGTCGCGTTGCTGCAATCGCATGGCTTCACGCATGAGACGGTGATCGACCGCGAAACCGTGCTCGAACTCGAACCCGCGCTCGCGCGTCACGTCACGGGCGGCATCTGGGTCGAGCGCGACGGCTATGCGCTGCCCTACCGGACCACGACGGCGTTCCGCCGCGCCGCCGCACGGCTCGGCGCGTGCTTTCTGGAAGGCACCGGCGTGCGCCGCATCGAGCAGCGCGGCTCCCGCTGGCTCGCGCACACGCCGCGCGGCACGTTCAGTGCGCAGAAACTGCTGGTGACCGCGGGCGCATGGTCCGGCGAACTCGCGAAGCAGGTCGGCGAGCCGGTGCCGGTGCATGCCGAAGGTCTGATGCTGATGGTCACGCATCGCGTCGCGCCCTTCTGCCGTGCGACGCTCGGGGCAACCGGCAGGCCGCTGTCGTTCAAGCAGTTCGACAACGGCACCGTGGTGATCGGCGGAAAGCTGATCGGCATCGCGGACCTCGCCAACCGTCACGGCGAAGTAGATTTCGTGCGGCTCGTGCGCAGCGCGCGAACCGTGACCGACCTCTTTCCGCATCTGCGCCATCTTGGCGTGAACCGCGCATGGGCGGGCGTCGAAGCCTTCACCGCAGACGAACTCCCGGTCATTTCCGCGAGCCGCAAGGCGTCGAACCTGTATTACTCGTTTGGCTATTGCGGCAGCGGCTTTCAGCTCGGCCCAGGCTGCGGAAAGCTGGTGTCCGAACTGATGCTCGACGGCACACCGACAGTTTCGCTCGACGCGTTTGCAATCGACCGCTTCGCGAGCGATCCGGCTTCTGGCGACGCGCGCGCGGCGCATCTCGTCGCGCATTTCGTCGCGCATTGAACCGCTGCACCTTTATTGCTGACCTTTCCTGCCCCGCCGCGTGCTTCGCAACGCGGGCGGCAGCTTCGTTCGACCTCAACCAGGAGATTCTCATGACCGATATCGTTCGTATAGAAACCAACCAACGTATGAGCCGCGTCGTCAAGGCAGCCGGCCTTGTCTTCGTCGGCGGCCAGACTTCGGCCGATCACGCGCCGGACGTGAAGGTCCAGACCGCCAAAGTACTGGAGAAAATCGACGGCTTTCTCGAGAAGGCCGGCATCGACAAGACGCGGCTCGTGTCCGCGCAGGTCTGGCTCGCGGACATCTCACGCGACTTTGCCGGCATGAACGAGGTGTGGGACGCGTGGGTTCCGCAAGGCTGCGCGCCCACGCGCGCGACAGTACAAGCCCGGCTCGCCGCGCCCGAACTGCTGGTCGAGATCGCCGTGGTCGCGCTTGCCTGACAGCGTGCGCAAGGCGGCGATCCGCACGTTTGCACGCTGCCGGCGGCGGCCAGGTGAGCCGCCGTCGGCAAATCCGAGCGAAGGGCCTTGGCAAGGAGGCCTGCAGTCCATGGCAATATGCGCGTGTCGGCCTCGCTCACGCGCGGGGCCCGTCTCAACGCAACGGGAAGCTGCTCCATGGATGACGACGCCCGCGCCTTCAACGGTTTGCGCCCGCGTTTGCAGAAAATCGCTTATCGCATGCTCGGCTCGGTGGCCGAAGCGGAAGACATCGTGCAGGACGTCTGGCTGCGCTGGCACGCGGCGTCCCGCGAACAGATCGACAACGCGGAGGCGTGGCTCGTCGCGGTGACCACGCGCGTATCGATCGACCGCCTGCGCGCTGCCAGAACGCAGCGCGAACACTACACGGGCGCCTGGCTGCCCGAACCACAATTGAGCGGCTCGCCCGCGACGCCGGAAGAAGCTGTCGAGCGCAACGACGATGTGTCCGTCGCGTTCCTGATGCTGCTGGAGCGCCTGACGCCCGAAGCGCGCGCCGCCTTCCTGTTGCGCGAAGTATTCGATGCGGATTACGACGAGGTGGCAGCGGCGATCGGCAAAACCGAGGCGGCCTGCCGCCAGCTGGTGAGCCGCGCGAAAGCGCAATTGCGCGAGGAACGGGCCCGCCAGGTCGTGCCGCGCGAGACACACCATCGGCTGCTGCGGATGTTCGCGCATGCTGTTGAGCGCGGCGACTTTCCGGCCATCAACGCGCTGCTCGCGGAAGACGCCCTGCTGATCGGCGACGGCGGCGGCAAAGTGCAGAGCCTGGGCAAGCCGTTGCATGGCGGCCGGCGTATCGCGCAGCTCTTCTATGCGGGATCGCGCCGTTACGGCAGCGCAGTCAGCGTCAGGCTCGTGGTGCTCAACGGCGAGTGGGCGCTGTTGCGCTTCATTCAGGGCAGGCTCGAAGCGGCGCTCTCGCTGGAAACGGATAGCGAGCGTATCGTGCGCCTTCTGGTGCAGCGCAATCCCGACAAGCTCGAGCGCATTGCAGCCGCGTTTGCGAGCGATTGAGGCGGGGCGCCCGGCGCGGCGCGAGGTGGTATGTCACAAACCGCACGACTGATACGTCTAGCCGGTTTTGGACTCTCGACTCGCGCCTGCATGTCAGATTATCGATCACTCCCGTCCATTAGCAGCAGCCACGACCCGTTCGCGAGCAGTTTCGCGACCACCTATGCCGGCGTCGTCTCGTTCCTCGCCGTGGCCAACGAGGGCAGCTTTGCGCGCGCGGGCGAGCGGCTCGGCATCGGCCGTTCGTCGGTGAGCCGCAACGTGCAGAAACTCGAAACGCAACTCGAGGTGCGGCTTTTTCTGCGCACTACGCGCAAAACGTCGCTCACCCGCGAGGGCGAACTCTTCTACGAGCGCTGCCTGCCTGGCGTCGAGCGCATCGTGGAGGCGCTCGACGGCATGCGTGAGCTACGCAGCGGGCCACCGCGCGGTCATCTGCGGATTGCGTCGACGCCGGGTTTCGGACGCAGGATCGTCGCGCCGCTGCTGCGCGGTTTTCAGGCGCGCTTTCCCGACATCACGCTTGAATTGCTGCTCAACGAACGCCCTGCCGACTTCACGACCGACCGCGTGGACGTATCGTTTCGCGACGGACGCATGGAAGACAGCGGCATCGTCGCGCGTCAGCTGATTGCGATGCAGATGGTGGTCTGCGCGTCGCCGGCTTATGCACGGGTGCACGGCTTGCCGCGGTGCGTGGAAGACCTGGCCGGGCATCGCTGCATCAACTTCTGCACGGCCTCGGGACGCGTCAAGGACTGGGAGTTCAAGGTCGGCGGGCACCTTCTGCGGCATCAGCCCACCGCGCAGCACACCTTCAACGACGCCGATCTGATTCTGCAGGCCGTGCTCGACGGGGTGGGCATCGCGCAGTTGCCGGCCTACCAGGTGTGCGCCCTGCTTCGCGAGCGGCGCCTCGTGAGCTGTCTTGCCCACCATGCGCCGGACGACGGCGGCCACTACATCTGTTACCTGAGCCGCAAGCACCTGCCGGCCCGCATCCGCGTATTCGTCGACTACATGACCGAGCAGACGCGCGCCATCGACCTGCAATGCACGAGCACGATCGCGGCGGCGCCGGAGCTGGCGGTGGTCGGATGAAAAGCGCGACGCTCAGGCGCCCGCGCGCGGCACGTGTTGCGCACGATTGGTGCCGTGCGCGCAACACCGTGAGCCCGCGCAAGTGCCTACCGCCGCACGGCGCGTGCGCATAGCATTGACTTCACGCGGCACCTGCCGCCAACGACAGAGGGACTGGATCATGAAGATCGTTATTATCGGCGGCACGGGCCTGATCGGCTCGAAGACCTTGCCCATTCTGCGCAATGCCGGTCACGAGGCGTTCGCCGCGTCGCCGCGCAACGGCATCAACACGCTCACCGGCGAAGGGCTGAAAGAGGCGCTGAACGGCGCGCAGGTGGTGATCGACCTCGCCAATTCGCCCTCGTTCGAAGACAAGGCGGTGCTCGACTTCTTCGAAACTTCCGGGCGCAACCTGCATGCAGCGGAGGCCGCGGCCGGCGTGCAGCATCACGTCGCGCTTTCCATCGTGGGCACGGACCGCACGCCCGAGAACGGCTACTTCCGCGCCAAGGTCGCGCAGGAGAAACTCATCGAGGCCTCGGGCGTTCCGTACACCATCATCCGCTCGACGCAGTTCATGGAATTTCTCGGCGGCATTGCAGCGTCGAGCGCGCAGGGCAACACGGTGCGGCTTTCGCCGGGCCTCTTCCAGCCGATTGCAGCGGACGACGTCGCGGCCATCGTCGCGGACGTGGCGCTCGCTGCACCGCGCAACGGCATCGTCGAAATCGCGGGGCCGCAGCGCGCGCCGTTCGACGAAATCATCGCCCGCTATCTGAAGTCGATTGGCGATCCACGCGAAGTCGTGCGCGATCCCGAGGCGCGCTACTTCGGCGGACGGGTCGACGAACACTCGCTGGTGCCGCTCGGCGAGGCGCGCCTCGGGCGTATCGGTCTGGAAGAATGGCTGCGCAGCCAAAAGACGGCCAACTGACGGTGAGGCCGCGGCATCGGTATCGGCATCGGCATCGGCATGGGCCTAGCCATCGGCGCAGCCCCAGCGGCTTCTAAAGTCGCCACTGTTGCGCCGCACTAAAGCGCGCGCTACGGCGCAATGTCCGGCTTGACGCGCGCGGGCCCGGCGGCCTCCGCTTGGGCGATGCCGCCCAAAGCAACATGCCGCGCGCTATCTCACCACCCGCAGGCTCGCGGCCTTGCGCACGCCTTCAAGCCGGTTTCCACCGAGCGACTTGACGCGGTAAAGCGCCTCATCGGCAGCGGCCAGCAGTTCGGCAAGCGACTGCCCGGCATCTGCGCAATGCGAGAGGCCGATGCTGACCGTGGCCAGAATCTCTGTGCCTTCCACGCGGTGCAAGACCGTCTGCGCGAAGCGCGCAACAATCGCCTCGCCCACCGCTTTCGCGCGCGCTTCGTCATGGCGCGGCAGCAGCACGGCGAACTCTTCTCCGCCAATGCGCGCGAGCACCGCGTCGTGCCCCACCACGCCGCGGGCAATCTGCGCGAACGATTTGAGCACCTGGTCGCCGGTTTCGTGGCCGTAGCGGTCGTTGAGCTTCTTGAACTGATCGAGGTCGAGCGCCAGCAGCGCGAGAGGCCGGTTCTTGCCGCCCTCGCCGATCACGCGCTCGCCCTGTTCGAAGAACCATCTGCGATTGCCGAGACCGGTCAGGTAATCGGTTTGCGATTCCTGCAGTAGCCGGCCGTGGGTTTCCTCGCGAATCAGCTTGAGCAAGGTCATTGGCAGCACGACTGAATAGAGCACGCCCTCATACATGGTGATTGCGCTGGCAGCCAGCAACAGACCATTGCCGTGCCGCGCCGCAAGCCACGGCAATGCGAGCGCTCGAACCGCATACGTGAGCGCGTGAATGCCCGTTATCGCCACCGCGATATACCGCGACGGCAGCGCTTTGAAGCCGTCGCCTCGCAGCAGTTCGCGGGACGTCATGCCGCTCGCGAGCGCAATCGGAATCGCACTCACGTAAGCCCAGATCGGGGTTTCGAAGCGCGTGCCGCCCGCTACCCACGTGAGTGCCATGACCGCGAGCAGCGCGAGCGATGCAGCGCGATACTGCCGGCCGCTCAGCAACGCGACGCCATGCAGCACCAGCAGATAACCGCTGAGAATGACCAGATTGCTGAGCGCGGAGCCCCACGGGCCGGGCACGTCGCGGCGGAACACGGCCGCCGCGCAGCCGATGGCGAGTGTCGCGTAGGCGGCCGCCAGCACTCTTAACTCCGCGCTGCGGCCCGGATGACTTCGATGCTCCCAAAGCGTCATGCCGGAACTGGCCAGAAGCGTTCCGATTATCAGGAGGTAGAGGGTAAGGAGATCGACATGCATCGCTGACGGGAGGGTTCGACGCCGTCAAATCGCGGCGGCAGCGGCATTTTACAGTGCCGCTGCGCTCCCCGACGCAGGCGGGCTGAAGCACGCTGCGATTTGCAAGGACACACCAGAATGCGACATAAAAAGTCGCAAAACGTTGTTATTCAATCGGTTTATTTCAGAAACGCATCTGCTACCCTGAACCTGCCAGTTTCGTGCGAAGCAGCGCACCTGCGCCGGCTTCGCCATTCCGTTGCAGCCGGTCTACGCAGCGAGGGCACGTCGCGCTCAGCGCGGCTTCTGCTTCCACGTACTCACGATCAACCACGGCATGGAGCACGCGATGTTGGAACGGCTGAATTTGCGGGTCACCCTGATTGGCGCCTTACTGATTCTTGCAGGCTGCGGCGGCGGAGGTGGGGGCGGCGCGTCGAACACCGGAGCCAACGGGGCCAATGGCACCAACGGCACGGGTACCACCGCGCCGACGCTGGCCGCGGCGACGCCAGTAATCGACGGCACCACGCTTGGGGAATCGAACTGGTCGACAGGCTCCACGTCGTCGGGCGGAACGGGCCAGCCCGTCAGCGGACTGAACTGCGCGCTGCCCGGCAAGGCGTACACGTACACGCATCTATCGATCTATCAGAATGGCCGCCAACTGGCGCTGCCCGCCAACGTCGGCAGCGTCGGCCCGACCATGGCCGCGCAGACCGGTTGCTCTTATCCGCTTCACACTGTGGATGCAAGCGGCAAGATTCATATGGACACGACGAGCGGCGCGTCGTACACGCTCGGCCAGTTCTTCGCGATCTGGGGCCAGCCGCTCAGCAGCTCCAACGTGGCCGGTCTGAGCGGCTCTCAGGTCACCATTTATGTGAACGACGGCGGCACGCTGTCCAAGTACACCGGCGACCCGGCAACCCTGGTGCTGCCGCCGCGCGGCGAAGTCACCATCATGGTCGGCACGCCGTTGACGCAGATTCCCACTTATACGTGGACCAATCCGCCGCCCTTCGACCCCAATCCCATTGCACTGACCTACGGCGGCGTGGTGGGCACTTCGTACTGGCCAAGCGGCAACACGTCCACAGGCGGCACGGGCGGAGCGGTGGACGGCCTGATCTGCGCCGCCGGCATGGCGGAGCTGTATCACGTGCATGCGCATCTGGCGATCATCAAGGACGGCCAGTGGCTCGCACTGCCGGCCAACGTGGGCATTCTTTCGCAATGCAACTACGAAATGCACACGCACGACCAGACCGGCATCATCCATATGGAAACGCCGACCTTCAAGACTTTCACGCTCGGCCAGTTCTTCGACATCTGGGGACAGCCGCTTTCGAGCACGAATGTCGCGGGTATCACCGGAAACGTGGTGGCGTATATCAATGACAACGGCGATTCGCGCCGCTACATGGGTGACCTGCGCAATATCGAGCTGACTTCGCTGCGCGACATCACGTTGCAGATCGGCACGCCGGCTGTGAGCACGCTCGCGACTTATTCGTGGTACGAGCAGCAGTGATGCGCCCATCGCGCTGCTGCCCCAGACGCTGACCGAAGACCGACGCGCCACTGCGCTTCGCGCCGACTCCTTGCAGAGTGGACGCGAGGCGCGGCGCTCGACAATCAGCTACTGCACGTAAAACTCGCCGCCGAGTTCGCATCGCCGCCCTTGTAGCGTGCGACTTTCGGATAAGGACACAGCGGCCGCGTGCGGCCCGCGCCCCAGTCCGCGGGCACTTCGCTGTTCGGTATCGCGTTGCTCGCGTCGCGTGCGGTCGCGACGATACTCTCGGGCGCCTTGCCCTGCTCCACCCATGCGACCATTGGCGTGAGCATGTCGAACTGGTCGGCAGCCGGACCGCCCGAACAGTGGTTCATGCCCGCAACTGTATAGAGCCGCGCGAAATTGCTGGCGTCGCCGCCATTGGCTGCCATCAGGCGCTGGTACCAGTCTGTCGTGTCGTTTGACGAAAACACCGGGTCGCTCGTGCCGTGATACACCATGAGCTTCGCGCCGCGTTGCTTGAGCGCGCTCAGGTTCGTTTCGTCCGGCGGCGTCATGAAGGACCACGACGATTGCGCGTAGGCGCCGCTCGTTGCGAAAATTTTCGGCGCGTCGGTATCCATGCTGAAGTTCAGCGCGTACGACGACAACTGGGCGAGCAGCGAGGCGTCCTGCGGCGGCGTGGTGAAGGTGAACGCTGCCGCCGCCGGGTCGAGCGTGATCGAGTTGCTCTGCTTCCATTGCGCCCAGCCCGCACCGCTCACGCCCGCATCGTACGGGAAACTCGCGTATAGCGCCGTGCCCGCGCTGTTGCGCGCCCCGGAAAACACGTTGCCAATGGCGTCTTTCTGCGCCGGGCTCAGACACGTGCCGTCGCGCACGTTGCCCGCGCAGGTGGGCACATCGGCGGCAAGGCTGAAATGGACCTGACAGGCCTTGATGTCCTGCACCATGCCGTCGGCTACGCCGTCCAGCGCGTCGCACTTGGCGAGAATGCGCGAGGCCACCAGTTGTCGTTCAGTTGCGGTAAAGCCGGTCTTGATGTCGGGCAGGCCATTTGCAGTGGTTGCGCTCGCAACCTTTGCGAATTGCTGGGCGCCCCACATCTCGCCAATGGCAGCCTTCGGCAAATGGAAGCCAGGGTCGCCTGCAATGATGCCGTCATATTCCGCCGACGACCTCGCCGCCGCCACCATCGCGTGACGCCCGCCGTTCGAGCAGCCCTCGAAATAGCTGCGATCCGGCGCCTTGCCATACGCGGTACGAATCGCCTGCTTGGCCATTGGCGTCAAGGTGGCAACCGCGTTGTAGCCGTAGTCGATACGCGCCTGCGGATCGAGACTGAAGAGCGGGTTCTGCGACGACGTGTGCCCCGCGTCGGAGCTGATCACCGCGAAGCCCATGTTCAGCGCATTGTTGAGCGGGCCACCGCCGCCTATCTCGCCGGTGGCCGCGACCACGTTGCCGTCCAGCCCGCCATTGGCCTGATAGAAGAAACGCCCGTTCCACGCGACGGGCAAACGCATTTCGAAGCCTATCGCGTAGGTTTTTCCGTCGACAACGCTCACGCGCCGGTTCATCTGCCCTCGCACGAGACAATGTTCGGCAATCGGTTTGCCCGCCACGGTGAGCGTTCCGGCGGGCACGTCCTGCACCGAATCGAACGTGGTGTTCGCAAACGACAGTTTGCTCGCCAACGTCGCGCAGTTGCCGACCAGCGTGGCCGGCGTTGCCGCGCCCAGACGCGGCAAGCCCGACAAATTGTCCGAAGAGCCGCCGCATGCGCTCAACGTGGCCGACACGCACATCGCAATCACAGACTTTCTCATTCGATTTCTCCTAGAACGCGTGCTTGATGCCGACCATCACGCCCGTCTGCCCCATGCCGGCGGCGGGCGTCGTGCCCCCACCGCCGCCGCTCACCGAATACCGCGCCTTCGCGCTGTTCGCGAGGTAGGCTGCCTGCGCATACACGGACGAGCGTTTGCTCAACAGATACGTGGTGCGCAGCGTGCCCATCGTCGCGCGCGAGTCGTGTGCACTGTTGATGATGCGGAACACTTCTCCGTCAAGCAGAAACGCGGGCGTGACGAAGTACGATGCGCCGACGAAGAACAGATCCGAGCGCACGTTGGGCACCGCCGGCGAATCGGTCACCACGCGCCGACCCAGCCAGCCCGCGCCGAGCTTCACACCCGCGTATTGCGCATATGCGCTGACATGCGTGCGCGCGTCCTTGTCCGCGCCATTGGCAAGCGGCGTGGGCGCGACGCCGTCGAAGAAGTTCGCCTGCGCGTTCGCGCCGCCGCGCTGCTCTTCATACGATGCCGCGACGCCGAAGTTCGGCGCGTCATACTTCAGCATGACCGACCAGTCGCGGCATTCGGTGGGACGCCCGGCCACCGAACCCGCGCAGGTGCCCTGCCCCGGCGAATTGCCGGTGCCCGCCGAATCGCGGCCGAACGAATAGCCCGCGCCGAGCGTGAAGCCCTTGTACGTGCCCATGTAGGTGACCGAGTTGTCGGCGCGCGCGTTCGGCACATAGGCGTCGAGCGAACCCATGCCATAAATGTCCGGGCCGATGATGTCGGCGCCTTGCAACGAGAGGTAGGTCATCGTGTACTGGCGGCCGAATGCGAGCGTGCCGTATGGTCCCTTCACGCCGACAAAAGCCTGGCGCCCGAACAGGCGTCCGCCCTGCCCCGAACTGCCGTCACGAACATTGAAGCCGCTTTCCAGTGTGAATACGGCGCTATAGCCGCCGCCGAGATCTTCCACGCCGCGCAGGCCCCAGCGCGAGGGCAGTTCGCCCGTCACGGCGGGCATGCGGAACACGTGACCGCCTGCTGCATTCGCATGCGACACGTACTCGACACCCGTGTCGATAATGCCGTAAAGCGTGACGCTCGACTGCGCAAGCGCACTCGTGCTGAGCGCGCAAAGGGCGCCAGATACCAGAAGCCGGGTTTTGACTGTTTGCATCGCGATCGTCTCCAAACGTTGTATATATTTTTACTAAGGATGGCTCATCAATCTGCCGCGCGCGGGCGGCGAATCAGCAACAGCGCCGCCGCTGCGGCGATTAGCGTGACCGGAATGCTTGCGCCGATTACCGTCGACGAACTACGCCCCATCGCGAGCAATTGACCCGCAGCGAGCGGCCCGACCACCGAACCGACGCGGCCCACCGCCACCGCTGCACCGACGCCGGTGCCGCGCATCGCCGTCGGATAGAACGCGGCGGACAGCGCATACAGCACCGATTGCCCGCCGATGACGAACATTCCGGCGCAGAACGCGGACACCGTCAGCGCCGCGAAGCCTGGTGCAATCGACAACGCCGCGAGCGACGCGATAATCCCGACGTACATGCCCGACACAACCACGCCGCCGCGCACGCGGTCCATCAACATGCCGATGAACAGCGCCCCGAGCCCGCCGCCGATGTTAAAAAAGATCTGCACGTAGCCCACTTCCGCGCGCGCGAGTCCACGCGCCGCCATCAGCGAGGGCAACCAGTTGAGCAAGAAGTAAAGAACAATCAGCGTGCAGAAGTAGCTGATCCAGATTTGCAGCGTTGAAAGCCCGCGGTTCGCGCCGAACAGCACCTCGCCGACCGGCGCGGGCTTCGCGTTCATGCCGTGCGACGCCCGCTCGAACGCTGTGGATTCAGGCAGGAATGCCAGCAGCAGCGGCACCAGAAGTAGCGGCCCGGCTCCGCCGACGTAAAAGATATGACGCCATTCGGCATCACCAGCACTGGCTATGCCGACCATCGAAGCGATCACGCCACCGAACGGAATGCCGCAGTACATCACGCTGACGGCCGTGTTGCGCGACTTCTGCGGCACGGCTTCGGAGGACAACGCAATCAGGTTCGGCAACGCGCCGCCCAGACCGATGCCCGTCAATACGCGCACGAACACCAGCATGCCGAAGCTGCTGACCAGTGCGGTGGCGATGGAAAGCAGGCCGAACAGGCACGCACACAGAATCAGAATGCGTTTGCGGCCGATACGATCCGCAAGCCGTCCGCCTAGCATCGCGCCCGGCAGTAGTCCAAAGGTGCCGGCGCTGAACGCGAGTCCCATTTGCGCGACGCTCAGGCCGAATTCACGCGCCATGCGCGGCGCCGCAACGCCCACCGACTGAAGATCGAGCCCCTCGAGAAGAGCAACCGCGAAACAAAGGCTCAACGTCGTGACAGCGCCGGCGCGCGCCGCGGATTGCGCCATACCGTCTCCGGGCGAGGCTGTTCTGGTGGATTTCATGTCTGTCTCCTTTCGTCCCGGCGCAACGCGCGTGCGTTACTCGGGTCCCATGCAAAATGGATTGCTTGTTATGTCGATGGCCGCCGCTGCCGGATATTTCACATATCAGGTTGCCTGAGATAAAAGGCGAATAAATGCGCGTTCGTCCGAACGCGCAAAGCCTGCTGCGGTCGGTCATATTAAATATCAGGCCACCTGACAAAACAAGCGGAGCGTATTCGGTGGATACCCCAGGTGATGCGACGCAATGCTGCGGCGCAAGGGTTTTCCCCGAGCAGATAGCGATTGTGTCTCAGGTCGCTTGATACTAGACTTGTATCAGGCTACCTGATACGAAACGGTGCTTCAGGCACGCGGCGAATGCCGGCAGACGCAAAGCAAACGTAGGCGCAATCAGGTGCTCGCACATCATCACTGACATTGATACGCGCGAAAGGCGCTGGAGCTACTAACATGGCAAGTTACGAGGGTCGCTGGAAAACGGTCGACGTGAAGGTTCAGGAGGGCATCGCATGGGTGACGTTCAATCGTCCCGAGAAACGCAATGCCATGAGCCCCACGCTGAACAGCGAAATGGTGCAGGTACTGGAAACGCTGGAACTGGACGCCGATGCAAAAGTCCTCGTGCTGACCGGCGCGGGCGACGCGTGGACAGCTGGCATGGACCTGAAGGAGTACTTCCGCGAAGTCGACGCCGGCCCGGAAATCCTGCAGGAGAAGATTCGCCGCGACGCCTGCCAGTGGCAATGGAAACTGCTGCGCATGTACTCGAAGCCGACCATCGCGATGGTCAACGGCTGGTGTTTCGGCGGCGGCTTCTCGCCGCTCGTTGCCTGCGACCTTGCGATTGCAGCCGACGAAGCCGTGTTCGGTCTGTCTGAAATCAATTGGGGCATTCCGCCGGGCAATCTGGTGAGCAAGGCGATGGCGGATACCGTCGGACATCGGCAGGCGCTTTATTACATCATGACGGGCGATACTTTCGACGGTGCACAAGCCGCGGCCATGGGCCTCGTCAATAAGAGCGTGCCGCGCGAGCAACTGCGCGCGGAAACCATCGCATTGGCCGCGAAGCTGCTTGAAAAGAACCCTGTCGTTCTGCGCGCCGCAAAGCACGGCTTCAAACGCTCGCGCGAGCTGACCTGGGAGCAGAACGAAGATTATCTCTACGCGAAGCTCGATCAGGCGCAACTGCGCGATCCGGAAAAAGGCCGCGAAGAAGGACTGCGTCAGTTCCTCGATCAGAAAGCGATCAAGCCTGGGCTGCAGGCGTACAAGCGCAGCGAATGACGCACGAATGAAGATGCCTGCGTGCTTCGCGCTTGCAGCGCGGAGCACGCGGAACCAGCCAAGGAGACAGCCATCGTGAACGAAGTAAGTATGTTGATCGCAGGCAAGGACTGCCCGGCATCGAGCGGCGCGACCTTCGAGCGCATCAACCCCGTCACCGGCGCAGTGGCGTCGCGTGCGCCGGCCGCCACGCTCGCCGACGCCGACGCCGCAGTGCAGGCCGCCGCTGCGGCTTTTCCCGCGTGGTCCGCGTTGCGGCCGAGCGAGCGCCGCGCGCGCCTGCTGAAAGCCGCCGACATCATGGACGCGCGAGCCGGCGCGTTCATCGAATGCGGCATGGCGGAAACGGGGGCCATGGCCAACTGGTACGGCTTTAACGTGCACCTCGCGGCCAATATGCTGCGCGAAGCAGCGGCCATGACGACGCAGATAGACGGCAGCGTGATTCCCACAGACACGCCCGACAATCTCGCGCTCGCGGTGCGGCAGCCGTGCGGCGTCGTGCTAGGTATTGCGCCGTGGAATGCGCCGGTGATCCTCGCCACGCGTGCGCTCGCCATGCCGCTCGCGTGCGGCAACACGGTTGTGCTGAAGGCGTCGGAAGCCTGTCCGGGCGTGCATAGAATGATCGGCAGCGTGCTGCACGAAGCAGGACTCGGCGACGGCGTCGTCAACGTCGTGACGAACGCGCCTGACGATGCCCCCGCCATTGTCGAGCGTCTGATTGCGCATCCCGCCGTGCGTCGCGTGAACTTCACGGGCTCGACCCACGTGGGCCGCATCATTGCAATGCACGCGGCGAAGCACCTGAAGCCCGCGTTGCTCGAACTCGGCGGCAAGGCGCCGGTGCTCGTGCTCGACGACGCCGACATCGATGCCGCGGTCGATGCGATTGCGTTCGGTGCGTTCTTCAATCAGGGGCAAATCTGCATGTCGACCGAGCGCGTGATCGCGCATCGCAGCGTGGCTGACGCGCTCGTCGGCAAGCTGGCCGACAAGGCCCGCCAACTGGTCGCCGATGCGCCCACCGCCGGGCGTGCCGTGCTCGGCGCGATGGTCAGCGTGGATGCGGCGCGGCGCGCCGCCGCGCTGGTGGACGACGCGCGGCAACATGGCGCGACGATACTCGGCGGCGGCGTGCCCGATGGCGCGATCATGCAGCCCACCATCGTCGATCAGGTCAGTCCGGCCATGAAGCTCTATGCCGAAGAGTCCTTTGCACCGGTCGTGACCGTGCTGCGCGTGGATAGCGACGACGAAGCGGTGCAGGTGGCGAACGACAGCGAGTTCGGTTTGTCCGCAGCCGTTTTCAGCCGCGATATTGCGCGCGCAATGAGCGTGGCGAAACGCGTCGAGTCCGGCATCTGCCACATCAACGGGCCGACCGTGCACGACGAAGCGCAGATGCCGTTTGGCGGCGTGAAGGGCAGCGGCTACGGTCGTTTCGGCAGTAAGGCCTCCATTGCGGAGTTCACCGATCTGCGCTGGATTACGATTCAGACAGGCCCGCGCCACTATCCGGTCTGACATACACGCCGGGCATCGGCATCATTCGAATCAGCATTCTTCGCGACAGACGGAGAGTGGCAGCAAGGAGATGATCAGTGAATTCGCAGCCGACGCAACCCCGTGTCGACAAGGAGGCATCCGTGCGTTATCGCGAAGTGCGGATCGGAGCGGCGCCTGCACGTGTGCGTCGTCATGGCGACGTGTGGTACATGGAGTCCGCGGCCAGACCCGGCCCGTATCCGGCGCGCCTGACCGACCGGCTCGCGAGCGGCGCGCGTGCACACCCTGACCGTTGGCTCGTCGCGCGCCGCGGCGCCGACGGCGCATGGCGCGGCATCAGCTACGCGCAGATGCTGCAGCACGCGCAGGCCATCGGCCAGGCGCTGCTCGATCGCAAGCTGTCGGCTGACCGGCCGGTCGCGATCCTCTCGGGCAACGATCTCGAACATATGATGATCGCGCTCGGTGCAATGTGGGCTGGCGTGCCGTATGGGCCCATCTCGCCTGCGTATTCGCTAGTGTCCAGCGACTACGGCAAGCTGCGCCATGCGCTCGAACTACTCACGCCGGGGCTCGTGTTCGCGACTGATGCAACTGCGTTCGCGAGCGCAATCGACGCAACCGTTGCCGCCGACGTCGAAGTCGTGGCCGCCACCGGCTGCTGCGGGCGCGCCGTGACGGACCTCGCGGCGCTGCTCGGCACGACGCCTGCAACAGTCGACGCTGCACACGAGGCCATCGCCGCGGACAGTATCGCCAAGTTTCTCTTCACCTCCGGCTCGACTACCTTGCCGAAAGCCGTGCCCACGACGCATCGCATGCTGTGCAGCAATCAGCAGATGCTGCTCGAAACTTTTCCGCAGTTCGCCGACGAGCCACCTGTGCTGGTCGACTGGTTGCCGTGGAATCACACGTTCGGCGGCAGTCATAACGCGGGTATTGCGCTGTACAACGGCGGCACGCTTTACATAGACGACGGCAAGCCCGTGGGCGGCAAATTCGAGGAGACGCTGCGCAATCTGCGCGAGATTGCGCCAACCATCTACTTCAACGTGCCGAAAGGCTGGGAAGAATTGACGAGCGCGCTGGAAACCGACGCGCAGTTGCGCGAGACGTTTTTCTCGCGCGTAAAAGTGTTTTTCTTCGCGGGCGCGGGGCTCTCGCAGGCAGCGTGGGACCGTTTGCAGCAGGTCGCGGAGCGCCACTGTGGCGAGCGCATCCGCATCATGGCGGGCCTCGGCATGACGGAGACTGCGCCGTCGTGTCTGTTCACGACGCTGCCCGCCCTGTGTGCGGGCTACGTGGGCGTGCCGGCGCCAGGTTGCGAGGTCAAGCTCGTGCCGGTCGAAGGCAAGCTCGAGGCGCGCTATCGCGGCCCGCATGTTATGCGTGGCTACTGGCGCATGGACGATGCAACGTCCGCACAATCGTTCGACGAAGAAGGCTATTACTGTAGCGGCGACGCGCTCAAATTCGTGGACCCGCAGCAACCCGAACTGGGGCTGATGTTCGACGGCCGCATTGCCGAAGACTTCAAGCTGAGCTCAGGCACCTTCGTGAGTGTAGGGCCCATGCGGGCTCGAATCATTTCCGCTGGCGCGCCGTATGTGCAGGACGTCGTGGTCACCGGGCTCAATCGCGACGATATCGGCGTGCTGGTATTTCCGCGGCTGGACGACTGCCGGCGGCTCGCGCAACTGCCTGCATCCGCGAGTGCGTCGGAGGTCGTGAATGCACCTGCCGTACGCGCGTTTTTTGCCGGTCTGCTCGAGCGGCTCAATCGCGACTCGACCGGAGGCGCGACGCTGATTGCGCGCTTGCGTTTGCTCGAGGTCGCGCCTTCGCTGGATCTCGGCGAGATCACCGATAAAGGCTCGATCAATCAGCGTGCAGTGCTCACGCATCGCGCGGAACTGGTGGAGGCGCTGCATGACACCGTGCGGCGAGACCCGCACGCGATTTACGCTGCGCACGTCTGGACGTGAAGCGGACGGCGCGTGGCGCGCAAAAGCTGCGCGCCGCGATCGACGATTGGCCAATGGTCAATGGTCAATAGCCGTCAGGCATTAGCGATTGGCGAGGCGAGGCCCCGCCGCCCGCCTATGCACTTACTTGCGTGCAGGCACCGGCGCGAGCACCTCGTGCGTGCCGACCGCGCGCTGCGCTGCCTTGTGAACCATCGTGTACGCGTAGTCGACGCCCATACCGTATGCGCCCGAGTGTTCCTTGACGATACCCATGACGGCGTCGTACGTCTCCTTGTGCGCCCAGTCGCGTTGCCATTCGAGCAGCACCTGTTGCCAGGTCACCGGCACGACGCCCGCCTGAATCATGCGCTGCATCGAATATTCGTGCGCTTCCTTCGAGGTGCCGCCCGATGCGTCGGCGACCATGTAGATTTCATAGTCGCCTTCGTCCATCGCGCACAGCGAGAATGTGTTGTTGCAGACTTCGGTCCACAGGCCCGCCACCACAACTTTCTTGCGGCCGTTCGCGGCGAGCGAGTCACGCACTTTCTGATCGTCCCACGAATTCATCGACGTGCGCTCGAGCACCTTGTGGCCCGGAAACACGTCCAGCAACTCGGGGTACGTATAGCCCGAGAAGCTTTCCGATTCGACCGTCGTGATCGTGGTCGGAATATTGAATACGCGTGCGGCCTTCGCCAGGGCCACCACGTTGTTCTTCAGCACCTGACGGTCGATCGACTGAACGCCGAACGCCATTTGCGGTTGATGGTCGATGAAAATGATTTGCGAGTTGGCAGGCGTCAGGACTTGCAGTTTCGGATTAGCCATGGCTTTGTATGTCCTAAGAGTTGAGTAAAGGGTTGCTGAACATCGGCGTTGCTGAGCCTCGGAGCGCATGCCGCGCTCGCTTCCGATGCGAGGAAAACTGCAACGCAGTCTATCGACGCCCTCGCGTCGAGTCCTTGTGCAAGTCCTTAATCATTCTTAAAAATAACAAAGCGTAAGCCTGGCGCCTCTGCAGCCACTGAAAAAGCCCGGCCGTGCACGCGCACGGCCGGGCCACTACTGGCTTCGCGAACGTTTAGCCGAGCGGCCAGTTCAGCACGACAAGGCTATCGTTGTAGTCGTTGTCCGTGCCGTCTTCCGACCCGACAAGACCAAAATACGTCTTCTTGAAGATGTCGACCTGGCGCGAGCCCAGTTTCGAAGGCTTGCCGTTTGCCGACACCACGACTTTCACCTTGCCCTTGCCCGAATTCAGGACCTGCGTCTGCAGGTTTTTATCTTGCGTGCCGTTACCCTGGAAAGTCGCGGCGGGCGTGTTGTTGTCGTCGACGTAGACGGTAATGGTCTGCTCGGCCGCGGAATTCACGAGCGCAGTGACACCAAACGCGATATTCGCCGGCAGATTGAAGACACCGTCGCGCTCGCCGCCGCTCACCGGTTGAGGCTCCGGTTGCGGCTGCGCTGTGGCCTTCGCAAAGTAAGTGACGACGCAACCGATGCCCAGATTGGACGCGCCCGCCGGCAGTACGCCCGGGTCGCCCGCCCATGTGACCGTGCACGCAGCGATTTGCCCGCTCGCGTCCGTTTTGACCTTGTTCATCCAGCTGCCCACGTCGAAGCTATACGGCGGGACGGAAATGTGAACGAACACGTCGTATGCGGAGAGTTTCTCAGTCAGTTGCGCGGTCATGAATTGGCGCATTCGGTCGACCACCGCCTGCGCACCGTTGGCCTGCACTGCGGATGCATCGGTCGCGGCCTGCTGCAAAAGAGCATACAGGTCGTTATGAGTGAATGGCTGTTGCATGTCGTTCCTCGTCTATGGAGTGCGCTGCGCTCAATAGCAGCCTTGCTGAGGGGCTGCTCGGTCCCGCCGCGTAGGGTTGTGGTGGAACGATGCGCCTCGCATGTGGAGCAGGTTTGGCACCGCACGCGCCGCGCTTTTGCTTCTTCGTCGTCCCGCGATGCAGATTACGGTTGGCCGACGCATTAGCTAACTCCTTCTCCAGACAGCTACTCAAAATTGGCGTGCGCCGTTATCATCAGACGATTGCCGAGCACGGCGCAGATTGCCCGTTTTCGGCATAAAAAGCAGGGAACTTCCGCAAAACGCATCAGGTCCACGGTCGTCGGGCCGCCAGTCGGGCGGGCTCGAATATCGAGGAGGATGTGTCCAATGAAAGAAGGACGTGTTGCCGCGCTCGATCTGGGTCGAGCGCTCGCGATCGTCGGTGTCGTTGCAGTGCACCTGTCGTTTCAGTTCCCTCATCTGCCGCATGGCGTTGCGATCGTCGCGCGTATGGGGCAGTACGGCGTGCAGTTATTCTTCGTGATCAGCGCGATCACCATCTTCATGACGCTCGAAGCCGAGTTCGGGCGATGCACCGGCGCACCGCACGTGACGTTGCGCTTCTATATCAAGCGTTTTTTTCGCATCGCGCCGATGTACTACGCGGCAATCGCAGTCTATGGCCTGATCAGCTACGGCGCGGCAGAGTCGGGCTACGAGCGCGCGTGGGTGCTGGGCGCACACGGCGCGACAGACATTCTGCTCAACGTGCTGTTTCTGCACGCGCTCTCACCCACTGCGATCAATAATGTGGTGCCGGGAGGATGGTCGATCGGCGTGGAGATGCTGTTTTATCTGATCGCACCGCTATTGTTTTTTGTGGCGATGAACCGTATGCGCCTGTTGATCGCGACGGTGCTGCTGCTTGCGTTGTCGATCGTTGCGTTGTCCATCAACACGTGCCGCGGCGGCCTGGCTTGCCATGTGACCAACAACTCCTTCAGTTATTTCTGGCCGCCGGTGCAGGGGCCGTGCTTCATTGTTGGAATGTGGGCTTGGTACGCGTTCCGTTCGTATCTCACCGGAGCCGCAAGCGTCACGCGGCGCACCTCATGCGCGATGTTCGCGCTTGCTGCGTGCTTCTCGCTCGCAACGGCCATGCTAGGTGTCTGGCTTGCCAGGGCGCACGAACTCGCGCCGTTCTTTGCCGCGTGCAGCGCAGTCGCGTTCCTGTTGTTCGTGTGCTCACGCAGCGGTGAGGGCAGCGGTGAAGGCAGTGGTGAAGGCAGTGGTGAAGGCAGCAGCGCCGGCAGTAGTAAAGGCACACACAAAGCCAAGGCCACAGGCGCTGAACAACCTCGTGTGAAGCGCAGCAGCCGGTTCGGCTGCACGCTTGTGCGCCGCTGCACCGGCGCGCTCGGCCGCGAAAGCTACGGAATCTATTTGTGGCACTTTATCTGTGTCTATGCCACGTCGCACTTCTTTCAGGCCAGGTTTGGGCAAAGCGATCACGAGACGTCGCTCATGCTCTTCATTGCTACCTTGTTCGCGGTACTCGCAATGTCGTATGGATTCTCGCGCTTCTCCGAGCGGGTGATTCAGGAGCGCGCCACGCGTGTCTCGCGCAATCTCCTCGCTCATGTGGACCGGCGCTTCGTCAACAACGCGCGCGGCCGGTAAAACAACCCGGGCACGCGCTGTGCTCAACATGCGGGCTGGGTTGGCGGCAACTGCGTGTCCGTCCAGCCCTGTATGCGCTGCGAATCACAACTGAGCGGTTAAGGCTGCCCCGTTGCTATCTGCAACTTGTTCCGGCATTACAACCGGCGAGTAAGTTCTTCGAAAGAAGGCTTGTCTTGCCATGGCAGTCAAAAATGCTCACTAGCACCCAGCCGTCTCACGAGGATGCGCACGACTCAGGCCATTTTGTCCAGTTCTACGAATCCGACGCGGGTTTGACAGAAGAGGTGGGCGCCTTTCTGCTGCGCGCCTTGAACGCCGGCGGCACCGCAATCGCGATCGCCACTGCCGACCACCTCGCGTCGCTCACCTCGTGGATGCATGCCAGACACACCGCGTCCGCGGAGTGTGATAGATACGACCGGCTGATCCTGCTCGACGCACACGCGACGCTCGAGCGCTTCATGGTGGACGGCTGGCCGGACGAAACATTGTTTGTCTCGACGGTTGGCGCGCTTGTCGCGAATGCGGCGCGGCGCGGGCAGCCGCTGCACGCATTCGGAGAGATGGTGGCAATTCTCTGCGAGCAGGGACTAGGAGAAGCCGCACTGGAGCTCGAGGAATTCTGGAACCGCCTCGGCGAGCATTACCGCTTCTCGCTTTTTTGCGGCTATCCCGGCAGTCTGTTTCCGGGCGCGGAGCACACGCAGCTCTTTCGCCATATTTGCCACGCGCATCATCACGTGCTGCCGGGCAGCCCGCTGCGCGACGCAGGCAACAAGGAACTGCATCTGCGGCTTGCATTGGCCGAGCAACGCGCGAGATCGCTGGAAGACGAAATGCAGCGCAGAACAACCGCCGAGCATCAACGCGACGCGGTACTCATGAACTCTCCGGTGGCGTCGGCACTTCTTCTTGGCGACACGCACACATTCCAGCTCGCGAACCCTCGCTATATGGACATGGTGAATCGCGACGACCTGATTGGCCGCGCGTATCTCGACGCATTTCCCGACGAACGTGGCGGGCCTATTGCCGCTGCACTCGCGCAAGTTTCGGCGTATGGCGTGCCGATCGTGCACGAAGAATACCGGACCCGCGACGCGCGCGATCCGCTCTCTACACGCGCGCATACGCTGCATTTCGAGCCGTTGCGCGCTTCTTCGGGAACAATCGAGGGTGTCATTCTCACTGCAGTGGAAGTGACGGGCTACGTACGTGCTCGCGAGACGCTCGAACGATCCCGCGCAGAGCGGGAAGCCCTGCTTTCCGAGTTGCGCCAGGCGAATGGCGCAAAAGACGAGTTTCTTGCAATGCTCGGACACGAGTTGCGCAATCCGCTGGCGCCGATTGTCAGCGCGCTTGAACTGATGGGGCGGCACGGCTCAGACTCGAGCGAGCGCGAGCGCGCGGTCATTCAGCGCCACGTCGATCATCTGTTGCGCCTCGTCGACGATCTGCTCGACGTTTCGCGCATTATCCGCGGCAATGTGGAGCTGAACACGCAACTCGTGGACGTGCGCGAGGTGGTCGAGAAGGCTGTGGAAATGACGGGCGTACTCATGCAACAACGCGCTCATCGATTGAAAGTCGATGTCGATGCAACACTGAAATGTATGGCCGATCCGACGCGGCTCGCGCAGGTGATCTCCAATCTGCTCATCAACGCCGGGAAGTACACCGAAGCGGGAGGAGAAATCACCGTTAGCTCGGCGGGCAGCAACGCTAACAGCATCCGCATCGGCGTGCGGGATAACGGTATCGGCATTGCGCCCGACGTATTGCCGCGCGTCTTCGATACCTTTTATCAAGCCAAGCAGACAATCGATCGTGCAGAAGGTGGCCTCGGCATTGGTCTCGCGCTCGTCAAAAACTTCGTGAAACTTCACGGCGGCCATGTAGAGGCAGCGAGCGACGGGCCTGGCCGTGGCAGCCAGTTCACGATCGTATTGCCGCGCGCACCCTCGCCCGTGCTGGCCGCCTGCGGCAAACAGGAAACGCGCATTGCGCCGCCCTCATCATTGGTGCTGCCGCGGCCAGAAAGAGACTCAGGCACGCATGAACGGCGCATCCTGCTCGTCGACGATAACATCGACGCCGCGGAGGCATTGGCGGAACTGCTGAGAAGCTACGGCCACTCGGTCAAGACCGCCTACGATCCCACGGCGGCCCTTGAAGAGGCGGCCACGTTCCGCCCCGCTATCTCCGTGCTCGATATCGGCCTGCCTGTAATGGATGGCTATGAACTCGCCCGGCAACTGCGAGCACGCGCGGTTGACTGGCAATGCGTGCTCGTTGCGCTGACCGGCTACGGTCAGAATGCGGACCGCGAACGCAGCCGTGCGGCCGGCTTCGATTATTATTTCGTCAAACCACTGCGGCCCGCAGATCTGCTCGAAGTAATCGATCGCCTCTCCATTGACGCCTCCGGCGAAGTTCGATAAACGCCAATAAAAGGCGCCCATACGCGAAGTAACAATCATTCGCTAATTAGCTGCTTCGCACTGTCCGGTTCGGCCACTTCCTTTCGACTCCCAAACGTTTTGCAAGCGCAATCCCACTTTCCAATCTTTCCAATCCGGGACGCATAGCCCGTCACATCGCCCGTCAATAACCCTCCCGCAAAAACGGCCAGTTTCATGGGATTGGGCCAAAACACCTTCGTTTAGCGACGTCGTCAATTACGTCAGGTGCACTGCGTTAACCTCGCATTGTGATACATCGGCAAGCCTCGCCGGGCTCTGGATGTAGCGCGAATAACCGACAGGACACGAAAAATGACGACGACCAACTCAGTGCAGTTTACGGGTGAAGCCGGCACGTCTGTGCCGCAGCAGGCAGTACAAACGGCAGAGCGTACGGCGCCGGTGCGCCGGCAGTCGACTCTGCGTAAAGCGAAGGAAGCGGCCAAGTCGCTGCTGCCTGCGCCCTTGTTCCTGGCTTTGCTGCATCACAAGGAAATAGGCCGCTATCCAAACCTGTTCCGCCCCACCACCTTCAACGAGAAGATCCTGCAGAAAAGCCTGCGGCCCGACCCGTGGTTCGCGGAACTGACCGACAAACTCTCGGTGCGTGAGTATGTGGCCAGAAAGCTGGGCGAAGAACACGTGATACCGCTGCTGGCGGCGCCGGACGTCTTCACAAGAGAAGTATTCGACGCGTTGCCGAATTCTTTCGTCATGAAAGCGAACCACGGTAGCAGCTATGTGGAGGTGGTGAGAGACAAATCGGCCCGCTCATTCGAACAACTACGAGAACTCGCTGATTACTGGCTGACGCTCGACTTCTACAAGATTGCGCGGGAAAAACACTACCGGCAAATCAAGCCGCGCATCTTCTTCGAGCAACTGTTGCTGGATAACAGCGGCCAGATTCCCGCCGACTACAAACTGCACTGCTTCGGCGGACGAAGCGGACGGCCGTTCATCTACATTCTCGTGATTTCAGACCGCTTCGGCGCGAACACACGCGGCGATATTTACGACGCCGCCTGGAATCACCTCGACATGGCCATAGGCGCCTATAAACCGAGCCCGACACCCGCGCCGCGCCCCGAGAATCTGGACGCGATTCTTGCTGCCGCACGAAAGCTGTCCGAAGACTTCGACTACGTTCGCGTGGACCTGTACGCGCCGGACAGCCGGCTCTTTTTCGGCGAGCTGACTTTCACGCCTGGCGCCGGCGTGTTGCCCTTTACACCAGACCGGGTCGACTACGAGTGGGGAAAACTCGTGCCCGATGCCTTCCTGTCTGCGCGGCCGCCTTTACCGACTCCCGCGGGAGGTGCGGTGTAGCACTTGCCGATTCTTCCGGCAAGTTTGTCGCAAGCCGGCGCGCCGCACTGGCGCTTGTTTCCGGCTTTACCGAAGCGCGTCCCGAGCCGCAAAAACTTGTGTTATCGACCGCACATATCGCATTACGTTTGTTGGCGGCGCAACGAACGGAAAGGTAAATTGATTTGTGCCAGTTCGGCGGATATCCATGCAACCGGATATGCCGACGCGGTCGACTATCGCCGCTACGCTGCGGTTGCGGTTTACGACAGTGGTGAAAACATATGCAAAACGTGACGATCGTCATCTGCAATTACAACTATGGCCGCTTTCTTGCCCAGGCAATCGACTCGGCGCTTGCCCAGGACTATCCTGCGACGCAGGTACTGGTGATTGACGATGGATCGACAGACGGCTCGCGAGAAATTATCGAAAGCTATGGCCGCCGCATCAAATCGCTTTACAAGCAGAACGGCGGTCAGGTTTCGGCTTATAACGACGCGGTGGATATGATCGACACGGAATTCGTCATGCTGCTCGATTCCGACGATCTGCTGTATGCACATGCGGTTTCAAAAGTCATGCACGTGTTTGAGACCGGCAACTTCGTCAAGGTTCAATTCCGGCTCGACGTTATCGACCGGGCAGGCAAGGCCTCCGGCAGTTACGTGCCGCATTCGGCGGCGCCAAGAGACTGTGGCAGCCTGCTGCGCCAGGGGTGGCTATATCCGTCTCCACCGGCCTCGGGCAACGCATATCGGACCAGCGCATTGCGAAAAATTTTCCCCGTGCCGGAATCCAACATCAATCGTTATGGGGCGGACTTCTACGCGATATACGGTGTTGCGCTGCTCGGAGCCGTCGCCACCATTTGCGAATCGCTCGGCGCATACCGCGTGCATCGCACCGAACACTCGGGAATCGATTTCGCCAATTCGGAAAGCAGCGACAAGGCGCCGAAGGCATTGACCAAACGTTGGGCAATTTTGCGGCAGATGGCGCACGCACGTCTGGGTATCGAACTACCGCTGTCGTTCTATGATTTTTCGCTGGAAAAATCGTACTTCTGTTCTGCCGTTTATCAGGCGCCGTTCACGAAGCGCTGGCAGTGGGTAAGCCGCCAGTCGCACAGTTATTTTCGCTCGATAGTCGGCAACCCTTTCTGGAGCTATAAGAAGAAAATCGGCACGCTCGCGTTATCGAGTCTCTGCCTTTTGCCTTTTTCTGCACTTTCCGACTTTGCCGTTCGCTACATTGCCAATCCTCTTGCCCGGCGTCGCCTTTAGTGATCCGAAGCAGTTCGCTGCGTGTGATCGCATTGCAGCGAAACGCAGTGCTTTTGCGTAACCTCATCTTGCTTGGACCTCATGATGAACAAGTTTGTTGGTCTGGACGTGCTTCGCTTTGCGCTGGCCGTTTATCTGATGGTCTTTCACTCGATACATCAGTATCCGCAGTACGTGACACTGCCGCTCGTCGAACTGGCGAATCTTGGTGGGTTCGCCACCAGTTCATTCTTCATTCTGTCGGGCTTCATTCTGGCCCACGTGTACTTTGGACGCACGACGGAGTTGCGCGGCGGCACACGCGAGTTCTTCGTGAAGCGCCTGTCCAACCTTTACCCGGTGCATCTGATCGCTCTGGCACTGGTGCTGCTCGTCTCCGTGGCAGGCACGCGAGGGTTCCACCAGTTCGCACTCATGTCGCTCGACGATGGCGAGCATTTCGTCACGTTGGGTTCGACCGAAACGGCCGTCAATTTCGTGCTGAATCTGTTCCTGCTCCAGGTGTGGTATCCGCTGTATGGGTCGGTGAATCCGCCGTCGTGGTCGCTGGCGACCCTGTTCTTTTTCTATCTGGTGTTTCCCTTCTGCGCGCCGCGCATTCTGCGGGCACGCAACAAGTATCGGCTTCTATTCGTGCTGTGGGCGCTTTATCTCATTGCGCCTGTCGTCGCGACGCTGATGCACTGGTACGGCCCCGTTGCAGTCGGCATCGTCCTGCGCAACCCGGTGCTGCGCCTGCCTGAATTTCTCGTCGGCATCGTCGTGTACGGGCTCTTTCGCGAGGGGCAGCTCAATGCGATATACGACAGCCGGGCGAAGATTGGCGCCGCCCTGCTCGTGTTTGCAGGCTCGTTCGCGGCGGCGGCATGGCTTGAGTCATATGGGTCGCTCAGCACACGCTACGTCGTTCACAACGGCGCATTGATGCCGGCAGAGGTGCTGCTTGTCATCGTCTTTGCGGGGCTTATGGTTCCCTCGCGATTCGCGGCTCTCGCCACTCGACTCGGCAACTCCGCGCTCTCCATCTTCGCGATTCATGTCCCGGTCTTTCTCGTTCTGATGAAGTTGCTGAAGCTGCTTTCCATCGGGAAGTCGCCGCTGTGGTGCGCCGCGCACTTTTCCGAATGCGTCGCGGCGTCGAAAGAAGTCGTACCGAGTATGGCGACGTATCCGCTCTATCTGATCGGCACGGTGATTGCAGCCGTATATTTCCAGGAGCGGCTGGTCGCTCCGCTAAGAGACTGGATTCGCAGCCGATTCCTCACGACGACACCACGTGCACCGGCGGCCCGCGCGAGAAGTCTCTGAGAGATCCGGCCGCAGTTGGCCGTGCAGCCTTACCAGGCCACGCATGCTTCAATATGCGACCGGCGGCTCAGCGTTGCAAAGCCGCCGCTCAGAAGCTCGCAAACGCATGTACCAGCCGGTTAAACGCGCCCGCGTTGGACACGTTCATGCCGTGCGACGCGCCCGCAATGGTCTGCCGCTCTGCGTAGTCGATCCACTCTGCGAGCTTTTCGACATTGTTGCGGAACATCCGCGGGCTGCGTTGCCCTTCGATCAGCAGCGTTCTGCATTTCACATCGCGCGCCGCCTCGCGTGAATACGCGGGCAACGGATCGCGAAACTGCTTGGGCAGAGTAGCCGCGTTATCGGCGGCCATCGTGCGAAAGGCAACCGAACTCTTGCGCCACGAGCCGGGCGCACTTACGGAGTCGACGAACAGTTCGAGCCCCGCGTCGATCTCGCCGCCCTCGATCAGTTCAGCCACGCGCGCGCGCAGCGCGTTGGTCGCGGCGGGCAGCGAAGCTTCGGCCATGCCGTCGATCTGCAATGGACCGCCGGGGTCCGCGAGCGTGAGCGTCTTCACGAGGCGCGGGTGTTCGCGCGCGACGTGAAATGCCACGCATCCGCCACGCGAATGCCCGACCAGATGGACCGGCGCGATAGCAAGCGCCTCGATGAACTCGGCCAGTTCCGCCACATGCGACTGCCAGCCGAACTCGCCCTGAATGCAAGCCTCGCCGGCCGGCCAGTAATGGCTCAGGCTCACCGAAATGCAGCGAAAATGCGCCGAAAGCGCCGCCGTTTGCGCGCTCCAGTAGCGGTAGTCGCACAGTGAACCGTGCACGAACACGAGCGGCTCGCCCTCCCCGCACTCGACGTAAGGCACGCAAATGCCGGAGGCAATGGTGGCAAACGAGAGTTCGGGCGCTGCAAGCAGGGAGAAATCGGTTCGGGCGTTCATACACTGGCTCCTTTGGCAGCACTATGCCGCAGGTCAATATTTAAGAAAATCGCGTAATATTGATGGAATCCATCTGTTTTTCTGATACCAACCTTGAACGCACCCTTCAAAGCCCTCGATCTCGACGTGATGACGATGATTGTCGCCGTGGCCGACGCCGGCAACATCAGCCGTGCGGCGGAGCTCGTGCACCGGTCGCAATCGGCCGTCAGCATGCAGATCAAAACGCTCGAAGCCGCGCTCGGCAAGCCGCTTTTCGTGCGCAAGCCGAGGAGCGTGCTACCCACCCAGGACGGCGAAGTGCTGCTCGCCTACGCGCGCCGTATGCTGGCCTTGCGAGACGAAGCCTGGGCGGCCGTGGTCCGGCCCGACGTGACCGGGCGCGTGAGCATCGGCGTGCCGGACGACTACGCGTCGTCGCTGCTGCCGCCCATTCTCAAGAAGTTTTCCGCCACCTATCCGAAGGTGGAGATCCGGGTGGTCGGCCTGCCGAGCGTGGCGCTTGCGCCCATGGTGAAAGACGGTTCCGTCGATCTGGTTTGCGCGACGCGCGTAAAGGGTCTGTCCGGAGAATTCCTGCGGCTCGAGCCAATGGTGTGGGCCGCATCGCCGAGCGCGCACGACATCTGGCGCGAAAGGCCCTTGCCGATTGCCGTGTTCCTGCCGGGCAGCGTCGCGCGCGAGAATGCGATCCGCAGCCTCGAAAACGCGGGAATCAGCTATCGCACGTCGTATGAAAGCCCGAGTTTGATGGGGCTCGTGTCGATGGCCGAAGCGGGCCTTGCCGTGGTCCCGCTCGCCCAGTGCGCGGTGCCCGCGCACTTCGCGCTGCTTGGCCAGGCGCAGGGCTTGCCGGAAATCGCCGCGCTCGAAGTGGTGCTCGCGAGAAGCACGGCCTCCAAACGGCCGCCGTGCGATTTTCTGGCCGAGAAGATCATCGCCGAATTGCGGCGCTAGGCTGCCGCTGCGGCTACTCGTGCGGTCGCGAGGGCGACGATGACAGCAGCGCACGTTGCAGGACGCGCGGCGCATGACTTCCACCGCAAGTGTATAAAGAGAGCTTCACGTCGCGCCGAACCGAAGCCGCTGATTCTGATGAACACGCCTCCTCGCCCACCGTCCCGCACCTTGTGGCCCGCCATCTTGCGCCAGACCCGGCATGCGCTCGCGTGCGGCGCGCTGCACCCGATACATACCAGCCGCACGACGATTGAAGACGGCGGTGTCCGCTTTCTGATCCGGCAAGTGTCCAGTCTGGAACGCAAGGAACAGGACGCACAACGGCGCAAGACAGAGGCGGCCAGCAGCGGTACGACCAATCCTTTCCTGCCCTGCGACCGCAATCTGTTCGTCGCCGATATTTCCGACACGCATCTTGTTCTGCTCAACAAGTTCAACGTGATCGACCACCATCTGCTGGTGGTGACGCGCCGCTTCGAGTCGCAGGAGAACCTTCTGAACGTGGCGGACTTTCGCGCGCTATTCGATTGCATAACGCAGTTCGAGGGCCTCGGTTTTTACAACGGCGGCACCGCCGCAGGCGCGAGTCAGCCTCACAAGCACCTGCAGATCGTGCCCCTGCCGCTCGACGAAAGCGCGCCGTGCGTGCCCATCGAGCCGTTGTTTCCCACGGCAAACACAGACGGCACGATCGGCACGATCTGCACGGTGCGCGGCCTTGGGTTTGCGCACGCGTTCGCATGGCTCGATGCGAAGTTTGCCAACCGGCCGCTGGAACTAGCGTCCAGCGCATTGGACACGTACCTGCATCTGCTCGATGCAGCCGGTCTGCACGCCGTCGACGTGAACGGCGAAGCACGGCAATCGGCGCCCTACAACTTGCTCGTCACCACGCGATGGATGATGCTCGTGCCTCGCTGCGCCGAACGGGCCGAGGGGATCGCTGTCAACGCGCTGGGGTTTGCGGGCTCGCTCTTCGTTCGCAACGACCTGCAGATGCATACAATCCGCACGCTCGGTCCAATGAATCTGCTGCAGAGAGTCGCGGGAATCATGGCGGACTAGCGGTACGCAAGCCAGCCTGGCCTTACCCGAACCGCTCGACGCGAAACGGATGTGGATCGACGAAAGGCTGTGCGCCCGTCATCATGTCGGCAAGCAGCCGCCCTGTCACCGGGCCGAGCGTCAACCCGTGATGGTTGTGGCCGAAGCAGAACCACAGCCCTTTGTGCCTTGGCGCCGGTCCGATGACAGGCCGCATGTCCGGTGTGCAGGGGCGCAGGCCGAGCCAGGGTTTCGCGTCCAGCCGCTCGCCGAGACCAAACGCTGACTTGGCGAGGCGCTCTGCGCGCTCGAGCTGGATGCCGGTAGGCCTCGCATCACGCCGCGCGATCTCCACGCCTGTTGTAAGCCGCAAGCGCCCTTGCATCGGCGCGACTACGTAGCCTTGCTCGGAGTCTACATAGGGCATGGAGAGCATCGGCTTCGTCGGCTGGTAATGCATGTGATAGCCGCGTTTTGCGCGCAGCGGAATGCGATAGCCGAGCGGCTCGAACACGTTGTCGGACCAGGGGCCGAGCGCGACCACAGCGTCTTTTGCACTGATGCGGCCGGAAGACGTTTGCACGGTCCATGCGCCGGCCTGCGCCTGCAGGGTTGTTGCGTCGCCGGTCAGCAGCGTGCCGCCGTCCTGTTGGAAAAGACGCGCATAGCCTTTCGTCAACGCGCCCGGATTCACGATGCTTGTCGGGTCCTGCCAATGCAGTGCGCCGCAGAATCCCTCGACGAGACCGGGCTCGTGCGTCGCCAACGCGCCGGCATCGAGCGGGACCACGCGCAATCCATGAGCGCGCGCCGCAGCTTCGGCAGCGGCCGCATTGCGTGCGAACTCCGCAGGTGTGCGAAACACCTCCGTCCAGCCCTTACTGACGGCAAGCTCCGAAAGACCCGCGCGGGCGATCAGCCGATCATGCTCCGCGACACTTTGACGGATCAACGGCAGCATGTCGCGCGCCGCGCTCATGAGCCGCTCGGGCGACGACTCCCACCAGAAGCGCGCGAGCCACCCCGCGAAAGACGGCAAGGCGCGATAGTCCCAGTAGAGATCGGTCGACTGGTTGCGCGCGTAGCGCAGCAGCGTGCGAATGCTGCGTGGAAACGCGTAAGGCACGACCGACGACGACTCGATCAACCCAGCATTGCCGAAACTGGTTTCCTCCCCAGGCTCGCGCCGGTCCACGAGCGCGACGCGCTGCCCCCGCTCCTGCAGATGCAGCGCAGCGGACACGCCCACTATTCCAGCGCCCAGCACGATCACGTCGAAATCCATAAGCTCGCTCTGTTTGCCCCGCGGAAACCGTACTCGCTCAAGGAACGACACAGGTGTGCGCAGCCGGCGCCAGATCCGCCGCGCCAGCTGCACAAGGCGTCGTTCCGCATTACTTCGCGATGATGTCGCGATTGAAGTACTTCTGCGACAACGCGCTCAGCGTGCCGTCTTTCTTCAGCGCCTCAAGCGCGGCGTCGACTTTCTTCGCGAGTGCCTTGTCGCCCTTGCGCAAGCCGAAGCCGGTTCCTTCGCCCAGCGTGGCCGGATCGCTAAGCGGCTGGCCGGCAATCGCATAATCGCGGCCGGCCGGCTTCTTGAGGAAACCGTCTTCAACTGTTTGCGCTTCCTGGACCGCTGCGTCGAGCCGTCCCGCTACCAGGTCGGTGTACACCTGATCCTGATCCGCGTAAGACACTACCGACACACCGGCATTCGCCCAATGCGCCTTGAGAAAATCTTCCTGCGACGAACCTTGCAGCACGCCCACGCGCTTGCCCTGCAGACTCTTCACGTCTGGCATCAGGCTCGACCCGCGCTTCGCGACCATCACGATAGGCACGACGTAGATGGGCCGCGTGAAGTCGATGGTCTGCTTTCGCTTGGCGGTGATGTTCATCGCTGAATTGATCACGTCGAATTTGCGCGCCTGCAACGCGGGAATCAGGCCGTCGAAGGCGTTTTCGACCCACTCGCATTTCACGCTCATCTTCGCGCAGACGGCATTGCCGACGTCCACGTCGAAGCCCTGCAGCTGGCCCGTTGCCGTTTTGCTCTCGAACGGCGGGTAGGCGGCTTCAATGCCGAAGCGCAACGTGTTTTGAGTTTGCGCGCTGACGGTGCCGACCGAACCGACGGAACCGACCACAGCAGCGGCGATGAAAAACGAAAGTTGGAGCTTACGAAGCATGATGGTTCCCTGTCTGTTTGGGATCGCGAATCAGCGGCACGAACGAGCGTCGCCTGTCTGCCTGGGAGAGAACACCGGCACGATCTGAGCAAACGCGCATCCGGCTACCCTCTGGAACCACAGTCTATTCTGGACTTCGACAAAAGAAAACGAATTTCAAAAATAAAAGTCCAGTCTGGACTTTTTGACTTTAGAATGGCCGTGACGCCGGAGTTGGCGAACATTGCGGAGAGCAGGCAAATGAGTAAGGCAGACAAGACAATTCCTCTGATCGTTAATGAGGAAACGATTCGCAACGCGCTTCCCCATCTGGACGTTCGCGCTGCGTTGACGCAGATGTTTCGCGCGCTTGCGAACGACGCCGCCGTGCAGCCGCCGCAAACGCTCACACTCCTGCCGGGCGGCGCAGGCGACTTCATCACCTATCTCGGAGCCCTGGCGCATGCCCAGGTGTTCGGCGCCAAGCTCTCGCCCTATATCGTGACCGGGTCGAGGCCGATCATCACGGCGTGGACCGCATTGATGTCCATGCAAACCGGCCAGCCGCTCATGTGGTGCGATGCGGGGCTGCTCACCATCGAGCGCACTGCCGGCACGACCGCGCTCGCCGTTGAACAATTGGCGCCAGCCAATGCGCGCACATTGGCAGTGATCGGCAGCGGCGCCGTGGCGCAAGCTCACATTCGCCACCTCGCAGCGCTCAGGCAGTGGACTACCATCCGGGTCTTCTCGCAACATTTGCTTGATAACGAAGCAAAACGCAACCAGGTGATGGCACTCGACGAGCGCGTGCGCACGTGCGCACGCATCGAAGATTGCGTCGAGAATGCCGACGTCATCGCGCTATGCACGTCATCCGGCACGCCTGTGCTCGCAGACGGCATGCTCAGCAAGCCCGCGCTCATCACATCGATCAGCACTAACGCGATCAACGCTCACGAGATCCCGCCCGCATGGATTCCGGATATGGACGTGTACTGCGACTACCGGCAAACCACACCTGCCAGCTCGGGCGAAATGAAGCTCGCAGCAGAACAGCATGGCTGGGATCCGCGCGAGGTGGCGGGCGATCTGCCCGAACTGCTGTCGCGCACGGCGGCGCCGCCGGCTTATGAGAAGCATGCGTTTTTCCGCTCTATCGGGCTCGGGCTGGAAGACGTCGCAATCGCATTCGAACTGTTCAGGCATCTAACGGCGCAATAGCAGGCCGGCGGCTGCGCGCCCATAACCGATGCACGTGTTGCTCATGGCAAAATGCCGCATGAGGTGCTGCAGATATAGTGCGTGGGCTGGTCCCGATCAGACACGACGCAACCGACGCAACCTGACGCACCGCGACCCGCCGCGTTGCAAACCTTGCGAAACTGAAACCCACCTGTTCTTATGCGAAAGACCAAGACAACCGCTGCGCGCCGCCTGCTTCTGGATCGGTACAGCCGTGTCGCCGACGGTATCGCGCTGCTTTTTTTCCCCTATGTCGAGATCGTCATTCACGACCTGAAAAGCCAGACCGTTGCGTACATCGCAAACAATCTGTCCAAGCGCGAGATCGGCGACGAGTCTGCGCTCGAGGAAATCGATCACACTGTCGGGTCGGGCACCGTCGGTCCGTATGAAAAGGTCAACTGGGACGGCAGGCGCATGCGCTGCGTGAGCACCGTTCTATTTGACGACGCAGGCGACGCGGTCGGTGTGATGTGCGTGAACTACAACATCGCCGTGTTCGAGGACATCAAGCATGTGATCGACCGCGTGATTTCAGGCGCCGGTGTGGTGAAGCAGCCCGAGGAACTCTTCAGGGACGACTGGCAGGAGCGCATCAACACGTTTCTTCACGCGTGGCTTCAGGAGCGCCAACTTGCGCTGAACTCCCTGACGCGCGACCATCGCCGCGAACTGGTGGAAGCGCTCTGGGCCGAGGGCGCGTTCAAGGGCAAGAGTGCCGCGAATTACGTTGCAAACGTGCTCGGCATGGGCCGCGCCACGGTCTACCAGCATATCCGCGACCTGCGCGGCGCAGCTGCGTGAATGGCTTTGTTGCAGCCGCGCTTTGAAGCCGTTTTTTACAGCCGTTTTTTACAGCCGTTTTTTACAGCCGTTTTTTGCAGCCGTTTTTTGCAGCCGTTTTTGCAGCGGTTTTTGCAGCCGCTCATTGCCATGCCGAGCGGCCAGCAATCCTCATTTAACGAGCTCGTCGGTCTGCTTGGTAACGCGGCGCGCATCGTCCAAACGCATTGACTGAACAGCACCGGCGCCGCGCGCCGCATTGTGCTGGCGTTTTCCGGACTTCGTGCGCAAGCGCATCGCCACCGACGAAACAATAGTTTCCGGCATGAAGCGCCACACAAGCAGCAGTAGCGCCAGGACTGCCGGGCACCAGCGCAGATCGGTCGGCACGGTTTCGCGTCGACTGAGCCGCTCATCCAGCAGCGCGTCGCGCAGGGACTCGGCGTCGATCATGCGGCGATAGTTCAAGCCGATCTGCGCCGCCACAGTCGCCAGATAATGCCCCTGCAATGCGGACAGTTCTTCATGACTCGCCGCATGCGTTGCCGACGCATGCATCTGCGGAACCTGCACGACCTCGTCCGCCTGCCAGTAGCCAATGCGGTTGCCGTGCGCATCGCTGCGCGGAATCGGCGCCGGCTGATCGCCGCCCACGCCGATCAGCCAGCCTTTCACGCGAGCCGGGTTGATGTCCTGCTTGAGGGCGTCTGAAGGCAGCAGCGGCGGTGCCTCCTGGCCATCGGTCACAAACACCACGGCCGTGCCGTCGCCTAGTGCCTGCGCGACGCGAACCGCCGAATAAACACCGCCCTCGGCGATACGGCTGTAGTTGGTCCAGCGCATATGCCCGTCGATCCGGTCGAGCGACGCGAGCAGCGCGTCGTAGTTCGCGCAGACTTCGACAGGCGGCAGCAGCAGGAAACTGCGCTGTCCGGTGAACGCGCTCCAGCCGATCTTCGACCCGCACGGCAAGCGTCCGAGCGCCTCGCGCATGGCCGCGCGAGCAAACACGAGCCGGCTCACCGGCGCGCCGTTGCGCACCACATCCTCCACGTTCATGCTCTGCGTGATATCGAACGTAATGACGTAGCTCGTGGTATTGCGCGGCAGGGGCACGGGCGGCAAGACGAGCGCGAGAATCAGCAGCACGAGCGCCGCGGCCGTCATCCAGTGACGCGCGGCGAATAGGCCCCGCATACGCGTGCCGAGGCTCACGGCAGGTCCTTGCTTTCAGGATCGCGAACCTTTACGTCGTGTTGCTCCTTGACGTCGGGCGCATCGGAAGCCGAACGCGTCTCGGGCACGAGCCACAACGCGCGTTCGAGGTTGTAACGCGCATCCCAATCGTCCGGTGCGATACGTAGCAGGCTACGGTAGCGTGCCTTTGCTTCCTCGACCATTGCGAGCGATTCGACTGCGCCCGCCGTGCCGTGCCCGATGCCCTGCCGCAGGTATAGATTGCCCAGATCGAACAGCGCCGCACGCGCCGTGTCGCCTTCCGGTTGCTCGCGAATCAGCGACTCGAACAACGGGCCCGCTGTATCGTAAGCACCCTGTCTGGACAGCGCGATCGCGCGTGCGAGTCGCACTTGCGGCGCGTCGTCCATGCGCCCCGCCTCGTGCGACGGGTTTTTCGCCGCGGCTGTGCCCGTGGCCGCCAGGGCCGCGACCGTCTGATTCAGCTGCTCCGCTTGCCGCAGTCGCACCCAGTCGTAGGCGGCCACGGCCGCGCAGCATAGCGCGACCGTCCCGAAGATCATATGCACCGACGCGCGCTTCATGACCACACTCGAACCTGAAAGAGCCGCAAGCCGACGAGCGCCACGCAACCTGCCAGCGCGGCGGCGAAGCAGTACGCGCTCAGATCCTCGCGCGGCAGACGCTCGACGAACGTGGTCTGCACATTCTGCTGACGGTTGATCTCGGCCATCGCGTCCCTCATTGCTTTTGCGTTGCCTGTCTGGAACAGACGGTAAGGCGTCTTAAGGGAAAGAAAGTAGCGGTGCAATTCCGCTTCCGCCGACGATTCGTTCGTGGGTAAAGCGGCATTCAGGTCCGGGCTGTAAATGCTGCTGCGAAGATAGATGAAGTACAGCGCGATCTGATTGCGCAGCAAGCCCTCTTCTATCAGTTGCCGCACGCGCGCGCTGAGTTTCGCACCGCCGTCGGACACCAGCACGATTGCGCGGCGGCTCGACGAGTGCGGCCCGTTGAACTCTCCGATCGCGCTCAGCAGCCCGAGATCGAGCTGCGTGTCGGGCATGCCGCGGCCCACGGCGGTACCGGCAATGGCCGCGTCGATCGCGCGATGGTCGTAGGTAAACGGCATAGCCAGTAACGGGCTTGTGCCGAACATCATGAACGCGAGCCGGTCGTTCGGCCGCTGTGCGACGAACTCGGTCAACGAAGCGCGCGCCACCTTGTTCTTCGATTCCCCCGCACTCACCTCCACGCCCTTGCTTTCGATCGGCTCGTCCATGCTCGCACTGCGGTCCATCAGAAGGATGATCTGTGCGCCGCTGCCAGTGCGCAAGACCTCGCGCGGAGAACGTCCGGGGCCTGCCAGACCGCTCACGAGCGCAAGCATCGCGAGCACCGCACTGCCCTTGGCGAGCGCGCCGACCCAGCGTCCGGCGCGATCGTCCGGCAGCCATGCGATCCACGAAAACGCCAGCGTATCCGCGCGGCGCGTCAGCAGCGGCAGCAACGCGAGCGGCAACAGTGCGAGCAGCCACGGGTGAGCGAAATCGAGCGCCATGGTGTTCATCGGGTTCACCGCTGATGACGCTGTTCCGCGCGATACAGCGCCTCGCACAGGCTGCGCAGCGGATAGACGTCGGCGCCCGGAGCGGACAAAAAGAAGCGCTCCGCCGATTGCCGATAGAACTGCTCCAGTTGCGCGCGCAACGGTTGCAGATACGGCGCCTGAACGAAGAGGCCCGGCAGCGAACCGGCGTGCACCACGTGTCCTGCTGTTTCGTTCAGCGCGCGATGCAGGCAGAGCCATCCATCCGCAGCAGCCTGCGCGCCCGCCCCGGCGGGAGGCTGCATGCGCCGCATCTGTCGCCACGCACGGGCAAATGGCAGGCGAGCCGACTCGCGCGCATTGCGCCACCACCACCAGCCTGCCCAGCACAACAGCGAGAGCAACGACAACCCGCCGGCAATGCTCGCCTGGCGACGCAACGGCACAGTAGGCACGGGCGCCGCGAGCCGGTCTGGCCGCAGCGCTTGCAGGTCGCCGGCATTGAACGGATTGGCAGGAGTCGCTGGACCGATGCTGAGCGGCCACTCGGCCACTCGCAGCGTTGCGCCCGATGACGAGGCAAGCGTCAACGCCGGCAACGCAATCTGCGCAAGCGCACCCGGCACGTTGACGACCTGATAATCGATCGCCAACCAGCGGCGGCCGTCCGCGTCGGTTTCGGTGCGAACGCGTCGGCGCTCGAGCCACACATCGGTGCGCCCGAGTGAAGGCGGCGTCACGGAACCGACATCGTGGCTCTCGTCGCGCAGCAAGATGCGTTGTGTGAGGACGTCGCCGAGCAGATAGCCGAAGGCGCGCGGCTCCTGCACCGTCGGCTGAAATGCGGCGCCGCTGGCTGTCTCGCTAGCTGTGTCGCTAGCTGCCGCGAGGCTTGTAGACGGCAACAACGCGGGCAGCAGCACGACGCCGACCATCATCGCGGCCCGTAAGCCGCGCAGTGAACCGCACAACAAGCCTCGCTCTTGCGCACTCATGCCACCGCCTCCAGAAAGTAGCGCGACATGGCCTCGGCATCGAAAGCGCTTTCTATAAAGAACGGCTGTATTGCGCGCTTGCCGAAGGTCGCCGAAAGTTCGGCGCGGCGTCTTGCTACGCCCTCGCGCCAACGCTCGCGCACACTGGCGCTCAGCCACAGCGAGCGCTGTTTGCCGGACTCGGCGTCGCTGACCGCGAGCAGCGGGCCGCCCGCAGGCGGTGCAATCTCGGCGGCGTCCCACACCACGACGGGCACCACGTACGCATGCACCAGCAGATCGAGCACAGCAGGCAACGCAGTCAGCGGCCAATGAAAATCGGAGACTAGGAACACCAGCGCCTGCCGGCCGGCGATGTTGGACGCCACGCGCCGCAGCGCTTCGCTTGAGCCGACGCCGCTACTCGACACGGCATCCACGCGGGAACGCGCGGTCTCGCGCAGCATCGTCGCCAGAAGATTGCCGATGCCCCGGCCGGAGCGCGGCGGCATGAAAAGATCGTCGCGCGCACCCTCGTCGAATGCGAGCATGCCGAGCGGGTCGCCGACGCGAAACGCGCTATATCCCAGTGCTTCGACAAAATCCGCGGCCACCTCGAGTTTGGTCTGACGGGTGCCGAAGCGCATCGACGCGGACACGTCCACAAGCACCTGCACCGGCACCGCGGCGCGCTGCAAATGGACCTGCACGAGCCATTCCGAACGCGCCGCGCGCACGCTCGCCCGCAGATCGAGGCGACGCGGGTCCGGATAGTCGAACAGACGGCCATGCATCGCGAATTCCTGGCCCGAACCGAAACTCGCGCCGCGATGCGAGCCTGGCCGAACGCCGGCCGAACGGATCGGCAAACGGTAATGAAACTCCGCGACGGCGTTCATGGCTCAAGGCACGGCCAGTTTGCCGACAATCTGCGCGATCAGCGCCTCGGCCAGTTCCTGGCGGCGCAATTCGTAGATCGGCGTGAAGAACACGCGGTGGCCGAGCGCGGGCAACAGCACCGCATGAATGTCCTCCGGAATCAGATGCGTGCGGCCCGCGAGCCAGGCGACCACGCGCGCCGCACGCAACAGCGCGCTCATGCCGCGCGGGCTCGCGCCAGCGAGAATGAGCCGCTCCATCTCCACGCCCTCGAGTGCAATGCCGAAACGCTGCGGCGTTTCGGTGGCTTGCCAGATGTCGAGCACATAGCGTTCTATCGTTTCGCTCGCCTGCACGCTGTGCTGGATCGCAGCGCCGATCTGGTTCAACTGCTCCCACGGCACGATGCCGGGAGACAGGCGCGCGAGCAGCCGGTCCACGTCGTGATAGTCGGCATCGAACACGAGCGCGCGGCGCACGTCGGCGTCGTCGGGTGTCGGCATGGCCAGTTCGAACAGAAAGCGATCGCGCGCCGCCGACGCGAGCTCGAAGGTCTCTTCCTTCTCCACCTTGTTGCGATCGGCGAACACCGTCATATGCGGAAAGCGGTATTCGCGGTCGAACGCCCATACCGAGCGCTCGGCCATCGCGCGCAGCAGCAGCGACTGAACCTGCGGACGCGCGCGGTTGATTTCGTTGAAGAAGAACGTGGTGAGCCGCTCGCCGTGCCGCAAAAGCGGCCCCGGATCGATACGCGGCCGGCCTTCTGCATCGACATACGTGTGATAGACGAGGTCGCCCGGCATCAGGTCGATGGTGCCTTCCACTCGCTCGAATTCGCCGCCCACCACACGGGCAAAAGCGCGCAACACGGTCGTCTTGCCGACGCCCACACCGCCCTCGAGCAGCACATGGCCGCGCGCAAACAGCGCCACGGTAATGAGCCGGATCACCTGCGGCTGACCAATTACCGCGCTCGCGACCTGTTCCTCGATTTGCAGCGCGTGCAGACGCCAGTCCTGAAGCTGTTCGCTGGAACCCATCGGTGCAATCTCCTATGGCGGACACACACTGCGCCGTCGGCAAAAAAACGCTTTACGCGGATGCATCGTCAACCGCCTTCAGCAGGACCTTCAGAGACTTGCCGGGCAACGGCACGAACGCCGCATACTCGCGCTCCAGATAAGCAGCGGTCTCTTCGAGCAGAAACTGCCGGAAAATCATGCAGGTCGGCGAAAGCTGCTTGGCGCGCAAATGCACGATCTGCCACGTGCGCTCGATGGGCGTGCCGTTCACATCGAGCAGCGCGATTTCCTTCGTACGCAGTTCCAGCAGCAACGTATGCAGCGAAACGAGGCTCACACCCATACCCGCTATCACCGCCTGCTTGATCGTTTCATTGCTGCCCAGCGTGACAACTTTCGCGGGCGTGAAAAGATGCTGCCTGAACATGTCCTCGGCGGCCATCCGTGTGCCCGAGCCCGGTTCGCGCAGCAAAAACGTATCGCCGCGCAACTCCTGCAAGTCGAAACGCCGCGCCCCGGCAAGCGGATGATCGACCGGTGCGATAACCACTTGCGGATGCCATGCAAGCGGCTCGCTCGTCGTGTCGAGCTCGGGCGGCGGGCGTCCCATGATCGCGAAGTCGATTGCGTTGTCCTGCAAGAGGCGCAACAGGGCGTCCCGGTTGCCGACCGAGAAGTGCACGTCTACCTTCGGGTAGATATGCGAATACATGGCGAGCAGCTTGGGCGCGAAATACGTTGCCGAACTGACGATGCCCACCGCGAGCGAGCCGCTGTCGGCCTGCTTGAGCGACGTCATCGCGTCCTCGGCGTCCTTGATTTCGCCGAGAATGCGGCTCGCGTGATGGCTGAACCGCTCGCCGGCCTCGGTCAACGCCAGCTTGCGCGAGATGCGCTCGAAAAGACGCAGGCCCACGGCCTCTTCGAGTTGATGAATCTGCATCGACACGGCCGGCTGCGTCAGATGCAATTCCTCGGCGGCGCGGGCGAAGCTCGTATAGCGGCTCGCCACGACGAAAATCTGCAACTGGCGCAGCGTGAGCGAGCGGACGAAATTCACGGCCGCGCCCGCTACCGGCTCGCGCGCGGCGCGTTCGAAGGCTTGACGGACTCGTTCGGCGAATGCGGCGCGCCTGGCGTATTCCCCGCGGGCGGCAGCTTGCGCAACACGGCCTGAAAGCTGAGCGTGCGGCTTTGCAGCGGATGCGCGAAATCGTTGTTCGCGCCCGGCACGTCCGTGCGAATCAGCGCGACCTGGCCCGGCACCGTACTCGAAATCACAAACGTATAACGCTTGCCCGTGTACTGCGCAAAACGCTCGGCGTTGGGGTCGTCGAGAAACGGCTGCACGACGATCTGCTGCCCCTTTACCGGCTTGCCGTCTATCTGGCTCGTCACCGTTTCGATCTTCGGGCCGGCCGCGAGCGCGAGCCGCACACGCTGCTGGAAATAGCGGCGCTTGCCGCCCGTCAACTGTTCCATCTCGGCAATGTCGCGCTCGAGAAAATAGATGATGACGGGATTGCACTGCAAACCGCCGTTCGGCAACGGTACTGCGCCAGTGTGGTCCGACACCTGGGCGTCGCCCTTCGCGTTGTCGGGACTCGTCACCAGCACCTTGACGGTATCGCTGCCGTGCGCGGGCGGGTCCGAACTCAGCAGTGCATAGTCGAGTTCGGTTTGCTGGGCGATGCCGTGCAGATGGTCGGTGGTGAAAATGAGCCGCTCGGCGGGCGAAATCTCGCCGGTGCCGGGCGCGGGCGCCGCCGCCTGCACGGTGGCCGCAAAGCCGATAGCAGCTGTCACGCCCACAGCTGTCACGCCCACGGCGGCCGCGCCTATTGCACCCATCGCACACATCCCACGCACGAGGCGCGCACCGTCTGTCATGCATGCAAGGCTCGCTGCACACGCCGCGAGCATGCGCCGTCCTCCGCGGCACAAAGCGCCGCGCAACGCCGTCATGGCGAGGCGTCCGCGGGTTTGCCCGCCGGCGCGTCGACGGGCTTGAGCAGCGGCACTTCATAGCTCGTGAGAATGCTGTCGATCTTGTCGTGATTCGCGCCGATCCATTGATCGACCTTGTCCTTCCACGCTTTCTCGCCGTAGCGCACGCCCATCGAAATCGTATAGTCGAAGCGGATGCCCGGCGTGGCCGGGAACGGCACGAGCTTCACCGAATCGCCCGAGCGCTTCGCGAAGTAACCGGCAATCGGCCCCCACAGAAACACCACGTCGACATTGCCCGCCTGCAGATCGCGTTCGATCATCTGGCCGGGATATTCCTGCGGGTCGCCGCTTTGCACCTGATACGACACCGCCTGATCGATCAGGTTATGACCGAGCAGCCAGTCGACAGCAGGCGTCTGCGTGAAGATGCCGAAACGCAGCTTATGAAGTTGATCGGGCGGCAGCTTGAGCAGATCGTCGGGCGTATTGATGCCGGCCAGTTCGGGCCGCTTCTTGAACACCATCGCATACGTCGAGCGCAGATAGGGCTGCGTGGTCGACGTCATGTCGTAGCCTTTCGGCACGCCGATGATCAGATCGCATTTGTACGCGCCGGTATCGGCCACCTTCTCGCGCAACGTATGACGCACGAAGCCCATGCGCTGCGGAAAATATGTGTATTCGAGCT
>Ga0268254_10000165_pt1 | contig 57660 bp, 55 predicted proteins | sample AgamicOrSfrz_FD_200251 | JGI IMG/M metagenome (GOLD analysis project Ga0268254, IMG submission 200251) | Agave microbial communities from Guanajuato, Mexico - Or.Sf.rz (v2) (version 3) | ecosystem: Host-associated > Plants > Phyllosphere > Phylloplane/Leaf | place: Guanajuato, Mexico...
CTAACAGATTGTTTTGCTTCATGTTTCCTCCAGGTTCGGGGCTGGCTGACGCCAGCGTAGCGCGATATTACTGAGCTTTCCCCGGTGTCACAAGCAGAGGAAATTATCCGCGACGCCGCAGCCAGCGCGCCTCCGCGCATATTGAGATGCCTCTTTCGAATGTCTTTCAGAGTAGGACATGGGAGTGGCCGCGGGGAATTGGTTTTCGTTTTCCTGATTGAGGGGCTTTTCGGACGGGGCGTCAGAGAAAGACAATTGCCGGAGCCGCCGCGCATTGATCCGCGCGACGCTCCGGCAGCACAAACATCAGAAAAGCGTCAGCCTTGTGGCCGCTCAGCCCTTGAACCGCTCACAAATCGCCTTGGTCGCCGCCGCGCCGTTGAGCGTATAGAAATGCAGGCCCGGCACCTTCGCGTCGATGAGCCGTTGACACAGGTCCGTCACCACGTCCAGCCCGAAGGCGCGGATCGACTCGCGGTCGTCGCCGAAGCTCTCCAGCCGGCGCGCGATCCAGCGCGGCACTTCCGCGCCGCACATCTCCGAAAAGCGCATCAACTGCGAGAAGTTCGTGATCGGCATGATGCCCGGCACGATCGGCACGTCGACGCCGAGCTTTCTGGCGTCGTCGACGAAACGGAAGTACGCGTCCGCATTGAAGAAGTACTGCGTGATGGCCGAATTGGCGCCGGCCTTCACCTTGCGGGCGAAGTTTTCCAGATCGTGACGCGGTGAGCGCGACTGCGGGTGGTATTCCGGATAGCCGGCCACCTCGATCCAGAACCAGTCGCCGAACTCCGCGCGGATAAAGCTCACCAGCTCCGACGCATAACGCAGCTCGCCGACCTCGCCCATGCCCGACGGCAGATCGCCGCGCAGCGCGACGATATGGCGGATGCCATGCGCACGGTACTGGTTGAGGATCGCGCGCAAGCTCTCCTTGGACGAGCCGATGCACGACAGATGCGGCGCCGCCTCGAGCCCTTCCTTCGCCATGTCGACGACGGTATCGAGCGTGCCCTGTTGCGTCGAGCCGCCGGCGCCGAACGTGACGGACACGAACTTGGGCTTGAGCAGCGCAAGCTGCGCACGCGTCGCGCGCAGCTTGTCGACGCCTTCCTGCGTCTTCGGCGGGAAGAATTCGAATGAAAGTTCGATCGGGTTCATGATTCAGTATGTCAACCGAGACTGCGGTTGCCGAAAATGAGCGCGGACAGCAGCCATGAAACGATGCTGTACAGAATCGAGCCGAAGAACGCCGACCAGAACCCCGATACTTCGAATCCCTTCAGCAGCGACGCGCACAGCCAGAAGCACAGCGCGTTGACCACCAGAATGAAGAGCCCGAGCGTGAGAATCGTGACGGGCAGCGTCAACAGGATCAGCACCGGCCGCAGGATCGTATTGATCAGGCCGAGCACCACCGCGACAATTAGCGCGGTGCCGAAACTGCGGATATGGATCGACGGAACGAGGTAGGTAATGATCAGGAGCGCCAGCGCATTGATCAGCCAGGTCAGCAGCACGGTCATGTAAAGCTCCTTACAGGCAGAATGTCCGCTTAACGATGGTTTAACGATAGGAAGCAGGCATGGCGAACAAAGCGGCGCATGTGCGCCGCCCCGTCGTCATACCGTCATGCTTTCCGGCCGCCCTCGCGCTCGCGCGCGGCGGGCGAACAGGAGCGCACCTGCTTAGTAGCGGTAATGGTTCGGCTTGAACGGACCGTTCTTTTCGACGCCGATGTAGCTCGCCTGCGCGTCCGAAAGCTCGGTCAGCTGTGCGCCGATGCGCGCCAGATGCAGGCGCGCCACCTTCTCGTCGAGATGCTTCGGCAGCACGTACACGCGGTTTTCGTACTTGTCGCCCTGCGTGAAGAGTTCGATCTGCGCGAGCGTCTGATTCGTGAACGAGTTCGACATCACGAACGACGGGTGGCCCGTCGCGCAACCCAGGTTCACGAGGCGGCCTTCGGCCAGCAGGATCACGCGCTTGCCGTCCGGGAAAATGATGTGGTCGACCTGCGGCTTGATGTTTTCCCACTGGTACTGGCGCGTCGACGCCACGTCGATTTCCGAATCGAAGTGACCGATGTTGCACACAATCGCATTGTGGCGCATCGCCTTCATGTGGTCGTGGTTGATCACGTGATAATTGCCGGTCGCCGTCACGAAAATGTCGGCCTTGTCAGCCGCGTATTCCATCGTCACCACGCGGTAGCCTTCCATTGCGGCCTGCAATGCGCAGATCGGGTCGATTTCCGTGACCCACACGGTCGCGCCGAGGCCGCGCAGCGATTGCGCGCAGCCCTTGCCCACGTCGCCGTAACCTGCCACGACCGCAATCTTGCCCGCGATCATCACGTCGGTTGCGCGCTTGATGCCGTCCACCAGCGACTCACGGCAGCCATACAGGTTGTCGAACTTGGACTTGGTGACCGAGTCGTTCACGTTGATGGCCGGGAACGGCAGGCGCCCTTCTTTTTCCATCTGATACAGACGGTGCACGCCGGTCGTCGTTTCTTCCGTGACGCCCTTGATGTGCGAAAGACGCGTGGAATACCACGTGGGATCGGCGTCCAGATGACGCTCGATCGACTTGTACAGCGCGACTTCTTCTTCGTTGGTCGGCTTGGCGATTACCGAGCGGTCTTTCTCCGCTTTGGAACCCAGAATCAGCAGGAGCGTCGCGTCGCCGCCGTCGTCGAGAATCATGTTGGCGAACTCGCCGTTCGGCCATTCGAAAATGCGGTGCGAGAACTCCCAGTATTCGTCGAGCGACTCGCCCTTGAACGCGAACACCGGCGTGCCCGCCTTGGCGATTGCCGCAGCGGCGTGATCCTGCGTCGAGAAGATATTGCACGAGGCCCAGCGCACGTCCGCGCCCAGCGCGGTCAGCGTTTCGATGAGCACGCCGGTCTGGATGGTCATGTGCAGCGAACCGGCGATGCGCGCGCCCTTCAGCGGCTGCTGCGCCTTGTATTCGTCGCGCGTTTGCATGAGACCGGGCATTTCGGTCTCTGCAATGGTGAGTTCCTTGCGGCCCCAGTCGGCAAGCGACATGTCGGCAACGAGGTAGTCCTGGGAATTTTTGGAATCGATAACTGCGGCGTTCATCACGCCCTCCTTTCTAAATAGTGACTAGAAATTTGACGTGAGCGCGGTTCGATGCGGTGGACAGGAAAGCGCAATGCGCGTCCGTCCTTCCGATTGAAGCCTTCGAGCCTGGCGGGCGGCCGGCGAATATGCGGAATTCGCGGTACCCGTCGCAACGCTCCTCGAAGACGAACGGCGATTGTAGCAAATCGAGATGGCAGTGGGGCGCGCGGACTTTCGTGACGACCGCGGACTTTCGTGACGACGAGCGGATTTTGGTGACGAGGCGTGGACTCAGGTGCGGCGGTGTCGGTTGCCGGCTTTGTTACGCGCTACGTGTAGCCCTTTGTCTAGCGCTTTTTGCAGCGCTTTGTTCAAAGCCCTGCTGGCGCCACCAGCCCCGAGGCAGAACCTGCGGGCAAAAGCGATTCCACCGCGATTTCTACCCCGCCTGATTAGCCCGCCTGAGCTAGCCCGCTCACACCGCCGCAGCGCCGCCGGCCCTATGCGCGGCAGCCTCCGCCTCGACGCACGCGCGGCGTACCTGGCCGATGCCCGCTCGCGCTCTGTCGAGAAAGCGCTGCGAAACGCAAAAGACGTCCGCGACGTCGGCGGGATCGGGCGTGAGCCAGCCGAACGCGATCCGGAAATAGCGCTCCGCGTGAATGCCGGTGTGGTAATGCATGCGCACGCGCTTGGCGTCCTGCAGACGCGGATTGCCGAACACCTCGCGCAGCGCCCACGAAAACGCGCCGTCCTCGCCGCCCAGACGGCGAAACGCCTGATCCATCGGAAAGCCGCCGAGCGCGGCGAACGCCGCCCGTCGCACGATCAGACTGCTCGGCACCGTGTTGCTGAGCGTTGCGGCGTGCTGGGCGAAATCGGGGTGCGCGCAGATTTCGGCCGGAAAACCCGCATAGTCGACGTCGAGCCGCACCGACACCTGCGCGGGACTATGCGCGAAGAATGCACGGGCCGCCGCGAGCGCACCGGGCAGGTATTCGTCGTCTGCATCGAGAAAGGCGAGCAGATCGTGCGACGCGTGCAGCGCGCCCCAGTTGCGCGCCCGCGCCGCGCCGCCGTTTTCGGGCATGCGCAGCAGCTCAACGCGCGGGTCAAAGCGCGCGTAATGCAGAACGAGCTCTGTGGACGAATCGGTGGAAGCGTCGTCCACCACGATGATCTGCGCGGCCTCAGGCTGCCGGCTGCAGCTTTGCAGCGCCCGAGCGAGAGTCGCCGCGCCGTTGTAGCAGGGAATCACGATGCAGATGCCGGAATCAGGCGTCATGGGCTGAATGCAGCGGGCGGCGAGAGCGGAAAGCGGCGATGGTAGCGCGCGCGGTGCGCCGCTCATCCCGATAAAGCGCGGCCGCTTGCGTCATGTCGAAAAGCCGGCGTCTGGCCTCGCCGCCATAAAAAGCATGACTTACAATCGTCCGGTTCATTCCAATATGGAATCTGGAGCCGACCGTGGAACTGCGTGCGCTGCGTTATTTCGTCGAAGTCGTTCGTCAGCAGAGCTTCACTGTCGCCGCCGAGCAGATGTTCGTCACCCAACCCACCATTAGCAAGATGGTGAAGTCGCTCGAAGACGAAATCGGCTCGCCGCTGCTGCTGCGCGAGGGGCGGCAGATGGTGCTCACGGACGCGGGTCGTATCGTCTATCAGCGCGGCCAGGAGGTGCTCGCCGCGCACGCGCAGTTGCAGGCGGAGCTCAACGACCTCGGCACGCTCGGGCGCGGCGAACTCACCATCGGTATTCCGCCGATGGGCGGTTCGCTGTTCACGCCGGCCATTGCCACGTTCCGGCAGCGCTATCCGAAAATCGACCTGAAGCTCTTCGAGCAGGGCTCGCGCGCCATCGAGACCGCGCTCATCAACGGTGAACTCGAACTCGGCGGCGTGCTGCAGCCGGTGGACCCGGACAATATCGAGGTGCTGCCCATCACGCGTCAGTTGCTGTGGCTCGTCGCGCGCACCGGCTCGCGCTGGGACGAATTACGCGAAGTGCCGCTCGCCCAACTCGCCAACGAGCCGTTCGTATTCTACGGCGAGAGCCTCGCGCTCAACGACGTCGTGCTGGGCGCGTGCCGCGCGGCCGGCTTCACGCCGACTATTGTCGGGCGCAGCGGACATTGGGATTTCATGGCGGCGCTGGTGCTCGCCGGTGTCGGCATTGCGCTGTTGCCCGCGCCTTATTGCCGGCGACTCGATGCCGCACAGTTCACCTGCCGGCCGGTTGTGGAACCGGAGATTCCGTGGGAAATGGCAATAGGCTGGCGTCGCGACGGTTATCTGTCCCACGCCGCGCGGGCCTGGCTAGAGGTCGCCCGCGAGACGCTGCCCGGCCGCGCCGGCGACGATCTGATGCTCGGCCTGACGGGCATTGCTGCGCCGCTTCAGGCTGTGCGGCCGGAATGACGGTTTGAACGGCGCGGGGCCGGGCGCTTACGCGGCATTGGCCGCCGGAGCCGTAGAAGCCGTAGGAGCCGTCGGAGCCGTCGGGGCCGTAGGAGCAGTCGCGGCGGTCGGAGCCGCCGCATTCGCCGCATTCGCCGCATTCGCCGCATCCGCCGCATCCGCCGCATCCACCGCATCCGCCGCATCCGCGGCATCCGTCGGACCGGCCGGGGTCCCAGGACCCGCCGGGGCGGTCCAAGCCGCCGCATCCGCCGACAGCGCCGCCGCGCCCTGAAACCCCACCGCGTCCACCGCTCGCCGCTCCTTGCGGCTCGCCGTGATCAGTTCGGCTGCGCGTTCGCCGATCATCACCGTCGGCGCATTCGTATTGCCGCCGATCAGCGTCGGCATCACCGATGCATCGACGATCCGCAGCCCCGCGACGCCTCGCACGCGCAACTGCGGATCGACCACGGAGCGCGTGTCGCCGCCCATCCGGCAGGTGGCGACCGGGTGATAGATCGTATCCGCATGCTCGACTATGGTCTGGCGCAATTGCGCGTCGGTCTGGTCCGGCCGCGTGTACAGCTCGCGACCGCCGTGCAGCGCGAGCGACGGCGCGTCGAGAATGCGCCGCGCCATTCGCACGCCTTCCACCAGCAGATCGAGATCGCGCGAATCGCTGAAAAAACGCGGGTCGATCACCGGCGCCACGCGCGCATCCGCGTTCGCGAGCGTCACCGTGCCGCGGCTGAACGGCCGCAGCACGCATACATGCAGCGAATAACCGTGGCCCCAATGCATGTGCCGGTTATGGTCGTCAACCAGAGCTGCGCAGAAGTGCAGTTGCAGGTCGGGCCGCTCGAGCGTGGGTCTGCTCTTCAGAAAGCCGCCGGCCTCCGCAACATTGCTCGACAGCATGCCGCGGCCATGGCGCATGAACGTGACGAACTGGGGCACCATTCGCGCAATGCCGCGCACCGAAAAGCCGGTCGGCTCGATTGACGAAACCCGCTTATTGATCGTGAAATCGACGTGATCCATCAGATTCTGGCCGACCTCAGGCGCGTCGTGCACGACGGGTATGCCATGCGCCTGCAGATGCGCGGCCGGTCCGATGCCGGAGCACATCAGCAGTTGCGGCGAATTGAACGCGCCCGCCGCCAGCACGACTTCGGCGCGCGCGCTCAGCGTTTCACGACGGCCGCCGCGCACCACTTCCACGCCGCTCGCGCGCTTGTCCCTGAAGATGACGCGCAGCACGGTGGCGTCCGCGATGGTGTGGAGATTCGCGCGCTCCCGGTCATAGATATAGGCGCGCGCCACGCTGCAACGCCGGCCGTCGCGCTGCGTGACCTGATAAAAGCCGATACCTTCCTGTTCCGCGCCGTTGAAGTCGTCGTTCGGCTGGTAGCCCGCCTCCAGCGCGGCCTGCACGAAACGCTTCGAAAACGGATTGCGGTAACGCAGATCCGACACGGTAAGCGGGCCGCTGTCGCCGTGCCACGCGCTCGCGCCGCGCTCGTTGCCCTCGGCGCGGCGGAAATACGGCAGCACGTCCTGCCATGACCAGCCTTCAGAGCCGAGTTGCGCCCATTCGTCGTAATCGAGCGGATGGCCGCGCGTGTAGATCATCGCGTTGATCGCACTCGACCCGCCGAAGCCGCGCCCGCGCGGCTGATAACCCTGGCGGCCCGCCAGACCCGGCTGCGGCGTCGTCAGATAGCCATAGTTGGTTTTGAGCCGATACGGCACGACCGCGGCAACGCCCACCGGCATGTTCACGAAGAGGTTGCGCTTCGTGTGCGGGCCCGCCTCGATCAGCGCGATGGTCGCGTCCGGACAGTTGTCCGCGAGACGGCTCGCGAGCGCGCAGCCGCCCGACCCGGCACCGACGATGATGTAGTCGTATTCCATCGCTCCTCCTGATGGGCCGCGTTGTCCGCGCGCCCTGTCTCGTGCACACTTGTCTACGTGTGTTTCCCGGCATTGTAGGGAGGCTTCCGATGCCGCGGCAGCTTCGCGTCAGAGCGATTACTCTAAACGCGAGGGCCCCCGCGCCCCTATGATGAAAGACCCGCAGGCGCCCGCCGGAGGGGCGCTTGCGGCATTCAAACAGCGGCTCGCGCGCGCCGCCGGCAGCGCGCGGCAGACACGCGGCGATCAAACGGCAATCAAGCGGCAATCAAGCGGCGATAGAACCGCGATACAACGGCGATCAAACGACGCGCAGCGCGAACCTGCCGGCCACCGCGTGCGCAAAGCGCATCGAGGGCGCAACAGGCCGCGCGAAAAACGCGCGTTGACGAGCTTGCCGCAACCCGCGGCGAACGGAGACAGCAGATGCAACGCCATAGCTTCGGCCAGACTCACGAAGTCACCAATCAGGTGCCGCCGCTCGCGGACTACAACCTTTTTTCGACCGACGCCGCGCTTGCAAGCGCGCTCGAACGCGACGGCGCCGCCTGGCATCGCGACGCATTGCTGCGTCACGGCGCGGCGCTCACCACGCCGGACACGCTCGCGCTCGCCGAGCTCGCCAACCGCCACACGCCCGAACTCGTCACGCATAGCCCGCGTGGCGAGAGGATCGACGCGCTCGAGTTCCATCCCGCGTGGCACGAGCTGCTCGCGCTGCTGCGTCGCGAGGGGCTGCACGCGCTGCCGTTCTCCGATCCGCGGCCCGGCGCAATGGCCGCACGCTGCGCCGGTTACTTTCTGCACGCGCAGATCGAATCCGGCTCGCTGTGTCCGTTGACCATGACGTTCGCGAGCATTCCGGTATTGCAGCGCGAACCACAACTCTTCGACACGCTGCGCGACAAGCTGTATGCGCGCGAGCACGATCCGCGCGACCTGCCGCTCGCTCAAAAGCATGCCGCGATGATCGGCATGGGCATGACCGAAAAACAGGGCGGCTCAGACGTGCGCAGCAACCAGACCCAGGCGCGCGCGATCGCCGCCGGCGGGCGCGGCGGCGCTTATGAACTGATCGGCCACAAATGGTTTTTGTCGGCGCCGCAATGCGACGCTCATCTGGTGCTGGGCCGCACGCACGATCACGTCGGGCTGTCGTGCTTCTTCGTGCCGCGCTTCACGCCGGACGGCAGCAAGAACGCGGTGCAGATCCAGCGTCTGAAAGACAAGCTCGGCAATCGCTCGAATGCGAGCAGTGAAGTCGAGTTCCTCGACGCGTTCGGCATCATGATCGGCGACGAAGGGCGCGGCGTGCCGACCATCATCGAAATGGCGAACTACACGCGGCTCGATTGCGTGATCGGCAGCGCGGCGCTGATGCGCGCGGCGCTCGTGCAGGCGATCCATCATGCGCGCCACCGCAGCGCGTTCGGCCGCCATCTCGCCGACCAGCCGTTGATGCGCAACGTGCTGGCCGACCTCGCGCTGGAGTCTGAAGCGGCCACCGTGCTGTTCATGCGGCTCGCGCACGCGTTCGAGCAATCCGCAGACGCCGCGCCGGCAACCTCCACGGCCAGTTCCACGGCCGCGCTCGCCGAACGCGCGTGGCGGCGCATCGTGACACCGGCCGCCAAATACTGGGTCTGCAAGCGCACGCTTGAATTCACCGGCGAGGCGATGGAAGTGTGGGGCGGCAACGGCTATGTCGAGACCGGCCCGATGGCGCGCTTCTACCGCGAGGCGCCCGTCAACTCCATCTGGGAAGGCTCGGGCAACGTGATGTGCCTCGACGTGCTGCGCGCGATGGAGCGCGAACCCGAAGCGGCACAGGCGCTATTCGCGCGATGGCAGGCCGACGCCGCCGCGCATCCGGCATTGGATGCCGCGCTCGGCAAGCTCGCCGCGACCTTGAACGGGCCCGCCGAACATCGCGAGGCCTCGGCGCGGCGCATCGCGCAGCAAATCGTGCTCATTGGGCAGGCCACGCTGCTCGTCGCGCACGCGCCGGCCGCCGTGGCCGAGGCGTTCATCGCCACGCGTCTTGCAGACGGCTGCGGCGAAAGCGGTCGTGTGTACGGCACGCTTGCGGCCACGCTCGACCATGCGGCGATCATCGAACGGGCTTTTCCGGTTTGAGATTCAAACGCTGACAACATCCATAAGCGCGCGGCAAGAGCGCGCCTCTTTCATCAGGGAGTAGTGAACAATGAAGAACGATCTGACGGAAGTCGCCGCGCTCGAAGCGCTGCTTCGCGAGCAGCGCCATGCGTATTGGCGCGCGCCGTATCCGTCGTGGGAAATGCGCGCAGCGCACCTGAGAGCCCTGCGTAAAGTGCTGCTGGACAATCGCGACGCGCTCGCCGACGCCATGAGCGCCGACTTCGGCAATCGTGCGAGGCAAGAAGTGCTGCTCGCCGAATTCCTGCTGGTGAAGGAGGAAATCGACGCAGCGCTGCGGCACGGCAAACGGTGGATGAAAGCGCAGCGCCGCAGCACCAACAAGTGGCTCCTGCCGGCGCGCGCGAAGGTGGTGCCGCAGCCGCTCGGCGTGGTCGGCATTATCGTGCCGTGGAACTATCCGGTCCTGCTGGCCGCCGGACCGCTCATCAGCGCGCTCACTGCCGGCAACCGCGCCATGATCAAGATGTCGGAACTGACGCCGCGCACCTCCGCGCTGTTCGAGAAGCTGATCGGCGAAACCTTTGCTCGCGACCACGTCGCTGTGGTGAACGGCGACGCCGCGCTGGCCGCCGCGTTCAGCGCGCAGCCCTTCGATCATTTGCTGTTTACCGGGTCCACGAAAATCGGCCATGAAGTGATGCGTGCGGCGGCCGCCAATCTCACGCCGGTTACGCTGGAGCTAGGCGGCAAATCGCCCGCCGTCATCGGCACGCACGCGCGTTTTGACAATGCCGTGGATAACCTCATCGCCGGAAAAACGCTCAACGCCGGGCAAACTTGCGTCGCGCCCGACTACGTGCTGGTGCCGCGCGGCAAGGAGCAGGCTTTCATCGAGCGGGCGCGGCGCCGAATGGCGAAGATGTATCCCGGCTTCGCACAGAACCCGGACTACACGTCGATCATCTCCGCGCGGCACTTCGAGCGGCTCGAGCGGCTCGCAGACGAAGCCGCAGCCGCGGGCGCGCAACTGCATCCGTTGACCGACTGCGCGCCCGATGCTGCCAGCCGGCGCTTTCCGCCTGTCGTCGTGACGAATGCTCCTGAAGGGTGTGCGCTGATGCAGGAGGAGATTTTCGGCCCCCTGCTCCCCCTCGTTGCGTACGACACGCTCGACGAAGCCATCGCCTGGATCAACGCGCGGCCGCGTCCGCTCGCGCTTTACCTGTATGCGGACGACGCCGCGACCATCGAGCGCGTCACGCATGAAACCGTCGCGGGCGGCATGGCGATCAACGAAACGCTGATGCACCTCGCGTGCGAAAGCCTGCCGTTCGGCGGAGTAGGCGCGAGCGGCATGGGCGCGTATCACGGCTACGAAGGCTTCGTCACGTTCTCGAAGATGAAGCCGGTGCTCACGCAGGCGCGTCTGAACGCGCGCGGCTGGATCGCGCCGCCGTACGGCAAGCGCGTTGACGCGCTGCTCAAGCTGATGATGCGGTTCTGAGCGATGCGCTGCGGTGAGCGAGCTGTGGCCGGCGTGCCTGACGTTGCCCAATCAGCGCCCGCCCGCGCCGCCCTCCACATCGACCGCGACGACATCCGTGACATCGTCGGCGCGGCTCTTCGCGCCGCCCGGCGCAGCGTGCGGCGGCTCCTGCTCCGCGCCGCTTTCCAGCCGATGCAGCCACGCCAGCAATTCCGCCACCGCCTGATACAGCTGCGGCGGAATGCGCGCGTCGAGGTCCACCTGCATCAGCAGCGAGACCATTTCCGGCGCTTCATGCACATACAGGCCGGCTTCCTTCGCGCGCTGCACGATCATCTCGGCCAGCATGCCGTAGCCCTTGGCAATCACGCGCGGAGCGGCGTCGCCGCCGTGGGCGTCGTAGACGAGCGCAGCCGCGCTGCGGCGATGTTTGCGGCTCATCACATATCCCAGTCGAAATCGTCGAGCGGCGCGCGCGCGTTCCTTGCCGACGCTGCGCCGGTAGCCGCCGACGCAGCGGCTGCGGCACTGGCGCCCGCCGAAGCCGACCGCGCATACGCCGAAGCCGCCGCCTGAGCCGTCGCGCCCCCCGCAGCCGCGCCCGTGGCAGGCGCGCCGCCGCCAATTTCGCGAATCGTCAAACCATGCAACTGGATGCCCGCCGCCGCGAGCCGCTGCCGGAAGCTCTCACCCTGCACAGCAAGACGCGCCGCGCCATCGGGACTCGCCTGCACCCGCGCGACGAGGCGCATGCCGGTCAGCGTCAGCTCGGCGTCGACGGTGCCAAGCGTGGGCAGCGAGAGCGTGAGCCGCGTGCGCCACGGCTGATCTTCTTCGCTCGCCGCACCGCCGCCGCCCCGGTCCCACTCGTCGCCTTCCTGTTCGATGGTCCAGTCGAGCTTAGCGCCGGGCCAAGCTTCGCCGGTCCAGCGAAACTGCCCCGTTGCGAGCAGGTCGAGCTGCTGGCGCACCAGTGGCACCGTGGCCGGATGAACCGCGGCCGCTTGCGCGGTCTGCGCCGTGCTGCCGTCGGCGGCTGCCGAGGCCGCGTTGTGCAGACCTGCATGCGTGGACTGACCGTTCAGGTCGGACAGTGAACTCGCCAGCACTTCGCCCGCGACAAAACGGGCGGCGTGCGCGGTGTCGATTGACGGCATGGCGCGCGCGGCGCCCATACCGGCATTCGCATTGGCAGCGTTGGCTGCATTCCCAGCGTTCGCAGCATTGGCGGCGCTCGGATTTCCCATTCCGGCCGCGCCGGCTGACCCGTTCTGCGCCGCGCCCATGCCCGGCCTGCCGGCGGCGGACGCAGACGACGCCTCGCCGCCCGTGCCGCCCAGGTCCAGCGGCAATTGCGCGGCCGCCGCCACGAGCTTGTTCTGCGCCTCGCCGGCGAGCATTTCCGGTGCGCGCTGGCCGCTTAGCCATTGCGAAAGATGCGCTTCGTAAAAGAGACCGCTGTCGCTGACCGTTTGCGAAAGCGCAGCCGCCAGCGCCGCCACGGGCACCTGCGCCGCCGCGACATTTGCTGTGGCGGCCGAAGCGGCGGAGTTCTGAGCGGTGCTGGGAGCCGTGGGGGCGTCGAACGGCGGCAAGGCGCCGACTTCGACGTCGAGCGCGGGCGCGGCGGGCCAGATCGGCGTCTGGCCGACTATGGCGGGCGTCGCCTCGCCGCCCGAACGCACAATCGCGTTGAGCGTGAGCGCGACGGCGGACAACGCCGTCTGCGCGGAAGGCTGGGGCGGTGCGGGCGCAGCGACGGGAGCACCGGAGCTCGGCGCCTCCGCGACGTCCGCCGCGCCGGTCTGCGTGGTAGCGGCGCTGCCAGGGCCAATGTTCAGCAGGCTGTCGATGCGGGTCGCAAGCAGCGATGCGAGGGCCGTGTCGATTCCGTTCATGCCGATTCCTTGGTCACATTGGCGGCAGCGCGCTCAAATTCGTTCAGTTGGACGCCGTGGGACTGCCTCGCGGCCACTCTCAGCGCGCCCCGTACAGCTCCTTGAGCACCCGCGACGGCCGCCCGCCGAACAGCGCCGACAGCTTGGCAAGGCTCGGATTGGCCAGGTCGCGGATCGCGGCGTCGTCGGCGAGAATCTGCCGGATCAGCGCGTACTTGCGCAGGCGCTCCGTCTCGTCGAGCTTGACGCCCGTCTCCGCTTCTTTCAGCGCGTCCACGAGTTGCCGGTATTCTTCCTGCAGGTGAACCAGGTCGTTCCACAACGCCCGTCGGGCTGCCGTCAGCATGCGGCACGACAGCGCTGCGATGGCCTCGTAGCGGGCAAAATATTCTGCGTTCGATGTCATCTCATGCTTTCCGCGGCCGGCTGGGCCGCCATCCGCGCGATCTCCGGGGCAATTCCGATCCATGCTTCTTCAAGCGTCGCGAGGAGTCCGTCGACCTCGACCAGCATTGCCTCACTCGCTTTTATATTGGCTTCCAGCAGCCGGCGCGACATATAGCTATATAGCGCGTTCAGCCGCTGCGCAATCTCGCCGCCAACCTCCAGGTTGAGCGACTGCTGCAGCCCGCTTTCGACGATCTGAATCGCCTTGCCGATCGCCTCTCCACGACCGGACACATTGCCCTGCTGCACGTGCATGCGCGCTTGCGCGATGGCCTGCCGGGCCCCCTGATACAGCATCACGATCAGACGATGCGGACTCGCGCCCATCACCCCTGTCTCGACGCCCACGCGTGCGTACGCATTGGCTCCAGAGTGTCCTGGGGAAAACATCGGCGCTCCTCCTCAATTGCAACTACGGTTGGTCGTGGCGGCCCACCCGGATGCGTTGCCGCAACCCGGATTCATGCCTGTATCTGGTTATCGGATACGCAGCGAAAAAGCTTTAGGCCGGTGTAAGGAGGATTAAGGGCTCAGGCCGCGCGAGCACGCCTTGTGGCGCGCATGCGCGTGCGGACGGGCGTTTCGCGGCCAAAGCGGGCGGAAAATCTTGCCGCCGTGGACCGCGGTCGGCTTCAGACCTGCATCTGCATGATGTCGTTGTAGGCGGAGACCAGCTTGTTGCGCACCTGCAGGCCGAACTGGAAGCCCACGTTGGCCTTCTGCATGTCGACCATCACGTCGTTCAGCGACACGTTCGAGGCGCCCAGTTCGAAAGCCTGCGATTCGCCGATCGCCTTCGTCTGGTCGCCGCTGATCTTGTCGAGCGAGGCCTTGAGCGCCGACGCAAAGCCGCCGGCCGTGGCTGCGCCGGACTCCGCTGCGGCCGAGGCGCCGCTCGCCGCGGTGCTGCCGCCGGCCGCCTGGGCCGCCATCGAATGCAACTGTTGCAGCGCCGACGAAATCGCGTTCACGGGCAAAGTCATGTTCTCTCCAGTAATGACGAGCGGCACGACCAAACCGTACCGATCTGGACGAAAGCATAGCAGCGGCCCTGCGGCGAAAGCCCCGAAACTAGGGGGGAAACCCGGCTCTATTCAAGCAATCGGGCGAGCCTGCCGTGCGGATAATTTCAGTCGTGAAAGTATCTGTCCATACTCCCGCCGGCCGTCGGCGCGGTAGCGCGGCAGAACGCAAAGGCATCCCGGAGAAACCCGACGCATGGATTCGTCAGCCAACTCTTTGATTAACCCCGACGCCCGCATGGGCCTCGCCGGCACGCAGCCCGGCGCGGCCGCGGCGGGCGCCGGCCAGCCCGGCGGCAACGCAGACCTGGGCGGCCTCGGTGGCGGCCTCGGCGGCAATTTCGGCCAGCGCCTGTCGGGCCTCGCGCAGATGCGCGGCAACCCGCGCGCCCCGCTGATCTTCGCGGTGGCGGTGCTCGTTGCCGTAGTGGCGGGTCTGTTCCTGTGGTCGCGCGCGCCGGACTACAAGGTGCTCTACAGCAACCTGTCTGACCGCGACGGCGGCGCCATCATCACGGCGCTGCAGCAGGCGAACATTCCGTACAAGTTCTCCGATGCCGGCGGCGCGATTCTGGTGCCTGCCGAGCAGGTCCATGAGATGCGGCTGCGCCTTGCATCGCTCGGCCTGCCGAAAAGCGGCTCGGTCGGCTTCGAACTGATGGACAACCAGAAGTTCGGTATCAGCCAGTTTGCCGAACAGATCAACTATCAGCGCTCGCTCGAAGGCGAGCTGGAACGCACGATCCAGTCCATTTCGTCGGTGAAGTCGGCACGCGTGCATCTGGCGATTCCCAAGCCCTCGGTGTTCGTGCGCGACAAGGAAGCGCCGTCGGCGTCCGTGCTCGTCAATCTGTACCCGGGCCGCGCGCTCGACGAAGGCCAGGTGCTCGCGATTACTCACATGGTGTCGTCGGCGGTGCCGGAAATGCCGGTGAAGGGCGTGACCATTCTCGACCAGGACGGCAATCTGCTCACGCAGCCGTCGGTGGGCGGCGGGCTCGACGCGTCGCAACTGAAGTATCGTCAGCAGATCGAGCGCAACACCCAGCAGCGCATCGACGCGATCTTGGCGCCGCTCTTCGGCGCCGGCAACGCGCATTCGCAGGTGAGCGCCGACATCGACTTCTCGCGCAGCGAACAGACCTCGGAAGCCTACGGCCCGAACGGCAACCCGCAACAGGCGGCCATTCGCAGCCAGCAATCCAGTACGGCGACCGAAATGTCGCAAGGCGGCGCCTCGGGCGTGCCGGGCGCGCTGTCGAACCAGCCGCCGCAGCCGGCCTCGGCGCCGATCAATGCGCCGAATGGCGCGAGCAGCAGCGTCACCACGACGCCGGTGAGCGACCGCAAGGACATGACGACCAACTACGAGCTCGACAAGACCGTGCGCCACCTCGAGCAGCCGATGGGCGGCATCAAGCGCCTGTCCGTGGCAGTGGTGGTCAACTATCTGCGCGTGGTCGACGGCAAGGGCCGCGCCACCATGCAGCCGGTCAGCGCCGACAAGCTCGCGCAGGTCAATCAGCTCGTGAAGGATGCGATGGGTTTCGACGCGCAGCGCGGCGACTCGGTCAACGTGGTCAACAGCCCGTTCAGCGCCGAACTCGACCCGAACGCCGACCTGCCGTGGTGGCGCACGCCGGACATGCTGGCGCTCTACAAGCAGATCGCGACGTATCTCGGCATCGGCGCGGTAGCCCTGTTCCTCTACTTCGTGATGGTGAAGCCGGCACTGCGCCGCGCCTTCCCGCCGCCCGAGCCGGTCGTGGCAGCCGCGCTGCCCTCGCCGGACGAGCCGATCCTGCTGGACGGCATTCCGGCCGCGGAGCGGGCCGCCAACGGCAGCGTCGAAATCGACACGGGCGACGCCGAACTGCTCGCGCTCGAAAACGCGAAACACAAATATGAGCGGAACCTGGAGTTCGCGCGCAGCATCGCGCGCCAGGATCCGAAGATCGTTGCAACTGTCGTCAAGAATTGGGTGACCGATGAGCGCTGAAGGCGTAATGAAGAGCGCGCTTCTGCTGATGTCGATCGGCGAAGAAGAAGCCGCGCAGGTATTCAAGTTTCTCGGACCGCGCGAAGTCCAGAAGATCGGCGTCGCGATGGCCGCCATGAAGGCCGTGACCCGCGAGGAGATCGACGTCGTGCTGCACGAGTTCGTGCGCGAGGCGGAGAAGCACACCGGCATGTCGCTCGACTCGAACGAGTACATCCGTTCGGTGCTGACGAAGGCGCTCGGCGACGACAAGGCCGGCGCGATCATCGACCGCATTCTGCAAGGCAGCGATACCAGCGGTATCGAGGGCCTGAAGTGGATGGATTCGCCGGCGGTCGCGGAGCTGATCAAGAACGAGCATCCGCAGATCATCGCGACAATCCTCGTTCACCTGGACCGCGATCAGGCGTCGGAAATCGTCGCGTGCTTCACGGAGCGTCTGCGTAACGACGTGCTGTTGCGAATCGCGACGCTCGACGGCATTCAGCCGGCCGCGCTGCGCGAACTCGACGACGTGCTCACGCACCTGCTGTCGGGCAGCGACAACCTCAAGCGCAGCCCGATGGGCGGCATTCGCACGGCGGCGGAAATCCTCAACTTCATGTCGAGCAATCACGAGGAAGGCGTTATCGAGAACGTCCGCCAGTACGACGCGGAGCTCGCGCAGAAGATCGTCGACCAGATGTTCGTGTTCGAAAACCTGCTCGACCTGGAAGACCGCGCGATCCAGCTGCTGCTGAAGGAAGTGGAATCGGAAGCGCTGATCATCTCGCTGAAGGGCGCCGCGCCCGCGCTGCGTCAGAAGTTCCTGTCCAACATGTCGCAGCGCGCGGCAGAACTGCTCGCCGAAGACCTCGACGCGCGCGGCCCGGTGCGCGTCTCCGAAGTCGAGACGCAGCAGCGCCGCATCCTGCAGATCGTGCGCAATCTGGCGGAAAGCGGCCAGATCGTGATTGGCGGCAAGGCGGAAGATGCATATGTCTAATCGCAACTCCACGGCAAAGGAAAGCCTCTCGGCCTACCAGCGCTGGGAGATGGCCTCGTTCGATCCGGTGCCGCCCGCGCCGCCGAACTCGGAGGCCGACGAAGCCGCGCTCGAAGCCGAACTCGAACGCCTGCGCGAAGCCGCGCACGCCCAGGGCATCGCCTCCGGCCATGTGGCCGGTCAGGCGCTCGGCTATCAGGCGGGTTACGAACAAGGTCACGCGCAAGGCTTCGAACAAGGCAGAAGCGAAGCGCGCGAGGAAGCCGCACGGCTCGCCGCACTCGCCGAAACCTTCAAGGCCGCGCTCGACGGCGCGCAAGGCGCCATTTCGGAGACGCTCGTCGCGCTCGCGCTCGACATTGCGCAACAGGTGGTACGCCAGCACGTGCAGCACGACCCGACCGCGCTGATCGCCGCCGCGCGCGAGGTGCTGGCCGCCGAGCCCGCGCTCACTGGCGCGCCCGCGCTGATCGTGAGTCCCGCCGATCTGCCGGTGGTCGAAGCTTATCTGATGGAAGAATTGCAAACGCGCGGCTGGACCGTGCGCACCGATCCGGCAGTGGAGCGCGGCGGCTGCCGCGCGCAGGCCGGCAGCGGCGAAGTAGATGCGGGCATCGAGACACGCTGGGAACGCGTCGCCGCGGCGCTCGGCAAAGTGAGTACATGGTGAAGCCGACCCTCGAGGAAATCCGCGCAAGCGACCTGACGCCGCTCGAACGCGAGCTGGCGCTGGCATCGTTCGGCGCTCAGGCGCCGGCGGATACGCTGTTCTCGCACGCACCGGACGCCTCGGCCACGGACCCGGCGAACCCGACAAACCTGACGGGCGCGATGAATGTAGCGGCGGGGAGCCACGCGCATCCGCTGACCGGCGCGGCCGCGAGCCGCGAGTCGGCAGCCGCCGCTCATACCGGCGCAAGCACGCCGGGCGCCGTGCGCGCCGCTTCCAAAGCAGCGGCGGCCGCGCCCTACGATCCCAGGCTCGACAGCAATCCGCACGTGCAAGCCTGGCGCGGCCAGCTCGACGCCCTGCGCGCGCGCAACGCGATCGCCAAGCCGATGCGCGCCTGCGGACGCCTGACGCGCGCCGCCGGTCTCGTGCTCGAAGCGGTCGGACTGCGCCTTTCGGTAGGCGCCGAAGTGATGATCGAGCTGCCGCCCGGCAGTTCTTTGCCGATGGCCGAAGCCGAGGTAGTCGGTTTTTCCGGCGACAAACTCTTTCTGATGCCGACCACCGAAGTGATCGGCCTTTTGCCCGGCGCGCGCGTCTTTCCGCTTGAGAGCGCGCCGATTGCCGACCCGATGGCAGGCGCGAAGCGCCTGCCGGTCGGCTGGGAACTGCTCGGCCGCGTGCTCGATGCGTCCGGCCGGCCGCTCGACGGCCTTGGCCCGCTCGGCGCGCATGCCGATGCGCCGCTTTCCGCACCCGTCATCAACCCGCTGAACCGCGAGCCGATTCACAAGGTGCTCGACGTCGGCGTGCGCGCGATCAACGCGCTGCTGACCGTCGGACGCGGGCAGCGCATGGGCCTCTTCGCCGGTTCGGGCGTGGGTAAATCGGTGCTGCTCGGCACGATGGCGCGCTACACCAGCGCCGAAGTGATCGTGATCGGTCTGATCGGCGAACGCGGCCGCGAAGTGAAAGAGTTCATCGAACAGATTCTCGGCGAGGAAGGGCTCGCGCGCTCCGTCGTGATCGCGGCTCCTGCGGACGTTTCGCCGCTTCTGCGGATGCAGGCAGCGGCCTACTCGACCTCGCTTGCCGAATATTTCCGCGACCAGGGCAAGCACGTGCTGCTGCTGATGGATTCGCTCACCCGCTACGCAATGGCACAGCGGGAAATTGCGCTTGCCGTGGGCGAGCCGCCTGCGACCAAGGGCTACCCGCCCTCGGTGTTCGCCAAGCTGCCCGCGCTCGTCGAACGTACCGGCAACGGCCCGGCGGGCGGCGGCTCGATCACCGCGTTCTATACGGTGCTGACCGAAGGCGACGACCAGCAGGACCCCATCGCCGACTCGGCGCGCGCGATTCTCGACGGCCACATCGTGCTGTCGCGCTCGCTCGCGGAAGCCGGCCACTATCCGGCCATCGACATCGAAGCGTCGATTAGCCGGGCAATGACCGCGCTGATCGACGATAACCATCTCGACAAAACGCGTATGTTCAAGCAGATGCTGTCGCGCTACCAGCGCAACCGCGATCTGATCAACGTGGGTGCTTATTCGAGCGGACGCGACGCGCTGCTCGACCGCGCCATCGCGCTGTATCCGCGCATGGAAGCCTTCCTGCAGCAAGGCTTTCGCGAGTGCGCGAACTTTGAACCGAGTATCGAGATGCTGGACGCGCTGTTTGCCCAGGGAGGCTGACGATGGCAAAACACTTTCCGATCAAGACGCTGATTGGTCTCGCGCAGGACGACGTCGACGCCGCCGCGCAACGTCTTGGCCGCGCGCAGCGCGAGCGCAACGAAGTCGAGGCGCAGCTGAATTCCCTCGTCCAGTACCGCGACGAATACCACGCGCGTTTCACGGCGACCGCCCAGGCGGGCATGCCCGCCGGCAACATGCGCAATTTCCAGGCGTTCATCGACACGCTCGACGCCGCCATTGAACAGCAGCGCAAGCTGCTCGCCGCGGCGACTGCGCGGCTGGAGGCGGCCAAGCCCGACTGGCAGCGTCAGAAGCAGAAGCTCGGCTCGTATGAAGTGCTGCAGGCGCGCGGCGAAGCGGCCGAGGCGAAAACCGTGGCGCGGCGCGACCAGCGCGACGCCGACGAACACGCCGCAAGAATTCTGAGGATGCGTGCGGAAGGCGCCTGACGCCCGCGCCGCCCTGACTCACTGACTCACTGACTACTGACTCGACACCGTACCCTTTGACGGATTGACAGGACACCTATGTCGTTTCTCTCACAGATCGGCTCGCTGCTCGGCGCGAGCGGCAGCAGCTCCGCCAGCAACGCGGGCAATTCCAGCAGCGCGGCAGCGCTGGCCGCTGCCAATGCGAAGCCGTTTTCGCGGACTCTGCAGCAAAGCATCGACCTGCAAAATGCTGCGGCGGCAAGTAACGCTGCCAGCACACCGGCCGACGCGAACGCCGGGGCAAGCCGGCCGTCCGCGGATGTAGCGCAGGGCTCGAGCGTGCACGACGCGCCGCCGCCGGACGATTCCGCAGCAAAGAGCGCCGACGACGCGAAAACCCACAGCGACGACAGCACCACGGCAGACGCGGCGTCATCCGGGGCGCCGGCAGAAAAGCCGCAACCGGCATCGACGGACAAAGCCGACGCCGCGCCCGCGAAGCCTGCCAATGCGGCGAGTGCCAACGACGCCGGCAGCGCGGCCGCAGCAGCAGCCGCGCAGGCACAGGCGCAAGCTCAGGCTCAGGCCGACGCGAGCGCGGCCGCCGACCCGGCCGGTGCGAATCTCGCTACCGCGGCCAATCCGGACCCGACGGCAACCGGCGCAGCTACGGATGCCACGTCCCCGGGCATGCCAGGCAAGAAAGCGCCGAGCGATCCCCGCTCGCTGCAGGACTCGTTGCAGGCGGCGCTGGCTGCACTCGCGAACGGCCAGGCGGTGGTGCCCTCGCAGGCATTGGCGAGCGGCGCGGCAGCGGCTGCGGCGGCGAACGGCCTGGCGAGCGCGAATGCTGCGCTCAACGACACGACCGGCAAGACGCTCGAAGGCGGATTGTCCGGCGGCGGTAAGGGTTCGGCCGCAGCGCGCGGCGCCATGACGGCGGCGACGACGACCGTTGCCGATCCGAACGCGGCGGCTTCGGCGGCGGCGGCGGGCGCGCTGACGTCGGCGGATACGGCGGGCGCGTTGACGACGGATCTGGCGTCGTTCAAAACTGCAACCGACGCGGCCACGGCGGCCCTCGCCGCGAGCCAGGCAGCCGCCAGTGCGGCGAACACGACCGCCGCGGTGCAGACCACGGGCAACGCGAGCGCGGCCGAAGCAGCGAATGCGTTGGGACCGCAGGTAGGCACGGCCGACTGGGAGGATGCGTTGAGCCAGAAGGTGGTGTTCCTGTCGAACGCCCATTCGCAGAGCGCCGAGCTGACGCTGAATCCGAAGGATCTCGGGCCGCTGCAAGTGGTGTTGCAGGTGGCCGACAACCATGCGCACGCGTTGTTCGTGTCGCAGCATCAGCAGGTGCGGGAGGCGGTCGAGGCAGCTTTGCCGAAATTGCGCGAGGCGATGGAAGCCAACGGTATTGGGCTTGGCAGCACGAGCGTCAGCGACGGCTTTGGCCGCCAGGGCGGGCAGCAGCAGAATGCCGATTCGGGCAGCACTGGCGGCCGCTCCGCGGGCGGCGGCGACCGGTTCGGCGGTGGAGCTGCCAACGTGGTTGTCGGGTCCGGCGATGCCGCTGCGCGGCGGACTGTGGGGCTCGTCGATACCTTCGCGTAGTTTTGTTCTTTTCTGGATGGGCTTTGGGCGTTGACCCCCTTGGCCTTTCCTTGAATTCACGGTGGTCTATTGGCGTTGCCCCTGTGCGGGGCGGCACTTACTTTCTTTGCCGCCGCAAAGAAAGTAAGCAAAGAAAGCGGGCTCACACCGCCAGCTCATAAGTGGACCCCTCGGACTGGACGGGGTAGTGGTGCATCTGGAATCTGCCTTCTCGCACACTCGGCCCTGGTGACAAGGCAGTCATTCTTCCGGCGACGCTGCGCGCGCCGCAGCGGTCGTTCTCCCAACCGTCGCATGCTTCGCGACGCTGGGTCTTCACTGTTCCCGCCTATGGGGCTCCCGTTTTAGGCCCGGCCCTTCCGGCGAGCACGTAGTGCGAGGCGGGAAGTATGACGGCTTTGTCACCAGGGCGGAATGTGCGAGGGCGCGGATTCCAGATGCACCACTGCCATCTGCGAGCCGGGGGACCCACTTATGAGCTGGCGGTGTGAGCCCGCTTTCTTTGCCTACTTTCTTTGCGGCGGCAAAGAAAGTAGGTGCCGCCCCGCACAGGGGCAACGCCAATAGACCGCCGTGAATTCAAGGAAAGGCCAAGGGGTCACCCCAAAAAGCCAATCAATCCAGAAAAGAACAAAAACCACAAGCGGCGCCCGCAGGGCCCAAAAACCAGAGATAGCCCGCATTAACCCTTCTGTTCGACCCATCGCGCCGCAGGCAAATCAACAACAATCACTATCACCAGCACTAACGGCAAGCACAGCAAACCTCATGGCTACCACTCCCGCAAATCAGCAAGTCGCGCCCGCTTCCCCGGGCCCCATGAAACGCATCATCCTGATCGCCCTCATCGCTGTCGTCGCCGCGGGCGCGACCGGCGCAGGCGTGTGGTTCTTCATGTCGAAGCGCGCTCCGGCCGCCGCCACGGCTGCCGCGCCGGCGCCCGCTCCGGCACCCACGTTTTTCCCGCTCGAATCGATGACGGTCAACCTCCAGTCGGACGACGGCCAGCAGCACTTCCTGCGCATCGGCCTCACGCTCAAGCTCACCGATCCGAAGACGACGCCGGAGCTCACCGAGCACATGCCGGAAATCCGCAGCCGCATTCTGCTCGCGCTGTCGAACCATCATCCCGATGAACTGGCGCCGCTCGAAGGCAAGCACGCGCTCGCCACCGAACTGCGCACGCTGATCGAGCAGCCGACCGACAAGGGCGCGGCGCCGATCCACGTCCAGGACGTGCTGTTCACCGAATTCGTCGTGCAGTGACGCGCTTGCGCACTGCCATCATCCAACGTCACGGTATGCACGAGGAATAAGGAATGGGCCACGAAGAGTTCATGTCCCAGGAGGAGGTCGATGCCCTCCTCAAAGGCGTAACCGGCGAGTCCGACTCTGAAGCCGAGCAAAGCGAGCGTGTAGGCGTACGTCCCTACAACATCGCGACGCAGGAACGGATCGTCCGCGGCCGGATGCCCGGCCTCGAAATCATTAACGACCGCTTCGCGCGACTCTTGCGCGTCGGCATCTTCAACTTCATGCGGCGTTCGGCGGAAATCTCCGTCGGTCCGGTGAAGGTGCAGAAGTACAGCGAGTTCACCCGCAACCTGCCGATCCCGACCAACCTGAACCTGGTCCACATCAAGCCGTTGCGCGGCACGTCGCTGTTCGTGTTCGACCCGAACCTGGTGTTCTTCGTGGTCGACAATCTGTTCGGCGGCGACGGGCGTTTCCACACTCGAGTGGAAGGCCGCGATTTCACGCAGACCGAGCAGCGCATCATCATGAAGCTGCTGAACCTGACGTTCGAACACTACGCGGCGTCGTGGAAAAGCGTGCGTCCGCTGCAGTTCGAATACATGCGCTCGGAAATGCACACGCAGTTCGCGAACGTCGCGACGCCGAACGAAATCGTCATCGTCACGCAGTTCTCGATCGAGTTCGGCACGACGGGCGGCACGCTGCACATCTGCATGCCGTACTCGATGATCGAACCGATCCGCGACATCCTCTCGTCGCCGATCCAGGGCGAGGCGCTCGAAGTCGACCGCCGCTGGGTCCGCGTGCTGTCGCAGCAGGTGCAGGCGGCGGAAGTCGAACTGACCGCCGACCTCGCGCAGGTGCCGATCACGTTCGAACAGATCCTGAACATGCGCAAAGGCGATGTTCTGCCGATCAACATCCCCGAGCACATCACGGCGAAAGTCGACGGCGTGCCGGTGATGGAATGCGGCTACGGAATTTTCAATGGTCAATACGCGTTGCGCGTGCAGAAGATGATCAGCGCAGCCGACACGATGAAGGAAGGTGGATATGAGTGATCTGAACGCAAAGCCCGAGGAAGAGCTGAGCTCCGCCGCGGCGCAGGTTGCCGCCGACGCGGCGAGCGCCGAGGACGAAGCAGCGCTCGCCGACTGGGCAAGCGCGCTCGCCGAGCAGAACGACAACAGCAGCGAGATCAGCGCGAGCACGGCCGGCGTGTTCCAGCCGCTGTCGAAAGTCGCGCCGACCACGACGCGCAACGACATCGACATGATTCTGGACATTCCGGTCCAGATGACTGTCGAGTTGGGTCGCACCAAGCTCGCGATCCGCAACCTGCTGCAACTCGCGCAGGGTTCGGTGGTGGAACTGGACGGCATGGCCGGCGAGCCGATGGACGTGCTCGTCAACGGCTGTCTGATTGCGCAAGGTGAAGTCGTGGTGGTGAACGACAAGTTCGGTATTCGTCTCACGGACATCATCACGCCGTCCGAACGTATCCGGAAGTTGAATCGATGAAACCCGCAGTTAGCCGCGCCGTGCTCGCAGCGTCGTGTCATGCCCGTTCCGGCGCGGCGCGCGCTGTGCTGTCCGCGGCCGCGTTCTGCTACGCGCTCAGCGCACCACTCGCCGCTCACGCAGCCGACATGAACGCCGTCAACAACGCAGCGAAGATGGCCTCGAGCATCGGTGCGGGCACCGCGGTTCCCGCGCTGGGTATCGGCGCGGTGCTGCAGACCATCGTCGGGCTCGTCGTCGTGATCGGTCTGGTGTTCGGCTGCGCGTGGCTCGCTCGCCGCTTCGGCTTGCAGCCGGGCAGCCGCAGCGGGCTCGTGAAGACGGTCGGCGGTGCGTCGCTCGGCGGCAAGGAGCGCGTGGCGGTGGTCGAGATCGGTGACACCTGGCTCGTACTCGGTGCGGCGCCCGGCAACGTGCGTCTGCTTCATTCGATGCCGGCCGGCTCGGTCGCCATCGAAACGGTGGGCCATGCGCAAGGCGGCTCGCCGGGCGCAGGCAACGCCGGCGGCGTGGGTGGCACGAGCGGCACGAGCGGCGGCACATTGTCCGGCAGCTTCGGCCAGCGCTTTCGCGACGCCTTGAAGGGCGAAGTGAGCAAACGTTTCAACGGGCAAGGCAACGGGGTTCGGTAATGCAGTTCAGTCTTCACTCGGCGCACAACGCGCACTCCAGCCGCCGCTCGCGCGCCGTTTCTACAGTATTGCGCGGTGTACGCCGCGCCGCACCCGTCGCCTCGCTTGCATTGCCCGCGCTGATGCTCGCGGTGCCGACGCTCTCTTTCGCGCAAAGCGCCGGGTTGCCGGCCTTCAACACGAGCCCGGGCCCGAACGGCGGCACCACGTACTCGCTGAGCGTGCAGACGATGCTGCTGCTCACGATGCTGTCGTTCCTGCCGGCCATGGTGCTGATGATGACGAGCTTCACGCGCATCATCATCGTGTTGTCGCTGCTGCGCCAGGCGCTCGGCACGACGACCACGCCGCCTAATCAGGTGCTGGTCGGCCTCGCACTCTTTCTCACGCTATTCGTGATGTCGCCGGTGCTCGACAAGGCATATACGGACGGCTACAAGCCCTTCTCCGAAGGCACCGTGCCGATGGAAACGGCGGTGAGCCGCGGCCTCGCGCCGTTCAAGACCTTCATGCTGCGCCAGACGCGCGAAAGCGATCTCGCACTGTTCGCGCGCATCTCGCACGCCGCGCCGATGCAAGGCCCGGAAGACGTGCCGCTCTCGCTGCTCGTGCCTTCGTTCGTCACGAGCGAGCTGAAGACGGGTTTTCAGATCGGCTTCACGATCTTCATTCCGTTTCTGATCATCGACATGGTGGTGGCGAGCGTGCTGATGTCGATGGGCATGATGATGGTTTCGCCCGCAACGATTTCGCTGCCGTTCAAGCTGATGCTGTTCGTGCTCGTCGACGGCTGGCAGTTGCTGCTCGGCTCGCTCGCGCAAAGTTTTGTCTGAACGCGACGCGCGGCGCCGCCCAGCGCTCGCCCGCGTTGCCGCTCACGTCCTTTACGTTGTTCACGCTTCTGGTTGAATCGCCATGAATTCAGAATCCGTCATGACACTCGCGCACCAGGCCATGTATGTGGGCCTGCTGCTCGCCGCGCCACTCCTGCTCGTCGCGCTGGTAGTCGGCCTGGTGGTGAGCCTCTTTCAGGCCGCCACGCAGATCAACGAATCGACGCTGTCGTTCATTCCCAAGCTGCTCGCCATCGCGGTGACCATGGTGATCGCCGGTCCGTGGATGCTCACCACCATGCTGGACTATCTGCGCCAGACGCTCACCAATATTCCGACGCTCGTCAACTGAGCGCCGCGCTTTTCTTCTCCCAACGAGTCCAGCCGCTGTCATGTTTTCCGTCACGTATGCGCAACTGAACGCCTGGCTCACCGCGTTTTTGTGGCCGTTCGTGCGGATTCTGGCTCTGGTGGCGACCGCGCCGGTGCTCGGCAACCGCTCGCTGCCGCTGCGCGTGAAAATCGGCCTCGCGGCCTTCGTAACGATCATCGTGGCGCCGACGCTCGGCGCGCTGCCGCAAGTCACGGTGTTTTCGGCCGAGGGCGTGTGGATCATCGTCAACCAGTTCCTGATCGGCGTGGCGCTCGGCATGACCATGCAGATCGTGTTTCAGGCAATCAGCGCGACCGGCGATTTCGTTGGCCTGGGCATGGGTCTCGGCTTCGCAACCTTTTTCGACGCGCAGGCGAGCAGTTCGAGCCAGGTGCTGTCGAGCTACATGTACACGATCGCGATGCTGGTGTTCCTCGTGATAGACGGTCATCTGCAGATGATCAGCGCGCTGCTCGCGTCGTTCAACTCGCTGCCTGTCTCGGCCAATATTCTCGGCGCACCTGGCTGGCGCACGCTCGCCAGCTTCGGCAGCACGATTTTCTCAGCGGGACTGCTGCTCTCCCTGCCCGTGGTCGCCGCGCTGCTCATCACCAACCTCGCGCTCGGCATTCTGAACCGCGCGGCGCCGCAGATCGGCGTGTTTCAGATCGGCTTTCCGCTCACCATGCTGATCGGTCTGCTGCTTCTGCAACTGATGATCCCGAACATGATTCCGTTCTTTGCGCGTCTGTTCGCGGTAGGCATCGACCAGATGGGACGCGTTGCGCTGGGCTTCAGATAATTCAGACAGGCCTGTTCCCTCGCCGCACCCCGATCCGGTTACACGCCAGAACCGGCACGCTGAAAAAACAGAAAGGGCGGAACCGGCTCACACCGGTTTCCGCCCTTTCTTCATGGAGCGGCTAGCCGCTCGCACCATCAGTTCAGGTACTGGAACAGCGACATGTTCTGAATCTTCACGAACGCCTGCTGTGCCGCTTGCAATGCGTTCTGCGCCAACGTGTATTGGCCGACGGTCTTGATCATCTCGGTTTGCGTGAGATCCGACAGGTCGCTCGCGGTCTGCAGCGTGTTGGCCTGCGTGACCGTCTGCAACGCCTTGATCTCCTGCTGGCGGCCGCCTACCGTTGCCTGCGCTGTCACGACATTGTTCATCGTGTTTTCGAGTTGCGTCATGCTGGTGACGAGCGCGCTCTGGAAGCTGGCCGTCGACGCACCGCCCGAGATCGGCGATTGCAGCGTGCTGATCAACTGGCTCAGGTTCGCGAACACGTCCATGCTGCCCTGCGTGGCGGGCGTCACCGAGAAGCTGTCGCCTGCGTTCGGCGCGCCGCTGATACTCACCGACTGGCCGCCGAGCGTGATCGCAGAGCCGGCCGTGAACGCTTGCGGGCCGCTTGTCGTGACCGCGCCCGTTGCCGGATCGGTCTGGCTCACGGTGTAGGTCGTCGACGACGTGAAGTTGATCGAGTACGTGTCCGAGTTGGTCGGGTCGGTTGGATTGTTCAGGCTCACCGTGCTGATGACGCCCGTGCCTGTGTTGCCCGCCGTCGCGGCCGGCACCGCGCTCGTGCCGATAGGCGCCACGCTGCTGAAAATCGAAATGCCGTTGTCGCCGGTCTGCACGACGTGCGAGTTGGTGATCTGCACGGCGGGCGTGCCCGTGTCGCCGGAATATGTGACCACGCCGGCCGAATTCGTGTTGTACGGCTGCGCGCTGCTTTGATAGCCCGCGAACAGGTAGTTGCCCTGCGGATCGGTCGCATTGGCGAGCGTCATCAACTGGCTGCGCAGGCTTTGCAGTTCCGTGGCGATGGAACCGCGGTCGCCGTTGTTGAGCGAGCCGTCGCCCGCGCGCAGCACCAGCGTGTGGATGCTTTGCAGCACGTTGTTCACGCTGCCGAGCGTGGAATCCTCGAGCTGCAGCGACGCGAGCGCCGTGTTCTGATTGCTCGTGTACTGGGCGAGGCTCGTCGCGGTGGAGCTCAACTGCACGGCCTGCGCCGCGCCGAGCGGATTGTCCGACGGCGTGGAAAGGCTCACGCCGCTCGAAATCTGCGCGTAAAGCTGCGACAACTGAGCCTGCTGATCGCTCATCGTCGCCACGTTCATGGTGAAGTACTGCGTGCTTGAGATGCGCATGTTCAACGCCTCACTGGAAGATGCCAAGCAGCGTCTGGAACAGCGTCTGCGCGGTCTGAATCACCTTGCTGTTCGCCTGATAGAGCTGCTGATACTGAAGCAGATTGGCTGCTTCTTCGTTGATGTTCACGCCCGAGACCGACTGCTGCGCGGTGGTGATCTGCGTCACCAGCGAAGCCTGCGCCGTGCTCGAGGTCTGAATCTGATTGGTCTGGTTGCCGACGTCGTTGACATAGTTCGCATACGCGCCCGTCAGCGTGACCGTGCCGCCGTTCATCGACTTGGCCGTGGCCAGGTTCGACAGCGCAAGCGCGTTGCGGCCGTCGTTGTTCGCGCCGGTGTTCGGGCCGATGGTGAACTTGTCGCCGGCAGCGGGCACGCCGCTGATGGTCACCGACACGTTGTTCATCTGGCCGGCGGTCGTGTTGTTGATCGTGAGGCTCGCGCCGGTGCTCGACGAATACGGCACGACGGTCGTCGCGCTCGTAATCGAATACGTGGTCGCGGGCGAACCGGCCACGGTCACCGTGGAGCCGACCGGAAAGCCCGTCAGGCCGGTGCCGTTGTAGGTCAGCGTGGTGGTCGAGCTGGGCATTGTGTAGCCGGCCGTCACCGTGCCCGACGAAATCGCGCCGGTGCCGGTGTTGGTCGACGCGGCCGCGCCCAGTACCGGCGACGCGGCGGCGATGGCCGAGGCGTCCGTAGTGGCGGTGGCGAAGCTGTTCAGCGCGCCACGCGTCGGCTCGACCGTGAACGAGTCGCCGGCATTCATGGTGCCCGTTGTCGAGAAGTTCAGGCCGTTGATCGGCTGGCTCAGGTTGCTCGCGGAACCCACCACCGTGCCCGTCGAATTGTCGGTCAGGGTGTAGCTGCTGCCGTTGTAGGCGAGCGTGTAGTCGCCGGTTGGCGGCTGGGCGGAGTTGGCGAACGACACGCTGAGCGACGCATTGCCTGTGTTCTGGGTGTTCGCATACACCGTGGGGCTGCCCACCGAGAACAGCGCGCCGCCCTGCACGCCCGCGAGCGTGATGCCGAGCGCGTTCTGCGCGTTGACCTGCGAGGCGAAGCTGACGGCAATCGCGCCGAGCTGCGCCTCTGCCGGGTCGAGCGTCTGGCTGCGGAACGCGACGAGTCCGCCGAGCGTGCCGCCCTCGATCTTGCTGTCGGGCAAGTTTTGCGGCGCCGCTGCCGGATTCGCGCCGGCCTGCCCCAGGTACTGCACGGAGAGTTCGCTCGAATCGCCCGTGGAAGGCGCGGTGCCCAGGTTGAAACTGTTGCCGCCCGACACGAGCGGCTGGCCGTTGCTCATGAACACGCCGTAGGCGCCGTTGCTGTTGACGACCTGCACGCCGATCATTTTCGACAGATTCGACACGGCGAGGTCGCGCTGATCCAGCAACTGGTTCGGCGGCTGACCTTGCGTACTGGCGGCGCTGATCTGGCCGTTCAACTGCGCGATCTGCTGCGTGTAGCTGTTGATCTGCGAAACGGTGTCGGTCAATTGCGTGTTGACGCTCTGGCGCAGCGCGTCGTATTGCTGGCCGGCGGCGTTGATCTGGTTCGCAAGCGTCTGCGCGCGGCTCATCGCCGTCTGGCGCATGGCGAGGCTCGAAGCATCGTTCGAGACGTTCTGCATGCCCGTGAAATAACTCGTGATCGCGCTGGCAATGCCGGCAGTCGGGCTGCCGATCAGATTGTTCAGTTGCGAGATCAACGAGTTGTAGGTGGCGAGCGAGCTGCTCGACGATTGCGCGTTATTGAGCTGCGTCGACAGGTACTGGCTGTACTGACGCGTGACGGTGACCGTCGAGACACCCTGCGGCAGATAGCCCGAACCGGTGTACTGCCCGCCGGTTTCCGCGTAGACAGGCGTTTCGATCGTATAGCCGGGCGTCGACGCGTTGCTGATGTTCTGGCCGGTCGTCGTGAGTCCCCACTGGGCTGCGTTCAGTCCACTGAGACCAAGATTGATGAGATTGGACATGCGTCATCCTGAAGGGCGACACCGTACACATGCCGCCGCGTTACTTGAACTTACTGTTTAACGGCTTTCGCGACGGAAAATTGAGGCCATTCACGACGCTTGCATAACTTCGATTCAACGTTTGCGAGCCCGGCGCAGCGGGCATGTGACGACAGTCCGCTGCCGCCCTGCCGGCCCGTTGCGCCCGGCAAGGCCGGTCCGTCAGCGAACGAGCGAACGTCGCTTCATTTCCAGTTGTGTGATGAGACGCTGCAGCGTGTTTTCCGCGCTGCCCGGCAGCGTCAGGAAACGGAAGCCGAGTTGATAACGCTGCGTGCCGTTCGGCAGCGCGAGCGAGCGATGCGACACGAGCTGCAGATCAAGCGAGAGGCGACCCAGCCGGCCAAGCGACAGTTCGCAATCGTCCAGACGCGTGCCCATGGGCAGTTCCGCCACACGTTGGTCGGACGTGCGCATGCCCACGCCGCCAAGCGACAGGTCGTGCACTTCGAAGCGGAACGAATCGCCTTCGGGCAGACGCCCGCTGCACGTATAGGGATCGAGAATGGGTGCGTCGACGCGGAAATACTCGCGGCGCTGCACGTAGAACAGCACGGCCGGAAAGTCGGCTTCGAATGCAGGCAGTCCCTCGAAGCGCGTTTCGCGCGGCGTGTCCGTCACGAACTCCACGCGCACGCCCTCCGGCGCCGCATGGAACTGGCAACCCGCCGCTGCAAGCAGGCCGCGGTTCTGATCGGATAACGCACCCCAGTCGAAGGTGAAAGTGCGCGCGCGCACGTCGACGTCGAGCAGACGCGTGACAAGCTGCCCTCCCGGATACTGAACGGTGAGGAAATCGCCCCGATTGACGAGGTTGCGCAGCTGTACGCCGATCTCCAGCGGATTGCGCCGGCCGAAATCGTGAGCGCTGTCGTCTGACGAAAGGGGCGGCTGGATCTGCGTGTCGGTCTGGCCGTTCGACTGATTGGTTTCCATGGGCTTGCCGGTATGCATGTTCTTGCGGGCACGTGCCAGAGCTCCTGCCGGGGCTTTCAGGCGGTCTTTTTTCATGCAGACCGTGGCACGCGCATTCAACCGGACATTAACGCTTCCGGTATGGGCTCTAACGGATTAGCGGCAGTATCCCGCTAAAATTTAGGGGCGCCCAATGAATTATTTAGCATTGCACCGCGCAAACGTTAAAACCCGGATAACGCGGCTATAACGTGCTGATAACGCGTGGGTAAATCGTCAGGCTGTATTCTTCACGCGCCGGTTTCTGCCGATGTGTTTCGCGGGTAAGCCGGCCGCGGTGGGCGGCCGGCTTCGTCCGTCTTGTCATGCACCTGGCCCCGTCGCGTGCATGGTTGCGGTGTTTCAACCCATCTTGCTCATAATCGACATCAGTTTTTTCGCGTAATGCGGATCCGTCGCATAACCGGCGCGCTGCATGCCCGTGGCGAAACCCTTCACGTCATGTGCCGAATTAATCACCTGTGCGTAGCGCGGATTGCCCTTGAGCAGGCTCGCGTAATCGGTCATGGCTTCCTGATACGAATCGTACGCGCGGAATTTCTCGACCACGCGTTGCGGCTTGCCGTTCACATATTCGGTAGTGAGCGTCGAAACCGTCTTGCCGGTCCAGTCCTTGGTCGCCTTGATGCCGAACACGTTGTGGCTCGTGGTGCCATCCGCCTTCTTGATCTCGCTCTTGCCCCAACCCGATTCGAGCGCAGCCTGACCGATGATGAAGCGCGCCGGAATGCCGGTCGCGGCGCTGGCGGCCTGGGCCGGCGCAGCAAGCTTGTCGACGAAAGCGTCGACCTTCGGCGAGCTGCCGTCGCCCTTCAACGGCGGCGTGAGCGCGCTGTTGGCCGAGTAGCCCTTGCCCATGGCGAGCTGCCCGTTCGCTTGCGCATTGCCGTAAGCCTTGGCGAGCGCGTTGAGCGCCGCGGTCTGACCTTCGTCGCCGCCGCTGCCGCCGCCGAGCGCATTGGCCATGCCCACGAGGCCGCCCGCGCCACCCGCGCCGTTAGCACCGTTAGCACCGCTCACCTGCATGCCCTGGTTGCGCATCAACTGCTTGAGCATTGCGTCGGCGACGCCAATGCCCTTTTGCGACAGCTGCTGCGACAATTGCTGATCCATCATCGACGTGAACGTCGCGCTGTCGTGCGAATCGAACGGACTGTCCTGGGGCGTCGCATCGCGCATGCTCTTTAACATCATCTGCGTAAAGACTGCGTCGAACTGCTGCGCGGCCATCTTCATGCCGGCCTGCGGCGACGCTTTCGCCTGCGCGCTGAGCTTCGCGAAACCCTGCACGTCGAGCGCGAAGCGCTGGCTCAGATCGTTCGCCGCCGCGGCGGAATTAGTCGTATCCGAATTCATCTCTTCTCTTCCTTAGATGATTTCCAGGTCGGCGCGCAGAGCGCCCGCCGCCTTCATCGCCTGCAGGATCGACATGAGATCCGCGGGCGTCGCCCCCAAGGCGTTGAGCGCCTTCACTACTTCGGCGAGGTTCGCGCCGGCCGTCACCATTTTCAGTGCGCCGTTGTCCTGCTTCATCTGAATCTGCGACTGCTTGGCCACCACCGTCTGGCCGTTCGAGAACGGACCCGGCTGGCTCACTACCGGCTGCGTGTTGATCACGACCGAAAGGTTGCCGTGCGCGACCGCACAGTTCTGCAGCGTGACCATCTGGTTCATCACGATTGAACCGGTGCGCGCGTTCAGAATCACCTTCGCGGCGGCCTGGGCCGGTTTCACGTCGAGATTCTGCAACTGCGCCATGAACGCGACCTGCTGCTCCGGGTCGGTCGGCGCACGCAACTGAATCGTGCGGCCGTCGAGCGCCGTGGCCGTGCCGCCGCCAAATGCATTGTTGACCGCCGCCACCACGCGCTGCGTCGTGTCGTAGTCCATCTCGTTCAGGTCCAACTGCATCGTGCCCGCTTGCGAGACGGTGGTCGGCACCGCACGCTCGACGATTGCGCCGCCGGCAATGCGGCCCGCCGCCAGCGTGTTGACCTGCACCTTGCTGCCGTTCGCGCTGGCGCCCGCGCCGCCCACCGCGAGGTTGCCCTGGCCGAGCGCGTACACCTGGCCGTCCGCGCCCTTTAGCGGCGTGAGCAGCAGCGTGCCGCCGCGCAGGCTCTTCGCATTGCCGAGCGACGACACGGTAATGTCGATCTGTTCGCCCGGACGCGCGAACGGCGGCAGTACCGCCGTCACCATCACCGCGGCGACGTTTTTCAACTGGATGTTCGAGAGCGACGATTGCGAGTTGCTCGAACCGGCCGCCTGGTTGTTGATCGAGATGCCGAGGTTCGCCAGCATGTTGGCGAGCGTCTGCGTGGTGAACGGCGTTTGCGTGGTCTGGTCGCCCGTGCCGTCCAGACCGACGACAAGGCCGTAGCCGATCAGCGGATTGTCACGCACGCCCTGGATCTGTACGAGGTCTTTCAGACGCTCCGCGTGAGCAGGCGTGGCCGCCGGCAGCGCCGCACACGCGAGCGCGACGAGGGCGAGCGCCCGGCCGATCCTGCCGGCGCGCGCGAGAAAGCGAAGAGAAACAGTACCCATGATCACCACGGCGACACGTTGAGGAAGAAGCGTTGCAGCCAACCCAGGTTCTCCGCTTCGTCGACATAGCCCTTCGCGGAGTATTCGATCTTCGCGTCGGCCACCTGCGTGGAGTACACGGCGTTCAGGTTTGAAATCGTGTTTGGATTCACGATCCCGGAGAAGCGCACGAATTCATTGCCCTGATTGATCAGCATCTGCTTTTCGCCGCTGACCATCAGGTTGCCGTTCGGCAGCACGCCGGTCACCGTCACCGTAATGGTGCCGTTGAACGTGTTCGACGCGTTCGCGCCGCCCGTCGCGGTGAACTTGTTCGCGCCGTTCGCGCTCAGGTTCGCCTTGCCGAACAGACCGCCGAGAAAGCCGGCGGTGGGCACGTCGAAGCTCGTCGTGCCGTTGCGGTTCACGCCCGCGCCCGAGGACTTGGTCGCGTTGACGTTTTCCTGAATCACGATGGTCAGGATGTCTCCGACATTGCGCGGCCGCTGGTCTTCGAACAACGGCCGGCCTGCGTAACCCGGGTTGTAGATCGAGCCGGGCGCCTGCGCTTGCGGCGGCAGAGGCGGCATCGCCGTCATCGGCTGTTGCGTGATCGGCTGCTTCGGCACGAGGCCGCAACCGCCGAGCGCCGCGACGAGCGCAAGCTGCACGAGCGCGACGGCAGTGCGTGAATGAACCGGATTACGAGTGAAGTACGACATCTTGATTACCGCCTGTTAATTCCCGCTGACTGCACCGTTAAATCTGCATCTGGCTGAGCGTCTGCAGCATCTGGTCGGACGTCGTCACGGCCTTGCTGTTGATTTCGTAAGCGCGTTGCGTCTGGATCATGTTGACCAGTTCCTGCACCACGTTCACGTTCGACGCTTCCACGTAGCCCTGATTCAGCGTGCCGGCGCCGTTCAGACCAGGTTGCGCCACATTGGGCGCGCCCGACGAGGCGGTTTCCGCGAACAGGTTTTCACCCTTTGCGTCGAGACCGGCCGGGTTGATGAAGGTGGCGAGCTGCATCGTGCCGAGCTGCTGCGTGTTGGTCGAGCCGGCCACGCTGATGGACACCGCGCCGTCGCTGCCGATGGTGAGCGAGGTCGCGTTGCTCGGCACCGTGATCGCCGGAATCACCTGGTAGCCGCTCGACGTGACGAGCTGGCCCTGCGCGTTGGTCTGGAACGAGCCGTCGCGCGTGTAGGCGGTCGTGCCGTCGGGCATCTGCACCTGGAAAAAGCCCTGACCGTTGATGGCGACGTCTTTCGAGTTGCCCGTCTGCTGCAGGTTGCCCTGCGTGTACAGACGCTCGGTGGCGACCTGCTGCACGCCGGTGCCGAGCTGAATGCCGGAGGGCAGTTCCGTGTTCTGCGTCGAGTTCGCGCCCGGCTGGCGGACGGTCTGGTACAGCAGATCTTCGAACACCGCGCGCGAGCCCTTGAAGCCATTCGTGCTGACGTTCGCGAGGTTGTTCGAGATCACGTCCATCTGCGCCTGCTGCGCATTCATGCCGGTAGCGGCAATGTAGAGTGAGCGGTTCATAAATCTATTCTCCTGTCGACCGGGCTTGCGCGCTGCGCTTACTCAGTCTCATGCAACTGGTTGCGGACCCGTGAGCGGCCCGTTAGCTAAAGCTCAGCAACTGGTTCGCCGACTGATCGTTCTTGTCGGCGCTTTCCAGCAGCTTGGTCTGCATCTGGAACTGGCGCGCGTTGGTGATCATCGCGACCATCGCGCTGACCGGATTCACGTTGCTTCCTTCCAGCGATGCCGGCGCGATCGCCACAGTCGGGTCCGCGTCGGCAGGGTTGCCGTCGGCGGTCCGAAAGAGGCCGTCGTCGCCGCGCGTGAGCGTTTGCGGATCGGGATTGACCAGCTTGAGCTGATCGATCGTCACCACGGCGGTCGGCGGATCGCCCGGAGTGAGCGCGGTCACGGTGCCGTCGCGGCCGATGGTGATCTGCGCGCCCGGCGGCACCGCCATCGGCCCGCCGTTGCCGAGCACCACCTGGTTGGTGGCGTTCACCAGCTGGCCGTTCTGGTCGATATGCAGATTGCCGGCGCGCGTATAGGCCTCGCCGCCGTCGGCGGTCTGCACGGCGAGCCAGCCCGGCCCTTCGATCGCGACGTCCAGAGGATTGCCCGTCTGCTGGATCGGGCCGGGCGTGTAGTCCGCGCCCGGCGTCGACGACAGCACGAAGGTGCGCGTGGTGTTGTCGTTGATGGAACTGCCGTCGCCGAACGACATCGGCACGGCGCGAAACGTCGCGAGCTGCGCGCGAAAGCCCGTGGTCGACGCGTTCGCCAGGTTGTTCGCAACGATGGCCTGCTGCTCGAGCGCTTGCGTGCTGCCCGACATCGCGGTGTAGATCAGCCGATCCATGATGGGTCCGTCCTGCTCGCTTACAGGTTGATGAGCGTCTGGTCGACGGTCTGCTGCGTCTTGATCGTCTGCGCGTTCGCCTGATAGTTGCGTTGCGCGGTGATCAGGTCCACAAGCTGGCTCGTCAGATCGACGTTCGAGTTCTCGACCGCGCCGCCTTGCAGCACGCCGTGGTTCGTCGAGCCCGGCGCCGAGATCTGCGCGACGCCCGACTGCGACGTCTGCTGGAACACGTTATTGCCGAGGTTCACGAGACCGTTCTGGTTCGAGAAGTTGGCGAGCGCGATCTGGCCGAGCGCCGCCGTCTGCTGGTTCGAATAGTTGCCGGTCAGCGTACCGTCGGCGCCGATCGTGAAGCTCGTCAGCGTGCCGGCCGCATAGCCGTCGGGCTGCAGCGAGTTCACACCGTTCTTGCCGCCGTATTGCGTGGTGCCGGCAATGTTCAGCGTCAGAGCCTGCGGCGTCGCGGAACCGTCGGTGGTGGGCACCGAGAAGTTGAAGACAAACGGCGTGGTGGTTGCCGTGCCCGACGCGTCGGTCGTGCCGAGCAGCGTGCCCGACGAATTGAAGTTCGCGTGGCCGACGAGCGCCGCCGTGCCGGTCGACACGCCCGCGTACACGTCCCACGTGCCCGCCGAGGTCTTTGCGAAATACATGTTGACCGTCTGCGAACCGCCGAGCGTGTCGTACACGGTCGTGCTGGTCGAGTAGTTGTACGTCGACGAGCTGTTCTGATTGAAGGCCACGGGCGTCGGCGCTATCGCGTAGCTGTCGCCGGTCGCGGGCACGCCGTTGAACGTGACGGTCTGGCCGTTGCCGAGCGAGATCGGCGAGCCGGCCGTGTAGGTGCCGGTCGTGGAAGTGCCGAGCGTCGTGTCGGTCACCGTGTAAGCGGTCGCGCTGGTGAACGTGACGGTGTAGTTGTCGTTGTTCGTGCCCGAGGCGGTGTTGGTGATGGTCGCGCCGGGCGTGGTGAGCGTGCCGGTGTTCGAGGCGTTGGCCGTGACGCTCGGCGTGCCGAGCATGAGCGGGTCTTGTGCGTTCAGGTTCAGGCCGGCCGCGATGTTGGTGGTCGCCTTCGGCGCGATGTTCGCGGTAGGCACGCTCAACGGCACGGTCTGCGCGGTGTTGATGATGCCGGAGCTGTTCGCGGCGTAGCCCATCAGTTGCAGACCTTGTGCATTCGTGATGAAGCCGTTCTTGTCGAGCTGGAACACGCCGTTGCGCGAATACACGAGCGAGCCGTTGTTCGACAGCTGGAAAAAACCGTTGCCGTTGATCGCGACGTCGAGCGCCTGGTTCGTGCTCGTGATCGTGCCTTGCGAGAACTGCTGCTGCACTTCCGATAGTTTCGTGCCGATGCCGACCTGGTTGCCCACCGCCGTCGCCACCGAATTCGCGTACATGTCGGCGAATTGCGCCGCGCCGCTCTTGAAGCCAACCGTATTCGCGTTGGCGATGTTGTTGCCGATCACGTCGAGATCGCTCGACGATGCCGACAAACCACTCAAACCTTGTTGGTAACCCATGACGGTCTCCGTGTCTGGAAAGTCGTAACTGACTGAATCTGAATTAGAGGATGGCGGCCACGCCGGTCAACGCAACGGTCGAGCCGTTCGACAACACGAGGCCCGGCGTGCCGTTGCTCTGCATGACGACGCTTTGCACCGTCGCGCTCGCAAGCGTGGTGGCCGTGGCCTGCTGGCCGTTGATCGTGCCGACCGCGCTGATCGTGTACTTGCCGTCGGGCAGCGCGTTTCCGGCGGAATCGGTCGGCGTCCAGCCCACCGGAATCGTGCCGGCCGACTGCTTGCCGAGATCGATCGTCTTGACGATGGTGCCCGCCGAGTTCTTCACCACGACCTGCAGGTCGTTCACCGAGTTCGCGAGCTGCACGCCGAACGAGTCCGCCTTGCCGCTTGCAACCGAGACCGAGCTTCCCGGCGCGAGCACCGTGGAGCCGATCAGAAGCGCCGCCTGCGATTGCTGACCCGCCGACATCTGCGTGGCGAGCGAGCTCAACGTCGTGTTCAGCTGGCTGATGCCCGACACGGTGTTGATCTGCGCGAGCTGCGAGGTCATCTGCGAGCTGTCCATCGGGTTGGTCGGATCCTGGTTCTTCAACTGCGCGACGAGCAGGCTCAGGAAGGTGTTCTGCAGATCGGTCGCCGAGGTGCCGGACGTGCCGCTCGTCGAATTGCTCGAGCTCGACGCGCTTTTCGTGCCGTTCATCGTGTCGAGCAGCGTTTGCGACACAGTCGTGCCGTTGTTGCCGATGGTCGTGCTGGTGGTCAAAGTGCTCTCCTCAGGTTCCGATCGTGAGCGTTTTCAGCATCAGGGTCTTGGCGGTATTCAGCGTTTCGACGTTGGCCTGGTACGAGCGCGACGCCGAAATCATGTTCACCATTTCCTGCACCGGGTCCACGTTGGGCAGCGTGACGTAGCCGTCCGCGTTGGCCGCCGGGTTGCCCGGGTCGTAGGCGGTCTTCATCGGCGTCGGGTCGTCGACCACGCCGGTGACCTGCACGCCGCCGACCTGCTGGCCGGAGCCGCTGCGCGCGCCGCCGAGCGGCGCGACCGCGAACACGACCTGCTTGGCCTTGTACGGCTGGCCGTCCGGGCCGGTGGTGCTGTCCGCGTTGGCGAGGTTGGACGCCGTTACGTTCAGCCGTTGCGACTGCGCGGACATCGCGGAGCCTGCAACACCAAATATGTTCATCAAAGAAGGCATGTTTGCTGACCTTTCGTGCCGGTTCGAGCCGGCATCAAGTAAGTTCCCGTAGCGTTTTTTTCATGCGCCGCGCGTTGCCCGCGGCGCTGTTACGAGCCCGACTGGATCGCCGACAACATCGTCTTGATCTGGCTCGACAGCACCGTCATGCCCGATTCGAAGTGCAACGTGTTGTCCGCGAACTGCACGCGCTCGGTGTCGATGTCGACGGTATTGCCGTCGAGCGCCGGTTGCGTCGGATTGCGATATTGCAGATTGCCGTAGTCTTCGGAGCTGCCGCCTGCCGGACGCAAGGTCGACTTGCCGGACATATGGCCCGGCGCCGTCGCCGCCATCGACATGCCGCTCGACACACCGGCCGGCTGAGCCATCGCGAGCGTCGCGGTGTTGGACGCCGTATGGCCGGCCGCGCCGGTCTTTTTCAGCGCGCCCGCGAGCGACGAGGCGAAGTCGACGTCGCGCGCCTTGTAGCCGGGTGTGTCGGCATTGGCGATATTCGACGACAGGAGCTCCTGGCGATAAGCGCGCACATCGAGCGCCTCACGTCCAAAAGCGAATTCGGCATCGAGTTTGTCCAGCATAAGAATCTCCGGAGAACGGTCCCGAGGCTTCCCGTGCGCCTCGCGTGAGGGCTGCATCAGACGGGAAGGCCTTTTTGCATGAGGAGCATCTTATGGGCGGGGCGCAAGCAGCAATCGGACGAATAACCGGGAAAGGGGGCTTCTATTCAACGTTTGCGCAAAGGGGGCGCTCAATAGAATGCAAGGCGTACCGAATGCATTCGATGGAGAGAACCGCGATGGCCCAGCCCACTTCCTATCCGACGCCCCGCGCGAAACGCACGGTCGCGCATCGCATGGGTGCGGCGGCGTGGCGGGTCGCCGTGGCCTTGTCGCTGAGTTCGGCAGCTGGCGTGTGCGCTGTCGGCGGCGGCTTCATGCTGTTCGCCGGGGCTGCAAACGCGGGCGACGCGGACGGCCCGATTGTGATTGCGGGTCCGAACGAACAGAATCCGGCGGCGCTTGCCGAACTTGCCCAGCATATGCAGGCCGCGCCGGCGAAACGCACTGGCTCGGCCGCCACGCTCGCCGCCGCCACTGCGCAGTCGCTGTCGCGAGGTCCTTCCACGCGTGAGACCGACCCGTTCGTGCGCGCCGCCAATGCGAGCGGTTCGATTGTGATAGCGGGATCGGGCGACACGCCCGCCGCGCCGCAAATGATCCGCACGAATTTCAAGCCCGATGCGAACGGTGTTGTCACCATTCCGGCGCCGGGGCGCGCGGGGGCCGGTGCGACAAATGCCGCCGACCTCGCAGATGCAGCCAACGCGGCGACGTCTAGCCCGGCCGGCGCTGCTGCTCGCGTTAATCTTGCACAGGCTCCGCGCCGCGTCGTGCCCGTTGTCGTGACACCGGCGCCCCAATCGAGCGGCGCACGCGAGAACGCGGGCGTTCAGCCGGTGGCGGCCACGGCACCGTCGAGCGTGGCAAGCCGCCCAGCGGCGGGCATGTCCCGGGCGGCGGGATCTGCCGCTTCGGCCACTTCCGCTTCGGCCCCCTCGGCTTCTTCTGCCGCGACTGCGGGCGCTTTGGCGCCGGACAGCTTCGACACCCTCGCATCGCGCGGCGAGCCGCCGCAAATCGGCGCGGACGGCAAACCTGTCGCAACTCGCCCGAACGCATCGGCCAATCCGGCCAATAGCGCAGTCGCTGCGTCAAATGCCCGTATGCCTGCGATGCGGCCTGCCTCGCCGGCGGCTTCGGCCGCCCAGCAGAATCCGCGTGCAGCGGCAGTGGCGCCGCCCGCACCGCTGCCCGGCCAGCAAGACCCGGAAGCGATTCGCGCGGTTGCACTAGCGTTTTTGCAACAGCAGTCCGCGGGCTTGCCGGGAAAAGTAGATATCACCGTCGCGCCCGCGTTTCCGCGCGGTCTCGCCGCCTGCATGACGCTCGAGCCGTTCATGCCGAGCGGCGCGCGCATGTGGGGCCGTGTGACCGTCGGCGTGCGTTGCGCGGGACAGCGTCCGTGGACCATCTATCTGCAGGCGCGCGTTTCGCTGCACGCAACCTACTATCTCGCGGCGCGTGCCATGTCGGCGGGCGAAGTCCTCACCTCCGCGGACCTCGTTGCGCGCGAAGGCGACCTGACCGGCTTGCCGCAGGCCATCGTGACCGACCCGTCGCAGGCGGTCGGCTCGCTCACGCTCACGCGGGTCTCGCCCGGCATGCCGCTGCGCCGCGACATGCTGAAAAGCGCGTCGGCGGTATCGATCGGGCAGACGGTGAGGGTTGTGGCCGCCGGCGACGGCTTCGCGATTTCGTCGGAAGGCAGCGCGATGAACAACGCGTCGCCCGGCCAGCAGGTTCGCGTGAAGACCGCCAACGGCCAGATCATCTCGGGCATCGTTAAAGACGGCTCGACGGTGGAGATTCAACTGTGAAAGCGAGCGCGCCGCGCGTCGCCAGAAGCTGGGCCGCGCCGCCCGTATCAGGGCCGGATCGTCTTGATAGACAAGGAAAAAGCTGTAGCGATTGCGCTAAAGTTTTGATCGACGCTTGCCGTTATCAGAATCAAATCGTTCAGGAAGCCAATCGTGAAAGTCGATTCCCAAACCAATTCGAATCTGCCGACGTTGAAAGACGCGCTGTCCCGCTCGCAGCAAAGCGACGCGGCGCCCGCGAACACCAGCGCGCAGACCGCGGGCACGGCCTCGCAACCTACCCCCAGCAGCTCCGGCGACGCCAGCGTCAGCCTGTCGGGTCTGTCGCAGCATCTGCGCAGCCTCGCGGCGACCGGCTCGGCGGACATCGACACGGCGCACGTCGAATCGATCAAGCAGGCCATCAAGGACGGCACGCTGACGATCGACTCCGGCAAGATCGCCGACGGCGTGCTCAGCACCGCCCGCGAGCTGTTGCAGAACAAATTCCCGTCGACCGGCAACTAATCGACGCATCGAAGTACGGTGAATGGCCGGGCGACGTTCGACAGACCCGGCTCGCCTATCCAGCGCGAGCCGTCGTTTTCAGCGAGTTGTTGAGATGAAAGACGCCCTGCTTGCCACCCTCTCCGAAGAGTATTCCGCCGTCGAGGCCTTTGCGTCGGTACTGACGCTCGAGACCAAGGCGCTGACCGCCTTGTCGCCGGTCGAACTGCTGCCGTCCGTGATCGAGAAAAAGACCGAGCTGATCGGCGAGCTCGCCCAGCTCGAAACGCGACGCGACGAACTGCTCTCCGGCATGGGCTTTCCCACCGGCTGGGCCGGCATGGAGTTGGCAGCCAGCACCGACGAGCGCATTGCCGCGCAATGGTCGCTGCTGCAAAAAGCCGCCGAGCGCGCGCGCCGTTCCAACACGAGCAACGGTGAACTGATTCGCGTGCGCATGGACTACAACCAGCGTGCCCTGGCGGCGTTGCAGGTGGTGGTCCCGCAGAAGGCCGGCTTTTATGGACCAGACGGGCGGCTTCCTCCGCGCGTCGCGGTTTGATAGCGGGTTAATCGCTGTCGCACTGAAATTCCAGCACTCGACCCCAAGCACCACTAAAAAAGGGGTTCGTCGCCACGACGAACCCCTTTTCGTTTCCGCCCCGCGCGCGGCTTTCGCGCATTCGCCTTTTCTCACTTCCTCGTGACTGGCCATCTGGCCAGGTGCCGCTAAGCCAGCCTTCCGCGTTCAAATTTCCTCTTTTTCCATGACGTTTCCCGCGGTCTGCATGCGCAGTTGCGCCCGGTTCCGGCAGCGCCGGCCGCGAGGCAGGAAGACTTCACCTAGCGGAGTTGTGTAATCGTGTGTATAGTACGGGGAGTACAAAATGAACAGTGCCGAGGTCGTCAAACTGATTCAGGCGGACGGGTGGAGGCTCGTCCGCATATCGGGCAGTCATCATCATTTCCGGCACGCTTTGAAAGCCGGGCTCGTGACCATCCCTCACCCCAAGCGAGACCTCCCGCCCGGCACGCTGAACAGCATCTTGAAACAGGCAGGACTGAAATGAAAAACCTGATCTTTCCGATCGCAATTGAGCCGGGCGACGCGCAACACGCGTTCGGCGTCATCGTGCCGGATATTCCCGGTTGTCACTCGGCGGGAGATACGTTGGAGGAGGCTTACGCGAACGCGAAAGAAGCAATCGAGGCGCATCTGGACACGCTGCTCGACGAAGGTTTGCCGATTCCCGAAAGGCTGACGCTAGACGAGCATCGGCGTAATCCTGACTACGCGGGTTTCACATGGGGCTTCGTGACAACCCGCAATATCCCCGCGCTGAAAAAAGCGGTGCGCATCAACATCTCGTTACCGGAAGCGCTGGTGCACGACATCGACGAATACGCGCAGGCGCGTGGCATGTCGCGTTCGGCTTTTCTTGCGCTTGCCGCCGAGCATGAAATGGCGGACGCCTGACATCGGGCGCGTGCAGCGCCCGTCGCTTTGCCACCCAGACTCATTGCGCAACCACGTTCGCCACGCAACCGCGTCGCGTGGCATGAGTGCGCAACGCACACCGCTCAGGTCGCCTCGGCATTCGCCCAGGCCATTTCGCGCAGGCGCGTGCGCAAGCGCGCCACTGCCTGGCTGTGCAGCTGGCATACACGCGACTCGCTGACTTCCATCACCGCGCCGATTTCGCGCAGGTTCATGCCGCGCTCGTAGTACAGCGACATCAACAGCTTCTCGCGTTCCGGCAAGCGGTCGATTGCATCGACCAGCGCCGAGCGCAGGCTCTCGTCGAGCAGGGCCGAGAGCGGGTCCGAGTGGTCGACGCAGTAGCGGTCGAGAAACGGCTCGTCGTCTGCGGAACGGTCGAAGTCTTCGTAGTAGATGAGCTGGCTGCCGTGCAGATCCTGCAGCATCGACTGATACTCGTCGAGCGGCATCTGCAGGTGTTCGGCAATCTCCGTTTCGCTCGCCGAGCGTCCCAGGTTCTGCTCCACCTTGTGCACGGCCGTTTCCACTTCTCGCGAAGTGCGCCGCAAGCTGCGCGGCAACCAGTCGTTGCTGCGCAATTCGTCGAGCATCGCTCCGCGAATCCGCTGGCTCGCGTAGGTTTCGAACTGCGCGCCCTGATCTTCCTTGTAGCGGCTCGCGGCATCCAGCAGGCCAATCATGCCGGCCTGAATCAGATCGTCGAGATCGACGCTGGCCGGCATTTTGGCAACGAGCTGCAAGCCGAGGCGACGCACGAGCGGTGCGTACTTCGTCAAAACATCGGCTTGGGAAATCTTTCCCTGAGCGTTATACATCGTGCTCCCCTTGTCCTTGCGCCGCCTCTCAGGCGTGCTGCGCAGACGGTTGGTCGGCGTGTTGCGCCGATGAAACTGTCGCAGGCGCCATCCATGGCGTTTGCGACGACATCGCTGGCCGCATCGGCCAGTACTGCAATTCGGCTGCGAGGTGCCGGAAATCGCGCGCTGCCGGTGTCGACGGAAAGGCGTCGACGACACAACGCGACAACTCCTCGGCTCGCGCCATCCGCGCATCCGCGGCAATGCAACCGGCGTCTTCCAGCGCCACCGCGAGGTAGCGCCCGGCCACGCCGGCCAGGTTTGCAAAAGCGGTGCGAGCGTCTTCCACGCTCTGCACGTGGTTCACCAGCACGCGAAACTGCGCGATCGCATGCGCGTAGTGCAGGCGCTTCATGCAGGCATAGGCGTCCGTGATCGCCTGGGCGGCCATGCGCGTGACGATCATCACGTCGTGCGCCTGCATGGCGAGCGCGGACAGATGCCCGTGCGCGTCGAGCTGCGCGTCGATCAGCACGATGTCGGCAGGACCATGCAGCAGCACGCCGAATTGCGCTGCGCTATAACCTTCGCGATGCGCACGCGCGGCAGTCAGCACGGAAAAACCGAGCGGATGCCGGGAGGCGGCGTCGTCGAGCGGCGTCTCGCCGCGCATTACGGCGGCGAAGTTGCCGGCGTCGCGCAGGTTGCCGGCAAGCGCACTCACCGATTTCCCGCCCACGCACTCGTCGATCACGAGCACGTCCTTGCCCTGTTGCGCGAGTGCGGCGGCAAGATTGATTACCGTCGACGTACAGCCCGCGCCCAGCGAGCCCCCCGTCACCGAAATCACGCGCGAGCCGCTGCGCGCGAGGAGGCGCCGCAGTCCTTCAGCCTGATCGGAGACGAGCTTATCCAAAGCGGACCTCGTGCAATTCAGCGGTCGAACGCGCGGACAGCGCGGAGAGCAGCGCAGGCACGTCGTCGTCGTGCGGGACGAACGGCGAGTGATCGCGCGGAATGCAGAACGCGCTCTTGATCAGAAAACGTTTGGTCGCGACGTAGAGGTTCTCAGGCACTTTCTGACCGGTCGACACGTAATGCACCGGCAGCTTGTAGCGGATCACCGTATCGAGCACGCCGCCCAGGTTGGTCGCTTCGTCGAGCTTGGTGAGAATGCAGCCGGCGAGCGGCTGTTGTTCCGGTCCGCGCTGATACGCCTGCACGACTTCGTTGAGCGTGTCGCCGTGGCTCGTTGCGTTGAGCAGCAACAGGCGCTGTACCGGCTGGCCCGCGCGGCTCAGCATCGCGATCTGGTCGGATACGAGCCGGTCGCGCTGGCTCATGCCGATGGTGTCGATCAGCACGATGTGCTTGTTGCGCAATTCAGAGAGCGCGAGTTGCAGGTCGGCGCTGTCTTTTACCGCGTGAACCGAGACGCCGAGAATCTTGCCGAAGATGCGCAGTTGTTCGTGACCGCCGATCCGGTAGCTGTCGGTCGTGAGCAGCGCGACCTTGCTGGCGCCAAAGCGCATCACGCAGCGCGCAGCGAGCTTGGCGGTCGTCGTGGTCTTGCCCACGCCCGTCGGGCCCATCAGCGCGAACACGCCGCCGCGTTCCATCAGCGTGTCTTCGTCTTCCATGACGGGCAGATTGGAGGCGAGCACCGAGCGCACCCAGTCCATGCCGTCGTCCATGTTGTCGACGTCTTCGGGCAGGTTGTCCACCATCATCTGCACGAGTTGTGCGGAGAAACCGGCGGCAAAGAGATGCTTGGTGAGGGCACCGTGCGCCGGGTTGCGGCGCTGCCGGTCTCCCCACATGAGGCCCGCGAACTGTTCCTCCATCATGCCGCGCAGCGAGGACAGCTCGCTCATCACGGTTTCCTTGACGACCTGTTCCATGCGCGCCTTGATCGCTTCCGCGACCGCAGCAGGCGTGCGCGCGTCCTCGGCCGCAGGAGGCGTCGGCGTGAATTTCTGCGCGGCGCGGCGTGCGGCGACCTGGGCGGCTTCGCGAGCCCAGTCCGGCGTGTTGTCGCTGGCCGCTGCGGCAACCTTGCCCGGCTCGACGGCGGCGCCGAGGCCCTTGGCCATTGCGTCGGCCGGCGTCATCGCGGCCGGACGTGCGCGGTAGTCGCCGTGCTGCTCCTGTTCGGCGGCAATGCGTCGTGCGTGGTCGATCAGCCACGGATTGGACTCGGCCAGCGTGCGCGGCCCGTGCATGTCGGCGGTGGGCGCGGCAGACGCAGACGGCACGCCGGCCGCCTTCAGCAGATCGGCGCGGATGTCTTCGGTGAGACGCGCTGCCGCAGCGCGCGCGCTCGGCTGCCCAACCTGAATCTGTGACGCGTGCGGCGCCGCTGCGTGCTTCGCTGCCGCGGCGGCAGCAGCCGACGTAGAGCCAGACGCGCCGGCTAATGCGCCGTTGCGGGTCTCGGCCTGCGCGGCGGCGGGTCGCGCTGCTTTCAGCGTCGCATTCATGGCCGCATTCATCGCCGGGCTAGGAACGACTTTGGCGGCAGGCTGTGTGTCGTGGCCGGCTGCAAGCGCGGAGTCGGCAAGGTTGCCCGTCGCCTCGGTCCCGGCTTCGGGGCTCGCGCCAAACACCGACGAGAACACGTCGGGCATACCGCTCGCATACGGATTCGCCTGCATCGGCTGCATCGGCTGCATTGCGGACGGCGCACGCGGCGCGGCGGATGCAGCCAATGCGGGCTGCGTGAGCGCAGCACTGGCCGATGCGACAGGCGCCGCGCCAGTGTCGGCGCGCGGGGCCTTCGGCGTGATCGCCGCAAGGTCGCTGTCGGCCAACGCGACGATTTCGACACTGCCGTCATCCATTGTCCGATTGGACAGCACGACCGCGTCGGCGCCCAGCGCTTCGCGCACAAGACGCAGTGCGTCGCGACTGGTTGCACCGATAAATTTACGAATGTTCAAGCTGGACCCCCGATGAGGTATACGGACTGACGGACCGGCAACACACCGTTTCCCATTGAGATCATTATTGCGAAACCCGTCGGCCGACGATCGGTGGATAAAGGCCGTGAAACGTGGGTAATTCGAACGATGGAGGCAAGCTGTCAGCTAGCTTCGCCGCATCGGCGGAACCTGCCGCGAGACACCACGCGCGACACCACGCGCGACACCAGGCAAATGCGCGCGGCTGTCCGGAGCGCCGCGCGAATCAACCAGCATCCGCGCGACGCAAAAAACGCGGCGCGCAAATGAAAACCGGCGCCCTCGGGCGCCGGTCAGTCTGTGGGAGTGCGGGTCGACTCGTCCACTCGTCATGCACATGGCAAGCCCTGCGCTCGCCGTCGTGCTTCAACCGTGCGCGCCGATCAGATTCACCACCTTGATGTTGCGGGTGTCCGGCACTTCCGCATACGACAGCACCTTGAGCTGCGGCAGGCTGCGGCGCAGGAAGCGCGCGAGCATCGGCCGCAATGCGTGCTGCACGAGCAGCACCGGCGCGAGGCCCATGTTCTGCTGACGGCTCATCGCCTTCTGTGTTTCGGTCATCAGCGTATGCGCGAGGCCAGGCTCGAGGCCGGGGTTGGACCCGGTGGACAGTGCCTGCGAGAGCACGCGTTCCAGATTCGAGTCGAGGCCCATCACCTGCATGTCGCCGGTGCCCGGGAACCACTGCTGCGTGATCGCGCGGCCCAGAGCGAGGCGCACGGCCGCGGTGAGATCGTGCGGATCGGTGAGCTTCGGCGTGTGCTCGGAGAGCGCTTCGAGAATGGTACGCAGGTCGCGGATCGGCACGCCTTCTTCCAGCAGGTTCTGCAGCACCTTTTGCAGCGTGGTGAGCGGCAGCGTCTTCGGCACCAGTTCGTCGACGAGCGACGGCGTATCTTTCTGCATCCGCTCGAGCAGCGCCTGCACTTCGCGGCGTCCAAGCAGTTCGGACGCATGCGTGACCACGAGGTGATTCAGGTGCGTCGCGACCACGGTGCTCGAATCGACCACCGTGTAGCCGTACACCTGCGCCTGTTCGCGCAGATTCGTATCGATCCAGATGGCGGGCAGACCAAACGCCGGGTCCTGCGTGGGCGTGCCTGGCAGCGCGGCCGACACCTGGCCCGGGTTGATCGCGAGCCATTGGCCCGGATACGCTTCGCCCACGCCCACTTCCACGCCCTTCAGCGCAATGCGATAACCGTTCGGGCGCAACTCGAGATTGTCGCGAATGTGGATGACAGGCGGCAGGAAGCCGATTTCCTGCGCGAACTTCTTGCGGATGCTCTTGATCCGCTTGAGCAACTCGCCGTCCGAATTCTTGTCGACGAGCGGGATCAGCCGGTAGCCGACTTCCAGGCCGAGCGTGTCGATCATCGTCACGTCGTCCCAGCTTGCTTCGGTGTTTTCAACCGGTGCAACCGCGGCCGGCGCGACATCCACGAGCGCCGTGGTGTTCTTGCGTTCTTCGGCGCGCTTTTTCATGGTGCGGCCGAGCTGGATCAGACCGCCGCCAAGAATCAGAAACGCGAAATGCGGCATGCCGGGAATCAGGCCCATCAACACCAGAATGCAGCCGGTAATCATCAGCACGCGCGGATTCGTGAAGAGCTGCCCGGTGAGCTGCGTGCCGATGTCTTCGTTGGTCGCGACGCGCGAGACGATCACGCCGGCGGCCGTCGAAATGACGAGCGACGGAATCTGCGCGACGAGGCCGTCGCCGATGGTGAGCAGCGTGTAGTTCTTGCCCGCGGACGCGAAGTCCATGCCGTGCTGAACCATGCCGACGATCAGCCCGCCGAAGATGTTGATCACCATGATCAGCAGGCCGGCAATCGCATCGCCGCGCACGAACTTGCTCGCGCCGTCCATGGAGCCGTAGAACTCGGCTTCCTGCGAGACCTCGGCGCGACGCTTGCGCGCCTGTTCTTCGTTGATGAGACCGGCGTTCAGGTCGGCGTCAATCGCCATCTGCTTGCCGGGCATCGCGTCGAGCGTGAAGCGCGCGGACACTTCCGCGATCCGCCCCGCGCCCTTGGTGATCACCATGAAGTTGATCACCATCAAAATGATAAAGACGACGATACCGACCGCGAAGTTGCCGCCCACGAGGAAGTGGCCGAACGACTCGATCACCTGGCCCGCGGCGTCGGGGCCGGTGTGGCCTTCGAGCAGCACGACACGCGTGGACGCGACGTTCAGCGAAAGCCGCAGCAAGGTCGAGAACAGCAGCACGCTCGGGAAAGCCGCGAAATCGAGCGGCTTCATGGTGTACATGCTGACCAGCAGCACCATCACCGAAAGCGCGATGTTGAAGGTGAACAGCAGATCCAGCAGGAACGGCGGCAACGGCAAGATCATCATGCCGAGGATCATGCAGATCAGCACCGGGCCGGCTAAGGCGCGCAAATTGGTGCTGCTCAGGGCATCGGGCCGTCGAGCGAGGAAACCGGCGCGAGCGTTCATGCGGAGGCTCCGTCATCGTTAGCGGGGTTAAGCGTATCGGCGGCTTCCTGATCGGCTTCCTGATCCGATACACCGCCCTTGTCGAGTTCCGCGGGCACGTCCAGCTCGGTCGGTGCGACCGGCACCGTGCCACCTTCGGTTTTGAAGCGCCGCAACTGGTACACCCACGCGAGCACTTCGGCGACCGCGCCATACAACTGGCCCGGAATCTCGCGGTTGAGCTCGACGTTGTGATAGAGCGCACGCGCAAGCGGCGGCGCTTCCAGCAGCGGCACGTTGTTTTCGGCGGCAAGCTCGCGAATCCGCGCGGCCACGAGATTCACGCCCTTGGCGACCACCTTCGGAGCGCGCATCTCGCCGTCCGTGTACTGCAACGCAACGGCGAAGTGCGTCGGATTCGTGACCACCACGTCGGCCTTCGGCACCTGGGTCATCATGCGGCGGCGAGCAATGGCGCGCTGCTGCTGGCGGATCCGGCCTTTCACGTGCGGATCGCCTTCGCTCTCGCGATGCTCGCGCTTTACTTCTTCCTTGCTCATGCGCAGTTTCTTGTGGAACTGCCAGAGCTGATACGGCACATCCAGCGCGGCGACCACAAACATGCCCGCCACGGTCATCCCGCAACACACGGCGATCAGATGCACGGTGTTGGCGAGCGCGAGGTGCAGCGGCTGCGTGGCGAGCGCGAGAATTTCCTCGCGGCGATTCCAGATGGCCGTACCGCCGATGATGCCCACCACCAGCGTTTTCGCGATCGACATGACGAGCTGGACCGGTCCGTTGATCGAAAATATCTTGCCGAGGCCGGCGATCGGATTGAGGCGGTCGAACTTCGGCTCGAGCCCTTTGGTCGACAGTTGCCAGCCGCCCAGCGCCATCGGCGCGAGCAATGCCGCCGCGCCGGTCAGCGCGAGAATCGGCAGCAACGCGTAGAGGCCTTCGCGGCTCGCCGTTCCGGCGCCCGTCATCATGCGGCGCGTTTCGAAAACGGTGGCATGGTCGAACGTGAAGGCCGTGCGCAGCATGTCCTGCAAATGCTGACCAATGCTGCCCGACATGGCCCATACGCCGAAAAAGCCGGCCGCGAGCAGCGCGAACGTGGACAGCTCCCGCGAACGCGCGATCTGCCCCTCCTCGCGCGCCTTCTCCAGGCGCCGGGGGGTGGCTGATTCGGTTTTTTCGAGGTCGCTTTCCTCTGCCACGAAGCTCTCCAGGTGGGCGAGGCACAGCGCCTCTTTCCAGTGAGAGCGATTATTCCCGCTCGGCGCAAGTGCCGATCGGCGGATAAGGAAGGAGAAACGGGGGCTTTTCGGCGGATCGGCAAGCGCCGCCCAAGGCCCCGCGCCGCCGAAAAAAACAACGCCCGCGCGGTTTCGCGCGGGCGTTGGGGGTCGGCGCTCGGCTTGCGCCTTGCCGAAGACTAGCTGGCGTAGGCCACGAACGGCGCCTGGGTGCCGCCGTTGGGGCGCAGGTCGAAGCCGTGGTAGACATGGCGTCCGTAGAAGAACGGCAAGCCGAGGTCGAACGCGGCGAGACCGCCCAGCTGGCCAGCGAGGTCGTTGAACGCGTAGTTGTTGCCGCTGTTAAAGAGCGTGGACGCACTCATGATGCCGACATTGGCCGTCGCCTTGACGCTGTTTGCGCCCACCAGCGTAAGGGAGCGGGTCTGCGGCGTAGACGGGCAATAGAAGCCCGAGAAGTTGCTGCCGCACAGCGTGAGCGAGCTATCGTTGAAGAAATAGCCGTTCGAGCCCGAGTCGAGGAACGCCGTGATCGTGCTGCCGTTGAACACGCTGTTGGCGAGGTCGCCAAAGGCGTCGGTGGTCAAGATCTGCGCGGACCCGAGCCCATTGTTCGACTGCGTGCCGATGCCGAACACCAGCGTGCCGGTGGCCGAAGCCGCGCCGTTATTGCCGATGGGCGGCATCTGTACGATCACGCCGTTGTTGTCGACCGGGAACTTCGCGACCGGATTAGCCACCTGGCTTGCGAGCGGAACCGTTGCACGCGTGCAGCCGGTGCCGCCCGGGCACGAGAAGTAGTTGCTGTAGGTCGCGGCAGTCGACGCGTTCGCGCAGGTCGAGCCGCAGTCATAAAGCGCCGTCCCGATGCCGATGATGCCGTTTGCACCCAGATCGCTCGCCGTGTTCTCAGCCGAGCTGCTGCCGCAACCGGCCGTCGGCGTCGTGCTTGCGTCCTTGTCGCCGATAATCTGCAACGGCACGGGCGCTGTGGTGGTTTCGCCGCCGATCGTCACGGTCGCGGTGCGTACGGTGCCCCACGTGTAGCCGTCCGCGAAAGTCGCGCATTCGGCAAGCTGGCCGCCAGTTGTCGACGTGCTCGGGACAAGGCCCGCCTGCATGGTCGAATTGAGCGCCGAATTGGCGATACGCAGCCCGAACGAACCCGTGTCCACCTGAATGTTGTTGATGGTCTGGCATGTCGTGGTGTTGGGCACGCAAACCGTCACGCTGATCGTGGGAATGTTAATGACGCCGGTCACGCCGTGGCCGACCGTGATTGGCACCGTGTTCGCGGCGGTTGCCGCAATCGGCTGCTGAGTCGGGCTCGCCGGCAAGGAGCCGTTCGAGGTGCTGCCGCCGGTCGAGCCGCTGGTCGACCCGCTCGTGGAGCCGCCAGTAGAAGAGGAGCCGCCGCTGTCTCCGCCGCCGCCGCACGCGGCAAGTGCCGACACGAGCACGATGGTTGCCGCAATCTGCGTCCAGTCCTTGAGTTTCTTTGCAATCTGCATGGTGTGCATCGTTCGTCCTCGCCGTTACTGGATGTCGGAGCCGCTGACGCCCGCGGGCAGCGCGGGCGGCAGCCATGCGCGGCCGCTAAAAGCACCCATATGGCCGCCGGACTGCACGACGAGGCTGCTCTGGTCGACCGCGACAGGCCCGCGAGCGCCGCCGCGCGCCGCGCGCGCCGCCTTCACACCCGCGACATACTGCGGAAAGTAACTGCCGAGCATTTCATTCAGATCGGGCATTTGCGGGCCGTTCCACGCAATGCCGAACACGCTGCCGTCGGCTGCGAGATACTCGCGCACCACTGTGCCGTTGCCGAGCGTGGTTTGACGGACGGTGTATGCGGCCGTGGTGGAAGCCGAAGCGGAAGACGCCGCACCCGATGCCGAACGCAACACGGCGCTCGAAGGATGCAAGGTGCGCGACGAGACCGATGCGTCTTCGGGCGGCGTCATGGGCGCGCCGCCAAGGGCTGCGTGAGCGGACTGCACCGCTGAGAACGAACCGGGTAATACAAAGGGCAACACAAGCGCCGTGACCCGACCGGCGCGGCGTACGTGACTCCACATATCGACATTCCTCCCTGGCTGCCGCGCGGCGCGCACTGCGTGCTGACCGGCTGCATGTAGGCAAATCATAGGACACGGAGGGGGCCGCAAATTTGACGAAAACGCCGTTTTGCGAGCCCTGGTGATAGCGTTCACCTTCTGCCGCGTCCCTCGCTGACCTTGCAGTATGCCTGCATTTGCGTCGATAGACAGCACTCCGGCCCGGGAGCGCCACTTGCTATGCGCACTGATTCGGCCGCGCGCCGCAAGGGCGCGGACCGCTCAGAAACCGAGGCTCGCGAGCAGATCGTCAACCTGCGATTGATCCTGCATCACGTCTGTCTTGCCTTCCGGATTGATCTGCGGGCCGTTCAGCAGATGCTCGGGGCTGCCGGTCGGCGACACTTCCGCCACCAGCGCCGCGGCGTGCGCCGCGAACTGCTCGCGCCGCTCGAGCGCAATGTTCTCGACCAGCACGCCGAGCAGTTGCTGCTCGATCAGATACACGACGTCGGTGATTTTCTTGATCACCTGGCCGGTCAGATCCTGGAAGTCCTGCGCCAGCATGATCTCCATGAGCTGCGAGTTGGTCGCGGTGGTCGCCGCGGGCACGCCGCGCAGAAACTCGCGCGTGTCGTTCATCAACGCGCGCACTTCCGCGCGCTCGATCGGCGCTGCGTACCATTGCTCCCAACGCGCGTCGAGTTCGCCGGCGTCTTTCTGCAATTGTTCCTGAATGGGCTTCGCGATGTCGATCGAGGACAGCACGCGCTCGGCGGCCTGCTCGGTCATGTTCGCGATGTACTTCAGGCGGTCGCGTGCATCGGGTACGGCTTCCGCCGCGCGCTCGACGTGCTTGTCGAGCCCGAGCTCGCGCATCGAATCACGCAGCGTGCGTGTCAGTTGTCCAATACGGGCGAGAATGCGGTCTGACGCGAAGTCGCCGCTCTCGTTGACCGCTTCGGTGCTAGGCGCTTCGGTCGGCAGGTTCACATCAGCTCCCGGTTTTGGCCATCTTCTCGAGAATCTTGTTGAGCTTCTCGTCCAGTGTCGCGGCCGTGAACGGCTTGACGACATAACCGCTCGCGCCCGCCTGAGCCGCCGCGATGATGTTTTCCTTCTTGGACTCGGCCGTCACCATCAGCACCGGCAGGTGCTTGAGGTTGGCGTCGGCGCGGATTTCCTTGAGCATGGCGAGACCGTCGAGGTTCGGCATGTTCCAGTCGGAGATCACGAAGTCATAGGTGCCGCCGCGCAGACGCGCGAGACCGGCCTGGCCGTCTTCGGCTTCGTCGACGTTGCCGTAGCCCAGCTCTTTCAGAAGGTTGCGAACGATCCGGCGCATCGTCGGAAAGTCGTCCACCACCAGAAACTTCATTGCCTTATCCATTTGATTCCCTTTACTTGATTCACGGTGCGGCGTATGACCGCTTCAATCCGAACGGCGCATCATACGCGCTGAACCCGATCGCCCATCGACGCAAGACGCGTCATCACGCGCCGGCTCATGTCCGGCAGCGACGCGATTTCGTCGGCCGCGCCCAGCGCAATCGCCTCGCGCGGCATGCCGAACACGATACAGCTCGCTTCGTCCTGCGCAAGGGTGTAAGCCCCTGCCTTCTTCATTTCCAGCAGACCCGCGGCGCCGTCGCGCCCCATGCCGGTCAGGATCACTCCGACCGCGTTCTTGCCGGCGTGCTGCGCGGCCGAGCGAAACAGCACATCCACCGAAGGACGATGCCGGTTCACTGGCGGGTCGTCCGACAGATGCGCGATATAGTTCGCGCCGCTGCGGGCAAGCAGCAGGTGAGCGTGGCCGGGCGCGATGTACGCATGTCCGGGCAGCACGCGTTCGCCGTGCTCAGCTTCTTTAACGGTAATCCGGCACAAACCATTGAGGCGTTGCGCAAAAGATTTTGTGAAACCGGGCGGCATATGCTGCGCGATGAGCACGGCAGGCGCGTCCGGCGGCAGCGGCACGAGCACTTCGCGGATCGCTTCGGTGCCGCCCGTCGACGCGCCCACGATGATCAGCTTCTCGGTACTCAGCAGCGGATTGTTGAAAAGCGGTGCCGCGCCCACCGGCGCATGGGCGCCGGCTGCGGGCGCATGCTGCGCTGGCGCCGCCTGGCGCACGCGCGCGCGCGCCGCGGCGCGAATCTTGTCCGCGAGCTTTTCCGCGTAGTCGAGCATGCCGTCGCGAATCCCAACCTTCGGCTTGGTGACGAAGTCCACTGCGCCAAGTTCGAGCGCACGCAGCGTGATTTCGTTGCCGCGCTCGGTCAGCGACGACACCATCACCACCGGCATCGGCCGCAGGCGCATGAGCTTCTCGAGAAAGTCGAGGCCGTCCATGCGCGGCATTTCGACGTCGAGCGTCAACACGTCGGGGTTGTGCTGCTTGATGAGCTCACGCGCGACGAGCGGATCGGGCGCGGTCGCCACGACGGTCATGTCCGGCTGGCCATTGATGATCTCGGTCATCAGGCTGCGGATCAGCGCCGAATCGTCGACACACAATACTTTGATTTTTTGCACAGCGCTCACGCCTCCTCTGCGGTTCTGGCGTTGTTTGAGTTGATGGGGCGCGCGGTGGAGTTGAACAGTTCGATGCGCGACTTCGCGGCGCCCGTGGTCGCGCTGCCTGCCGCGCCGCCTGTCGAGCCGAACAGCTCCACTTTCGGCTTTGCCGCGCTCGCGGACGAACCGAACAGCTCCACCTTCGGCCGCGCGGCCGCCGGAGCTGCGAACAGCTCGACCCGTTTTCTCGCGGCGGCAAGCCGCTCGGCGCGCGCTTCCGCGCTTTGGCGCACCAGCGCCTGTTCGCGCTCGGCGACGCCCGGGTCCTGCTGCAAGCGCAGCTTCTTCACCATCACCTGGCCCGTGCGCGGCATGAATGCAACTTTGCGCGGATGCGAGCCTTGCAAATCTTCAGCAACGATGCGGATTTTTTCGAGCGCGAGATAACGGCGCACGAATTCGGAGTTGCGGTCGCCAATGTTGATGGTCGTCATGCCCGCGAGCACCGCGCCGCCGCCGAACACCTTCGCTTCGAAACGGTCGCGCCGGCCGCCGGCCTTGATGAGTTCGTTGATCAGCACTTCCATCGCATAGGCGCCGTAGCGCATCGAATCGGATGCGGGCTGGCCGACTTCCGCGCCGTCGTCGGGCAACATGAAGTGATTCATGCCGCCGATGCCGGCCGTGCGGTCCTGAATGCAGGCCGCGACGCACGAGCCGAGCACGGTGACGAGCACCATGTCGTCATGCGTGGTGTAGAACTCGTTGGGCAACAGCTTCACGCCGGGGCGTTGGAAGTGGTTGTCGTAGTAGAGATTGGTTGCAATCGGCAAGGCACTGCTCATACCGTCACCCCGCTCGTGGGCGTGCTGCTCGCGCTCGCCGTTGCACGTGCCGGCGCGCGGGCGCCGGCGGCGTCGCGCGTCAGTTCGTAGACTGTCTGGCCGCGCAGCCGGAACGCCTGCGTGACGTACGTGAAGTTCTCCGAGTGGCCGGCAAACAGCAGGCCGCCCGACTTCATCAACGGCTCAAAGCGCCCGAGCACCTGCGCTTGCGTCGGCTTGTCGAAATAGATCATTACGTTGCGGCAGAAGATCGCGTCGAACTGCGTGCGCAACTGGTAATCGCGGTCGGTGAGGTTCAACTGCTCGAAGCGCACCATCGCGCGTACTTGCGGCCGCACCTTGACCATGCCCGCATGCGGGCCGGTGCCTTTCAGGAAGAAGCGCTTGAGCCGTTCCTGCGACAGGTGCTTGACCTGATCGAACTGATACATGCCTGCTTCGGCCTTGGCGAGCACCTGCGTGTCGATGTCGGTGGCCAGCACCGTCGCCTGGCGCGCGGCGCTTTCGCCGAGCGCTTCGATGAGCGTCATGGCGATCGAATACGGCTCTTCGCCGGTCGAAGCCGCCGAGCACCAGACGGAAACCGGCTGCGCGCGGCGCGCCACGAAGTCGGCGAGAATCGGAAAGTGGTGCGCCTCGCGAAAGAACGCGGTCAGGTTCGTGGTCAGCGCATTGGTGAACGCTTCCCACTCGGCAGGATCGTTCTCCGCTTCGAGCAGATCCAGATACTGCCTGAACGAATCAAGGCCGCGGGCGCGCAGCCGGCGCGCAAGGCGGCTATACGCCATGTCGCGCTTGTGATCGGAAAGGGAAATGCCGGCGCTGCGGTGAATCAGTTCGCGAATGCGGTTGAAATCCGCGGACGTGAATTCGAAATCACGTCCCTGTTCGCCAGACCTGATTGGGTCCGCCCGGTCGGTGCGTTGCTGTGCGCGCGTTGCCATCATGAAAGTTCCTGCCTGCGATACGAGCCATCACGCCTGCCCGGCGACAGCGCCGGCGAGCAAGGGATTGTATGTGCGGGGTCGCGCCCGCCCGCACGTTGCGCCACCATACAGTCGGCCCGCGACACGCCGCTCGGACGTGCTTCGATGATTCGCGCCACGAGCCGCGAGATACCGAATGACTGCATG
>Ga0268254_10000177_pt1 | contig 53749 bp, 26 predicted proteins | sample AgamicOrSfrz_FD_200251 | JGI IMG/M metagenome (GOLD analysis project Ga0268254, IMG submission 200251) | Agave microbial communities from Guanajuato, Mexico - Or.Sf.rz (v2) (version 3) | ecosystem: Host-associated > Plants > Phyllosphere > Phylloplane/Leaf | place: Guanajuato, Mexico...
TCTTCCGATCTTGAAGATTACTTTTCATGAACGGACTCCTTGTCAGGATTCCTAACCCTCTCTCTTTCAGGCTAAGACCTGACTGACCTCGGGAAGAGATAGAGATCAGGCTTTCCTGGCTTCTATCTTTCGCCTTCTCGATGAGAATTGAATACGAATTAAGCCACGGAGCGGTAACTAGAACAAGGAAAGGTCAGTCCGCTAGGAACATTAGGAGGTGCTTCCTCCGGTTCAGGTTACCATGGACGACCCGTAAAAGGACGGATCGATCTAGGTATCGGATCGACGAACACCCAACAGCAGTTCACAGGTAGCCTGACTTGGAGTCAGATCTTTCCTGCCTGCATGCACCCTCATCTACATCCAACCGTAAGAATGATCCTAGGCTTCCACTATCCGCACAATCCTATTGACCCTACAGTCAAAACTTGGCTTCTGATATTGGAATGAAAGGCGGTAACGTCCTTGGAGGTAGATGTTATACCTTCACTTTGATCATCACCTTGCTTAACACATGGTTTTCATTAGGCTAAACTAGTCCGGTATTCTAGCTTGAATCGACTTCATCTCATCCGAGTTAAGGAAAGATCAAAGGGAGAAGCAACTCTTCCTTATATTAGAATAGGATAGGATGCAAGTCCGGGTGAACCATCTTCCTAATATAGGAGAATCAGTTGTAACACCGGATATTCCGTCTTAGAAGATGCAACTCTGACTAAGGCTGGATATTCTATTGACCATAAAGCAAAGCTTCATGCTTACCCTACTTCCTACATGGCTGATCTTAATGCAGGAGCGTAAGCCACTTGCTTGGAGAGCGCAAATCCTTAGGCGGTCAACCAATAGCAGCGGATTCAGTCCTTTCCTTCTTTTTGGTTTGTTGCCTGCGATAGAGATCCAAACAAAAGCGGAATGCCCGGCAGATTCGAAAGTCAAATGCACCGGTCCCTTGAAAAGGACACGTTATAAAAAGAACAAGTCAACCATATGCAGCTCCTGCTACTCAGTCTCGAACCAATGCTACTAACTGACTCTTTTCGGCGCAATTAGTCTAGCTAATCCAATCATGCCGTACCTGCCTGAGCCTTATTAGTTCGATTCCAAACAATCTGGATTTCGACTCAGTCCTTATAATATACACAACGAGCCAAAGCCGCGTACTAAGTCGAACCAATCCTTGCTCCTTCAAGTTCAATCACATCGCTGAATTCTGACTTATGCTTTTCGTTCGATCCAACCCTAAACTGAAGACTCCCGGAATTCCCCTGAAAGAGTCACGTCACTCTAACAGGAAAGAAAATCCTCGAGTATAATAAAGTAAGTCAATTCGGCTTAGAATTCATCTATTCTGTGATCTAATCCAGATCCGATATTGACCATTCTATCTGGAAGGGCTGATCTTGTTTACTCTGAAAGGTACTGCTTTCAGCCTTATAGCTCATTGAAGCCTTACCCTCTAGCTTTTTCCCTCGGCTCGGATCATAGAACTTCCTTGTCCCCATTGAACTTGAATTGGCTAAAGACCTGGACTTTCCTTAATGCAAGCTTTCTTTCTCATTCGAGAGGAAATAAAGAAAAGATAAGTAAAAGTAAACACAGTCAAAAACTTGCAAGCACTTGCTTTGGGCAGGTCGGTCTTCGCTCCTTTCCCCTCTCCCTAACGGTCGACTGTCTAAAGACCCATTAGGTAGAGCGAGAAAGCCTTTCAGTCGAGCCTAAAACCTTCCGGTCGACTATCTTAAAGACCTTCCGTCGACTATCTTCGCTCTTTAGTAGCGCTTACTCCATCTTTCTTAGGCACCTGGCTGACTCTTACTGAAAGCACACGGGCGCCATACGGGAAGGACTCATGCTCGAGGTGCAGGCAGTAAAAGGACGGATTCTTCAGATGGCTTAGAAAAGTCGGGCCGTGGTAAACAAGGGCCTGTACTTCCCCCCTCCCCTTTCGAGTACGAATTGTTTTTTTCTTCGTAGTGATTTGAGACTTTATAGTCACAAAACCAAAGATTGCAGCTAGACAGCCACCACTGCATTCCTATGTTTGACGGCCTACAGCGAAGGCATCTCTGATCCACCACTGGCTTTCTTTTTTTACTCGACCGATAGATAATTCCCTATCTTCGGTACGAATATTTCTCAGAGCTATTATTTTAGTTAGTTACTCTTATACAATCTGTATAGTGAATGGGGAATAAAAAGAAGGACTGATTAAGGTGGAAAATGGACTCTTTCAAGGAAGAGCTACTGACAGTGTATACATAAGACTTCCAAGCCCACTTCATCATTTCACAAAGTCATGCACAGAATGCATATGGTCATTGGCTAGCAGTGGCGGCTTAAGACTAAAGATAAAAGAAGCCTCCGATTCGTTTCATATTTCATTCTCGATAGTAAGAGAAAAGAGTGCTAAAGGTCGATAAGAGCTCTTGGGATTAGCGATAGATATCATCCCAAAAGACCACTAGCACTAGATCGACTTTTCAATTCTGCAAGCGCTCACCTCTAAAGAACCAGTGACACCGTAAGAAGCTTCTTTTGAAGGCTTCTTGCTTTCCGAAGCACAGAAGCCTTCTTTGGCTGGCCATGCTTGGCCGACTGCCTACTTTCTTTTCTTATCCCAAACACCGCCCTTCATCTAACTACTTTAGTCAAGCAGTCACGTGCCTCTTTTTTTCTGTTTGGTCTTCGCTCTCAACGCAAACGGTAGTCAGGGAGTCCGCCGGGGGTCATACTGATCTGGCTATATCCAGAATCAAGAACTACCTTACGAAGGCCCATTCGTGTTTAGGTTAGCATTCCTCCGCAAGGAAAGCCGAAGGCCAGTTTAAAAGAGGGGTGTGGTATAGCAGCATACGTCGGAATAAAGGAAGGCCTTTATCATGGATATGATATCCTTTCTGCCATATCCAATGGATATGCTTTCCATACTAAGAGTTAGTATTATACGACACCAGTAAGCAATAAAGGGAGGATCGTCAACTATTATCAGATAAGATTCCATCTAGTTGGAATGAGACCACATGGGATAAGAGATCAAAAGAAAGCACCAAAAAGGGGAAAGGCAGGAGGACTTCAAAAGATATGCTCATGATCGGCTGAAGTAAGAAGACTTTTTCTTAAGAATTGATGGCACTGGGCTGGCTAGAGCAACTCCCTTATTTTTACTTAATAGCCAATCTTTCCTATCTTCCCGTCCAGCCGGATAGACAATAGAAGGATCCCGGGAGCCCTACAGCCTTCCTTATGAGGGGATTAAACGATTATATTAGGCACCTCGAGACCAAGCGCACTACATAAGTCAGTCTATCTGACCTTCTACCTCCGTTCGCCACAGGGACTGATTATTTGTAAAATCGTACTAGGCACAGTAGCCAGGTCTGTGCTAGAAAGGTAGCTCGCATAAAATGCAACTTTTTTTGATGTCAGACTAAAACGAAACTAAGGCAATCAGGAGGTAAAACAAAGACGAAAACCTAAGGCGAGTAGGTAAAGATGAAAAAGACTCAACGGAAAATGGATAGATATCTTATAAGATTTGATTCTTATGATACATATCTACTAAAATCGAAAATAAAAAATAGGAGTCTATCTTTCACGAAGAGAGTTCTGTCTTTATTTTCTGAGGTTGAGATTTAGATAGTTAGACTTTCCAGCTTAAAAAGAGTCCTTTTCAATCAAATAAAGATGGGAATGTCAGTACCTTGATCACTCATCTTATCTGTAAATAAGAATTTTTTATGAAAAACTTTGTGATTGTGCTCGTTAATCCAACAATAGTCTTCCCTTACTATTAGCGGGTCCGCTGGATATGATTCTTTCCTATGGATTTTTTTCGCCTTATTAAATTCTATTAATAGTAATAGAATACTTGCAAGAGTGGATGTCAGGAACAAGCGCACGAAAGAAATCCCCTCTTCCGCTTAAGGCACCGAAAGTCCCACAGCTAATATCAATAGCAGTTGATTCAAGGGAAGTTATTTAGTAAGCTATGGGGGCTTCCAATCACATACAACTTTTTCTGCAATTAAGGTCAATTCTGCCTACCTAAAGTAGTGAAGAACCTGATTCAAAGAATCTGGTAGGAATTTAGAGAGAAGTCATGAAATGAAGAATGGAGCTAAGTTTCTCTTATGGCCATTAACCAACATTATTGCTAGCTTGGCCAATTCTTTCACCACATTATCAGATTTGATTTTACACAGAAAACAAATTTGCAAAGCCAGAGAGCTTTAGGGCAAGGAAGTGAAATTGTTGATGCGCCTGCTCCTGGTGCTGTCGAAATGGTAACCTTTTGCCCATAGCTGGAACTGGAATCAAAAAAGCTATTTTAGGATCTCAGTTATTAGTCAAAATGGGTTTGTTAACTTTTGCACCTATATGGAGCATAAAAAAAGCAATTTTAAGGGTCCCTCTCTTAGGGAAATTTGGTCGATGTACTTTTTTACCCCTAGTGGAGCATCCAAGGTTCGTAGCATTGAAGACTAAGAGGCATTACTCCTATCGACACTGCTTCCCTTCCTCTATAGCCATAGTTCATGCTTGGATTCCTACCTTACTCTTTGACGGCTCAAAGGAACGAACTCGTAGTCCCAAGGTAAAGCCCTTACCGCTCCTTGACGTCAAACCTTGATGGCCTTAGCCTTAATAATTAATAATAAGAACGCACTCGAAGTCCCTAGTAGTCCTAAGGCAAAAGAGGACTTCATCAACAGATTGATCGAGATTCGGATTTTTGTACCGGGCATGTACTGAGGGTAATGTAAATACGGGCTTTCAAAGAGCTCTTCTCGCATCTTCTGTTTAGGTCACCGATGTTTTAGCTTTATTTAATAAAGGGACTTGGACTAGGAGTGATCGTCCCCAGGGAACTCCAATACTGCTTACAAGACCGCAATCAGTTCAGCCTCCATACTGATCTTAGATCACTAACTCGTGTGATAAGGCGGTGTGGGACTTTCCTCATTCGAGAACGCTACACGACTTGTGTGTAAAATGTGTAAAAGTACCAGAAAACTACCACAAAATTAGGAGAATCAGGCTAAGCCTGCTATCGAGTGACTAGGCGCGGGAAGAAGAATTCGGTATTTCCACTACCACTCGTGGCATAAGGGCAGAAAACGCGATAAGCCCTGTTTTGGCTAGTCTGCGTGCTCATGCTTTCATTTCCACCTATAACTCCTACGCGCGCTAAAGCAAGGCAAGGCGGGAAAGCCTTAATTTAATGCGATAAGCGCGGTTGCAGTCCTTGGTTAAGGACAAAGGCGGTAACAGTGCGATCTTCCCTCTCGTCCGTTAACGCCGGAAGGCAATAAGTCGGACTCACGATAAAGAGAGAAATCCCACTCCCAAGCCCAAGGCAAGAGGCTTAAATCCAGGAGTCAAGTTTAAGTCAACGCATGAGAATGAGTGGATTAAGGACCAACAATCAGGGGTCCACCCTCAGAATTAGCCGAAATTTCTTTTCCAATAAGTTAGATTAAGGACCGGAAAGAAGAGATCCTACTTGTCTTCAATCCGATGCTGAATTTTCGTAGCCTTTTATTAGACAAGGGCAAGACCCTGACGCTTCGTTTTTCATGCTTTGTTGGGGAAATGCTTTAGTAGATCCCACTTGTAATTTAGCACAACCCCACCTTGATTTTCTTTCTTTGTTTTGCTTCATTTGCCCAACCAATCCAAACCAATAGTCAAAGGTAGATCCTAAAGCGGAATTAGCTTTATTCGTTGGGAAGATCTCCTCCCACCTTCTCTTACCTTAGTTAGGTAGGGCTTCTATTGGTAGAGGCTAGGAAGTCTTAGTCCCCATACTCTTTTGTTGAGGGCTTTAGAAGGAATACATTTGGGAATACTAAGCGAACTCCCACTTTCGAATGAGTAGTTTTAACTAGCCCTTCGACTTACTAGGGCTTAATAGTCAGACTAAGGGAAGGCACGGGCTTTAATTTAATGTGTTAAGGTAAAGCGGCTACGATAACGGACTCCTTGCCCTTTTGGAAGCCTATTTATGAAGAACTTATTAGATAATCAATCACTTCACTCTAATATAGATTAGCTTTCTCTTTTTCCAATTCGAGATTCCCTTTATCTGTCAAGCCTAACCTGCTCAATTACCCTTTAAGTTTTAGATAAAGGCCATCCCCTTATAGACAAAGGAGCCCGAAAAGCCTTCCGTGCTTAAACCAACCCCATTCTCAAGCTATCAATACAATAAGAGAAGTTCGACTCATTCCATCGCGTGTAAATCGAGCCTTGGACTTAGTTTTATTTAGTTTAATAAAGTTTTCGAAGCGCGTAAATGGATTAGCGGAAAGTCTCGAGACTGGCTCTAAAGTGAGTCAAGAGGTATTTTCTAGGGCGTGACGTAGAAGCTCTTTCAACAAGTGAGAAAGAACGTTTGGGAGCATTTCCCAGGGAGAGGAGAAAGAGAAGAAGTAGCCCATTAAATGCCGGAAAGCATCCTCCTTCTTCCTTAATGTCCGATAGACAAATGATAAATGATATCTAAATAGGCAGGTTTCTCGACAGCCAGTTGAAAATTGGCATGACTGATGACAAAGACTTTCTCTTTTCTTGTTATTAGGGCCGATCGTCGAAGCTTCTAAACCCACTAATAGGCGAGAAAGTGATGCTAACACTAACAAACAAGCTTCAATCTAGCCCATGCTTTTGCTTTTTTTGTTCTCTGATGCTTAGCTTAAGCTGAAGGGCGAATGTTTCCGGCGTAGCGGGAAGAGGAAGAGAAGGTCTCTTTCCCACATCTACTTGATTACCATTAAGGAGGAAGTGAAGCAGACGAATCAGCCTAAGCCGATTACTAAAATATGTGGAATTATTCTAGTTGAGGCAGCTACTAGTTGTTCTCAAACTTGGTCGATAGCCCCTAAAAAATAAATTGCACGAAGTCCGATCGAGGAGTGGAATAGGAGCAGAATCCCCTTGGAGGAACGAAGCCCTATTAATAAGTATCTAAAATGCGTCTTTGATGCCCGGAATCGGTAGCGAAGGGATAGAACGCCGCCCAGCTCTTTAGCTTTTTATCCCCTTGCACCCTACTCAATCTCTTCATGCTCAGAATGCCTTTAAGCCAGAATCCACTTTCTAGTTAGGCAAGCAAACCGGATGATCCATAGTACACCTTTCTAAGTATTAAGTATAGCAACAACCTGCCTGAGAAGCTCTTTCTTTGCCCGATGCAGCCTTAGAGGTGATGAGCTTTTTTCTTACTTATAATAAAATAATTATCAGGCCTTCTATGAGCCAACAATTCTGAACGTACCTTCGTCTTTATTTCCTTTCTAAACTCTCGTTACGCTTCCGAATTTCGCTATTCTAACTGCTGCGAAACCTAGAGAAGGACCATGGATCACAGCTTGAATCTGAAACATATAAATCTCTCATCTGGCAAGGTAGGAATTTGATCATGAAAATTAGTGGTCCACATCGGATCAAGACCCACGTGGATTGGCTTGCTTCCTTGAGAAGACAGTCGTAACCATCAGGAAGTTGTTCTCAAAGCCTCCATAGACAGGTGGCAGCTTCCCATGCAAAGCTTAATCGTTAAGTTTTGTCAATAACCGTTTTTACTTAAGGGGGGAAAGTCTAGAGATTTCCACCTCGATTTTACGGTTGTAAAAACTATCCGCTTTAGGTGGTAACCATACGGACACCACCTCTTGACCTCTTGTCTTGTCTTGGGTTGAGAGAGCCTTGGATTGCTTTCGGCTAGGAACTTTCTAGCTTAAAGATGGTCTTCCAGGCCAGGCACTTTCCTCATTAAAAAGCGAAAGAACAACAGTCTCATTTCTAATTAGGAAAGAACCTAGGGCAATCACTCTTTAAGAAGGTGCTCCGGGGAAGGAGGTGCATTGACCTTGTCAGTTCATAACCATTTCTTGTCCATGGGGGACTTGGGCAAAAAAAAAAAGCATCTTTGGGCGTAGGGAAGCCCTTCGCCTTCGCTCGTTCGTCGCTAGTCTATTGTATTTTCAATCGCATTTTTTTCTCCGTGTGGCTACAGGAAGAATGAATGGAAAAGTGGTGTAGATTCTACCCGTCAAGTCTGTCTTGTCTAGTTATTTGGTAAGCAATGCTTTGAATGTCGGAACGTACGTGGGAGTGGAAGGGTTGCGCCTTCTATCGTTCGATCAATCCTCTCTCTTTAACCTCGGAACATAGGGTCTTTCTTCTCCTCTGGTCGTCAAGATAGATCTTCTTGCACTCCGCTTCTCCCGATTTCTTCAATCAAACTCTTTCTTCTTCGGTGGGGCTCTTTAATGGATGAAGGGTAAGCGAACCCCGCTCTGGAGCTGGGGTTCAACTTTCTTCATAGTCGATCAAGTTGGTGCCTTTTCACTTGTGTACGTAACCGCGAAACGTACTCGCTCAGGAGAGACAAGATATGGAAGATTTTCATTCTACGCGCTCGGTCCGAACATCAAAAGAAGATGAAAATTGGCTCAGCGCAAATCACTATCTTCTTTACAACGATAGCTTACTAAAAGTGAAAAAGGGATATGGGAGTCACCCATAAACCGTGTGGGAGTCCTTTGTACCAGTTAGGAAAAGAAAAGTAGAAGCGTGAGCTTTCATAGACAAAGGCAAGTCAGATTCAGCCTTCATTTCCTTCTATGGGTCTTAGTGAGATAGATCCCATCAAGGTAGCAAAGGTAATAAATAATACCTACTTAAAGTGCTGGAAGCGCATAGGACCATCACGCGAGTTGGGAGTTCACTACAAGCGCATGAAGGAGGACCCTCTCGCCTCTCATAAAAGCAATAATATTTTCTCATCTAAGATCATATCACACCAATGGGGAAGTAAGGAAGCGAAAGCTGGAAAAAAAAAATAAATGAATGTGCGGCCAGAGGGATGGGCTCATTCGACTAATCAGAGATCCCTGCCTGGTCCAATAGAAGAAAGCAGAGTCAAGGGGATAGGTACTTTGAACAGCTATCTATCCCGCATTCCACCAGCAAACCAGCCAGCAAGTACGCTCGAACCTCGTTCTATCAAAGCAGCAAGTAAACTCAAAGTGATGAGCTTGAAAGACGCTTACTTAAGAGCATAGGCTAGGCAAGGAAGCTCTCCAACAACTCTCAAATACTCGACGCCCTTTTCACGCTTAACATGGGAAAGAGATAGGGGTGGTAAATAAAGAGGGGAGGACAGTCATTCATGGAAATGAAATAGGATATGCTGTCAAACTTGGTTCCTCGCCAACTGGCACTATCAATACTGGAAACTTGTTTAATACATTCCCCTTTTATTGTAAAGGCCTTTTTTTCTTTTCGATTCCGTGTGAATTTCATTTCCAGTTGGAGTTGCTTTGCCCTTTGAGCCAGTGGGAGACATAAGAGAATCTCTTGCCTTCTATAAAAGCAGTTCATTTTCATTGCATTTTGAGAAAAAGTCCATCAAGTTCAAGTTCAGTCCTACGTTCCACCCTGCCGAGGGAAAGGGAAAAGAGGGAGTCCTATGACAGACGGTCTTTTAGTTGGAAGTTTATAAGGCGAAGGAGGATATATACCCTTCAAAGGAGTTGGAGAGCGTCGAAGTTCTAATCTTACTATTCTTACCCTCGTTACGGTGTGACGGATAAATCCCAATATACTTTTGTCTCACAGTTCTTGTTCACCTGATAGTATACTCGTATCAGTAGTTGTCCCACGAAAGCCATATGAGTTGTGAATGAATAGTTTCATTCTTGGCGGCAGTATTCGTTCCCGTGGTTGCATTTCCTTTTTTTTTTCCTCGAATGACTGCTAGCAAGTCAATTGTGATAGAGCTCACAGACGCCAAACCTAAGGCGCTTTCAAAAGCATCAGTAGACGCAGAAAGAGATCTGCGGTGTAAAGGTTGCTATCGCTTGAAGCTTCCTATCGCCTGCTATCGACAGCCTGGAATGAAAGGGAGGGCACCGACTAGCCAACCAGAAATGCTGGACCAAAGAAAACTAATTACCTTCTCGCTACCCGTTTACTCTTCTTTCAGAGGTCGGCAAGAAAAGATCAGTTTAGGGTGCGGTGCCTATAAGGTAAGAGCTTACGGGGAAGGAGAGAAAAGGAAGGACCAGAGAAGTAAGAGCGTCTACAGCTTGAATCCGGGAGAAAGGGGCTCAAAAGTGAAGGTAGTCCGACCGAACTAGGTTGGGTTTGACGGCTGGTGGTATCATATATAAGATCAAGCTTGCATAAAGGAGTGAGATGTAACTAAGAGAGTCGCACCCTCTTTCTGCACACCTATAGAGTTAAATAAAGTTGAACTCACTAAAACGATAAACACTTCATAAGAATGAGTAAAACTTCATAAAGACCTCTGGGACAAGAGAATACAGCAGCCCCAATCATGCTATTGAAGCCTTATGCTTTACACATGCGTAGCGGGTCTGTACGTACTACTAGTCTTTATCTTTAAGGAAAATCTTTCTTTTCGTAAGTCAGCAATGGTTTAATAATCCCATCTTTCAGAATTAACAAAGGATTGAGTCAATCTTTGTTCAGCATCCCCCTGTGACAATAAGATGCTCGAAAAGCACATTTACACACTTTTCTAACGTGCGTTGAGCATGGTGAGCAAACGAAGAAGGTGAAGACCTATGCTTCTTTATAAATATAAATAATGGCGAGTTTCTTCCTGCCGGAACATGGCTCGTTCAGTCACTTCACGCAGACTCATTCGATGCGGAGTCACTCGCTGAATAAAGTGCGAATTGTTGTCGGGCATTGAGAAGGAAGGACGCTTTCAAATAGATAAATCGACGAGTGTAGCCCATGCCGGATTAATCGTATTCTGGCCCCTACTCGTTGTATCCCGGGTAAAGGGAATCGTCAAAAAGAGCGAGACGGAGCTTAACCTGAGTCTCGGTTCTCAATCGAATGAAATCCATTCTTCTATCGAAATGAATACTAGATTTCCTGAAAGATAAGATACCACAGCTTTTGAAAGCAAGTCTTCGTAGTTCTCCTCTTAAGGGAATGAGTGCAGGAGGAAATCGTTTCCGCCACGTAATTTATCCGGGTGATTCCCTCTTTCGTCAGATCAGAAATTGTTGAAGAAACAACAAGATCTTTGGTTGTGTGGGATCTTTTCCCCTTTCGTTATGAAGCAAATGAGAAATCGATAGTTTTGTTCGCTTTTTTTCTTTCATATTTTGTCTTTTTCGAGCAAGGAAGAATCTCCCTCACGGGGGAAAGGAAATTTCTCACTATTCTTTTTTTATTCGCCCAGACGGTGCGGCTGTGTCCTTGGTTTTTTTTGTTTTCGTTTTTAAGACAGGCATGGTTCTTTCTGCAAAGTTCTGTCTTTGCTTTGACTCCTTGAAGCCCGCCCGAACCGACTGACGTCTTAGTTTCGTTTCCGGGTTTATGGATTGGATTCAGTCAGCGTCGGAGAATCTCATGCCATCTTCTTGTAGAGGACATCTTCGTCTAAGAGTCCGTCTTCCCCAGAAAAGTGAAAACTCACCCTGTATTCCATGCAGGGAAACAAGCCATTGGCTGCAAGTTCATTTACTGGACCAATTCTGGAGTTAACTCTGTGAGTGGTTTTTCAATAAAAAGGCAAGCTTACCGCGACTTTGTTCTGATGAAACCAAAGAAAAAAGAGGATGAAGAGAAATGGTCGATTTCGTAACAAAGAAATAAAAATTTCTATTTGAAACTTTTTGTCTAGTCAATCAATGAAAATATCGAAGTAGTTTGCTACAATGAGACCTGAGGATTACGAAAAAATCACCCGGTTGATTGAATATGCTACTGACAGTCAGGCAGGCATCCCATTCAATTGGGCTTGACATTCCCTTGAAGTGAAGATATCTGATTTGACTGTGGCTAGGAAGCAAGGACTGATGCCTTTAATTTAAAGAAAAGCGGATTTCTTTCTTGACTTTTGATGATCGGAATACGAATGAAATGGACTCCAAGTTCGAAATTCGTTTTGATCAACCTTGATGGATGCCTCAGAAGCGGAACTATTGGATTGAAATCGACGAATTGCGTTTTGAAACGTTGCAAAAGATCTCCCCCCTTCAATGAGAATTGTGAAATCCCAAACTGCGTTCTGGAAAAAGTAATTCTTTGGAAAAGCCCGATTCTCTTTGTCTTCGAGCTTTCATTCTTCGCAATTAGTTGATCCATAATGAGAGTCTTTTTTGAAGAATGGTTCGGGTAGAAGGTTCTCTTCAACCCGAGATTCTATCGTAGTGCGTCACCAACTGGGAAAAGGCTACTACAATTGGTGGGAGTATTCACTGAATGGAGCGAGATTCTATCCAGAAAAACTTTTCTGCCTTGAAGCTCGCCTACCCGGGTCAATTATGGGCGCAAACGAAACGAGAAGAAGCCAAAATGAAAGAAAGTTTTTCTCCATTTGTCTGTCAGAAGAAGGCCTGCCTGGGACTTTCCTTCCATACTCTCTGATCATAAAGGAGACTGGCTCTAACGCGGTAGAAGGGGAAATGGTCGCGTGGTTGGCTAATCTCGGAGTCGAATGCCGAATAAAAGGAGTTAGTGCCTTACTAAACTAAGAGAATCGAATCTTCTACTTCCGAGTCGCCAAACAGAAACTACATCCATCGAGTCAAGTAATTCGCTATCTAACATTGTTACGCCGACTGGCGACGTCTCCGGCATAAATGCAAGGCCAATGGCTCAAAGGTAAGCCCGGGTTCAGCAAGGATTTTTTTATTCTATTTTATTGTGAGTGGGACATTAAACGCTTTCTTTTATTTCAATTTGGAGTTTTTAGTGATAGATGGAGGATCTTCCAACCTTTTCACAATTACAGTTCCCTGCTGATTGCCTAACTTCGGTTTCAAGGCTCACAAAATACCACGATTCAAAGATCCCAGATCTTCAAATTCGCTTTCCCTCATCGAGTTCAGGGACAAGGCACATGGGCTCGAACACTTCTCAACTCAAGCCAGACTCGCTTTTCTTGCCGATTTGGATTTGCGAACTATTATGGACACGCGGAGCGTGGCATTTCCTTTTAAAATCGAGCTTCCCCGATCCAAGGAGAGATTCATGAGTAGAGGAAGAGAAGGAATTTTTACGCTACGATGAAGCTTCTCGGGACTTCTCTTTTCTTCATGATAGAAACGAAGGCCTTGTTTAGCCATTATAGTGGAGTTGATCCAGATGTCAGCAGAAGTGGAAAACGGCTCTTCTGCTCAGAAACGAAATGGTTTACTTCAGTCGAATCCGCCTCGTAATCGGGAGAGAGAGAGATCCGCATAAACATTGAAGACTGACGAATAGGTTTTGCAAAAGTCATCCTTTTTTCGTCAGTCTTTGCTAAGAGAAGAGTTTCTATACGTCCGAAGGTAAAATCATGAAAGGAAAAAGCCTGGGGCTGATCCGCATTCAATTTCACATCACTCGAAGTCGCACGTATCAGAAGAGGAGGACGACTTCTGTTTTTCCGCCGCAATCGAAAGATATTCTCTCTCGCATAGAATAGAGTATGAAGAATCTGGGACTCTTTCTTTCAAAGTATCAAGACCGGGCCTTGTCTGATAAAAATTTCTTCCGAAAGGCATGGGAAGACGGACTCTTCCGGAAAATTGTAAAAGGCGCTGTTGCCAGTGGAGATCGATGGGATCTACGCCCTTTTTCATTCGAGTCCGTATCGCCGTGGAGCAAATGCCACTTCTTCCCGTCGCACCCGTCTTCAGGACGATCGTCTCACCCTCCGAGTTGTTGATGGCTCAATATTCACAGTGTCTCCGACAAAGAGCACGAGACCGTCAGCTTCAGTTCTGAGGAAAGTGGAAAAAAGGCAGAAGTATCCGGGCAAAAGATTCAATTCATTCTTTATCAAGTCGCGTGAAGAGCATTGATCTTCCACAAAACTGCCTCAAGTTTTCTCTCGGCCACTACAGGGAAAATTTATCCTCTATACTGTCGGAGATGGATTCTGAAGCCAGGTGGTAAATTGAATTGAATGGAAATGAACTACAACGAAATGGTTGGAGCAATAGGGCCTGGACCCGAAACTGGGCAGTGAATCGGAAAATAGAAATAGAATATTAAATTAGTTCTGTTCTCGAAGTTTGTCCGTTGGTGTAACTAACTTAAAGATAGACAATTGAGGACTATAAAAAAAGACAGTATACCTCGACCCTAAGAACGTCAGGAATAAATACGAAGAACGTCAGGAGATTAATAATTTATATTTAATTAATAAGCCTTTTTATTTCCGAGGAAAATGGACAGCAAAGCACAGGGCTCGGCACTCAAACTGTATAGGTTTCCGCATTCGGTAAACTAAATCCTTTCCCCGCGCATTGGCCTTGTCGACGATTTTTCGCTGAAAGAGTATAACAGATTCCTCGAACAATGTGATATCTCACACTTATTAAATCTTTAACCCTTTCTCCCCTTACTAAAACTACACAATGTTCTTGTAGATGTTGTTGTATAATAAGCAGTCATTTCAGTTTACGAGGTGAATCGTGCTGACGCAACTGAAGGAAGAGTATAACCAATTGATCTACCATAATATATTTTTAAAAAGGAAGGCTAAGAAGTCAAAAGTCCTTTATGATACGAGATTGCGGTTGGTAATGCTTTCTTTCGTTAGCAGTAAGAGCCTATTCTGTCCTGCTTTCAGATTCAATTCCCTCAAACCTCAATCAAAAGTTTCGATTCCGAGTTCAGAGTTCGTTCTTCGTTAGCTAGTAAGCCCTCTATCTTAGAGGTAGGAGCGAGCGTCAAAGGCTTGACTGTCCTGAGTTATTGTCCCTTTAGGCCTCATTCGAGAAGTGCGAAGAGGGAGTGCGGCTCGATCGAGCTGACCTCCCTCAGCTATTTAGGCGCCCGATCCCTTCCCGTCTTCGTTTAGCAGCGAACTAAAGGAATGATGGCCTTGCTGTATGAGCCGACAAGGGCCATAATAGATACCAACCAAACTAGCTACTCGGTCCTTTCATTTAGCCCCGCCCATCTCTGTTCTGTAAAGAGCGTCTCGATTAATTAATAGTCTTCCCCAGGCGATTAACGTAAACCATATTTTTTCTTTCGATCGGATTCTTCCGTCTGTTCCTACGCGTCATAGGGGATTAGGCAGAGAATCGGACCTTGAAGATCCTACTTCTGTTTGTTCAGCTATGGGAGTGGATTACCTGCATTGGCTTATCTTGACTCCGGCAGGGGATTGGGATCATCTTCTTTTCGTTCGCTTTTCCTAAAGCTTTTCTTAGGCCTCCTGAAGTGACGCCGGTGTAAAAGAAAGAGGTTGCGTTTAGGTCCGTAACCTTATCTCTTTCAGGTTGGGCGTCAAGATCTCCTGCTTCGGACTTTGAGTTCAATCCCGCTTTCGTAACTGGTAGGGCTGCTAACACAATCTCAATAGGATTCTACGGGAATTTATGACTTGACATTCCTACCTTCTCTTCAGAGGATGGATGGGAAAGAAAGGAGATGTTCCCGGATCCGGATCTGCGTAGTTGATTTAAGGTTGCATTTAGTCCGAAGGAGAATCTTCCATTTGTTGGACGGGTCTACTGAAAGACTACAAAAGTCAGGAATGAAATCGAAGTCAGTAGGCCTTCTAACAAAAGAGAGAGATTAATCTCAGGCCTTTACAACTTCGTAGCGGATTCTTTTCTATGTAATTTCCTCATCAGTCTTATCTTACCTTCTTTCCCTAACTCCCGCTCACCAACTCCCGTTCAAAGCCCTGCCAACGCTTTGGGAGTTTGACTTCCTGTTCTTATTAGTAGCTCATTCCTTCAATCTTTGATATCAATACTGATTTAAGGACGGACGAGCTCGATAGTAAAGAGAATGACTAATCCCCGGACAGACGTGAGACGCTTATAAACTAAGGGCAGCCTAACGAGTTAGGAATCCATCTGTATGGGCTCTTGCCCTAAGATAGAAGTGAAGATTCTCGAGACCAATTAAATTTCAGTCTTTACAGCCCTCTAACAAAAGATAAAGACTTGTTGAACTCTGTCCTTGTTCTCCGTGGTTTTGTAATTGATTAAGCGGGAAGGAAGAGATAAGGAATCCCTGGGACTTGGATGAGAATATGTTGGTTAAGGAGGTCCACGTCCTATACTCTTGGATTTCTTTAGTGTTTTCTCCTTTTAGGCTTTCGGAATAGGCTGATCTCCGCCATCTCTCTGTCTAAGACATAAGGCTGCTCCCTGGGACTAGAAGTAAGATCGGAGGGTTCTCCTTAAAAAAAAGGGTATCCTTTCTTCATATGTCACCCCAACCAGTTGGGATTGGGGGGCATTAGTGATCCCTTCCACAGGTTATAGACATATAACCTAGGACATATCATGACAGCCAAAAAAATCTCCCGATGAGCGGCGTTTACACTTCTTGGTGCTACGAGAGAGAAGATCATCCTCTTCGGTTAGGTGAATCATCGCTTGCTTTCTTTCAACTGAGACCGGCCTTCACTTTTATTTTCATATTTGAAAGAAGATTTTGCCTCTAATGGGACCACCAATTGAACAAGAATTTGGCTACCACGCTAATCTGCCTTCGTTGATTGAGCTGCTCCCCACCTTTGATGAGATGCGGAGCGTGAAGCCAAAGACATTCCAAGTACTAAAATGACAAGCAGAAGTAGGAGCGAGATTATGAATAAAAGGCCAACGCCAACTGTAACTGTAGGCGGAAGAATTCTACTCACAAAGGGTGCCTGATTGGCGTCGAATGCAATCTTTTCATTATCCTCTATCTCGACCATAGAATGATCTGGTTGGGATAAGAAGATCAATAACTATGTGCTATAGAAGCGGGGCTTTTCTAATTCTAATAAGATTAGTTGATACGATGAAGACACACCAAATCGATACCTATTTAAAGTAACCTATGTGAACTTTGAAGCAACTGGCAGAAAAGCTCTTTGATAGCAAGAAAAAGAGTTGGAACTAAAACGTAATAGCGCTTGTATAGGATATAATAAACTGACATCTGGTATATCGTCCTCTAAAAGTATTCAAATTTCAGCATGATATTAAGTGTTATCCACAAGCACTCTTGAAACTGGTCAAGCGTCCAGTTCTTTCTGGTGGCTTCTTAAAAAGATTGTCAGACTTAACAGGCTCTGGGTTCTTCTCTGGTTGCGGCTCGTTTTTCGTTTTTAAGTGTGCCCTGCCAGGCTCCAGTCTATAGAGCTTAGCAACTTCTTGCTTTCTACATCTTTCGTTCTTGCCTGAAAGATAAAAAAGAGTAAAAGAACAAAAAAAAGGATATCTTTATCTCCATAGTACAGATCTTCATCATATAAATCGTTCTCGTCTTTGTTCGAATATTGCCTTAACTTATTGGAGGCAGTGATTGGTTTTCCATGAGATTGGGTCTTTCAAGAGCAATGAATTTCCAGGCTGGGGAAGAGTTCGGTACCTGAAATGCTATGCTTAGTAGATGGACCGAAGAAAAGAATAAACACAACCCGAAATAGCAACAATTTTGCTATTGCATTTCCCTTGAAAGGGTGAATAAGGAACAGGATTGCATAGCCTTGTGGTATTCTGCCCATAACCTCTATAAAAGAAAAGGCATGAGCTCTTTCTAGTAGAAAGAAAGAAAGTAGATCTTATCTACGAACTAAGTAGGCAAAAGTTGAAACTAAACTGTTATTTGAATTAGAATCCATCATAAAAGCGATTTTACATTTTATACTTGAATACGATAATGTCAAACATAAATGTGTTGAATTCCACCCCAGATAAACTGCGGAAGAATCCTACGCAGCAGAATCGGGATTGGGTTCATCTTTGCGGCAGCCTTTGGGATAGGAGTATCCAGTCGTCTTCTAGGAATCTTCCTCTTTCTCCTTAACTAAATTAACTAAACCTCTCGGGATTTAGAAAGCTGCTTTTCTAGGCAGTTAGGTAATTGGGATACAGCAGGCCCAATCTTAGGTCTCCTTTTTTGCCTCTCCCCGGTGAGTGAAAGGGCATATCCTATACCCTGTCCCCTTATCGAAATCTGGGACTTCTTGCTCGGGCTCACGAGAGGACCTATTGGAACATATCTCTACCTTTCTGAATTACTAGTTTCCTGTATTGAGATTGGACTGTCCATCCACGCCAACTCCCCTCCAAAAAGCAGATTTGTGAGCTGATGCTCAGCCTCTAAATGGGGATTCTCTCGAGCCCCAAGTGCACAGCTTAAGATCTTCGGAAGGGTTCATCCTTCCAGGCCCTAAAGGACAGAGCTTTTATTTTCTTTATAAGAGGTTTCGCCCACCCTTTGAAACCCGCGAGGAGGCGTCATCATTTCTAGAAAACTTCATTTTTGATTCCGGCACCTATAAGGCCCAACTGGTCCAACCTTAATCGAGATGCAAAGCCTAGATCTTTTCCTAAAACGACTCTCGAAGTTTATCTCAGAGCCTGATGGAAGCCAATTTTTACGAATTCCTCCGTCAGTGGACCAATAAAACTGTCAAAGTTTCCGGTGAATGCGAAAGCCGGGGGAATTTGCGACAAGTCCTGCAATAAGAAAGAAGAGTATTGAATACTGGGTTTTTCTTTTCGTTGGTAAATTCTCGTTTAGTATAGTTCTCTTCACTAAGATGTATATACTATACTAAAAGGGATTAACTCATACCTCAACTGGACCCATTCACTTATTTCACACAATTCTTCTGGTTATGTATTTTCATCTTGTCTTTCTATCTTCCAATATGCAATGAGGAAGACCTAGGGATCAGCAGAATTCTAAAACTACGAAACCAACTGCTTCCCTTTATTCCACTACTCAATTCATAAATTCAACGAGAGCTTCTCTTTCCTTTTTTGGCTAACGGGCTTCTGAGAGGGTTCTTTAATCAACCTGCCCCAACATTTCTACCACTTACAAGTGGAAAGTTTTGATTGATTGTTCTCGAATCCACTGAAGAAGGAAGAGCTTGAATGGCCTTCTTCTATATAGAATGATACTTTCATCAAAGAAGTAAGCTGATTCAACTCAACCTCTTCAACTTTAGAGGAAGGCGAAGGGATGAAGCTTCTTAAACAGATCCGTGAGTGGAGTCATTCGCCCCTTTTATGAGTAGTTCCTCAAGCTCAGACGGTGCCATAGCCGGCGGGCACTGGCAGCTGCAAGTGGATTGGTTTCCAATACTAAATACTATAGCCTGTCGCTCTTTCTTTCGCGAAGAGTGGGAAAGAACACAACACGCCGATGACGCGACGCGGCTCCATATGATATGGGGTTTGAGAGGATTTTGTGGAGCACCGCTCAGAGAGAGGCAAAGAGAAAGCAAGATAGCTGGCATTTTCACTCCAGAGTGAAAGTACGCGCCCAGAGCAAAGAAAGCCAACGATCTTTGCTTGACAGTCGAGTCGCTCTTTTCGAACTTGAACTGGCTAAGATTCAATTCAAGTTCAACTAAAGGAAGTCGCTTAAGCCAGCTCCTGACGCGAGGTGCTATGGTTTCTGCAGAGACCTTGGCTTCGGTTGTGATGGAGCTTGCTTGATTAATAAAAAGTTCTTCTTTTATGGCAGAACGATAAGCTTAGCTGTGAAAAGAATTGCCCAAGGTTGGGGGAATACCGGATTCTTAGTCTGCTTGAAAGGCAGCTACTCTCTTTCGGTCTTCTGAAATGGGAGCTGCTATTGAATCAGCAGAAGAAAGCATCAAAGCGGAGGAATAGCTATCTTTCACAAGCAATTGAGAGTCGATCGGGCATTCCTATGGTTGATAAGGTCCTCCCATTGACCCTCGGGGGATTCCGGAGAAGGAGGTGCTGTGGCCCTAAACGACGAAGTGCCATCTTTATCCGAATGAAGAAAGGTTTGGAACCCTCTGCCATATATTGCGGAAAGACGAGACCTTTTAGATTATAAAAAACAAAACAAGCAACGGCTTCTAGTTTAGACTAGCGCTACAGACGCTATTCATAATTCATATAGTTATTTAAGAAGCCGTTGTGCGTGAGTATAAGTCTAAAGACCAAGTCTTCCTTGCTCCAGCTAATTTAGACTCTTCAATCTATTATTTCCTAAGCTTGTTCGCGAATGAGTGTAACGAAAAGATACGTACGAGACTACTGCTGCAAATGAAACTTCTTTCCCAGACCAAGAGAAAATACCGGTTTATTCATCTGCACCGGAAAAGAGCTAAGCCCGGAAGTCACGGAGCTCTCTTTTCTACATATACCATATATACCATATACATAGGGTTGTTGGTTTGCTTAACAGCGGTTCGTTCCAAATCTCTATCATCAAATAACATATCTAAGGGCTCAGACGATGTTCTCTTGTCCCCTCGGGAAAGCGGTTTCACTCGTTTCCTCTTTCGGTTGGGGTTGGTTACTCTTCATCTCTTGGTAATTTCCTTATCACGGTAAAATCCATATCATACAATCTCAGAGGAAGTAGAAAGTAAGTCAAGTCCAATCTCCTCAGCAGCTGTGGATTGGCCTTAGTGGGAAGAGAAGGATCAAACTCTATCAAAAATTCGATGCAGCTTTCTTGGCTGAAACTGAACAGGCTGGGTGGGCACTTAGATGATAGAGTATGCCTGCAAAGCACATTTCTTGTCTAATATCTACATAAAGTTGATCTCTTTCGCCTGTTTTGGCTAACCCCATTCCAGTCTATTAGGCAAGGTCTGTTCGATTGAGCTTCTATTAGTAATCTTAGACAGCTGAACTCTTTTGCTTTGGATAGATCTCAAGGGTAAAGTACTCATTCCGGGCATGACTCGGAAGATGAAGAGGGGGCAGACTTTGAGTGTCAAGGAGGAAGTAGCAGAATTCCTCTCCGTCGAGCTGAATTACATCCACCCTCGGCCAGTCTCTTAAGTATAGCGTATGCCTTTGCGAATGAATACTAGCTCCTAAACGGCAACCATAAGGAAAGGACTACCAGGAGTTTGCTTTCCCCTCTCCGTCATCAGACTGACTCTTCTTCATTCAGCCCGGTTGAAGGAATCAGACCAAGATAGGTAGAGTCCAGCAAGAAAAGGAAGGGCATAGCCATAGCTAAGCTTTCGCGCTAGCGGGCTCAGTCCATCCTCTCTCTTAATCGAACCTAAAGAAAGAAGGTTGAAGAGTGGAACTCCGCGTCTTTATCAAGCTTGCATCACTCAAGGGTCGACTAGACTGGAATTCAGCTTTGAAAGGAAATTGACCATATCAGGACTCCTCTAAGGATAAGGAAGGTGTATACTTCCCCTGCTTGAAAGAAAGGTATCTGCCTTTTCTAATCTAAGGCAGAAGAAAAAAGTGGAATATTCAAGCATAAAGATAGGGAAAGAAGAGTGAAGAACAAGCAATGAAGTTTCTTCTTTCGTCGAAGCAGCTTTCCTTAGCTACTCCTTTGATTTCCGGCATAGTCAGAATTCTTCGAAGCTTCAGACTAAGGTCTTCCTTCCCCACCACCTACCTTCCCTGCTTACCTGAAAGCAATTATTGAAACTCTACTTCATTCCTGAGGAAAGCCGAGAATCCGCTCTTTGAAAAGCTTCCCCGGGAAAAGTACACAAAGTCCCCGCCCAGTGGAGTCTTCCGCTGGAACTAGATTCCAGCTTCGCATAAGCGGTCTTAGCTTTGACTTGGCAGTAGGAAGACGATGTGGGGTTTAGTCCTTTAGCCCAGGTTAAAGTTGAATTAGGCAAAGAACCAGCACACGCCTATTCATCCACTGAAAGGGAAATAATGGTTGGAACTCCTTATCAATTACCTCTCCCGCCGCAGCGCAAGGAAGAGTAAACGATTAATGGCAAGTCAGAGTGAAAGGCAGAGACTTCAGTTGCTACCGTACTTGACTGAGAACTTGATAGAGTGGTTCTTTTCCTCTTCCGGGAGTGTTTTTGCTTTCAACCGGCCCCTGGGATTATCATATAAAAGTTCTATTCCTGCCTACGCGTTGTTTCCAATCTCTGAACTTCGGGAATGCTTTACCTAAACTGATTCAGAAAGGCATGCTAAAATTGCTTCACTACCTGAAAGAAAGCATTCTAGCAGCTTCTGAAATGAAAACCCGATCCATGGAACCATCTTTTCTTTTCAAAGAAAGAGCTTGTTGAAGCAGAACTACCTGACCGAAGGAGATAGACAGGAAGGGAAGGATAACCCAATTATAGTTTACGAAGTAGAAGCTATAGGCGAAGGCTTTTGAGTAGCCAGTGCCATAACTATAAGATAGGTAAGCTTCTCCAGAGATAGATCTCAAGGAAGAAGTCCCGGGCGAGAAGTGATCGGAAGCATCGGTGAAATGAATCTATTCTCCAAAGCACCAAGACGTTAGACCATACAAGGCTCTCTTGCACAGGAATAGCGTCAGATAAGAAAGATCAGATTAGCTATGGCCTTAGGTGAATCAGTCACAGTTCATAATTCCCCGTTACTGCTAAAAGGAAACAAGGAGTTGGCAGGAATAGAACTGGCAGCTAACCGATAAGAATAAAGCACTAGAAACTTCCGGACTCTTGGATTAAATTATTATACTTGTATTTCTTGCCTGCGAAATGCTTTCTTTTCCATTGGTGGAAAAGTTAGCGCCCGCTTCTTCTTTCGTCTTTACATTCTTTCTCTTCAAGGTCCGCATCCAACCATAGTGAAAAGGAAGGGCCTAGTTCAAACTCTGGTTTCAGACTAAGGTCTTGCTTCTCCACTTTTGCCTCAAGAGATTCCCCGTTGATCAAAGACGGAATCTAAACCCCTCAAAGCCAACAACACTCTCGGGTGGAAAGCCTAGAAGCCGTAGGAATAGATTTCTTCATAGTCTCTCTCCGCAGTCAGGTTCAATCAAAAGCTAAGATTCCGCTGACAAACATAGAACAGAGCTAGACTTCATAAAGGCGTTAGAGTCAAGCGCGATGCATAGTAACTTCCGGGAGGTGGTGTACTTTCTTTCTTTCTGTCCTAACAAGGAAGTCAGCCATAAGGATAAGGCAAGGAAGAGAGATAAACTGAAGCTAAAGGCCCGCCCAACTTCGGTACTAGTCCTAACGACTGACGATACGAAATCACAGTTTGATGCTAACTACTGCAGCCCCTGCTTATTCGGGTGGAACTCCTTGCTTTCACCTCAATCCCCCTCGTCAGGAGCTTGACAGAAGGCTACATCAAAGAGGTAGTTCATCACACTTTAAGATAATTTAAGATAAGAAGAACATCTTCTTCAAGTTGAATCAGTTTCATTTCCCTTAGGCTAAGAGAAAGGGATGTGCATTTATAGTAGTGTACTTAGTGAGCTCATAAACTGGCGAATCAATTCATTTGAAAGAGAAAGGAGGGGCAATGTAAACAAGCAACGGCTTTCGCTCAAAACGAGCTATTCTTTATCCCGGGAGAAGAAGACGAATAAGCAACTGTCAGAGTGAAAGGCAAGTCTCCTTCCCGGGTAAAAGGAAAAAAAGCTTGGGTGTATTTTCGGGGATTGGAATGTGACGCTTGAAAGAATTGCATTCAAGGCACCGGAAAGAGTGCTTTCTTCTTATTGTTATTGCGGAATACTTGACCCACGTAACATAATGTCAGTCCCAGTTGTGGGAAAAGAAGGGCTTGGTTCAATTACGTAAGTCAAGGGGTTAAGAGGAAGCAATCAATTGGGCTTTCTCAGGACAAGAAACTCTTTGAGCATGCCCTTCTGAATCAGTTAAGGAAAGAGAGTTGGCAGAGTTCGAGATGTCTGAGCTAGCACTCTTCCGATCTATGTATCATAAGAACCATATCTTGTTACCGATGATGTAAACAAAGAACTCGGCCACGGGCATTAGGCACACCATCTTCCGAAGTAAATGCTTGCGCAGGGAAGGAAAAAGGGATGATATTTAAAGCAGCCTCAAGGTAAGCCCCTGATTCAGTGATACCCACCACCTGAATAAGTGAATGCTCGTCAGGCACAATTGAGATACCATTTTCATAGAGGAATTGATCCACATAAGGCAAGTGATGGGCAACAGGAATACCCCAAGATGAAAGATATGGCCTAGAATACCACTCAATAGCAGAAGCTGAGGACTCCCCATTGCACCGGATGAAAGTATAACCTCTCCTCCATTATCACGCACCATTGTGTGATGATAGTGACCAAAAGCATCACGGTACACCACTCCAATTGCTGATAATTTTGAGTTATCTACTGCAGAGGAAGAGGAAGTAGCAAGTAGAAACCTCTCCACACTTGCAGGAACAGAAACCTTTATGTTTGAAGGTTTTGCATTGCTCAGTAGATCCGCTGCATTATGCCTTCTACCGGCACTATCAAATTACGAACTTGGTGCCTAACCTAAAGTAAAGCCATTATATGGATTAACCCCTGCCTCCAGTAGACTATCTCAACTAGTATATACGATTGCCAGGTTCTCAACTCAGGTCGGAAAACAATAGCACTCTCCACCCATTCATAAGATTGATTCACCAATGTTAAGTCCCAACTCAGTCCAGACTTTGCATAAAATTCTTGATCAGCTTTACTGTAGAATATGGACATCCAGCTGTGAAACCGATATGCAAATAGAAAGTCTTTCTCTGATGATGCCAAAGAGCCAATTTCATTACCTCGAAAGCCTATCCTTTCTATATGAATATGAGATTGTCGGGCCGATAAAGCATTTCTTTCTTCTCGACTCCCGAAATCGAGAGAGAAAATATACGAATTACCTTCGCCTAAAGACTCACCCTTAGTCTTTCTAAACCTTCGCTGATGGGACACAGATATGAGTGAAGGGGCAACAGTCTGTCTACCGTCTTTCCAGTCAGCGGAAACCCCCCGATCTTTTATGATAGTGCAGAGAATCCGCCTTTGGGCAATCATTCGTTCATTCAGCACGTAGGAGAGGTGTAAGTTACTCATGTCTTGCTTGCAATCCCCTATCTCACTGCTGGCTTGGCAGCTAGTCCCACACTGATCCCACTGCTGCGTTAAGCTCCCAACTGACAGGGGATCGGTCCTTAAGAAGGTAATCATCGATTTATTGAGTTCTGCTAGTAAAAGCGTCTTTAGTTCGCCCTTACCAACAAAGAAAGAGTACTGACTTCATGGAATTATAGCAGCCAGCAAACAAATGAAAAGGCGTGAAAGAATTCAATAAATTAACATCGAGCCTCATTCGAAATAATGGTTCACTACCAGTACAAAGAATACCAACCCGAAGAAGCTACATGGGCTCTTAGCCAAGGAGAAAACCCAAACAAAGCCTATTTCACTCTCTTTCTCAAAGATTTCCAGCTAAGCTTAGAACAAAGCAAGCAGTGGGCTTCAGTTTCAGGAAACCTGATCTAATCGGGAAAGCTGGGAGCAAGAAGAAGTCCATCTCAAAAGCGAGATTAGCGCTTTCTCTGATATAGTCTATTTGAGTGTCCGATCTTAACAGGGAGATCGGGAAGTCAGGTCTGAGACAAAAAGTTCCCAGCCTGGTTATATACGAAGTTGTCCCCGGATCTTATATCACGCAATTTTGTGATGAGTTACACCGGAGTTGGAACCGGGAATGGATTAGCGATCAGAGTCTGTCGCGATCTCGATAGAGATTGTTAGAGAGGGACCTAAGCGGGGCCGATGAGTGATACGAACAAACCCTAAGTAATTGGAGGGCCCCTCGATTCTTTGGAAGTCAGCTGAGAGACCGTTGAGATTAGACAGTAGGGAACCGAAGCCAATTTCTTCGTTGAGCCGTTTGATAGCCCTTTTCGTAAGCTCCCTTATCAATTGCTTTCTCCTAATAGAGTGATTTACCCGATTAGATTAAGGCGCAGGATTCCCCACCCCTTGTCAAATAAGGGAAGTTTCCGTCCACACGCATCGAAGAGCATTCATCCCGTATCCTCACTTATCCTATCCTACGTTCTTTCCGTTTTCGAAACGAAAGTAAAGAAAAGAAAAAGAAGAAAGCTACCGCCAAGCAAAGGGCGATGATCCAGTGGCCTACAGTACGGATGAGAAAAATTGCCTTCCGAAGGAGTGAAAGAACCCGGGTCAAAGAGGTGGATCCGAATATATGGGCCCTGAATGCTCGCCCCAAATAAGCTAAAACAAAATCGCTGAGACCTGGAGGGGGATAAAGGCTACTAGTACAAGACAAGTAAGCAAAGTGGATATTCAACGTACGTCCAAGAATGGCCTTGCCGCCATTCCGATTCAAGACCAAATTTCAAGTCCAATAATGCCAAAAGTAAATCTGTCTTCGGCTATCCAGCAAGCGTGCCAGCTGGAACCGGATCCCGCTTTGAGGTCCTCCAATCTTTGAATGAGGAAAACACCCCCAATGGGAACCAGATACGTGCCAATTAAAAAAGGAAAAATTATCTTCTATTTCTGCTTCCCAAGGCGGAATCAGTTGCATTGCCTCCCTCTCTTCTAAACCGCACGGAAGCAAACAAGTCCAACAAGCTTTGGAAAAGCAAGAAGCTCTGGGAACAAATAAGCCCAAAGGCGGGAAGAAGAGTATAAAGAATCAATCTCTGACAACCCAACGAAATCAAAATTCCCCTTCCATCAGTGATGAGTCCCTTGTGGACTATGTGGTAAATTCAAGCTACACCCTACCTACCAGCGGGTCAAGGGCTTGTTGGTGTTCTACCATCCTTCTCTCCCCCTGACAATTGCCACTCCCATCCACCACCCTTCTCGGGATTTGAGAAACTACTCAGCCAGCCACCCCTCTATGGGTTTATAGACCCTACAACCAGGAAATAAAGTTCCAGCTACTGGAAACTCCCTCAGCCCTTGTTCTGGTTCTATACCAGACAACACCCCTTGCCGTCGGACTTGTCTTTCTCCTTGACTTGCGGGAGAAGAAGACTAGGGAAAAGCATTGTATGCCCGATAAAGCGCATTGACTAAACTAAACCAAAGAGTATGGACGTTAATTTCCCCTAAGGTGATTTAAGTAGAAGCTGAAGATTGTCTAGTTGAGCAGGAGGCCAAAGAGAGGACTCGCCCCGAATCCCTTTCATACCGTCACCCTTTTGTTGCTATCAGGAAGAGCTAACCAGACTAATGACCGTGAGTGACTCAGGACTCGAACCTACCACAACGGCGTAGGCCTATGTTCTACTAACTAAAAAACGTTGGCTGAGATTGGTGAGTAAACTTTACTAAAAAAGCATATAGAAGGACTCGATTTAGACTACCCTACGCTACAAAAGATAGAGCGCGTTCACACGGCACGCTCCTCTTTCATTTTTTGTTGTAAGAGTAATAGCCAAAAGTAAAATAGTAAAGGTAACTTCACTCTTCTCAGGTTAGTATCCTATGGCCCAGAACTCTTTTTTCTTTTCTTTGTTTTTTTAGTACTATATTCACTACGCCACCTCAGCAGCTGTGACTTGAACTACTGTCTGCATTACTGGGTTGGTTGCAAGCGGCTTTGGAAATGCAAATAAGAAACTGTCAAGTGTATGGGGATTCATCCCTGATTATCTTTAAAACAATCGGGAAATAGAAAACTCAAGACCCCAAGTTACTTCCCTATCATCCTGTTAAGATCGGATAAAAAAGTTTCGTTCCATTGAGTTCAATTACATGCCCCGATCCAAGAAGAAATTCGCCGACGCCCTGGCGACGCATCAATGATGAGGGTAACAGAAGGAACAGTTGTATAACCTCTCCAGGTAGAAACTCGGGACGTCCCATCATACTGCTTGATGATAGATGGAAAGCCCTGGTATTATGATATCATATCAAGCGGTATATTCAGCATCGTGAGTATCCTCCTGGTATCTCTGAAGTCGACAAGAAAACAGCAGATTGGCAATGAGTTTCTTTCTCAATGGAGAAAGACTTTCATTTTCTATGCTACTAAGATGTGTAGATGCCAAAGAGGCAAAAGCTTTCATGGAAGAAGTGCATGAAGGGATATGTGGGACTCATGCGAATGGGCATATGTTAGAAATAAAAATTCATAGAGCCGGTAACTTTTGGCTCACACTGGAGACGGATTGCATTGAATATGTGCGAAAGTGTCACAAGTGCCAAATCTCTGCTGACAAGATTAATGCTCCGCCTTATAATCCCAGAAGTGAGGTTTTATACTGCAGGCGAGTCGCTTGAGCCTAAGACAAAAGCCGGATGAGAAGAAAACCTGGCCTTTCAAGTACTAATCCTACCTGGTCCCGTCCCATACATTAAGGGATACCCTGTTTTTGAGCTTACCCTTGATAAGGAACTGGGCCGTCACAGATCTCCAGAGGATTCCACCTCTGGAAAGAAATCACTGGTGCTCGATCGAGTTGGGGCAGGGATTCTCTACAATGAGATTTTCGGGATTCAATCAATAGTAAAAAAAATGGCTGGACGGGAAGCAGCAGCAGCTTCGCAAAGTATCTGTTTAACGTTCGTTGCCTGACGCCTATCATTTGGTTGTACCATTTCGGAGAGATGGAATCGACAGCAGACTGATTTTGAAGCTGTAACAGTCGTTGTTCTTGATTTGATGCAACAAAAAGGCGCTTCGCACCTTGTGGACATTACTACCCGGGTATCAGAGGCAGGTGCGTATATGAACAAAAAGTTTTTCCTTTCGCGTCACCATCGTATAACAATGGTGTGTTGTTCGTTCTAAAACTAAATCCCTTGGGCAAGTGTCTCATGCGCCCAACAGAGTTAGCAGTTCAGTGAAAAAACCGGATGAGGTGGGACGAGTAGGAGATCCAAAAGACTGCTACCATGCTTTTCCGTCGGTCGAGATTTTTTAGTAGTGTGTTTGCGAAGGCGTTTTTTGATTAAAAAAAAGCTGGACCTCAGATATGAAATATACCCTCGAAAAACATCCTTACTTAGAAGGCTAAGGTTTCCCACTGAATGAGGAATGTAGCTCGAATTCGCGCTCTATTCTCGCGTACGTAGCCTTGATGTCTCTCTCGGTCTTTTCTATACTACGCTCTTCTCGGTGACGCGATGAAGTCATTGGAGTCTCTCTCCCTTAAGAAGAGTGGGTCGCTGATCTGGGAGTCAGTGTCTCGATGCCGAAGCCACGATGTCACTGAAGGCAATGAGTTAACCACCTAAAGCAGGGGCTGCTTCCATTCCATGACGCTCTGGAGGCATCGACCGTTTCTACATAAAGGAGAGACGATTCCTTCCAGGGGGAACCATCGTCCCTATATGCTCATACGGCACCACCTCCGACCTTACCTCATCTGAATCAGCCTATGATAGAGGGCTACCCCGATTACGAGGCGGATTCGACTGAAGTAGATCAGCCACTCAATCTTCGGAATACCCCGAGTTTTCCACTTTTGAAACTATAAAAATAAAGGGTCCGGGAGGAAGAAGAAGAGAAGATGAAGTCTAACAGCAGGTCTTGGGGATAACATACGATTGATGAGTGATCCCCTCTGAATCAGGTTTTGTAGGACATTCTGTGAACCTTTACTGAAATTGGATGAAGCAACCATATAACTGACGATATTGATTTAGTAGCGAGATCAGTTACACTAGCCCGGGCATCATCGCTGTCTTAGCGCGAACAACAAGTAGCCAAAACAGAGTAGAGATTCGGAGGGATGTGAAGAGAAATGAAGTCAATGACACCACACCAGACCGACCGGAAAGTCCAGAAGTAGCTACCATTTCACTTTTCCTTTACATGCTTTCCCCTATCACCAACTCTGATGTCACTGTCAACTTCAAAGAGAGAGAGGGGGAAGTCAGGGTGAGGGAGGAGAAGAAAGGGTGTCAGGGACGAAAGAAAAAGTACCCAATAGAGACAATAGATCACGTAGTCCCCGGAGTCAAATACCGAACCTTAATATACCTCTTCTTCATCCTTTGCCCTGACTAAATCATCCCACATTGAAATAAATCTTCCAGCCGTCGTTCCAGCTGAGCTTCGAACAGAGAAAGCAAATAGCAATGAAAGGGCACTCGAAGCAGGTCCTTCTGTTAGACTTAATTTACTTTGAAGGTGAACGGCACGAAGTCTTAACGAGCCACTTAAGATCTTAGAGGAGACCCTATTGAGCTTTCTTCAGAAATTCCTGGTGAGATAGAACAGATTGCAACAGTAGGAGATGGGCAATGGACCAACTACTTTGATGAATCATCCACAGCCAAGGAAGAAGGTGGTGTAGGAATCGTTTTGAAATCACCAAAAGGAGAGTCAACATCTTTATCCTTAAAATAGGAGTTTCCATGCTATAATAACAGTTCTGAATATGAGGCCAACGCGATAGGGTTGTCTATCGCTAAAGAAATGAAGATCAAAAAGTGAAAGACATCCCAGGCCAGGCATAATAATATGAAGAAGAGCGTTTCCTAGCCGTCTTGTCCTTGGGTTTTGAAGTACTGAAGAAGAATCAAAGCAAATAGAAAGCACTATAGCCGCAGCTGAAAAAGGGCTTTCATAGGGGATAAAAGTAAACTCCTTTCCCGTTCCGCTACTTCACTTCTTGGCTTGAATAAAGACCCTCACTCAGGCATTATCAACCTCTGTTGAGCCTTTCTAACTCCCCAAATATACGACAAAGATTACTCGACCGTAACGAAGGTCATAGCACTTTGAAGCCCCCCTTTCTCCCGTCATGATGAAGATCTTTCTTTCTTTTTTTCTGGATAAGCGCATAAACTCTTTTATGCGAGTGTAAGGTCACATGGTGGGTTATGTCCGATATGCGGATGACATGATTATAGCATTCCAAAGTGAGGTGGAGCTGGAGTGTCCTTTCGGAGATTTTTTACGAATATGAGGAAGGCTCTTCGTCACTTTCAGTTAGAGATGACCCTATGTGAGCTAACCCGGTGTGCCCAACGAAAGATCCGTGTCTTAGGCTTGGTCGTCGCAATAAGACGGAAGGGTTCCCTGGAAAGAAATAAATAAGGGCTCCTTTAAAGCGTTTCCAGAAGAGGTTGACGCGTTAGTATTACATAAGCAAAATGGTGTTCTAAGGAAAAGAACTTGACCAACTTCAAGGATAGGTGAGGGATAATCGCCTCTTGTCTCTTTCCTGACCTACTCAATCGAAAGATGCTCACAATCGGATGCGTTTCTCTAAGTCCCTGCTTTGACTGTTCCTTATCTTAGGTCACGGTTTTTTTGGTTTAAATCCATACGCAAAGACAAAGACAAGATTTGTCCCACCCGCGGATCTGACCCCCTTGATCTTCCTCTATGATTCGCGCTTTAATAAGCTCACTCGTGCCATTTGACCTCGTCCTATAAGATTCATAAGCCGCTCGACGTCTCTTCTTTTCTTCTAGCACAAGAGCGGATATGAACTCAGCAGAAAGAGCGGTAATTGCTCCAACAGCTTCTTCTTGGTTACACATGTCACCGCCCCCTTGAAGAAAAAGAAGGCATTCTTGCAAGGACCGCTTATTCCTATATTATTCCTAATAGACGGCTAATGCCGCGTCTAATCTCACGAAATCGAATTTTTTATTAAATATATATAAGCATCCGAACTCGCATTCTAATGTGCTAGCGACCCCTCCTTTAAAGCGTTTAAGGTAAAGGCAGCAGCTCGGGAAGCTTCTGTCGTGCGTCTTCCTACTGAGTTCGAGTTCAGGTCTTTCGCCTGAAAGTTCTTGCTCTTTCACTGATTACCAGCTTATGACACGCGGGTCACTAAGGCTCTATCTACGCTTTTTGGGGCCGGGCCTGCCTTTCGTTTGTCTGATCATCGAAAGAAAGACGAAGGCATAGGCTAGGACTGATTCTGGGCAAATCGATCGTTTATAAATAAGGATAAGGACTTTCTCTTCTTCTTATAGTTCAACATTCTACCTGCGTCAGAAAGCTTTCTCAATCTTCAATCTCAACAGATTCAACCTTCACTGGACCACGTCAAGCCTTTCCTCCACCACCAGCGACAACTAAGGCTTCACCCGAAATCGAGTTCTCGGTCTTACAACGCCTAAAAGAGAATCGAATCCCTTGAGTTAACCCTTGGAGAGGAATCAGAAAGGTAGTTCCTTTGGCGAGATTCTTCCCCACACCCGTTCGGTAGTCTACTGAAGTTACTTAACTCTTTCCCCTCCGATCCGTGGCTAGCTTTGCTTGCTTCCCCCTTCCTCTGGAAAGACCTTGATTCAAAGTAAAGGAATAAGAATAGCCGAATCGCTATCTCTGGAACCAAAGTCATACTATGAAGACTTGACTAAAGTCCTAATGGTTTGACCTTTAAACCACCAACAGGTCCTATTCCGACAAGACTGAAAAAGGGCTCTCTCCGTCGTTCTTGGTCAGTACCTTAAACTAATTAGCCATTTCCAAGCCGCTCTTTCATAAGCTGTGATGGCTCTTTTGAATAAAAGGCATAGTCTATGTCATCTTCCTTTTTTTTGCCCAGGAGCATTCGACTTATCTTCTATGCCATTAGTCAGACTCTGACGAAGCCTTAGGAGCAATGGAGTCTGGTGAGGTAGCTCTTGTCTCTTGGTCAGCTCTTTCCGCTCGAGTGAAAATGCTTTCTGGGGCGAGATTTGCATTTGCCTTGGGTTCGCTTTCCGGGTGAGGTTTAATAAAAAAGTAAAGTAGGACAGCGGTGACCGCTTTAGGCTATAGTTCGTCACTTGCGGTATAAAAAGAAGTAAGGAGCATACTATAACTCGAAAAACGTGAGAGGTATGAAATCACGCAAAAGACTGAAAGGAGAGGCTGCGAAGCAGCTCGACCATCGTACGAGGAGTCGAAAGCCAATCATTTGATAAGACTAACTCAAGAGAAAGAGCTGCAACTATTTCCTCAGTCTGACTTCCGTGGAAGTCTAATTTCTTTCATTCTGCGGTAGAATTGGGAGTTGAAAGCCAATAGGATTGAAGTCAGATTCTTTCTCTTTAAAGTTACGATTGTTCGAAGTTCAATTTGATCCGGGTAAGAAGACCTAAAGGCGGCCAAAAGGTTCTTGGGTTTCTTACGCTTTTATCTCTGTCTCTGCTGTAACTGCTAACAACAATAGCAATCTCTCTTCCTTTCTGGCTTAGCCTGTTGCGTAACCGATTTCGAGCTTTCAATCTTTTCATATCTATAGACGTCATTTCAACAGTTAAGAAATCCTCTAACTTGAACAAGACTAAGGGCAACCAACTCAGTAACTTCAACGGGTTCATAGAGGCCCAGTATTGAAGTTCGAATCAATGCCTAATTTACCCTCCTTCAGCTAGGCCAGGAACGATAAATGAGATGTTGCTTAAAACTTCAACGCAGTTCAATCTCAGGATGCTTGCAGCTCAACTATATTAATCTCCTAAAGCCATAAGGCGTAGGGCCGAATAGAAACATCAATCTTTCATCTAAAGCTGCAACTCTGTCCTCGACTTCCTCCCGGGTAAGATGAAGAACAGCCAGATACTGGAATTGGAGTAGAATCAATGGGGACTCGGAGGTCCTCCGCAGGACCTAGGAATAGAATAGATAGAATAGGCGGGATGAGCTCAACAATAGCGTCATTGAGTTCTCTGGGGCTGTCCTCTATAGTCGTTCCCACGGGAAGGATGTGAATAGGAGCTGAGTTCAAGAGATAGATGTAGTGATCTCGGTCTTTCTAAGGAATTTCTTGTATCAATAGATTCTGCTCTGTATCCCGGAAGGGAATGCAACAATAGAGAAAGATTCTAACTTCACTTGCTGCCTTTATGCTAACGGAGTTAAGTGACCCATAGGCATGGGTCACAAACGAGAAAGGTAGGTTCCTTTCCTTACTAGATCCTCTGTCACTTAGACTTCCTTAGAAGACTATCAATTCTCAGTCAGTTACCAGATAAAAAATCTGAGAAGATTAAAAGGCATTTATTCTAGCCGATAAGGATCTTAATCAATGGGTGTTGGATGATCAGCCTAGGCTTTTTCTTTTTTTTGCTTCTACGTCTCATGACGGGAGTGCGTCAGCCATAAAATGCATTCTTTAGTCAAGCAATGAGAAAGATTGACCAATCTCATCATATGCTATTTCATATTCATATGCCCTCTAACTTGAACTTCAATACTTCCCAGGGTTTCCACTGCCTAACTAGACTTCTCATTCATCGGAAGTCAGGGCTAAGAGTTATCATGAGTTAACTCCGGCTTATCTACTAAAGGCTGTAACTTTGAACTCAACTCTAAAGGAAGTGACTTCAGGGTTGGAACATCAGAGCAGAGGCGGGCATAGAATCTATGAGTGTTTGAATTGAATCCCTTGGGATTTGAAACTGAATCTTAGTCTGCAGGAATTAAGACTGGTTTGTAGCTTTCCTACCTTATCTGAAGTTGGACGGGATTCCTAAGTCGAATGACTGATCTCCGGACTCTTTACGGCTCTCAATCTCAATACTAGCTGGGGTTCAAACTGCCTTGGAGAAGATTCTCTAGTCTGTTTTCCCGGTGCAGAATATAGGGCATTTGAATAGAATAAGAGGGCGTGGGACGAGAGTTAGAACTCCTTGTTTCCTGCTTCTGACTTCTCTGTGCTTTCCCCCCTAGACTACTTGATATACCTTCAGGCACACATTCAATAAGTCGAATTTCAGTCTCAACAAAGACAGAGAGTCCCTGAGGTGAATCAACGGGAAGGCATATGATGAGAATAGGAATGGATTCCCCGCTAACTGCACTAAAGACTGCCAGAAAGTCTAATAGGTTTGACACTAATTATATCGATGTTTTCACAAAAGTCAACGGGAGAGGTATGAAATCACGCAAAAGACCTTCCCTTGAACCTAACCCTCGGCTGCGAAGCAGCGCAAAAGACTGAAAGGAGAGGAGAGCGAAAGGTTGGCTCGACCACCGGGAGAGGAGAGCTTCAATCGAAAAAAAGCCTACTTATTCTACTCGAAAACCCTATTAGGCAGTAGTGGCAAGCACAGCAGAAAGGAGCTTTCCTAGATGTCAGGCGGGGAATCCTCATTGTGTACTACCTAGCCGACTCTCTTAGTGTATCACCGGAGTATATCTAATGTCTCCTAATGCAGCTACGAAGGGCAATGCTTTGTGGAAACCGGGCACTGAAAGAGAGATTTCAATGGATACTTCAAAAGCACTAAGACAGTCGGAAGCGCCCCAAGCATGGTCTGAAATCATACCATTAGGCTTCCTTCCAGTGGTTGCTCCGGTTCCTTCCTCCTGCAATGAGGCAGATCGCTGAGGAAGCTATTTCCTAACCAGAAAACGAGAAAGGGAACCTAATGTTCTACCCATTGACTGGCAAAAGTACTGATAAAACCCCCATTTCTTTAGCAAAGAATGAACAACATTGAGCTAGCACGTCAGACTTGCCTGTCTACTTGAGGGAAGGTGTGAATCCTGTCTTCTTTGAACAGCAATCGCGTAATCATTCTCGCCTGTTATTGTCGGGTTTGGCTAGCCCATTTCCTTTCAGTATAAACTAGAGTTGTTAGTTTGCTAGAACAGGGCTTTTTGATTAGGAAAACCTATAATGAACCGGATATCTCCTCAGAAGTTGGATTTGGAACTACTATACTACAACCTCCGCTCCTGACCTACCAAGCGCTAAGCGTACCTACATTAATATACTTTCAGACATAGCTCCAGATGGTGTTCATTCTAGTTCTTTTGCAACTGATTATGAAACGAATTTCGCAGTATAGGGAGGTGGGTTTAAAGACGGAAAGGAAGAAAAAAGCTCAATGCGCGCCAGAGACTGATGAGGCATAGGATGGATCCGCTTCAACCGGAATCGTTGCCCGACCAACTGTTCATTCTGTCTTTACCTCATTCGCTGGGGAGTTTCGAGCTCTGTCCCTATCTGAAACACAGGGAGACCCCGTTCCATCGGTTGATACTTAATAAGATAAATAGGTTCCTAGACAAAGTGCATCCGCCGAAGCAACAACAAGAGACAAAGCATCGGGTCCTGGATAAGATGCAGTAGAGAACAGCACTGCAAAGAAGCGCGCAAGCAACTTCGATTCGCTTTCCATCGAAAAGGCAAAGATGGATTTCAAGTATACCGCGATGAGAAAGCAATATAGGCCAGCCGGAAACGGAACAAATGCTGCTGCTGCTTCTGAGTTCGCATGACTTCGCTCTCGTTGTGCGTGGACTTTCTAATCGAACTAAGATGGATCGGGCTGTTGGCTCAGAGAAGGTTTGCTCGGGGAAGGAATAACAACAAGCTTTTAAGGCTGAAGAATAAAGGAATTCTTTTCCATGGGCGGTGGGAGGGGAAGCTAAAGTAAGCGACTCAGAAAGGTCAGGTGGTTTTATATCGCATGGAGTCCAAGTGGTAAGGCACCGGTTTTTGGAGCGGAACAAGTGCCTTAGATACGAAGTCCAATCAAATCAGTGACAATCGTTCGAATGCGTTATCGGAAATCGTCGCACCAGATCGTAACGCGGCATCGTAGCTTCCTGCCTCGCGCCAGCCCCGGTCTTGTGGTCTTTCCTTTCGGTGATGTCCATTTTCACCTAACGCGCGGTCGGCACGAGCATGATCGTTATCTACAAAATTCTTCGCTCCAAAGCGTGCAACATGATCTTTTTTGAAGCAAGGGCCCCTTCTGCCTTTAGGGCTTTCCAAAGGGGTCTAATTCAGTGCTTCTTAGGATATGGCCTTCCTCAGCAAAGAGATCCGCTTCCTAAGATGACCCTTCCCAGCTCTATGCTTAAGACAAAGCAGCTCTCTAAGGCTTTCCAGCGCCAGACACATACCTAGCTCACACCTTAACTGAAGGAAGGTGCTCCACAAGACTGGCTTCGCCGCCCTCCCGGCTCCCGATTTTAAGTGAAGATGTTTTCCTGTTCAAGTGTGGGAGTTATTCAAGTTTTTATCAAAAGAAATGGGAAAGGCCGAGATGGAAAAGATTAAATGAAACTGAAACCGGGTGTCTGCAATTATTGATGAGATTAAGCATAGGGAGAGTTGCATAGGATACTGCTACTTAAAGCAGTACTAAGACAGTTATCTTATCTCTGTAAAATGTTCCAGAGCGACCGCTCTGTAATAACGAGGTTTTCAAGCAAGCTGGAATAACTTACTTATATATCACATTAGAGAACAAACCTTTCTCCTTCCGAATGCGGCGAAGCGAGCTAGGTTACCTGGAGAAATCCTATCCTCTTCCTTTAGTTTATGCTAATCGATTGAGTAGTCATAGGAGTCGCAGCCCCTATGGAGGCTTCTTGCTACTGCCCTACCATAAGAGCAATAAGCCAGTCACAGGCAAACAACCTCTTGAGTCTCTAACTTCCGAATCCGAATGCCCAAAAGACCTACTGGTCGGCCACTGCTGCCTACGATCCAGTATGCAGGGTGCTCGCTGATCGGAAACCTTTCCCAAGAAAGAGGGGCTTCACTGAAGGGCTCTTCAAGGTAAGCAAAGCGTGACTAACCAAATACCGAATAGAAGCCAATTCTCCCCAGTGAAGACACTCTGGTTCGAAAGGCTCTCTAGCTAGGATCTGATTTGCTATGTCCTCATTCCATCGGTGGAGAATCTGGTTCCTATCCCACTCGTCGGTTTTTCTATTTATGATGAGCTAACTGACTGAACCCTTTCCACTGGCACTACTCCCGTTCTTCATATCCTTACTTACTATGGACCAGCTGCAATGATGCCCTCCCTTGACAGTGACCCTCTTCGCCATCTCGGCCTACCCCTCCTCTCCAATGCATTCTCTGATTACCTCCGGCTGCTATCCAGAAATGTTCTCGTTACTGATCTACCCCCATGTTCGCCAATGCGTCAGCCGCGGAATTGCCCTCCCTTCAAATGTGGCCGGCCTTGCAAACTCTATCCCCCAATCCAATTAAGATCAATATAAAAATCTAATAACATGTCGTATAGTTGCTGTAAGAAAGAGCAAAAGCAAGGAAGGCTGTAGTTGAATAAGTCGATCTTCTTTTCTTCTCTTGATTATCAATCAGTAGGCTTTGAAGCAGTAGTGCTCCACTATCAATCAGAGTAGGAGCTAACCACAGAACATCCTTCTTTTTCTGTGGTATAGCTCCGAACTTCAGTGTCAGCAACTCCATTCCTTCTGGTGGGAAGTAGTCTAGGGTGCCTGCGAACGAAGAGCTGAGCCATCTCCTGCTACTCGCGCGGCGGCTTATCAGCCCGTAGCTTGCTTGCAGGCCCTTGAAGAAGGATCAAGAAAGTCACCATCGGAAGTTGTAGTTCGCTGGAACCTCTAGTGGTGGAATTCACTGAAGCAGTGGGCGTGGCAGAGGAAGATCTTTCTATGGGTAGAGTGGTTTAAGCAGGGGCATGAATAGATCGTGCTTGCACCTGCTCCTCCTATTTATTATAGTGGAATGAACTCCTACGCCTGGAACTCCTCTTTATTTACCGCATTTCTTCCTTCTGCAAGAGTCATGTTCACTGCTCCTGCACCTCCAACTCCAACAGGAACTTCCGCATCTCTATTCGCATCTTCCTCATATGTAGTCTCTACGCTTGAAAAAAAAAGGCTTTTTGATCGCATCTGAAACGACAACAAGTGCGTGCATTTTCCTATCAAAGCCCTTGAACTAACCTTTTAGGCACGAAGGGCATTCTGAGGCTGAATCGTGTGGATTCACCAGGCACCCATATATTGATTTGTTGAAAACAGCTCCTTCGTCTACCGCGCCTATTTGTATTGCTACAATCATGCTTACCGATATGCAACTGACTAAACAGGACATATGGCCGGGCAGGACGGCTTTGCTTAAGACCGGAATGCTACCCCCGCTCGAACTCCAGAACTAAACTCAAGTCATTGCTCATTCCCGCTCATCTTTGCTAGCCCATGCTTGCTATAACAATTCTTTTGCCTACTAGACTTGTTTGTCTAAAAGAAGAAAAGATGCACGAGCCACTCTTTCTCTTATATAAGCTATTTGAAGATAGTGATTTGAATGCCCATCCCCTGCCTATGCGCTTGCCTTTACTACCTGCCCTTACCTGCCTGCCTTGAACTACTGCACTTGCGCATACTTTTTCTTGCTCTATCCAGAAGATAGCTTGAACTGGCATTGTGACTACAGATATATAGCCAATAGAAAGAAGTATTCCCAAGCTGGAGAGGAGAGAAATTCAATTTACAGGCTTTCTACCAATGACCGGAGACCAGAAAGGGGAATAGAGAGATAAGCCTTGAGCGGTCAGACCAATTACGATCGATTCGCTAAACATTCAAGATTCGAGATGAGCTGCTAAAAGAAGGAAGGGCGATAGAGAGAGGTGGAAGGAAGACAGCCTATAATGCATTACCAGAAGGAGAGCTACCAGCACTAATAGCTAGAGGACCTAGAACTCCAGAACTAGAGTCAGTGATTGCGCCATAACAGAGTGCTAGAGGGCCGGAGAGATATTGATTAATGATATTCATAGGGATTGCGATTGCACTTACGCTTGCTGCCAGCCTTGAACTTGAAGTGGATCTCCTATCTATATTCGACAGCTTGAAGAGGGCTGATGGCTGATTTCTAAAGAGAAATTGTCATTGAAAGCGATTCCTTCGCTCAAGAACTAGACTCAAGGGATTGTGCCTACCAGTCAAGACAGGAAGGTGGGACGCTAGCTAGCCTCTTGACCGAAGCGCCAACCCCCCTTCTCTAATGCGCATATTGAGACTGAGCTTGCTTTTGCATCTGATCTAAGCCTATCGCCTGTCTCCAACTGCCTTTCTATTGCGCCTGCCGTTAACTCCTGTTTACCTTCCTTTCGGAGAGTTCCTTACTCATAAGTAATATACTGATTAGATTAAAGGGAGGAGATATCTTTCATAAAAGTAAATCGCAATTATTTATTGAATTCAAAGAAGATTGCGCCAATGAAAGAGATAGAAGAGCGGTATGACAGAGCTCAACAAAGGAAGGAGCTTGCCAAACTAAGCAAGGGATGCCATTAAGCAAGAAAGAAAAGGGCAGGGCCAGCAAGTAAGAATCCTACCAAGACCTTCGAGATTAAGAGCGCCAGAGCTAGAAGCGGCAGCCATTAAGTGGAGAATTTCCATCCATTTGCTGTCTCGTTCGCTACCGAAGCCGGACGGGCAGACCTCTAAGGATCCGGTAAACCAAAAGGGGATGGGGAACTTCGACTATGAAGAGTTGCCGACTTAATCGACGTCTTGTCTTATCCCCACTACAGATTTTGGAAAAGAGATAGGGCACGCAAGAGAGACGGATTGCTATCTTTTGGTCCACCAATCATTTCGTATTTACTGTAATCAAGTTAGAACAATTCACTAACGATGGACGCTGAGTACGCGTTCACCTGTGTCGGTCCGACCGACAATCCAGTTTCACTTCAATGATAGGAATCCTCCATTCGCATCCCCTACTTCGGGTTTGTTCTGGTGGGACCATATAACTTTCGTCGTCTGTTGCCCGCGGTATTACTCCTTAATAAGGAAAAATTCCCCTTAAAAATAGGCTCAATTTGGACCCAACTAATTTATACACTAGTTTACTTAGTTCAATGTAAATTCCCCTATTTCAAAATGAAGTTCCTTTCGCTGCTACTACGTCAAAAAACTACGTTTTGTATAGCGGCAAAACCTTACTTTGACTTAATTTAAGAGATATACGACCAAGTTCTTAAGGGTCTAAGAGGAGAATGAAAGATCCGGGTAACGTCAGAGGGTAGGAGTCTTAGATGCGGGAGTTCCCTGTGTTAAAGCGTATATCTTATAGGAGTCCCCCGTGTTAAAGATAGGATAGGAAAAAGACTGAGGGAATCCGTTGCAGAAGGTAGACTACATCCCAGGCGGAGCAGTTTGCAGCTTTTTTCGTTGTGGAGGTACTTTCGCGGAAGAGAGCAAAGACGCCACGATAAGGAAGGATGGTGTCCATGACGTGTGAAGACTAAAAAGAGACTTCATCTCCTCCGTGTGAAAACGAAGGATGCGAAGGAAGTGCGAATATCGAGTGATAAGTCCTTTTCAGCATACCAACTTCCCCGAGCAGGGGGTAGGTAGAACCATCGGGTGTCATCTTTTCGTTTCCACTTCCTTTCATTATTTAGAAGAAATAAAGGTGCGTTTCTGGGCCTATGACGAGTACCGTCTTACTTATTCGTCTATAGATAGAACCATTACAAAACTCCATCACACTGACTTACTCTTGCTAAATCGACTTCCAATTCTAAATCTTGGAGAGAAATTGTACCAGGCTCGAGAGACCTCGGATTGCTTGGCTATCAAGCTCACAACCAGTGAAAGTCCTTACCTTAGGAGAAATCTCTTTGTGAATTTGGACAGTTAGTCCAGTCTGAGCTTAGGTTTTGGCAATTTTGAAAGATAGATTTCTTATTAGATTAGCCATCCCCACGGGCTTTTTCTTGACGCCTTGAAGAAAGCGCTGGACAGAATATACTCTCTCTTACGCTTTCGCAATTTGACTCTCTCTTATAACTAATACCGGAGTAGAGTGGAGGGAAAAGCACCAGCCGGCCAGGAATGATGACCAGGGTCGATTTCCTCATAGAACCAGAACAATTGACTGTGGTCAGGTCAGAGCCCTCTGTTGTCTGTTGGAGGAGATTGATTGCACTTTATACCGTACTTAGTCTGTAGCTGGACCTGGATTCTCTAAAGCTTAAATAGAAGTACCCCTCGGGGGAGGATTGAATAAGGAATTGACTTCTCTAAAAAGGAGAGAAAACTATTGAATCTGTATCTGGCACTTCTTTACTTGGCTTATCTAGTAGACTGTTTTTAGTTTTCACGTGTCGAAAGGGGGAAAACCTTTAGCTTTAGCAAGTACTACTACTATGTTAATACCGAAATGGTTTTAAAAAAAGAAGAGTTCGAAATTTATCGATTCAGAGTCCTCTGAATATTCTGGTCTTTATTTTTATTAGTGATACTTTTTTTTGGAATATGAACAGAGAAGAGAGGTGCGGTTCATTACATTCAAAAAAGATATGGAAATTCGCCATAAATAATTTCAGTAATTGAACGTGAGAGCCAAATGAATTGAAAGATTCAAGTTTGGTTCGGGAAGGGATCATGAACGTTTTGAAATGAATGGAAAGATAATCTACTTGAATTAAGTGATTTATTAGATAATCGAAAACAGAGGATCTTGAATACTATTCGAAATTCAGAAGAAGCGGAAAGGCCATTGAACAGCTGGAAAAAGCCCGGGCTCGCTTAAGGAAAGTAGAAATTACAGCGGATCAGTTTCGAGTGAATGGATATTCTGAAATAGAACGAGAAAAAATGAATTTGATTAATTCAACTTATAAAACTTTAGAACAATTAGAAAATTACAAAAATGAAACCATTCATTTTGAACAACAAAGAGCGATTAATCAAGTCCGACAACGGGTCTTCCAACAAGCCTTACTTTGAGCTTGCAGAACTCTGAATAGTTGTTTGAACAACGAGTTACATTTACGTACCATCAATGCGGCTATTGGCATGTTTGGTGCCATGAAAGAAATAACTGATTAGTCCTTCTCTTCGACTGTAGGTATTCTTTTTTTTTGGAAACAAAAAAAGAATTATATTAAGAAAGACTCATGGCAACCCTTCGAGCAGACGAAATTATCAATATTATCCGTGAGCGTATTGAACAATATAAGCGAGAAGTAAAGATTGTAAATACTGGTACCGTACTTCTTCTAGGTGACGGCATTGCTCGTATTCACGGTCTTTCAGAAGTAATGGCAGGTGAATTAGTAGAATTTGAAGAGGGGACAATAGGCATTGCTCTGAACTTGGAATCCAATAATGTTGGTGTTGTATTAATGGGTGACGGTTTGATGATACTTCAAGGAAGTTCTGTACTGTAAAAGCAACAGGAAGAATTGCTCAGATACCCGTGAGTGAGGCTTATTTGGGTCGTGTTATAAATGCCCTAGCTAAACCTATTTCAGGTAGAGGTGAAATTTCTTTGAATCTCGGTTAATATCATCTCCTGCTCCCGGTATTATTTCGAGACGTTCCGTATATGAGCCTCTTCAAACCGGGCTTATTGCTATTGATTCGATGATCCCTATAGGACGTGGTCAGCGAGAATTAATTATTGGCGACAGACTGGTAAAACAGCGGTAGCCACAGATACGATTCTCAATCAACAAGGCCAAAATGTAATATGTGTTTATGTAGGCTATTGGTCAAAAAGCATCTTCTGCGGCGCAGGTAGTTACTACCTTCCAGGAAAGGGTAGCAATGGAATACACTATTGTGGTAGCCGAAACGGCGGATTCCCCGCTACATTACAGTACCTTGCCCCTTATACCGGAGCGGCGCTGGCTGAATATTTTATGTACCGTGAACGACACACTTTAATCATTTATCATGATCTTTCCAAACAAGCACAAGCTTATCGACGTCTCTTCTATTACGAAGACCGCCGGGCCGTGAAGCTTATCCCGGAGATGTTTTTTATTTGTTGCATTCACGACTTTTGGAAAGAGCCGCTAAATCAAGTTCTCGTTTAGGTGAAGGAAGTATGACTGCTTTACCAATAGTCGAGACCCAATCTGGCGATGTTTCGGCTTATATCCCTACTAATGTAATTTCCATTACAGATGGAGAAATTGAAATATCCAACCGCGAAAAACGAGTTGGATTGAATTCGGATCCATATTGATAAATGCAAAGCTTTCGTTTCATGGTCATGGCAACTTCTTATTTTTTAGGGAAAGATCAAATCGATTAAACGGATATACTTTATTTTTTTAGTAAGTAAGGCATGTGGGCTTCCCACTTATAGCAGGTATGCAACCAACCCTGCTTCCGCCTCTTGTAAGTTTTTGCCCTATATGTTATATATGAGATTGAAAAAGTACTTCTAAAAAGAATCATTTCATTTCATATGTGATAAGGAAAAAGTTGTTCCGACTTTGTCTCGGAAACAAAGATATGGGAAAAAAAGGCTTTCTCATTCAGCGCAGTTGTCGCCTATGACGATCTAAATAAAGGACAAAGCGCTGTTCGTTACAGCTACTGTGTTGACTATACGATAATTTCCATTATCGCTATATAGATTCAAACCACTAGTGAGATACATGCACTTGGAAATCCTGACAGCTCCGAATGCGGCGTTACGAAGAAGACTCATACCGGACTCAGTATAAAAGGAACGTATCAAGGAGGTGTTGACCATCATTGGCATTGGTTGATTGTTCATAGCTACTCCCTTTCCTCGTTTTGGCTTGTCGATCTGTAATAGGGCTTTCTTTTGGCTTTCCCCCATCCCTTCTTTCTTCTGAACACTAGAAGTAGTATTAAAAACAATAAATTTACGTTTCATACCGTTTGCGCTCAAAATAAGATACCTCATTTTCACCCCCTCTATCTGAAAAGTGGTAAAGAAGGACTGAATGGGGTCTAATTTTCTTTCAGTACAAAAAACAGGAAGGGGTGGTTCTTTCATTGCTTTGACTTTGAGAAGAGAATCGTTGGTTTAACCTTAGAACTACGTGGGAAATATGAGTTGAGAGGACAAGAGGATTCGATCTCCACGAAAGGCTAAAGAAACATAAAAAAAGCGAATCATCTTTATTTCTATATTATACGCAATTTCGAAATAAGGGTATTGGACATATAGAGAGGCATAGAGGGCGATGGCTGTTCTTCGCCGTCTTCCCACTGATGGAACGTTCAACCAAGAAGCACCAATTCGCCGGTTGCGTGAATTAAGGTGTTCACGAGTTTACTCGTTTGACCTTAAATCTGCGACCGATAGATGGCCATTGGGAGTGATTCATGACCTCATGTCTATGATATGGGACCCGACACTCGCTTCGGCTCTCGTGAATGGTGCTTTAGGATTGAATACTTTCAGTCTTGGTCCCCCCTTGTGAGGAGATCCACTGAGATATCCTTCCTAGCTGGACAAGCCTTGGGCTACTATGGCTCTTGGACCCTCTTCACTCTGTCACACCACACCACAACATGGTGTGGATGGCAGCAAAAGTAGCATATCCGAATAGAAAGAGTCCGTTTTGGGACTATGCTATTCTCGGTGATGATGTGGTCATCGCGGATGCACGGGTAGCCGACGAGTACACAAAATTGTTAGATCGCATGGGAGTCACCATCCCATTATCTAAATCTTTAATAGAAGAGAATGGGACTCTCGAGTTCGCGAAGAAATATTGGACAAAACACTTACAAGTGGATTTGTCCCCTATCTCCTTGCGAGCCCTGACAATGTGCCCTTCCACCATTGGCCTATGCCAACTCAATCACAAGTACTCGATTAAAAATTTCTCAGTACTTCAGAGATTGGCTGGTGCAGGTTATAGAGTGAGAGCGCCTTTGATGTCGACTCAATCAAAGCCTTGGGAACGACTAAAAGCGGCCGTTGGTAAGCCCTATGGGTCAACAAAACTACCTTTAGAGTGGTGGATAGGACGGGGTAAGCCCCTCAATCCCTACCTGAAGGGAAGAATAGTTTTCTATCTCCTTAAGGAGTTAAAACCTAAGGAGATCCGACTCTTCCCTGAACAGTTGGTCTTTGATGGGGAGCGGGAGATTCTTGAGAGAACCGTTGTCTATCAATGGATGAGACAATGGTTAACTTGGCTGTCCTGGTACCATACCATCAGTTCTAATCCAGACCCTTCCCTCGATCAATTCTTTGATGCTCCTATATGTGCTACTTCCTGGAAGCGCCAAGACTTTGATAGTAATATCTATAAGTTTGGCATTCTTTGGAAGGTCTACGATATGGGGGTGGCTTGGTCACTTCAGACTTGTCCTTCGTACGTCTTGGACGATAAGACAGTGGTCACCTTTGATCCTTGGATCCTCGGTGGTCTGAGTGGGCACGACTTCATGATGGCACCAGTGGATTAACCAACACTGGTCTATCAGTGAAGCTGGCATAAGAATTTTTGAAGGTAAGAAGTGAAATCAGCTAATCGAGATAGTAACACACATAGATGCATCCCTGTCCTAGTTACGTCCGGCACAGAAACATAAAGGATAAAGCAAAAAGGATAGATTTCACTCTTTCGAGATCGAATTATAGAACTAGGAACCTAGAGTGAAGTTGAAGTAGGGGAGGGAAAGCTCTTTTAGCATTTCATTTGAGTGAGAGATCGCATCATAGCTTATAGTTTTGTACCCAGGCACGGGAATCCACTTTCCAACTGATCCGAGTTTGAATTGGGGAACGAACGATCTAAGTAAGGAGGTAGCTCCAGGAAGATAGTTCAGTAACCCAGTTCTGTGAGACCCGGGCTTAGCTCTTTGAAGCAGATGTTGAAGGAAGAAGGGCCGCTGTTAGCGGAATCAGAGCTGAAGGGTAAGAAGGAAGGAAGAAGTTCACACCAGGCTCAGCGAAAGACGATGGAAAAGGCTGCTTGTAGGCGTTCCCTATTTCTATCATTAAAAAAAAATATCGTAGCCTGGCTAAGTAGCAGTCTCAGAGCCTTTTGATGGGGGAAGAACTACCGCATATAGCAGATCCAGCTCTGCGTCGAGCAGACTCATCTCCACACTGGTCTGTTCCTTCGTCTTCGGCTGCTAGCTAACGTCTCCCTATCGACCAAGGATTCTTATTTTCCCAGTGCTTGTACATCTCCCATATTTGTAGACTGGTCCCGCACGTACAGTGAGACAAAAACAAATCAATAGGCGCGGCTACCCCTCTTCTATTACTTCTTACTTATTGAGGACGAGCTGGGCTCAAAGCCCAGCCTTTGACAAAACTCGCCGATCTTCTTCCTTAGCTGTGCTATTGATGACCAGGGAAGTATGCTTTATGGCTTCCTGGTTTCATCCATATCCATAGGTCTATTCCTTAAGTGGGTATAAGACTATCAGACAGTGACAGAGTGAAGGATCGTAGATCAGTAGCTGCTAAGAAAGACGTCACTATAAGAGAAGTAGCAGCTATGAGACATACCTTGTTTGTTTCTCAATGCTAGGATTAACTCCAATTCATGAGCAGCCCGTGCCCATGAATGCCATTGATAGATATCCCTATTTAGGTCTTCCAACATATTGATGAAGGACCATGATGGAAGACCTACTATATTTCTTTTATTACTTTGGAACTAAAGCTTATGGCTGATAGGTTCAATCCTTATAATATAATGAGGAAGTCGAAGACTCCCCTTAGCCTCCCCCGTTTGTTCTCGTGCCTAAGAATGCTAAGCCGGAGACGGATCCACTTTAGCGCATCGAGCAGGTCGAGGGGTTAGTGTTTCCAGTCGATCTAGTACTAGTACTTTCAGCTACAGTGGATTAGTCCTATGCACTATCTATTGTTTACCGTGAAAGCCATGAGGAGAATACGGTTGATTCAAAACCTCATCAATCATCAGTTAGAAGAGCTTCTATTGGTGACATGGCTTCAGTCACTGGGTCCAACCCAGAACATCAAGGGCTTTCCTCAGTAGGGATATCAGATAAGTAGCGCTGCTATGGCATACCCAAAAGCCTCCGAAGTAGGTCCATTCACTTATCTACTCCCACAGTTCGCTAACGCTCACCTTACATACTTCCACCCTTGGGAATTGGTTGAATAAGCTCTAGAAGCTTCCCTAACCTATCGACACGAGACATCCAGACTAAAGGTTGGAGTATCCAACCTAAGACTCACGACAGGCGGCTACCCCCCGGCCTCCTTCTCCTGGCTCTACCACCTGGAATCTGAACTAACACCCATCCGGTACCATCGAGCTAGGAGACCAACCAAACCAAGCATGGTGGTGAAGTACTCTCTTTTTCACTCCACTTCCCTTGGGGACAAGAATAAGCTCAAGAAAAGCGTCCTTTCGAGGAACGTAGTCGCTTTAGCGAAGCTTATGGCTTGCTAGAACTTTTTTGAACTGAACTGCTTTAAAATGGCCTAGGCCCCAGCCCTGGCTGGCTTGAAATACTCCTTTCTCCTTGCCAGTTGATAGAATTCTTCCTCCTTGCTTGCTAGCAACTCCAGAGGCAACTATTTATTCTGCAACTGAAGGAGTCGCCAGACTAGAAATAGATCTATAAAAGAAAGATAGGGGGACTTTTTATCCTGGATGCCTTAAGCGTAAGATTTATAAAGTAGCTTTCTCACTTGCCTAGCAGATGACTGTATAAGAGGTTACTCGGAATATGCATTTGCCCCCGACCTAGAACCCGTGGAACCCACTATTCTAAGATGCCACTTTCCTAAAGGACGGAGTTACTTGCATGACAAGACGAGGTACTTTGTTACTGGCAAGTAAAGGACGGGGGCGGGGACAGCAAGAAATTCTACAGGTGACCCACCAGCTATTAGCTGAACACCTTTGATTTTTATATCACTAATACATTAGGGTCTACCCCTACCTAGGCCTACCAGAGAATCTTATTGCTAGCCCTAAGAAATCTCGAGGGGAAGAAAGGAATTGTTTGCTGCAACTGGATAGTTGGGAGAAGGACAGGAAATACAATCGAAGTAAGCTCGGCTGGATCCCCATGGACAGAATGATAAGAATAGTGAGCCTTGGAGATCGTTAGAGCGTTTGGACCTACCGTATGAAACCTACCTATTGGCTCGCCTTAGGACTCTCAAAAAAGTAACCTGGCCTGATACCTATTCACTTTTCTGGCCCACTCGTATCCATCATATATAATATGCCCGACTTTCGAGGCCTCGACGATAAAGTATTCGATCGCCTGAAGATGGCACAGAAAGACAAAAAGAGCAAAATCGATCTAAGATAAGAAAGGATGTAAACTTTCTCCCAAGCCGTGGAAGTAAGACTAGCAACTATTATATGGCCCTCCTCCTATTAGGGCAACTACTAAGACTGGCTCGCCGAGATCGACAGGAAAGACAACTAAAACTAAAACTGCAGGAAAGAGAGAAACAGGGGAACTAGATGAGCTTACTACTCCAACTGTAACTGGATCGAAAAGAGAGTGGACTGAGCATCTTTCAAATTTCAAAGATCTATCAAAGCCCATTTGAAATGAATACTCCTGCTCTGCCTTCAAACTTTCCAACTGCATGTGAGTAAACTCCTACTCGCTTTAGGGCAGTCTAACCCACAGGCTGCAAGCACTGGCTCGCTGGCAGAACGAAAGACTTTAACCGGATAGCTGGAAACTGGCATTTCCACTAGATAGATCTCAATGGCTGCAAGGGCTCACCTTGGCGCTCCTACTGTTAGAACTCCAACTGACAATGGAACTCCAGTGGAAGACCTTAACACTTCAACTGCCCGAAACCCTTATCATTGGAAGGAAACTGGCCGGAAGAAGAGATTCCAAAAAGGACTGCCTTTTCTTTTAGGACTAGCTTAAGGGATGTAAAAAAAACTTGCAGCGAAAAAGACTGCAACAGGACCCCCGACTCCAAGCGCAAGGAAGGAAAGAGCCAGGGCCGAGAAGATACAAGCTCTTCAAATTGTGGAACTTAAACTTAATACTTTATTTATGAGTTGGAACCCCCTGCTGACTTCGCCTGTCTGCCTGGCAAACCTAACCTCGAAACTAGAACTTTACCTTTTTTTCAGGTGATATTGGATTGGATAGAACCTGAAAGAAGTCATACTGGATACCACTGGTTAAAGAAACTCTCCACACGTGGGCCCTTACCTGTTGAGATGAAGTGTAAGCCTAAAGTACTATTCGCAGGTTCTTCATTTAGAGGGGGAAAACTGCTTCTCTACCATACTTGTCTTTCCTGTCCTGCGGAATATGCTTCTCGGGGTACGCAAGTCCCATCGCTTAGAGATAATAAAGCTTTCTTTCGATCTTTCAAAGAAGGAAACTTATGCGCGACCGCTTGGGAAGCACAGTATCTGCGAAGATGCCGTTCTAGTACCGAAAAAAGTTTCTTTTTACCTGCCTCCGAAGCATTGTGATTCGGGTCTGGGCTTTCCCCTTCGCTTTGCGCACCCGGAATGAGCCCCACACCGGAATTCTCTGGTGGAGGAGTAGGGGCTGAAAAGAGCTCTTTGTATAGGTTGGGTTTTCTGGGCTTTGATGCTTACCTTCTTATTATTCATTATTCAATTTTATTAAAAGGAGCGAAGCGAACAACGTGAGAGGTATGAAATCACGCAAAAGACCTTCCCTTGAACCTAACCCTCGGAATGGGGATTGATTTCAGACTGTAATTGCCTACCAGGAGTTTGACACTGACTACTAAGGCTCCGAGCTTACTTTACTAACCACCTTTCGAGAATAGGTCGGCCCTTACTTAATTCGACATTCGACTAAATTCGGAAGTATAGCGAATACTATAAAATAAGAAATTATTATATGTCTTTATTATTTTTTTATTTTTAATTTATAAATGGAGTCTTTTCTAAGATCTAAGAAAAGAAAGAATGTCGCAAGTTATATCTATCCAGCGCCGAGGACAGACCTCTTAGATTTAGTCCCATTCGGCCCTAACTTGGAACAGCCGCATTTTACCTTGGCTAGTGCCCATGCTCTTTCTCAATCTTACCTCCAGAAGGAGCGAGATTGATAGATACAAAAGAGGCAGGATGATTCCATAACGATTTTGATGCTTATCTTTTTTTATCTTCAATGCAAGAGAGAGTATGGTGATTTATAAGAGTCTATGTCTCTTATAATTTAATCTGATTAAGATCTCTGTCACTCCTCATCTTATACAAATGTAAAAAAATGTACAAAAAGCACTGGTGAAGTCTTGATGAACGCACGACTACATACTTACATAGTCGATAAGTCCTTCCTAGATTGTCGGCATTGATCACCACATGGAAGTTGGCTTCATATTCCAAGGTTACAACTTTGATCGAAAATATGATTTATCAAAGGGCCTAGCCTTCAATCTTCTTCTAGCTTGGGGTTGCATACGTATGACCGCATATTGGTTTCAGTCTCAAGCGCCTTCGCCGAGTTTGCATCAAAGCAGAAAGTCCTTAGGCGATCGATCAGTAATTATAGAGGTTATACCTAAGAAGAATACACGAATCAAGAATCGTCCTCATACACAGATTTCCTCTTTAGTAAGCATACTCTGCGATCTCGACCTCTGCAAAGCAGAAAAAAAAGAAATACTGATCGAGAACCCTATTAGAAATCAAATAGGTAGTCACCTGCTTGAGAGACTTCTCATTCTCGTTTTCCAACATCCAGCGTCAACGAAAGACAGCATTGCAGAGTATAATATAAAGTGGTGATCCGAAAGAAGGTAATAATCATTGGGAAAATCCTTATTCCGGTTTCGGTAATAAAGACACTTCCCATTGAATTTGTCTTCGGCAAATGAACTATGTTGGACATCCACTCGGGATATTTTAATACGAAGCATTCAACTCCTTCATGATCTCTTCCTTAATCTTAAAGGCCTACTCTGGTTTCATCTTCCTTACTTTCTGCTAAATAGAAATAGGCATCAGCATCAGGAAATGTCTGTCCTATTTATGGGTCGTTTACCAGGCATATAACTGTAGGACCAAGCGAAAACATCAATATGGGAATATCAATATATAATATATATGTGAGGGGAAGCCTTTCTTTTATACATATACAAGTACAAGCGGTCCACTTTTGGAGAAAGGGATTCGACCTCATTCTTTCTGGCTCAAGTCAACCGCTATCTTGCTTTCACTCTGGGAATAAGAGAAAGAAAGCGGGCTCTTTAATAAAGGCCTTTTCAGTAGAGCAGTTTTGATTGGTAGACAGCGAGCGAGCTTACGAACGAATGAATGAGCGAGCCTGCCTGTGAGTGAATATATGAACGAGACGAGTGAGTGAGTCTATTTTACTAAACCATTCTTACTTGAACAAACCTTTATCTTTTTCAGTTTGATCTTTTTACTTTTTGAAAAAATTTGAAAAAAAAAAACCGAGCTCACTTAATAAGCATTTTATTTTCATCGAAAAAAGATGTTATTAGCGTTGACTTCTTGACTATTATGAATATGAATCGCATCGAAAAATTCAAATCTCCTGTTAAAAGATAAAGATCTTTCTTAGTTAGATTCTTCCATTTTTTGGAGAAAATAAATTATTCTCTTGTCCATTACCTAGTGGTAATGCTAATTAATCTTTCTTTCTTGGCTTGGTCTTCAATTGTCACACTATCTTTGCTTTCGGACGATTTAGTGTACATCTCACCTATAAATAGAAAGAATGCAAGAGGTAAGCCTTGCAAAGTATGAAAGGTCTAAGTCTCACCCTTACCAGACGCTTCGTAGGTAAGAGGGAAACTCTCACGTCAACAGATCTTGCCAATTATCTAATCTAAGCTTAGTAATCCACTTAATTAAGGGCCTCTGAAAGGGCTTTTTCGTTGATCACTAACCTTGGCATTCCCCTTTCTCTTTGATTTGTTGACCATGGACTCTAACTTGATCTTCAAGAAATCACCCACTTCTTCTTAGATCTTCTGGCTCTTGATTTAGTTGGGATGTTTTCGTCGAAATAGCCCACGTGTGACGTTCCCAAAAAGCCAAAGGCACTCTCGCGGACTGATTTCGCTTTCCGACGAGGAACCTTAGTCTTAGTGGGCAGCTGCTCGGTCATTCTCAGCCTTGGTATTGTATTTCGGCCTGGATATCATAGCATGCTTTTTTGTCTTATTGGAGGGGTGCGTGTTAAAGTAAAGAATTCGAAGAAGACTCTCTGACCTTCACTTCGTCCCTCCCTTTATTCCGACTTCAAAAGGCCTGATGGTGGAAAGGCAAAGTATGTATACTCCAGATCCCCATAAGGAAAAAAAGTCTCACAAGATCTGGCTGTTCAAACATTCAAGGATGCGGCCTGGCTCCATTTCTATGGTTGATCAACCAAACCATCTATACTAATCGGTGAATCATGAATGCTAAATCACACAATTGAAGGAAAAAACTCCAATACATTGGCAGATGGAAGTACCAAGGTGCGTCTGGTGCTTATAAGATAAGAGAATGGATGCATTTATGATTTTCCTCTGACTATCCATTTCATACATAATCTAGATGGTATCCTAGCATAGAAAAGAGATAAAAGGAAGAGAGCAAGAGCAGATACAATAAGTATACAGGAAAGAGAGTAAGGAGGTTATTTAAATTATGTAAATCTTATAATAAGAAAGAACGTTCTTCCTTTTCGTTTAACGTTTAAAGGGAAAGCAAGCCAGTCTTTTAGTTGAAGGTTAAAGCCTTGAAAGAGTAAGTTGGAAGTATTATACTGCCCGCCCTAGCTATTGCTATTGGACTGCCTAAGCATCGAGTGAAAATCCTTATCCTCTTAAGAATAACCCCTACATTCCAAGATCAGAGAATGATAAAGACTTAGCTGCCTTAGCAGAAGCATCGGATTCGGATGGTTCAGCCAAAGTTAGTTTCCCCGATCCCGCACCCACGTGAGATTTCCTTCGGAGGGCATCCTAGAGGGAGTGAGACTGATAACTTCATGCTGGCCGTCTTACCTGCCAGATGGTAAATGACAAAGAAGAACTTGGTTACACGGATTTGTATGCGTAGGAAAAGTGTTCACTCCGCCTTCCTTTTAGAGTAAGGAAGTCAATTCCTAGAGCTCTTTCTTTATGCTAATGGAGTCTTTCACTTGCTGCTTCTGCCCATTCTTCCTTTTTAATTAAGCAGGATGTATAGCGGTACGCATACCTTCGCTCACGTCTTCATCTGGTCAGAGGGAGATTTGTCCTCTTTCCCGGAGCGTCAATCAGTCGGTTCTGCATTTTGAGCAGAGAGATGGGGTCAAGGTTTTCCCTTAAGAAACAGAGTACCTGAACAGCTTACTAGTCTGACGGATGAGGTTTTCAAATAAATAACGAAATACTTTCAAATCGTATAAGACAAGACCATAGCTTGCAGTCGGTTTAGGGCAAAAAGAAATTCAATTTCAAAAATTTCACAAGAGAAGTTATCCTTATTCAATCCCGAGCTTAAGAACTAGGAAGCTAAGTAAAAGGAGGACGGGTTCGTCACTTCTTACCTGCTTTCCTTATGCCTACTTGTCTAAGCCCTCGGCGCGTTCAATCTCCACTTTCATTTTCCCGGGATTTTAGGCTGCAAGTCCATTTCAGCTCGTAGATGGGATCTC
>Ga0268254_10000179_pt1 | contig 52969 bp, 59 predicted proteins | sample AgamicOrSfrz_FD_200251 | JGI IMG/M metagenome (GOLD analysis project Ga0268254, IMG submission 200251) | Agave microbial communities from Guanajuato, Mexico - Or.Sf.rz (v2) (version 3) | ecosystem: Host-associated > Plants > Phyllosphere > Phylloplane/Leaf | place: Guanajuato, Mexico...
GTCACCCTGAGTGCCCACACAGATTGTCTGATAAATTGTTAAAGAGCAGTGCCGCCTCGCTTTTTGCTGCGGCGCGGGTTGCGTATATTACGTTTTCCCGCCGTGAAGTCAACTGTTTATTTTCAGATTTCTTCACCTGACAGGCCGGTGTGTTTGCCGTTGTGCCGTGTCAGTGGAGGCGCATTATAGGGAGTTAATTCCCGCTGACAACCCCTAATTTCAAAAAAGTCATCGTTCGCTCACTTTTCAGTCGAATTAGGTTGAGAAGTTTGATTTTTGCCTGGTTTTCAAACAAAAACGAGCCCGAAAGGGCTCGTTTTATTCTTTTGTGACTTACTGCACTGCCACTATTCGCTCATCTTTCACCACGAGCTGCACCGGTTTGCCCGGAATCAGCTCGCCAGAAAGAATCTGCTGCGCCAGCGGGTTTTCAATCTGCTGTTGAATAGCGCGTTTCAGTGGACGCGCGCCATACACCGGATCGTACCCGTTTGCGCTGAGCAGTTTCAGCGCGTCGTCGGAAATGGTAACCGCATAGCCACGCTCTTCCAGACGTTTATACAGACGCTGCAGCTGGATCTGCGCAATAGAAGCAATGTGTTTTTCACCCAACGGATGGAACACCACCACTTCATCAATACGGTTGATGAATTCCGGTCGGAAATTCTGGCTAACTACACCCAACACCAGCTCTTTCATATGGCCGTAATCCAGATCGCCAAAACGCTCCTGGATCAAATCAGAACCCAGGTTGGAAGTCATAATGACGACCGTATTACGGAAATCAACCGTTCGACCTTGCCCGTCTGTCAGACGACCATCGTCCAGCACCTGCAACAGAATGTTGAACACATCCGGATGCGCTTTCTCTACTTCATCCAGCAGAATAACGGAATAAGGGCGACGGCGAACCGCTTCCGTCAGATAACCGCCCTCTTCATAACCAACATATCCCGGAGGTGCGCCGACAAGACGCGAAACGGAATGTTTCTCCATAAATTCCGACATGTCGATACGCACCATTGCATCGTCGCTATCGAACATAAAGTTCGCAAGAGACTTACACAGTTCGGTTTTACCCACCCCGGTAGGACCGAGGAAGAGGAACGAACCGATCGGACGATTCGGATCCGACAACCCAGCACGGCTACGGCGAATAGCGTTAGAAACGGCTTCGACAGCTTCATCCTGGCCGATTACCCGATGATGGAGGTCATGCTCCATGCGCAGTAATTTTTCGCGCTCGCCTTCCATCATTCTCGCTACCGGGATGCCCGTCCAGCGCGCCAACACCTCTGCAATTTCCGCATCGGTCACACGGTTACGTAGCAGACGCATGGTTTTGCCTTCGGCCTGAGTTGCGGCAGCCAGCTGTTTTTCAAGTTCCGGGATTTTCCCGTACTGAAGTTCCGACATGCGCCCCAAATCACCATTACGGCGCGCTTGCTCCATGGCGATTTTGGCCTGTTCCAGTTCCGACTTAATGGTTTGGGTTCCGGAAAGAGAGGCTTTTTCCGCTTTCCACTCTTCTTCTAATGATGAGTACTGGCGTTCTTTATCTTCCAACTCTTCATTAAGCATTTCGAGCCGCTTGATACTGGCTTCATCGGACTCTTTCATCAGCGCCCGCTGTTCCAGTTTGAGCTGAATAATACGGCGATCGAGCCGGTCGAGTTCTTCCGGTTTCGAGTCAATCTGCATACGAATGCTGGACGCAGCTTCATCAATTAAGTCGATGGCTTTATCCGGCAGCTGGCGATCGGCGATGTAGCGATGCGACAGTGTTGCCGCTGCAACAATTGCCGGGTCGGTAATTTGCACATGGTGATGCAGTTCGTAACGCTCTTTCAGCCCACGCAGAATCGCAATGGTGTCTTCCACTGTCGGCTCGGCCACCAGCACTTTCTGGAAACGACGCTCCAGCGCCGCATCTTTCTCTATATACTGGCGATACTCATCCAGCGTGGTGGCGCCCACACAGTGCAACTCACCGCGCGCTAACGCAGGTTTCAGCATGTTGCCCGCATCCATTGCACCGTCGGCTTTACCGGCACCGACCATCGTATGCAACTCGTCGATAAACAGAATGACGTTGCCTTCCTGTTTCGACAGATCGTTCAGCACACCTTTTAAACGTTCTTCAAACTCACCGCGATATTTTGCGCCGGCAACCAGTGCGCCCATATCCAGCGCCAGCACACGGCGGCCTTTCAGCCCTTCCGGCACTTCGCCGTTGACAATACGCTGCGCCAGCCCTTCGACAATCGCGGTTTTACCGACGCCCGGTTCACCAATCAGCACCGGGTTATTTTTGGTACGCCGTTGCAGTACCTGGATCGTACGACGAATCTCTTCGTCACGACCGATCACCGGATCGAGCTTGCCTTGTTCGGCGCGCTCAGTCAGATCGACGGTAAATTTTTTCAAGGCCTGACGTTGATCTTCGGCCCCCTGGTCGTTCACGTTCTCTCCCCCACGCATTTGTTCAATCGCCTGGGTCACATTGGCGGTTGTCGCACCAGCAGATTTAAGCAAATCCGTCAGCGTACCGCGTGATTCAAGCGCCGCCAGAACGAAAAGTTCCGACGAGATAAAGTTGTCGCCTCGCTTTTGCGCCAGCTTGTCGCAAAGATTCAGTACACGCACCAGGTCCTGAGAAGGCTGTACGTCGCCACCGGTGCCTTCCACCTGCGGCAAGCGGCTCAGCGCTTGTTCAATCGCTGTGCGTAACTGACCGGCGTTCACGCCAGCAGAGGTTAATAAAGGATGAATCGAACCGCCTTCCTGATTAAGTAAGGCGCTCATTAAATGAAGAGGTTCGATAAATTGATTGTCGTGCCCGAGTGCGAGCGACTGGGCATCGGCGAGAGCAAGCTGGAATTTATTAGTAAGACGATCCAGACGCATAACTCCTCCCATAACAGGTCAAAATTGCTACTGGAGATTAAATGAGGTCATCCCTCAATTATTCAAGGTGAATGACCTGAATTATGCGAAAGAAAACCTACGCGTACTGGATCGTCTTGATTCTTTAGGTTATATCAGCCAAATGAAACTTGCCATACGCCCGGTCGTCTTGTCCCGGCGGTATGAGAAAAAATTATCCTTATCGCTGAAGGTACAGCGATCGCCACCGAATACATGATGGACGCCTACGCTCGCCAGGCGCTGGCGAGCGAGCTGATAGATATCAGCAAAATACTTCTCACGGTGAGGACGAAAAGCGCTGTCGGCCTGCGGATCGTGCGCCATAAACGCTTCGCGAACTTCTGCACCGACTTCAAACGATTGCGGTCCAATTGCCGGCCCCAGCCACGCCAGCAGATTTCCCGGCTTATCGGCGAAACACGCAACCGTCTGTTCCAGCACGCCTGCGCATAAACCCCGCCAGCCGGCGTGAGCAGCAGCAACTTCGGTGCCAGCCTGGTTACAAAACAAGACCGGTAAACAGTCGGCGGTCATCACCGCACAGACCGTACCGGGTGTGTTGCTGTATGACGCATCCGCCCGTTTCGACACATAAGGGCCACCGCTGAGTGCAAGCACGTCATTGCCATGAACCTGCTCAAGCCATACCGGCTTCGACGGCAAACCGCCCGCCGCGAATACGCGCGCGCGATTCTCTTCCACATGCTCAGCATTGTCTCCGCAGTGCGCACCGAGGTTCAGCGAATCGTAGGGCGGCAAGCTAATACCGCCAATGCGCGTCGAGCTACAGGCCGCTACACCTTTAGGCAGCGGCCAGTCCGGGAGGATCAGTTTGGTCATAACCAGGCAACATCGTCCTTATGGGTTTCAAAATCAGCGCGCATCGCATCAATCAAATCAACCATATCTTGCGGAATTGGCGCATGCCATTCCATTTCGATACCGCTGATAGGATGGTAAAGGCGCAGCATAGTGGCGTGCAGAGCCTGACGGTCAAACTTGCGCAGTGCATCGATAAATTCGTCCGATGCGCCTTTCGGCGGACGCGGGCGGCCACCATAGAGCTGATCGCCCACCAGCGGGTGAGTGATATGCGCCATATGCACGCGAATCTGGTGCGTACGGCCTGTTTCCAGGCGCAAACGCAAGCGCGTATGCACACGGAAATGCTCCATAATGCGGTAATGAGTCACCGCCGGTTTGCCCATCGGGTGCACCGACATATGCGTACGCTTGGTCGGATGGCGGCTGATCGGTTCTTCCACCGTGCCGCCAGAAGTCATATGCCCAATCGCTACCGCTTCGTATTCACGTGTGATTTCACGCAGTTGCAGCGACTCCACCAGCCGCGTCTGAGCGGGTACGGTTTTCGCCACCACCATCAAACCGGTGGTGTCTTTATCCAGGCGGTGAACGATGCCTGCGCGCGGAACATCCACAATGGGTGGATAATAATGCAGCAAAGCGTTAAGAACGGTGCCATCAGGGTTACCCGCGCCCGGGTGTACAACCAAATCACGCGGTTTGTTAATGACGATAATGTCATCGTCTTCATAGACGATGTTAAGTGGAATATCCTGCGGTTCAAAGCGCGCTTCTTCTTCAATTTCCGCATTGATAGCAATGAGTTCGCCACCCAACACTTTCTCTTTCGGCTTGTCGCTGACAACGCCGTTGACCAGCACACGCTGATCGAGAATCCATTCTTTTATACGCGAACGTGAATAATCCGGGAACAATTCGGCCAAAGCCTGATCTAAGCGTTGACCGAGTTGATTTTCGGATACCGTTGCGGTGAGTTGTACCAGTTGTGCCATATACAGCTTCTTCGTTAACGTTGGGTTTTACGGCTTCGCCGTTTAATATAGTGTGCTATTGTAGCTGGTCTTAGTCGGGAGCAGGAATAAAGAATCTCCCGCATAAACATTCTGAGGAAAGTCTAAACGTCATGACGCGCTTGAAATATCTGGTGGCAGCCGCCACGTTGAGTCTGGCTTTGGCAGGTTGCTCCGGTTCAAAGGAAGAAGTACCTGATAATCCGCCAAACGAAATCTACGCGACAGCTCAGCAAAAGCTGCAAGACGGTAACTGGAAGGCGGCAATAACGCAACTGGAAGCACTGGATAATCGTTATCCGTTTGGTCCTTACTCACAACAAGTGCAGTTGGATCTGATTTACGCGTACTACAAAAATGCCGATCTGCCGCTGGCGCAAGCCGCGATTGACCGTTTTATTCGACTGAACCCAACCCACCCGAACATTGATTATGTCATGTATATGCGTGGGCTAACCAACATGGCGCTGGATGACAGTGCTCTGCAAGGGTTCTTCGGCGTAGACCGTAGCGATCGCGATCCGGCACATGCCCGCGACGCATTCAAAGACTTCTCCAAACTGGTGCGCGGCTACCCGAACAGCCAGTACGTCACCGACGCTACCAAGCGTCTGGTGTTCCTGAAAGATCGTCTGTCGAAATACGAACTATCGGTCGCGGAATATTACACCGATCGCGGTGCGTGGGTTGCCGTAACCAACCGCGTAGAAGGTATGCTGCGTGACTTCCCGGATACAAAAGCGACCCATGACGCGCTGCCGCTGATGGAAAAAGCCTATCGTGAGCTGCAGCTCAACGCGCAGGCGGATAAAGTGGCGAAAATTATCGCAGCGAACAGCAATCGAACCTGATTGACCTGATCACCTTAAATGCCAAACGGCAGCCCGAAGGCTGCCGTTTTTTTATTCATTTTATCTATCACTAAAGCGGTTTAGCCGCAATCCATCCTATCAACTATGACTGCTAATTGTGGCTTCGACAAGGTAAATTTGCCCTCTTCCTGCCCTGCCTCACAAAACCCTTTCATTGACAAAAAGTGACAAAATAATGTGATTTAAATCACACATTTTGACATTGTGGACGGTATGCTGAAATCACCAAGACGGAAAGACAAGAGGTAAAATTTATGACAATGAACATTACCAGTAAACAAATGGAAATTACTCCGGCAATCCGCCAGCATGTCACAGACCGTCTCGCCAAACTGGATAAATGGCAAACTCAACTGATTAATCCGCATATCATCCTGTCAAAAGAGCCACAGGGCTTTATCGCCGATGCAACGATCAGCACACCGAACGGACAACTGGTTGCCAGCGCGAAACATGAAGATATGTACACCGCCATCAACGATTTGATTAACAAGCTGGAACGGCAGCTGAATAAAGTGCAACACAAAGGTGAAGCACGTCGCGCCGCAACATCGGTGAAAGACACAAGCTTCGTTGAGGAAGAAGAAGAGTAGTCTCTACATTGAGCCCATCCCAACGCGCCCACGGGCGCGTTTTTTATTGACAGAGCGAAAACAGTACGGGTACTGTACTTCGGTCGCACAAAGGAAAACTCCATGAAACTTGTTCCGTTCTTCTTCGCATTCTTTTTTACCTTCCCCAATTAGGGAGGCGATTCGTTTTGTGATAAAGAATGCGAAGACGAACAATAAGGCCTCCCACACCGGGAGGCCTTTTTTATTGATAACAATTAAAGACGAAAGGCAACAACATGACGGCTGAAAACCCCTTACTGGATTTACGCGTAAAGATCAGCGCACTGGATGAACAGTTGCTGACGCTGCTGGCCGAACGCCGCCAGCTCTCTGTTGAAGTCGGCAAAGCCAAGCTGGATTCGCACCGTCCGGTACGCGATATCGATCGCGAGCGTGATTTACTCGAACGTTTGATAGAACTCGGCAAAGCGCATCATCTGGATGCCCACTACATCACCCGCCTGTTTCAATTGATCATCGAAGATTCCGTTCTCACCCAGCAAGCTCTGCTCCAGCAACATCTGAACAAAATCAACCCGCACTCTGCCCGCATCGCTTTCCTTGGCCCCAAAGGATCGTACTCACATCTGGCCGCCCGTCAGTACGCGGCGCGCCATTTTGAACAGTTCATAGAAAGCGGTTGCCTGAAATTTCACGATATCTTCAGCCAGGTAGAAACGGGCCAAGCCGATTACGCGGTGGTGCCGCTGGAGAACACCAGCTCCGGCGCGATTAACGACGTTTACGACCTGCTCCAGCACACCAGTTTGTCTATCGTTGGTGAACTGACGGTGCCAATCGATCACTGCATCCTGGTTTCCGGCTCCACCGATTTAGAACACATCACCACGGTTTACAGCCATCCGCAGCCTTTCCAGCAGTGCAGTCAGTTCATTAACCGCTATCCGCAGTGGAAAATTGAGTATTGCGAAAGCACCTCCGCCGCAATGGAAAAGGTCGCGCAGGCAAACTCGCCGCAGGTTGCCGCGCTGGGCAGCGAAGCCGGTGGCGCGCTCTATGGCTTGCAGGTACTGCAACGTAATCTGGCAAACCAGACGCAGAACATCACACGCTTTGTGGTGCTGGCGCGTAAAGCCATTGATGTTTCCGATCAGGTGCCGGCAAAAACCACGCTGCTGATGGCAACCGGCCAGCAAGCAGGTTCGCTGGTTGAAGCCCTGTTGGTACTGCGTAACCACAATTTGATCATGACCAAACTGGAATCACGCCCGATTAATGGCAACCCGTGGGAAGAGATGTTCTACATTGATGTGCAGGCCAACCTGCAATCCGTGCAGATGCAAAAAGCGCTGCGCGAACTCACCGACACCGCACGTTCGCTGAAAGTGCTTGGCTGCTACCCCAGTGAAAACGTGGTGCCGGTCGACCCGGCTTAAACCTCTTTAAACAGCGGTTTCTTCATTCCTGCCACCGCCACGGGCAGGGTGAAGATCGCCCCCGACAGCGGATATTGCGCCACTTCGTCCGCCGTCATATTTTCCCGGGTGGTGGTGATAAACAGCGTTTTCATCTCAAGGCCGCCAAAACAGACCATCGTCGGGCAGCGTACCGGCAAACAGTACTCTTCGAGTTGTTCACCCTGTGGCGAAAAACGCGCGATGCGCCAGCCGTCAAACATCGCGCTCCAGTAACAACCTTCAACATCCATCGCCGCACCGTCCGGAATGCCTTCCCCGGCGTTAAAGCGGCGGAAAACCTCGCGTTTGCCCGGCTCGCCCCGCTCATCAAGCGGCGTGCGATAAATCACTGCGTTCGGCGTATCCGAAGTGTACATCCACTGTTTATCGTGGCTGAAGGCAAGACCATTGGCGCCGTGAATGTCGCACTGCAACACTTTGGGCGTGAGATCATTATTAATGCGCAACAGCAGCGCGCCGTTATAATCGCCCGGCCCCCAGAAGGTGCCCGCATAAAAACGGCCAAGATGATCGGTGCCGCCATCGTTAAAACGCGCCAGTTGCGGGTTTGAAGGGTTATCGCATACTTTTTGTCGCAGCAAACCACGCACATCCGTCAGCCAGATGGCATTACGCATCGCCACGATAAAGCCACCTTTCTCACGCAGTGCAAAGCAGCCCACTTCTTCGGCAAACGACAGCACCGTATGTTCGCCAGACGATAAGTGATAACGGTGGATCTCGCCTTCAATAATATCCGCCCAGTAGAGCGCCTGCTCCGCGTCACTCCAGGTGGGGCATTCCGGCAAATGCCCGGTGTAATCAAACAGCGTTTGCAGCTCAGCCATTGCGCATCCCTTAAATGAAAAAAGCCAGTGGGTCACCACTGGCTTTTCAGTATAAACGGCTTTTTTATTTACGGGCGGCTGTCGTTGGCCTGACGTAACAACACCCGGCTTTCGCTCTGGAAACGTTGCGCATAATCACCAAACCAGTGCTCAACTTTGCGGAAGCTGTCGATAAACGCCTGTTTATCGCCCTGCTCCAGCAGGCCAATCGCTTCGCCAAAACGCTGGTAGTAACGTTTGATCAGCGCCAGGTTACTGGACGACGACATAATAATGTCGGCGTATAACTGCGGATCCTGCGCAAACAAGCGCCCGACCATCGCCAGTTCCAGGCGATAAATCGGTGATGAAAGCGCCAGCAACTGTTCGAGCTGAACATTCTCTTCCGCCAGATGCAAACCATACGCGAAGGTCGCGAAGTGGCGCAGCGCCTGGATAAAGGCCATGTTCTGATCGTGTTCCACTGCGCTAATGCGGTGCAAACGCGCACCCCATACCTGAATCTGTTCCAGGAACCACTGGTACGCTTCCGGCTGTCGACCATCACACCAGACCACCACCTGCTTGGCCAGGCTGCCACTGTCCGGGCCAAACATCGGGTGCAACCCGAGCACTGGCCCTTTGTGCGCGCTCAACATCGCCTGTAACGGGCCGCTTTTTACCGACGCCAGATCGACCAGAATGCAGTCCTCCGGCAAGGTCGGCAGTTTGGCGATCACCTGCTCAGTAACATGAATAGGCACGCTAACGATCACCATACCCGCATCAGCCAGCAGCGTATCAGCCTGCGCCCAGTCTTCTTTCTCAAGAATGCGCACCTGGTAGCCAGAAAGCGTGAGCATTTTGGCAAACAGTTGCCCCATCTGCCCGCCGCCGCCAACGATCACCACCGGACGCAGTTCCGGACAAAGGGTTTTAAACCCTTTGTCATTTTCACTGGAGTAGGATTCGCGCATGACGCGGCGCAGCACATCTTCAATCAAATCCGGCGGCACACCCAGTGATTCGGCTTCTTTGCGACGCGATGCCAGCATCGTCGCTTCGCGCTCCGGTACATAAATTGGCAAGCCATATTTACTTTTGACTTCGCCAACTTCCGCCACCAGTTCCAGCCGGCGCGCCAGCAAGTCCAGCAGCGCCTTATCAACCTCATCAATTTGATCGCGCAGCGCGGTCAGTTCAGCAACCATAACACCCTCTTAAGCAAAACGCGCCGCCAGGCTGTTACGCAGATCGTTATTGATTTCACGCAGCAGCGCTTCGGTCGCTTCCCAACTGATGCACGCATCGGTCACGGAAACGCCGTACTTCATCTCGCAACGCGGCTGCTCAGAAGATTGATTGCCTTCATGAATGTTGCTTTCAATCATCAGACCGGTAATCGAGCGGTTGCCATCTTTGATCTGCGCCACCACCGATTCAGCAACGGCAGGCTGGCGACGGTAATCTTTATTGGAATTACCATGGCTGCAATCTACCATCAGCGACGGTTTCAGTCCCGCCTGTTCCATCTCTTTTTCACACTGCGCGACATCCGCCGGGCTGTAATTCGGCGCTTTACCGCCGCGAAGGATCACATGCCCATCCGGGTTGCCCTGGGTTTGCAGCAGGCAAACCTGGCCGGCCTGGTTGATGCCCACAAAGCGGTGCGGCATGGCAGCGGCGCGCATCGCATTGATAGCGGTCGCCAGGCTGCCGTCTGTACCGTTTTTAAAACCAACCGGCATTGATAAACCCGAAGCCATTTCGCGGTGCGTCTGTGATTCTGTGGTCCGCGCACCAATTGCCGACCAGCTAAACAGGTCGCCAAGGAACTGCGGGCTATTCGGATCCAGCGCTTCGGTCGCCAGCGGCAGCCCCATGCTGACCAGCTCAACCAGCAGACGACGCGCAATCTTCAGGCCAGCTTCCACATCAAACGAGCCATCCATGTGCGGATCGTTAATCAGCCCCTTCCAGCCAACGGTGGTACGGGGTTTTTCAAAATAGACGCGCATCACCAGATAGAGGCTATCGCTGACCTCTGCGGCAAGGGCTTTAAATCGACGGGCATATTCAATCGCGGCTTCAGGATCGTGAATCGAGCAGGGACCGCAGACCACCAGCAGACGCGGATCGCGCCCGGCAATAATGTTGGAGATGGTCTGGCGGGACTGCGCGATTTGCGCTTCCTGTTCTGTGGTCAACGGGAAGGCCGCTTTTAACTGATCCGGGGTGATCAGCACCTGTTCATCGGTAATATGTACGTTGTTCAGCGCGTCTTTTTGCATGATCGAAAATCCTGTATGGCTCGTTTGCGATAGTTGTTCCTCAAGTGAGGATGACGTAACGATACCATAGCTGGTAAAGATTTCAATCCACATAACGTAACGATTACTTTACAATAGCAAATTAATTGCCATTCAATCGCCACTAAGTGTAATTATATTTTTACACTCAGTGGCGTTTTACTACTACATCATTACGGCAGAGCGCCTGGCATGTTGTTTCCAGCGCAGAGCATCAATGAGGATAAACAGCAGCAAGCTGGCTCCCATGACTGGTAACGCCAGCCCCAGCAACAGCGCCAGGAACGCGCTTATTACCCGTCCTGACAGCGGTAAAGCCAGCCAACTGTGCCGCAGCGTACTTGCCGGGTTGGCGTTTGCACTGGCCGGACGGCGGAGCCACCACAGCCGGTAACCAACCACAATCATCACGCACAGCGCACTGCCAAAGGCGAACAGCAGCAACTGGTTCGCCAGGCCAAACAGAATGCCCATATGGAAATCAACGCCCCAGCGCGTCAGCTTCGCCATTAGCGGAAAGTCCGTGAACCTTGTGCGATCCACCACCGTCATCGTGCTGCCATCAATCGCCACTGCATCCACACGCGTGGGCCAGCCGCGATCGATTTCGGTTACCGTCCAGGCTTTATCCGCACTGCGCGGCGGGCGGATCTCCAGCTTGCTGGCGGCGATCCCGGCCTGCCGCGCACTGTGTAACGCGTCGTCGAACTGCACCCGATCCAGCTGCATATCCGGCATGTTCATACCCTCGTGCATCATATGATGTTCCGCATGCGGATCGGTCATCTCTTGCACACCGTGCAGTTGCGTATTGACCTGCGGCGTCATCCAGCCAAACGCCGCACGCAGGCTGTCAACATTGCCGCCCGCCCATTGTGACCAGGTCAACCCGGTAGCGGAAAACAGCAGCATCCCGATAAGCAGGAGCCAGCCTAAAGAGACATGCAGGCGACGATGATTCTGAACAGTGTTATTGATACGCCGTTTCGGGCGGGTAAAAAACCACAGCGCAATACCGCCAAGCGCGGCAACCCACATCCAGGACGCCGCCAGTTCGCTGTACAGACGGCCCACATCGCCCAGCAGCAGCGAGCGGTGGAAATAGTCAATCCACTGGCGCAGCGGCAAAATTCCGCTGGTGCCGTAGACCGTCATATCCCCTTTCACTTGCAGCGTCACCGGGTCGATAAATATCGCGCGGTTCTCCGATGCCCCCAGTTGTGGGTCAGCAAACATCACGCGGGTAGTGTCACTCCCGGTAAGGCCAGGGCGCACCGCATGCAGACGCAAATGACCGCCGGTCACCTGTTCAGCCACGGCAATCTGTTCGGCGAGCGGTTGTCGTGTTCCCCCTTCCACGCCGTAAAGCGCATCGTGATAGAGCCAGTTTTCCAGTTGTGGTGTCGCCACGTATAACGTGCCGCTCAGAGCTGCGACAAAAATAAACGGGCCGACAAACAGGCCAATATAAAAATGCAGGCGTTGTAGCACGTTGAGCCACGCCGCACGCGGAGTGCAGGTTGTCATACTTTTCCTCAGAAATAGCAAAAGGTTGCCGTTTCGCACAGGCGAACGGACATTTTTTTAGGATCAGGAAAAGCAGACGCGCGGCGGGGCGCGGGTGTCAGGGCAAAGCCAGGGAAAGAAGTGCCAGTGCTGAACAGGCTGACGGGCAGCGGCCAGACGGATGCGCAGCACACGGCCGAGCAGCAGCAAAATAACGAGGAAGATAAGACCGGGAACATGTGCCAGCAATACGCAGTAGCCACAGGCCTCGGCGTGATCAAGCGGCATACTTTGCGGATGTGACATCGACTGCGTTGCGACATCGTGATGCGCGTGCATCGGCATGCTCATTTCGTCCGGCGGCGATGCGACATCGTGATGTGCATGCATCGGCATGCTCATCTCGGTCGGCGGCGATGTGTCATCGTGATGCGCATGCATCGGCATGCTCATCTCATGGTGCATGCCGGGCATTGCGCTCATCGGGTCTTGCTGCAGCGAAACAGAAATCAGCGGCGCGACGAGGATCAGCAAGATCGCAAACAGCGCCAGCCCTGCGGCTGCGCGTTGTGCTGCGTATTGATGAAAAACGTTCCTCACCACTTCCCCTCCCGGTCGAAGCGGCATTGTAAATTAAACATCACCAGAAAGTTAATTTACTTGTCGTTTTTCTGCTGACTCAGCGCCAGCGGCTCAGACATGTTTCTCGAGCGTAAAGACCACCACGCCATACGGCACGATCTCCGCTACCGCACACTCAAAATCCACTGCACCGTTGGTGAGACGCACTTTACCGCCCGGCAGACGCACCACATCAAACACATCCAGCGTATCGTCAATGCTGATAAACCAGCGGCCGTTGCCAATTTTTTGCGCACGGGTATCCACCAGCCAGCCCGCGTTCAACCCTTCAATAAAATTCAAACCGTCGGTAGACGCTGGCGCGAGACTGCGATCAAGCGACCAGACACCCGCCTCTTTCAGCTCGCCAGACTCATGGCGAAACTTCGGAATGCTCAGCGCCGCATCATTTTGCGCTGCGCCCGCGGCCGCTGCGGGATACATTTCGCCTTTGCCCGTCGCCAGCCAGCCTAAAGAGACGCCGGTATCCAGCGCGCAAGTCACCACCACATCGCCAGGGAAAAACTCGCGTCGCACCCAGGTGCTGATGGTGCCGGAAGAGATATCCAGTAAATCCCCCAGCTCTTTTTGCATCTCGAACCCGTACGCATCAAGGATACGGCGCAGCACCGGACGCCCACCGGTCGACAAAATTTCGTCGTACAGCGCTTTGCCCTTCGGTACCGGTTTATCCGTCAATTTCGCATTTGCAAATTCACCTGTCACCAGCCAGTGCAGGTCTGCGCCGGTGTCGAGTGCGCATTTGACCACCGCTTTATACGACACGCTATCGCGCTGGATCCAGCTGCTGATATTGTTCGCCGGCACATCCAGCGCCTCAGCGAGGGCTTTCTGGCTGGAGACGGAATAGGACGCGGCAATGCGCTCAATCACATCCTGAACACTCATCTTGTTTTCACTCATGGATACCAACATCAAAAAAGTGATTTACACAATCGCATTTGCGATTTATATTGCTATGCATCGACCAAAAAGCACAGCTGCGCAGTACATTTTAAACAACAGGAGATAATGCGATATGTCAGATGCAAAATCAACGCCGCCGCATCCGCTATCCGGTACTCAAATGCGATCCCTACGTGGCTGCCACAACCGGACGAGCACAACGATGACAGCCCCGTTTCCGGCACGCAACGCAACAATTCACCTAACAATGCCTGCGCCAATAAACCAGAAAGTATTTACGACAATCCATAGCCAGAGCGAATGTCAGCGGGGTCGACAATACGCTAAACAGATATTGCTGCGTCGACTTAGCCGCCACAAGTCTGACGTCGACGACACCGCAACATGGCACGACGCGCAGGTGAACGCCAGCGCCTGGCATTTTGCCTTTACGCAACAGGAAAAGTGCCGTCACGGCGTTAAACGCTCGTTCGGCATGGCGTCACGCTGAATTTGCTTTTGCAAGCCAACACTATCGCAGGAGAGCTTATGGCTATCACATCCCCTGTCGTGCATGTTCCGCTTAGCACATCGGAGCGGCTAAGCGGGCTAAATCATATCGCCGAGCTTCGCGGCCGTTTATGGGGCGATAACTGGAGCGACGTAGCACGCTTTATCGACGATCTGCGCGACCCGCGTGACGAACACGCAGACGAGAACAACCGGGCGCTGGCGGCCATTTTCTTTCTTGCCAGAGTGCCCGCCGCGCGCCAGGCGCTCAACCCGAATGCATTAACGCTTGATGAGAAACGGGCGGTGATCGCCGCCATGAACCATTTCCGCGCGGTAGTCAGCCAGTTTCCGAAACGGCTTACCATGCCGCTGTAAACCCTCAATCCACAACCATGACGTCAACCCGTCGGGCATCCCCTTGCCCAAATTCAGGAGCAACATGATGAGAAAACAACCGCTCAACTCACCGAACCACAGCCCGGAAGCGCTCGCGCTTCAACTGGCACAAGCGCGCAACAATGAACGCCTGCGCTGCGCCGGCGTTATCTCTGCCCGTCTGGACGCACTGGCCGCATTTACCAGCTCGCAACGCCTTGAATGGCACGATGCCGCTGAATTGTTGCGCCAGGAAGCCAGCCACATCGACAACCAGACGCAGGAGCTGCACTAATGGCCGACGAAATGGATCTCGCCCAGCAACGTGAGATGGAAGAGCGCGAGCGGCATATTCAGCATGCACGTAATCGCCTGCTGGCCCCCTCAAGGCTCACCTGTGAAAGCTGCGATGCGCCGATCCCGCAAGCACGGCGCATGGCGCTGCCCGGCGTCACCTGCTGCGTTAGTTGTCAGCAGATTGCCGAACTGAAAGACAAGCACTACAGGAGACGTTAAGTGTCTGTCACCTGGGCTTATCCGTGGAATGCGCCGCGTTCAGCTATCTCCAGCCCCTTGCTCACTCACGCTGAGCTGCACCGCCGCAATTGCCATATTGCGGCGGTGTCGCAGGCGCGTCAGGCACTGGCGCTCCAGCCGGAGTGCGTACGCGTTTCACTCACCCGTGCTGCGGATACGATAGAAAAAGAGCACGGGATAGCACAGGCTGAGGCTTTTCTGCTGCATTTTTATCGCCGTACGTTGCCAAGGCTCAACGCAGTGGCGCAGCGCTATCAACTGAGCCATATCCAACCGCGCGTTTCAAAAGCGGTGTTCAATGGTCATTTCGACACCGTTATTCAGCAGGGACTGGCGCACCGTTTAGTCTCGCTGTTGACCCGCTACAACCAGCTGCCGGATATGAACAAAGCCCCTGTCGACAGGCTGGCGGCGGACATCGCCAACTTTATTCGCGGCGAACTGGCAGAGCACGACGACGCAAGCGCAACCGAGCTTAAAACGCTGCATCGCTGGTATCTGCACGCGGGCACTATCGCCTTGCAATTTAACGTTACTCCCCCGCACTGGCAGCGGGTGACGCAAAAAGTTATCCGCGCGGAAGATCTCGCCCCGGCGATCATGCGCCTGTTCAGCGAACAGTGGTGGCGCGGGCATCTGCGCAAAGCCGCTGCACAGTGGCGCGAGCATTTGCATATCGCACTTGGCAATGTCAGCAAGAAAAAGCACCCCTACGCCAGCGCGCAGTGCGTAGCCGCCTGGCGCGAGCAAAAACGGCGCAACCGCGAGTTTCTTAAAAGCATGGAACTGGAAGATGAAGAGGGAAACCGCATCAGCCTTATTGATAAACACGACGGTTCGGTAGCCAACCCGGCGATCCGCCGCTGTGAGCTGATGACGCGCCTTCGCGGTTTCGAAACCATCTGCCAGAACCTTGGCTATACAGGCGAGTTTTACACCGTAACCGCCCCCTCGGCCTGGCACGCGACAACGCGCGCGGGCTACCGCAACCGGAAATGGAACGGCGCCAGCCCGGCGCAAACCCAGACGTATTTCACCGGCTTGTGGGCACGTATCCGCGCGAAGCTACACCGCAACGGCTTGCGCGTTTTCGGTATTCGCGTGGCAGAGCCGCATCACGACGGCACACCGCACTGGCATCTGATGCTGTTTATGCAGCCGCAAGAGGTTGCCCGTGTGCGCGAGATCCTGCGCGATTTCGCCTGCCAGCAAGATAGCCACGAGCTGGCCAGTGCGAAAGCGCAACGGGCACGTTTTCACGTCGAAACCATTGATGCGTTAAAAGGCAGCGCGACAGGTTATCTGGCGAAATATATTGCCAAAAATATCGACGGCTATGCGCTGGATGGCGAAACCGACGTCGAGAGCGGCGCATTGCTCAAAGAGAGCGCCTGCGCGGTCTGTGCATGGGCCGCGCGCTGGCGCATCCGCCAGTTTCAGTTTATTGGTGGCGCGCCGGTCACCGTTTACCGTGAGCTACGCAAACTGGTCGATAACGATGCCGCGCGCGGGTTGAGCGTGGAGTTTGCACAGGTGCATGAAGCCGCCGATAGCAGCGACTGGGCAGGTTATGTCAACGCGCAAGGCGGGCCGTTCGTCAAACGCGATGAGGTGCAGGTGCGCACCCTTTATGAGACGGACGGCGATATTAATCAGTATGGCGAAGAGACGCTGCGCGTACGCGGCGTGTATGACAGCGTGGTTGGAAGCGGGTCGCCGCTACTGACGCGGCTGAAAAAGTGGAAGATCGTGCCAAAGCGCACGCAGGAAAACGTGCCGGAGACCGCCCTTTCTTGGAGTTCTGTCAATAACTGTACGCCCTTCGAGCCCGGTCAGCGGTTAAACCGCCGCCAGCGTCGGCAACTTACCGCCTGGCTGCGCAGCGATATTCTGCAGGCGCGCAAACGGGCGCCAAAAAGCGCGCGCTGTACTGGCAGAAATAGCAGGGAAATAGCTGGAAACACCGGGTTTGCAGCGCGTCCAGAAAGCCATAATGGTTTTCTTTATCAGCAACATAGTGATGGGAACAAATAATTATCGCTTCCCATTAATAATCGGCCTATGATACTGTATAAACATACAGTACAAGAAATTCATGAGAGGGATTCATGGTCTCTGAGCGACTAAATCAGACTCAGCACAAGTGGGCATGCGTGCAATTCATTGCCGAGGTGTCTCTGCTGGCTAACTGCAAACCGTCCGATCTGAAACTGGCGCTGAGTCTGATTGCGGACCTGGCCAACAGCGAAAACGCCACCGACGAGGATGAAAACATTTTCTACAAGGCCGAATAGCGCCCCGCCACGTCCCTTCCCGGCAGTTAACGCTGCCCTTCCCTCGATGCGCCAGCGGCACTGCTGCCTGGTGCATTCGTGCTGTGCTTTTTCCCTGTGCGCACCTGTTGTGCCAGCGCTTAACCAGCCCCGAAAGATAGCGTCCATCGCCTGCGGTCAGGAAACTTAACCATGGGGAAAAACCTTCCTGATGGAAAGAGACGCGAACGATGAATGTGAAAACACAACAAGGCGATACCCTCGACCTGCTTTGCCTGCGTTATTACGGGCGCACCGCATCCGTGGTCGAAACGGTGCTCGCCGCCAACCCGGGGCTCGCCGATCTGGGCGTTATTTTGCCTTATGGCACCACGGTCAACCTGCCGGAAGTACAGACGCAAACCATTAAAGAGACGGTGAATCTATGGGGCTGACTATCGAAAAAGTCACCTCATCGCTGGCGTACTGGATAAGCGTGGCGCTGACCTTTTTTGGCGCCATGACCCCGCAAGACTTCGCCGCCTATTTTGGCGCGCTGGGTGTTGCTGTCACCGTGGCGGTGAACTGGTACTACCGCCGCAAAAGCTATCTGTTCCTCCAGTCCTGCGCGTCAACCCAGGAGGTGATGAATGGGATTACCCGTAAAACGCTGTAGCGCGGCGGCGGTGCTGGCGCTGGCGGTGCTGCTGCCGGATTTCCGCTTACTGAAAACCTCGCCGCAGGGGCTGGCGCTGATTGCCGATCTTGAAGGTTGTCGCCTGCGTCCTTACCAGTGCAGCGCCGGGGTCTGGACATCCGGCATCGGTCACACCGCAGGCGTCATGCCAACGCGCGATATCAGTGAGAAAGAGGCGGCGAGCAACCTTGTCGCCGACGTATTACAGGTTGAACGCAGACTGGCGCAGTGCGCACCGGTGGCGATGCCGCCGCAGGTGTATGACGCGGTGGTCAGCTTCGCCTTTAACGTTGGCAGCGGCGCGGCTTGCCGCTCGACGCTGGTTTATTTCCTTAACCAAAAGCAGTGGCGCCAGGCCTGCGATCAGCTGCCGCGCTGGGTGTTTATCGACGGTATACGTAACCAGGGGCTGGAAAACCGCCGTCAGCGCGAACGTGGCTGGTGCCTGCAGGGGGCGCAATGAATGCTCGTCTGATCGCTCTGTTGATCGCCTCGCTCGGCCTGCTGTGGCTGGTGCAGCAAAACCATTCGCTGAGCGCCTCGCTGGCACAATCCCGCCAGCTTACACGTGAGCAAAACAGCGCCATCACGCAGTTGAAAGCGCAACTGAACGCCGCAACAGCGCTGGCGGACAAAAACCAGCAGGCGCAGGTGGCGCTGCGCCTGCAACTGGATGCCGCCAGCACGCAGGCGGTGCGGCGCGAACAATCGATTACGAGGTTACTCAATGAAAATGACGCGTTTCGCCGCTGGTACAGCGCTGAGTTACCTGATGCTGTGCGCCGGGTGCACCAGCGCCCCGCCTGCCCTTCCGCCGGTCACTGTTTACAACAGTTGCCCGCTGGTCAGCCTGTGCCCGATGCCGGGAAGTAACCCGCAAACTAACGGCGATTTGAGCGCCGATATCCGCCGACTGGAGCTTGCACTGGAACAGTGTGCGCTCCAGGTCGAAACCCTTAAACATTGCCAGGATGAGATCAATGCTAAAACCCAATACGTTGCGCACCGCGCTGACTGACGCTGTTCCGGTGCTGCGCGATAACCCCTCGATGCTGCGCCTGTGGGTGGACAAAGGCAGTAACACCGCCACTCTCGCCAGCTCACTCTCTTTTGAAAAACAGTTCAGCCTCAATGTCACCGTCAGCGGTTTTGTCGGTGATATCGATGCGCTGTTCGTACCGGTAATGGCGTGGCTGCGCGCTAACCAGCCCGACATCCTCACTACCGAAGCCGGTCGCAAAGGCAGCTTCAGCTGGTCGCTGGTGGCGAACGCCGACAACACTCAGGATCTGACGATGGTGCTGCAGCTGACCGAGCGCACCAAAGTGACGGAAATCGACGGCGCGCTGCATGCCGAAACGCTACCGGAACCGCTGCCGCCCGCGTTCGTGACCCGCCCGACCGAGCTTTATATCAATGGTGAACTGGTGAGCCGCTGGCCTGCCTGAATCGCCCGGCGTTGTGCCAAAAACCGGACAGCCTTGTCCGTTTTTCAACGCCCGTCACGCATAGGATGATTTCCGTTATGAACAGACAACTCTCGCTTCAGGAACTGGCCCGCTTGCTGCGCAATATGATCCGCACCGGGGTCATCGTCGACATCGATCTGAACAGCGGACGCTGCCGGGTGCAGACCGGCGGCCTCGTAACACAATGGTTGCAGTGGCTAACCCACCGCGCCGGGCATTCACGGAGCTGGTGGGCACCGTCCATCGGCGAACAGGTTTTGCTGCTGGCGGTCGGCGGCGAGCTCGACACCGCGTTCGTGCTGCCGGGGATCTTCTCCGATGACAATCCGGCCCCTTCGGCATCCGCCGATGCCTTACATGTCGCCTTTCCCGATGGCGCGGTCGTGGAATATGAACCGAAAACCAGCGCATTAACGGTAAGCGGCATTAAAACCGCCACCATCAGCGCGTCGCAATCCCTAACCGCCACCGTGCCGGACGTGCGGGTGACCGCCACTACCCGCATCACGCTGGATACGCCGGAAGTGGTCTGCACTAACAAGCTCATTACCGGCACGCTGGAGGTACAAAAAGGCGGCACGATGAGCGGCAACATTGAGCACAGCGGCGGATCGCTCACCTCCAACGGCAAAGTGTTGCATACCCATAAACACCCCGGCGACAGCGGCGGCACAACAGGAGCGCCTTTATGACAGTTCGTTACAGCGGGTTAAACCGCACCACCGGCAAGCGTCTCACCGACACCGAGCATATTCGCCAGAGCATCAGCGATATTTTGCGCACGCCGATGGGCTCCAGAGTGATGCGCCGCGATTACGGCTCGTTGCTGTTTGAGATGATCGATCAGCCGCAAACCCCGGCGCTGACGCTGCAAATCCAGGCCGCCTGTTACATGGCGCTGTTGAAATGGGAACCGCGCATTACCGTAAGCACGGTCACCACCGAGCGCCAGTTCGACGGCAAATTGCTGGTCAACCTGACCGCGCAACTCGCCAGCACCGGCGAATCCCTTTCGTTAACCCTTCCAGTGAGTTAAAACCATGCCGATTATCGATCTAAGCCAACTGCCGGCGCCGGATGTGGTCGAGGAGCTTGATTATGAGGCTATCCTCAATGACCGCAAAGCGACGCTGATTTCCCTGTTTCCCACTGATGAACAAGAAGCGCTGGCGCGCACACTGGCGCTGGAGTCCGAACCGCTGACCAAATTTCTGCAAGAGAACGCCTACCGTGAAGTGATGTGGCGCAGCCGCGTTAACGAAGCGGCCCGCGCGGTGATGCTGGCCTACGCCGCCGGGAAGGATCTGGATGTGATGGCCGCCAACAGCAACACCGCGCGGCTGGTGGTTTCGCCCGCCGACGACAGCACCATTCCGCCAACACCGGCGGTGATGGAATCTGATAAAGATCTGCGTCTGCGCGCACAGCAGGCGTTTGAAGGGCTAAGCGTCGCCGGGCCGGAAGGCGCGTACGAATACCATGGTCGTAGCGCCGATGGACGAGTTGCCGATATTTCGGTCATCAGCCCGAACCCGGCGTACATCACCATTTCCGTACTCTCCCGCGAGGGCGACGGCCGCGCCAGCGATGAGCTGATCGCCATCGTGGATAAAGCACTGAACGCCGAAGATGTGCGCCCGGTGGGCGACCGCGTGACGGTGCAAAGCGCGGAGATCGTGCCCTACCAGATTAACGCCACGCTCTACTTCTACCCCGGGCCGGAATCGGAACCGATTCGCCAGGCCGCTGAACAGCAGTTAAAAGCCTATATCAACGCGCAACGGCGTTTAGGGCGCGATATCCGCCAGTCGGCGATTTATGCCGCGCTGCACGTTGAAGGCGTACAGCGGGTGGAGCTGAGCGCGCCGCAAAGCGATCTGGTGCTGGCGAAAAATCAGGCCTCTTACTGCACCGCCTGGAGCATTAACGCCGGAGGCACCGATGAGTGACGACCGTCTGTTGCCTGTTGGCTCATCCATTCTTGAGGTGGCAGCGGCAAAAGCGGCGGCAGATATTGAGCGCGTGCCGGTGCCGCTGCGCACGTTGTGGGATCCACAAACGTGTCCGGCGGAGCTGCTGCCTTACCTGGCATGGGCGCTCTCCGTCGACCGCTGGGATTTTAACTGGCCGGAAGCGACCAAACGCAAAGTGATTGCCGCTTCATTCTTCGTTCATCAACACAAAGGCACGCGCAGCGCGCTGCGCCGGGTGGTTGAGCCGCTCGGTTTTCTGATTGAGCTGCGCGAATGGTGGGAGGACAACGCCGAGCCGGGCACCTTTAAACTGGTGATTGGCGTGCAGGAGAATGGCATTACTGAGGAGATGTACCTTGAGCTGGAGCGGCTGATTAATGATGCCAAACCGGCGAGCCGCCACCTGACCGGGTTAAACATCAGCCTGAGCAGCAGCGGCGAGTTTTATGTCGGGGCCGGTTGCTATCTGGGTGAAGAGCTGACCGTTTACCCTTACATGCCGGAAGAGATTGTTGTTGGCGGTGAATATTATCCGGCTTCAGCGGTTCACCTGATTGATGATGTTATCATCACTTAACCACGCAACATCACACCTAACGGGCTGCGGCCCGTTTTTTTACCCGCCTCGTTGTGCCAGCGGGCAGCCAACCCCGCCTGATAGCGTTCGCCTGTCGCTGAACGGAAAATGTCTTCTGTACTGATTCATCACCCAACAACCTGAGAGTTAACGCATGACTGCAAAATTCTTTGCCATTCTGACCAATCAGGGGGCCGCGAAGCTGGCGAACGCCGCGTCGCTTGGCACAAAGCTAAACCTTACGCAGATGGCGCTCGGCGACGCCAACGGCGTACTGCCTACGCCCGATGCGGCGCAAACTCAGCTGATTAACCAGAAGCGTATTGCTCCGCTAAACCGCCTCTCTGTTGATCCGAATAACACCAATCAGATCATTGCCGAACAGGTGATCCCGGAAAACGAAGGCGGCTTCTGGATCCGCGAAATTGGCCTTTACGATGATGACGGCGTGCTGATTGCCATTGCCAACTGCCCGGAAACCTACAAGCCGTTGTTGCAGGAAGGCAGCGGCCGCACGCAGACGATTCGCATAGCGCTGATTGTTTCATCGACCGCCTCCGTGACGCTGAAAATTGACCCATCGGTGGTGCTGGCCACGCGTAAATACGTCGATGATAAAATTATCGAAGTAAAGGCCTATTCGGACAATCTGCTGAAACAGCATGTCGCCGCTGCCAATCCGCATCCGCAATATGCGCCACTTGCCAGCCCGGTATTTAGCGGTGTGCCTACCGCTCCGGATACGCATATCGGCAACTATGGCCAGCAAATCGCCAACACAAAGTTTGTTCATGATGTACTGAATGATGACAACTACATCCTGCCCGTAGGAAGTGTTGTTGCCTGGCCTCAGGCGACGCCGCCATTAGGGTGGTTTACATGTAATGGCGCGGCGTTTGATAAAGCCAAATATCCCAAACTGGCGCTGGCGTACCCATCCGGTGTTCTTCCCGATCTGCGCGGCGAGTTTATTCGCGGCTGGGATGATGAGCGCGGGCTGGATGCCGGACGAGTGCTGCTTTCGGCGCAGTCCGATGAATTGAGAGCGCATAACCACCGGTTTATTAACGAATACGCTACGCCGACCGTAAGAATTATTGCTTACACAGATGAAAACAGTGAAAACGCAGATACTACCGTCAGTATTGGCAAGCGGGCATGGACCTATATCTGGATGGAAAATACCGGTGGCGCGGAAACTCGCCCGCATAACATCGCATTTAACTACATCGTGAGGGCTGCATAATGACGCAAGCGACACTGAATCAGAACCTGATGGCCACCGTTGCCGGGGAGCAAACCGTCTATAACTTCGCAGCCGATACGCGCGAATATCGTTCGACCTCGGTGGAATATCTGGCAATCGGCGTTGGCATTCCCGCAAACGCTGCCATTGATGCGCCGCTCGCGGTGAAAAGTGGTTTTGCGGTTTGCCGTAAGGCAGATTTGAGCGGCTGGGAATACGTTGCCGATCACCGCGGCGAAACGGTTTATGAGATCGCCAGCGGCAAGCAGAAGCAACTGGATAAACTGGGTGATTACCCGGCAGACGTTACACCCCTTGCGCCAGCGACCGCTTATGATAAATGGGACGGCAGCAAATGGGTAACCGATAGCGCCGCACAGCAGTCAGCGCTTGTCACCGGGGCGGAACAGAAAAAAACGCAACTGCTCAACGAAGCCAAAAACACCATCAGCCTGTGGCAGACTGAGTTGCAGCTCGGCATTATCAGCGATGACGACAAAGCCCGGCTGATTGCCTGGTTGCAATACATCAAGCTGCTCCAGGCGGTGGATACCGCAACGGCACCGGATATCAACTGGCCGCAACAGCCGCAATAACACCAGACGGGCTCCGGCCCGTTTTTTCATTTGCAGTTGTCCTGCCTGCAAACCAACCCCAACTGATAGCCCTGCCCGATGCGCTCACCGGAAAATAGTGCCCACGTTTCCGACAACTGAGAGTGAACGCATGACCGCGAAATATTACGCCATTCTGACCAATCAAGGTGCGGCGAAGCTGGCAGCAGCTACCGCGCTTGGCACGCAAATCCATATCACACAAATGGCCGTCGGCGACGGTAATGGCAGCCTGCCCACGCCCGACGCCACACAAACCCAACTGCTTAATCAGAAGCGCATCGGTGCGGTGAACACACTCACTGTCGATGCGGCCAACGCAAACCAGGTCATTGCCGAACAGGTGATCCCGGAAAATGAAGGGGGCTACTGGATCCGCGAAATGGGGCTTTTTGATGACGATGGCGTGTTGATTGCCATTGCCAACTGTCCGGAAACGTACAAGCCGTTGTTACAGGAAGGCAGCGGCCGCACGCAGACGATTCGTATGGCGCTGATTGTTTCGTCAACGGCGGCGGTAACGCTGAAAATCGACCCGTCGGTAGTACTGGCGACACGCAAATATGTCGACGATAAAGTTATCGAGGTAAAAGCCTATTCCGACGACCTGATGAAACAGCATGTCGCCGCCAGTAACCCGCATACACAATATCCATTGATTTTGAATGCGCTACAGGAAATGGCGACTGCGGGCCTGGTGAATCGCGTACATGAAAATTTGAACCTTAGCGCCATTGTGCTGGCGGGTACCGCTACCGGGCAATTAGCTAATTACGGGTATTTAAAAATTCCCGTACTCATTGCTAATGTCAAAAAGGAGGTCATTATCCAGTGGATGTCTGGTGCAACCAACACAACGAATGGAACGGACGCGATAATCAACTGGCCTATTCCCTTTCCGACAGCCTGCCTCAGCGCACAGGTGACGTTTAACGAGGGATCAGGACCATTTAGTGATATCACCACGCCGGTTTACATCACCGCTCGCTCACTGAATACGATCACGATTCGTTCTTACACCGGTGCAGCAAATGGCGTGGATATCCTCGGTATCGGTTTTTAAGCTCTGCAGATGATACACAGAAACGGGCTCCGGCCCGTTTTTTTCGTCTACCGTGTTGTTTCATCCCCACGCCAACCCCGACAAATAGCGCGTTAGCGCTGCGTTCGGGAAAATAGCTCTCACCCCAACACCACGGAGTTAAACGGATGAGTGACTACCATCATGGCGTTCAGGTCGTTGAAATTAACGACGGCACACGCGTCATTTCCACTGTCTCAACCGCCATCGTCGGCATGGTTTGTACGGCCAGCGACGCCGACGCGGCAACCTTTCCACTGAATGAGCCGGTGCTTATTACCAACGTGCAAAGCGCCATCGCCAAAGCGGGCACCAAAGGTACGCTGGCATCGTCTTTACAGGCGATTGCCGATCAGGCGAAACCGGTGATCGTTGTAGTACGTGTCGCGGAAGGCAGCGGTGACGATGCCCAGGCGCAGACGATTTCCAACATCATCGGCACTACCGATGCCAACGGGAAATACACCGGCCTGAAAGCGCTGCTGACCGCTGAAGCGGTGACTGGCGTGAAACCGCGTATTCTTGGCGTGCCGGGTTACGACACCCAGGAAGTCGCAACCGCGCTGGCACCCGTCTGCCAGAAGCTGCGTGCTTTCGGTTACGTCAGCGCGTGGGGCTGCAAAACCATTTCGGAAGCCATTAAGTACCGCGAGAATTTCAGCCAGCGCGAGCTGATGGTAATTTGGCCGGACTTCCTCGCCTGGGATACCGTCGCCAACGCCAGCGCCACGGCGTATGCCACGGCACGCGCGCTCGGCCTGCGCGCTTATATCGACCAGTCTGTTGGCTGGCACAAAACCCTGTCTAACGTTGGCGTTAATGGCGTGACCGGCATCAGCACCCCGGTGTTCTGGGATTTGCAGGAATCCGGCACCGATGCGGATCTGCTGAACCAGGCAGGCGTCACCACGCTGATTCGTAAAGATGGCTTCCGTTTCTGGGGCAACCGCACCTGCTCGGATGATCCGCTATTTCTGTTTGAAAACTATACCCGTACTGCGCAGGTTATTGCCGACACCATGGCCGATGCGCATATGTGGGCGGTGGACAAACCGATTACCGCGACGCTTATCCGCGACATCATCGATGGCATTAACGCGAAATTCCGCGAGCTGAAAAGCAACGGTTACATCGTCGATGCGACCTGCTGGTTCGATGAATCCGCGAACGACGCCGAAACCCTGAAAGCCGGGAAACTGTATATCGATTACGACTATACGCCGGTCCCGCCACTGGAAAACCTGACCTTACGCCAGCGCATCACCGATAAGTACCTGGCGAACCTGGTCTCCTCGGTTAACAGCAATTAAGGAGCCTGATAAATGGCAATGCCGCGAAAACTGAAATACATGAACGTGTTCCTCAATGGCTACAGCTACCAGGGTGTCGCCAAATCCATCACGCTGCCGAAGCTGACCCGCAAGCTGGAAAACTACCGCGGTGCAGGCATGAATGGCGTCGCGCCGATTGATATGGGTCTTGATGAAGAGGCGATGTCAATGGAGTGGTCGCTGGGCGGCTTCCCGGATGAAGCTATCTGGGAACTGTATGGTGCCACCAGCGCCGATGCTGTACCGATCCGTTTTGCCGGTTCTTACCAGCGCGATGACACCGGGGAAACGGTGGCGGTGGAAGTGGTGATGCGTGGTCGCCAGAAAGAGATCGACACTGGCGAAAACAAACCGGGTGAAGATACGGAATCCAAAATCTCCGTGGTTTGCACCTACTTCAAACTGACCATTGATGGCAAGGAGCTGGTGGAGATCGATACCGTCAACATGGTTGAAAAAGTGAACGGCGTCGATCGTCTCGAACAGCATCGCCGCAATATCGGCCTGTAATGCCTCACCCGGTCAGCCTGGCTGGCCGGGTTTTCCCCCGCAAAAGCAACGAGGATCGTATGAGCCACGAAACTGATAACGTCATTACCCTGCAAACCCCGATTAAACGCGGCGAGCAGTTGATCAATTCCCTTACGCTGATGAAACCGAACGCCGGTACGCTGCGCGGCCTGAGCCTGGCTGCGGTGGCAAACGCCGAAGTGGACGCGCTGATTAAAGTGCTGCCACGCATCACCTCCCCTTCACTTACCGAGCAGGAAGTGGGCGCGCTGGATCTAGCCGATATGGTGGCGCTGGCGGGCAAGGTGGTCGGTTTTTTGTCACCAGCTTCGGGACAGTAAATTTTCCGGCCAGGCTGTCGGTTGACGATCTGATGGCGGATATCGCGGTGATCTTCCACTGGCCGCCATCAGAACTCTATCCCCTGAGTCTGAGCGAACTCATCACCTGGCGCGAAAAAGCGCTGCAGCGAAGCGGAAACACATATGAGTAACAGCGTAAATATCGAGGCCCTGCTCGCTGCTGTTGATCAGGCGAAGCGGCCCTTTCAAACCCTGCAGACGGCAAATGTATCGCTGGCTGACGGTATCAAAGAGACGGAAAAAAACCTGCGTGGCCTGTATAGCCAGGCTGCGCAGATTGACGGATTTACCCGCACACAAAGCGCACTTAACGGCGTTAGCCAGCAGCTAAAGATCGCCAAAGCGAGCACGCAGGCGTTGGCCTTCGAACTGAAAAAAATCGATAACCCCAGTGAAGCGCAGATAACCGCGCTGGATAAGGCGCGCGCCAACGTGAGCGCGCTGAAACAGCAGCACGACAGTTTACGCCAGTCGGTGAAAAACCAACGGCAAACATTGCAACAAGCTGGGATCAGTACCCGTGCGCCTGCAACAGCGAAACAACGCCTGCAGCAGAACATCAGCAGCGCTACCGAGCAGCTGTCGAGCCAACAGCAAGCGCTGAAGCAGGAGAACCGCCAGCAGCGGCTGGTGAAAATCAAAGAGAGCCAGCAGTCGATTCTGGGCGTGGCGGGGAAAGTATCCGCCGTCGGCAAGACCGGGATGTCGATAGCGACCACCGGATTTAACCTTGGCAAAAAATTGCTGCAGCCGGGATATGACGCGTCGCTGCAAACGCCTTCAACCGTGCCGCCCGCAATGCCGGGCAGTGCTGTTGCAACGCTGCAAACCCACACCGCAGCGCCGGGAACCGCAGCCGCAAGCCAGCAGCAGAGCGCGGGGAGCCTCGCACCGGCTGTCGCCGCCCGAAACAATAGTACCGGCGCTCCTGCTCCGACGGCTGCGATGCAGAATAATGTCGGCAACCTTGGCACGGATTTAGAGGCGCTACAGGCGGCTTATCAATCCCTGAGCGTGGATATTTTCGCCACCCAGGAGTCGTCGCTGCGCATGCTGGTGCAGACCGCGACCGGTTATCTCGGGCAGCTCCAGCAGTGGGTGCAAAACAACCAGGGGCTGGTGCAAAGCTTTGGTCTGATAGCGACGGTGATCGTCGGCGTTGCAGGGGCAATCGGCACTGTCGCAAGCGTGATTGCGCCGGTCTTTACAGGGATCAGCACGCTTATCACCATTGCCACGACTTTTGGCAGCGTGTTTACCACGGTTTGTGGCGGGATCATGGCAGTTATCGGCGGACTCACCTGGCCAATCGTTGCCGTGGTAGCCGCTATCGCCGCTGGCGCTGCGCTGATTTATAAATACTGGGAGCCTATTAGCGCCTTTTTTAGCGGCGTGATTGAGGGGATCGTCGCGGCATTTGCCCCCATTGCAGAAATGTTTGCGCCATTACAGCCGGTTTTCGATGCCATTGGCAGTGCGCTGCAAAAGGTGAAAGACACTTTCAGCGAGCTGCTGACGCCAATCAAGGCCAGCGAGGAGACGCTTACACAATTCGGCAACCTCGGGCAGAGTGTCGGTAAAATGCTTGTTAATGCATTCACCTGGCCACTGAACCTCTTCCGTTCACTGAGCGAGAGCGCGACGGGGTTGCTGGTGACGCTGGGCATTATCGATAAAAAACCCGCACTGGCGCTTAAACCATCGCTTGAGCAACCTGCTGGCACCGGCGGGGTATCCAGCTATATCCAGCCCACCAGTTCACAGCCGGGGTATAACGCTTACCAGGTGGCGCGCCCGTCAACAGGCGGCTCTTACCTCGACCAAAGCCGTACGGAATATAACGTCACGCTGCAGGGTGATGTCACGCCGGGCAGCAACAACGAACGTTATTTGCAGGATCTGTTCCGCCAGGATGCCGACAACCGGCGCAACAACGCCTTATCCCAATTCAACCCGTAAGGAGAGTTCGCATTATGATGCTGGCATTGGGGCTTTTTGTTTTCATGCGGCAGACGCTGCCGTTCCAGAATATGGATCGTACCTCAGCGTTTAACTGGAAGAACAACGCGCGCGTAGGTAAGCGCGCGGCGTTCCAGTACCTCGGTCCTGGGGAAGAAACCATTGATATCACTGGCGCGCTCTACCCGGAACTGACTGGCGGTGTGCTGTCGCTCGCGGCGGTCCGGCTGATGGCCGATCAAGGTCGTTCGTGGCCGCTTATTGACGGAACTGGAATGATTTATGGCATGTATGTCATAAGCAGCGTCATCGAAAAAGGTTCTGAGTTTTACAGCGACGGTTCACCGCGCAAAATCAATTTCACCCTGAAACTCACGCGTGTTGATGAATCTCTGGTCGCCCTGGCGGGCGACCTTCAGGAGCAGGGGGAACAACTGTTCAGGGACGCGACGAAGATACTGGGGAACCTGTGATGATTGACGTGCTCACCCATGATTTGGGACGAACAAGCGTCCCCCTGTTTACGCTGAAGCTAAAGCAGAAACAGCCTGATCCGCAGCAAGCGCAAAAACAGAAAGTAAAAGACATTACCTACGATATTGCGCCTCGCCTGATAGCGTTGACTGTCACCGATAATCGCGGGTTTGAGGCCGATACACTAACGCTAACGCTGGATGATGCCGACGGGAAAATCCAGATGCCGCAGCGCGGTAATGAGGTAAGTGTCGCCATTGGTCGGCTAGGAGAACTGCTCACCAATATGGGCACGTTTACCATCGATCAGGTGACGCACCGAGGTACGCCGGATCAGGTGGTTGTTACCGGCCGCAGCGTCGATTTTCGCGGCAATATGAATAGCCCAAAAGAGTGGTCATGGCATGACACAACGCTTGGCGAAGTTGTCAAAGATATCGCCTGGCGTAATTCGCTGAGCGCCAGTGTCGCGCCAGCGCTGGCAAATATAAAAATCGCCCATATCGACCAGTCTAATGAGTCCGACATTGGCTTTCTAACCCGGCTGGCAACTCGCAACGGTGCCGAAATCGCCGTGAAATCAGGTACGCTGATTTTCCTTGTTCCGGGCATGTGCGTTCGGGGCGGCAAGGTTGTTCCTTCTGTAACAATCACCCGCAGCGATGGCGACTCGCACGAGTTTACCCTTGCCGATCGCGTAGCTTACAGCGGTGTGGTTGCCCACTGGCAAGATACCAGAACGCCAAATGCACAGACGAAGCAGATAAAACTGACGCGCAAAGCCGCCACAACCAGCAATGCAAAGCCTGAAGCGACGGATTACACCGCTGGCTCAAAAGATAATATCTATACCCTACCGACGACGTACGCTTCTAAAGATGAAGCCATGCGGGCTGCAGAGGCGCAGTGGCAAGACATCCAGCGCAACGCGGCGAAATTTACGCTCACTCTTGCTCAGGGGCGCACCGATATCTCCGCAGAAAGCCCTGTGTATGTTTCAGGTTTTAAAGATGCGATCAACAACACGCCATGGGTAATCAAAAAAGTGACACATGGCATTGATAGCAATGGTTTTATTAGCAAACTGGAGCTGGAGGTTCGGGTTGACGGCGTTGAATATGAAGTACAGGAGTAGCGTCAAATGCACTCTTTAACTTGCATTTGCAAGTTAAAAGGATAATATAGCTGGCATATACACGAGGGAGAAACCACCATGATGCATTGCCCGGTATGCCAACAAGCGGCGCACGCGCGCTCCAGCCGCTATCTCAGTTCTGAAACCAAAGAGCGCTACCATCAGTGCCAGAATATTCACTGTGGTTGTACGTTCGTCACCCATGAGTCGCTGGCGCGTTATATTGTCCGCCCGCCGGCACTGCAAGTGAGCGCGTCGCACGCCGGGAAGTAATCCGGCGAAAATACTCAAAAGCCTGCGCCAGCAGGTTTTTTATTTCTGTATCGATAGCGGGCAATGAAAAAATTACGTGGGCAATGTGAAGTAACAGAGCATAACAACCGCTGATACAGAAAGCGCCCGGACGTCGGCCTGAAGTAAAACCAGGTGTCTGCCAGTTCGGCGAGGCGTAAATTCAAAGACAATGATGCGAAACCAGAATGTGTTGTCGTGCGTATCTACAGGACGCAGTTTTAAATTCGCAATCAAAGGCTTAATAAAGATCGCTGCCTGTTGTGAACGATTTAAATCTCAAAGCAATAAGGCAAAACCTGATGCTTATCACCGCCGCAAGAGGTGGTTTTCAGGCAGGCATAAAAAAAGGGGTTGGCATTACGCCAACCCCTTGTTTCATAACACGCTTTGGATGTAGCGTGTGCGCTATCTTAGTTAAGACGCTCTTTGATACGAGCAGACTTACCAGTACGCTCACGCAGGTAGTACAGTTTAGCTTTACGAACGGCACCACGACGTTTGACAGAGATGCTGTCAACTACCGGAGAGTGAGTCTGGAAGACACGCTCAACGCCTTCGCCGTTGGAAATTTTACGAACAGTGAATGCAGAGTGCAGACCGCGGTTACGAATAGCGATAACCACGCCCTCGAATGCCTGCAGACGTTTTTTGGAACCTTCAACAACCCATACTTTCACTTCCACGGTGTCACCCGGACGGAAGGAAGGTACGTCCTGCTTCATCTGCTCTTGTTCAAGTTGCTTAATAATGTTGCTCATAATTTAATCTCTTATCCTGGGTAAACTGATATTCGGGTGGTTTCTTAAACCAACCCATCATGTTTCTGTTGCTGTTGCGCGTGTTCACGTTGGAACTCCGCCAGCAACCTTGCTTGCTCTTCAGTCAGAGCCAGGTTTTCCAGAAGTTCAGGTCTTCTAAGCCAGGTTCGGCCCAGCGACTGCTTCAAACGCCAGCGACGTATCTCGGCATGGTTCCCCGACAGTAATACCGCCGGTACTTCCATCCCTTCTAACACTTCAGGTCGGGTATAGTGTGGGCAGTCCAGCAACCCATCGGCAAAAGAATCTTCCGTTGCCGAAGCTTCATGGCCCAGTACCCCCGGAATAAACCGGGAAACCGAGTCAATCAGCGTCATCGCTGGTAACTCACCACCGCTGAGAACGTAATCGCCGATAGACCATTCTTCGTCAATCTCGGTTTGGATTACGCGCTCATCTATCCCTTCGTAGCGACCGCACACCAGAATCAGTTTCTGATTCGTTGCCAGTTCGCTGACGCCCGCTTGATCAAGCTTGCGCCCCTGAGGCGACAGATAAATCACTTTGGCGCCTTCGCCCGCCGCGGCTTTTGCTGCATGAATGGCGTCCCGTAACGGGTTCACCATCATTAACATCCCCGGTCCGCCGCCGTAAGGACGGTCGTCCACGGTACGGTGCCGGTCGTGAGCGAAATCACGCGGACTCCAGCTCTGGATGCTCAGCAGGCCATTTTTTACTGCCCGGCCAGTTACCCCGTAGTCGGTAATCGCGCGGAACATTTCAGGAAACAGGCTAATTATGCCAATCCACATAGCGCCGTCTTTTACCGTATATCCGGAGGTTCAAAAACCAGGATCCCAATCTACTTCAATGGTTTGAGTAGTGAGATCGACTTTCTTGATAACCTGCCCATCGAGGAACGGAACCAACCGCTCCTTGATACCAAATGCATCTTTCAGGTTTGCCTTGATGACGAGAACGTCATTCGACCCGGTTTCCATCATATCGACGACTTTACCGAGGCTGTAACCTTCAGTAGTCACTACCTGGCAGCCCATCAGGTCTTTCCAGTAGTAGTCACCCTCTTCCAGTTCCGGCAACTGCGCGGAATCAACGACAATTTCACAATTGGTCAGAAGATTCGCGGTATCTCTGTCATCAACACCTTTCAGTTTGATGACGATGTCCTGATTGTGGTAGCGCCAGCTTTCCAGCTCAATGCTCTGCCACTGACCCGCCTTCTGGATAAACCAGGGCTGATAGTCAAAAATGCTTTCGGCGTCTTCGGTGGAGGAAAACACTCTGAGCCAACCACGAATTCCGTAAGAAGACCCCAGCTTGCCGACGATAATTGGCTCAACAGGGACCGGTGCGGCTTGTTGCTTGCTCATCATGACCACCGTGACAGATTAAGCTGCTTTCTGTGCTTCTTTGATCAGCGCGGAAACGCGATCGGAAACGGTAGCGCCCTGGCCAACCCAGTGCTGAATACGATCCAGATCCAGGCGGGTGCCTTCTTCTTTCTCGGAAGCGATCGGGTTGAAGAAACCAACGCGCTCAATGAAGCGACCGTTGCGTGCATTGCGGCTGTCAGTAACAACAACCTGGTAGAACGGACGCTTTTTAGCGCCGTGACGAGCTAAACGAATAGTTACCATAACATCCTCTTGTGTGAATAAAACACCAGGCCCCATCGAGGAACGGAGCCCGGTGTCATATTAAAAGCCCGAAAATTTTACTGATTTTGGGGGAAATTGCAATCAGGATAAAGTAAACAAGGGATATAAGGCGTATATCGGTGCAGCCAGTTTAGTTCCGGCGTGCGCACAGAAAGCGGAGCGTACACAGAGTACGTGAGCATTTCGAGCACACCCCGGGGCTAAAATGGCAAACAAGATAGCCTTATGCCCTTGTTTTAGCGACCCGGGAAGCCTGGAGGCATCATCCCTTTCATGCCCCGCATCATCTTCGCCATCCCGCCCTTCTTCATTTTCTTCATCATGCGCTGCATGTCGTCGAATTGTTTGAGCAGACGGTTCACATCCTGCACCTGCATGCCGCAGCCGGCGGCGATACGGCGTTTACGCGAACCTTTGATGATGTCCGGATTGGCGCGTTCTTTCAGCGTCATGGAATTAATGATCGCTTCCATACGCACCAGCACTTTGTCGTCCATTTGCGCTTTAACGTTGTCCGGGATTTGCCCCATGCCCGGCAGCTTGCCCATCAGGCTTGCCATGCCGCCCATGTTTTTCATCTGGCGCAATTGTTCAAGGAAGTCGGTCAGATCGAATCCGTCGCCCTTCTTCAGCTTATTCGCCAGCTTTTCAGCCTGCGCGCGGTCAACTTTGCTTTCGATATCTTCGATAAGCGACAACACATCGCCCATGCCGAGAATGCGCGAGGCGATACGATCCGGGTGGAACGGCTCCAGCGCTTCGGTTTTCTCGCCGACACCGAGGAATTTAATCGGCTTGCCGGTGATATGGCGAATGGAGAGCGCCGCGCCACCGCGCGCATCACCGTCCACTTTGGTCAGCACCACGCCGGTCAGCGGCAGCGCTTCATTAAACGCTTTGGCGGTATTCGCGGCATCCTGACCGGTCATGGCGTCGACGACAAACAGGGTTTCTACCGGCTTTATAGCCGCGTGAACCTGTTTGATCTCATCCATCATTGCTTCGTCGACATGCAGACGACCGGCGGTATCCACCAGCAGCACATCGTAGAATTTCAGCTTCGCTTCTTTCAGCGCGGCGTTAACAATGTCGACCGGCTTTTGCGCGACGTCAGAAGGGAAGAAATCGACTTCAACCTGCTGCGCCAGCGTCTCCAGCTGTTTGATCGCCGCCGGACGGTAAACGTCGGCAGAAACGACCATCACTTTTTTCTTGTGCTTTTCGCGCAGGAACTTACCGAGCTTACCGACGCTGGTGGTTTTACCCGCACCTTGCAGACCCGCCATCAGCACTACCGCCGGCGGCTGCGCGGCGAGGTTCAGGCTCTGGTTCTCTTCGCCCATCGCCGCAACCAGTTCGTTGCGCACGATTTTGACGAACTCCTGGCCTGGCGTCAGGCTCTTGTTCACTTCATGACCAACCGCCTTCTCTTTTACGCGGTTGATAAAATCACGCACCACCGGCAGCGCAACGTCCGCTTCCAGCAGCGCCATACGCACTTCGCGCAGGGTATCTTTGATGTTGTCTTCAGTGAGGCGTCCACGGCCACTGATATTGCGCAGGGTGCGCGACAAACGATCGGTTAAATTATCAAACATTGTCTCTCGCCTGAGGTGATACGATGGCCGCCAGCGCGACGCATAACAGAAATTTCCCGGAGTATAACATGAAGACATTGCTCCTGTATGTGATGCAACTGTTGGAGCCAACGTCACGTAACGTTATACTGCTTTCCTTTCTTCTTCAGTCAACTGCCGACATCCTATGCCCGTTTTTGCCCTGATCGCTCTTGTCGCCTACTCAATCAGCATTGCGCTGATCGTTCCCAGCCTGCTGCAAAAAAACAGCGGCTGGCGCAGAATGGCCATCCTTTCGGCGGTAATCGCACTTATTTGCCACGGTTTCGGCTTAAAAGAACGCCTGTTCCCGGGTGATGGCGGGCAGAACCTGAGTCTGCTTAACGTCGGTTCGCTGGTCAGTCTGATGATCTGTACGGTAATGACTATTGTGGCGTCGAAAAACCGCGGCTGGCTGCTGCTGCCAATTGTCTATACCTTCGCGTTAATCAACCTCGCTTTCGCCGTTTTTGTGCCCAATGAGTACATCACGCATCTGGAAGCCACGCCCGGCATGATGGTGCATATTGGGCTGTCGCTCTTTGCCTATGCCACACTGATCATTGCGGCAATGTACGCGCTGCAACTGGCCTGGATTGACTATCAACTGAAGAATAAACGGCTGGCGTTCAGCAACGAAATGCCGCCACTGATGGTGATTGAGCGCAAAATGTTCCATATCACTCAGGTTGGCGTTGTGCTGCTGACGCTGACGCTATGCACTGGCCTGTTCTTTATGCAGAACCTGTTCAGCATGGAAAATATCGACAAAGCGGTGCTCTCAATCGTCGCCTGGTTTGTCTACATTGTTCTGCTGTGGGGCCATTATCATGAGGGCTGGCGCGGCCGCAGGGTCGTCTGGTTCAACGTTGCAGGTGCGGGGATTTTAACGCTGGCCTATTTTGGCAGCCGCATTCTGCAGCAGTTCGCGAGCTAAACACAAAGGAGTTCCCCCTGGAACACATCTCCACCACGACGCTGATTATTACGCTAATCATCATGGTCGTGGTTTCGGCCTATTTTTCCGGTTCCGAAACCGGAATGATGACACTCAACCGCTACCGCTTGCGCCACTTAGCCAAGCAGGGTAACCGCGCGGCAAAACGCGTAGAAAAGCTGCTGCGTAAACCCGATCGACTGATAAGCCTGGTGCTGATTGGTAACAACCTCGTCAATATTCTGGCGTCGGCAATTGGCACCATTGTTGGCATGCGCCTGTATGGCAATGCTGGCGTCGCTATCGCCACCGGCGTGCTGACCTTTGTGGTGCTGGTGTTCGCCGAAGTCCTGCCAAAAACCATCGCCGCGCTCTACCCGGAAAAAGTGGCCTTCCCCAGCAGTTTCCTGCTCGCGCCGCTGCAAGTCATCATGATGCCGCTGGTGTGGTTGCTGAACGGCGTGACGCGCGTGCTGATGCGCATGGTGGGTATTAAAGCGGATGTAGTGGTCAGCGGCGCGCTCAGCAAAGATGAGCTGCGCACCATTGTGAACGAATCGCGCTCGCAAATTTCCCGCCGCAACCAGGACATGTTGCTGTCGATTCTCGATCTGGAAAAAGTCAGCGTTAACGACATCATGGTGCCGCGCAACGAAATTGTCGGCATTGATATCAACGACGACTGGAAAGCCATTGTTCGCCAGCTCACGCACTCGCCGCATGGCCGCATTGTGCTCTACCGTGATTCGCTGGACGACGCCATCAGCATGCTGCGCGTGCGCGAAGCCTACCGGTTGATGACGGAAAAAAACGAGTTCACCAAAGAGGTGATGCTGCGCGCCGCCGATGAAATCTACTATGTCCCGGAAGGCACGCCGCTGAGCGTGCAACTGGTGAAATTCCAGCGCAATAAAAAGAAAGTCGGCCTGGTGGTCGATGAGTATGGCGATATTCAGGGGCTGGTGACGGTCGAGGATATTCTGGAAGAGATAGTCGGTGACTTTACCACCTCCATGTCGCCTGCGCTGGCAGATGAAGCCACGCCGCAAAATGACGGTTCGGTGATCATCGACGGCAGCGCCAACGTACGCGAACTGAATAAAGCCTTTAACTGGCGCTTACCGGAAGATGAAGCCCGCACCATTAACGGCATGCTGCTGGAGGCGCTGGAAGAGATCCCGGCGGTGGGTACACGTGTTCGTATCGAGCAGTACGACATCGATATTCTTGACGTGCAGGACAATATGATTAAGCAGGTTCAGGTGATCCCGGTGAAAGCGCTGCGGGAAAGCGTCGCTGAATAAGCGAAAAAAAGCCCTCTCCGGGCGGAGAGGGCTTTATCTGAAAGGGTTACGCCTTCGCTTTAGCAACGGTCACCATCGCAGCGCGAATGGTGCGGCCATTTAAGGTGTAACCTTTTTGCATCACGCCCAGCACCTTACCGGCGGCAATCTCTTCAGATTCCACCATGGCAATCGCCTGATGCACGTTTGGATCCAGCGGAACGTCGGTTTCAGCAATCACTTCCACGCCGAATTTCTTCACCACATCCAGCATGTTTTTCAGCGTCAGTTCAATGCCTTCAACCATCGGTGCCATCTCGGCGTTGTCTTTGTCCGCCACTTCCAGTGCACGATCCAGGCTATCGATAACCGGCAGCAGTTCATTGATGAACTTCTCCAGCGCGAATTTATGCGCTTTCTCGATATCCTGTTCGGTACGGCGACGCAGGTTTTCCATTTCCGCTTTAACGCGTAAAACAGTTTCGCGCTCGCGGTTTTCCGCTTCAGCTAACTGCGCTTCAAGGTTCGCAATTTTCTCATCGCGCGGATCCACCTGCCCAGCAGAATCGTCAGACTCAACAACTGCCTCAACTTCGTCGTGCTGTTCCATGATAATTTCTTCCGGGGCTTGCCCGTCAGGCGTTTTCTGTTCTTTACTACTCATGAATTTCTCCGCGTTTTTTTGCATTCATCTCGCTAACCTGCATTATTATGGGGATCCGTTTCCGGGATTCAAGGGAACGTGACAGATTGTCATCATTTCATTCGCCACAAGGACCTCCAGAAAATGACCCATCATTTCAAGTGTATTGGTATTGTCGGGCATCCACGGCACCCTACCGCACTGACCACACATGAAATGTTATATCGCTGGTTAAGCGCCAAAGGTTATGACGTCATTGTCGAACAACAGATTGCCCAGGAATTGCAGCTCAATCATGTGAAAACCGGTACGCTGGCAGAAATCGGTCAAGAAGCCGATCTCGCGGTGGTTGTCGGCGGCGACGGCAATATGCTGGGCGCGGCGCGCACGCTGGCGCGCTATGATATCAAGGTTATTGGGATTAACCGCGGCAACCTCGGCTTCCTCACCGATCTCGATCCCGACAACGCGCAGCAGCAGCTCGCCGACGTGCTGGAAGGTCATTATATCGCTGAAAAACGTTTTCTGCTGGAAGTGCAGGTCTGCCAGCAAGAGTGCCAGAAGCGCATCAGTACCGCGATCAACGAAGTGGTGCTGCACCCGGGCAAAGTTGCCCATATGATAGAATTTGAAGTCTATATCGACGAAGTTTTTGCCTTTTCCCAGCGTTCCGACGGGCTGATTATCTCGACACCTACCGGTTCCACCGCCTATTCACTCTCCGCCGGTGGGCCAATTCTGACGCCATCGCTGGATGCTATCACGCTGGTACCGATGTTCCCGCACACGTTGTCTGCGCGCCCGCTGGTAATAAACAGCAGCAGCACCATTCGCCTGCGTTTTTCTCATCGCCGAAGCGATCTGGAAGTGAGCTGCGATAGTCAAATCGCCCTGCCGATTCAGGAAGGCGAAGATGTGTTAATCCGCCGTTGCGACTATCACCTCAACCTTATTCACCCAAAAGATTACAGCTATTTCAATACGTTAAGCTCTAAACTCGGCTGGTCAAAAAAATTGTTCTAAAAATCATCGCACAACGCTTTACTGTATATAAAACCAGTTTATACTGTACGTAAACACAGTTATGGTTTTTCATACAGGAAAGCAACCATGTTGGCACAACTGACCATCAGTAATTTTGCTATCGTTCGTGAGCTCGAGATTGATTTTCACAGCGGGATGACAGCTATTACCGGCGAAACCGGGGCGGGTAAATCGATTGCCATTGATGCGCTCGGGCTATGCCTCGGCGGACGTGCGGAAGCCGACATGGTACGCGCAGGCGCGCCGCGCGCCGACCTGTGCGCCCGCTTCGCACTAAAAGATACTCCCGCCGCCCAACGCTGGCTCGAAGAGAACCAGCTCGAAGATGGGCGTGAGTGTTTACTTCGCCGTGTGATCAGCAGTGACGGGCGTTCCCGTGGTTTTATCAACGGCACGGCGGTACCGCTTTCCCAGCTACGTGAACTGGGCCAGTTGCTCATTCAGATCCACGGTCAGCACGCGCATCAGCTCCTCATTAAGCCCGAGCAGCAGAAAAACCTGCTCGACGGCTACGCCGGTGAGTATGCGCTCACTCTGCAAATGACCGAACACTACCGTGCCTGGCATCAAAGCTGCCGCGAGCTGGCTCAGCATCAACAGCAAAGCCAGGAGCGCGCCGCCCGCGCAGAGCTTTTGCACTATCAATTGAAAGAGCTGAATGAATTTAACCCGCAGCCAGGCGAATTCGAGCAGATTGATGAAGAGTACAAACGCCTCGCCAACAGCGGGCAGCTGCTATCTACCAGCCAGCATGCGCTGAACGTGCTGGCAGACGGGGAAGAGGCCAATCTGCAAAGTCAGCTCTATACCGCCCGTCAGTTACTTGGCGAACTGGCAGATATGGACACTCGTCTCTCTGGCGTGCTGGATATGCTCGAAGAAGCTGCCATTCAGATTAGCGAAGCCAGCGATGAGCTTCGCCATTACTGCGACCGCTTAGATCTCGATCCGAACCGCCTGTACGAGCTGGAACAGCGTATCTCACGGCAGATTTCGCTGGCGCGCAAACATCACATCAGCCCGGAAGAGTTGCCTCAATTCCACCAGTCGCTGCTTGATGAGCAGCAACTGCTCGACGATCAGGCTGATTCCCAGGAAACCCTGGCGCTGGCTGTCACGCAGCACCATCAGCTCGCGCTGGCGACCGCCCAGCAGTTGCATGACCAGCGCGTGAAATATGCGCAGGAACTTGGCGAATTAATTACCGAAAGCATGCATGCGCTCTCCATGCCGCATGGTGTGTTTACCATTGATGTTGCGTTTGATGCCCACTCGCTGACAGCTGAAGGTGCCGATCGCATTGAATTTCGTGTGACCACCAACCCCGGCCAGCCGTTGCAATCAATCGCCAAAGTCGCCTCCGGTGGTGAACTGTCGCGTATTGCGCTGGCTATCCAGGTGATCACCGCACGGAAGATGGAAACCCCGGCGCTGATTTTCGATGAAGTCGACGTTGGCATCAGCGGCCCGACGGCCGTTGTTGTAGGCAAGCTGCTGCGCCAGTTGGGAGAATCCACACAGGTAATGTGCGTAACTCACCTGCCGCAGGTTGCCGGTTGTGGCCATCACCACTTCTTTGTCAGCAAAGAAACGGATGGCGCAATGACCGAAACGCATATGCAGCCGCTGGATAAACGCGCCCGTTTGCAGGAGCTGGCGCGCCTGCTTGGCGGTAGTGAAGTGACCCGCAACGCGCTGGCAAACGCCAAAGAGCTGCTGGCAGCGTAAACTTTTTTGTAATATGACGGTCTGAGTTCTCGACAAAATCGACAACAGACCCGCCGGCAAAGGTTTTAAACTGGCGAAAGGTCTATTATCATCGGCATATTACATATGAGCCACGTATTGTTCGGGCCGAAAAGGAATCAAATCACTATGCGCTGTAAAATGCTGACTGCTGCCGCAGCGGTTCTTCTGATGTTGACCGCAGGTTGCTCTACCGTAGAACGCGTGGTTTACCGTCCTGATATCAATCAGGGGAACTACCTGACGCCAAACGATGTTTCTAAAATCCGCGTAGGTATGACGCAACAGCAGGTTGCTTATGCACTGGGTACGCCGATGATGACCGATCCGTTTGGCAGTAACACCTGGTTCTACGTGTTCCGCCAGCAGCCGGGCCATGAGGATGTTTCGCAGCAAACCCTGACGCTGACTTTCAGCAGCAACGGCGTATTGACCAATATGGATAATAAACCTGCGCTAACCAAAGGCTAAGGTTGCAGAAATGCAAAAAGGTGCTCAATGAGCACCTTTTTTGTTTAAGCCACTTATGTTGGCTCTTTTCCCGTCGTGTTCGGTTTTTTCGTTTCCACCGGCGAGGGAACAAAACCCTCTGCTATCAGCTTACGCTTTCCTGGCTGACTTCTCAGCGCGCTGGCGGCGCAACTCTTTCGGATCGGCAATCAACGGGCGGTAAATCTCTACACGATCGCCATTGTGCACAGCATCGTGCAATTTCACCGGGCGGCTGTAAATACCGACCTTATTCACCTTCAGATCAATATCATCACGCAGCTCGAGCAAACCGGAAGCAAGTATCGCCTGCTCAACGGTTGCGCCCTCTTCGAGCGTCACCCGCTGAAGATACTGTTTCTCCGGCAGTGCGTAAGCCACTTCGACCGCAATATTACCCGGCACGGTAAACCTCTTTCGCCCGGTGCGTAAACGCCTGCACCATGTTTGCCGCCAGCTCTTTAAAGATGCGGCCAAACGCCAGCTCAATCAGCTTATTGGTAAATTCAAAATCAAGCTGGAACTCAATCCGGCAAGCCTCGGCGCTTAGCGGGGTAAATTTCCACCCACCAATCAGCGACTTGAAAGGACCATCGACCAGATGCATCAAAATGCTTTGATTAGTGTCCAGCGTATTACGCGTGGTAAACGTTTTGCTGATCCCGGCTTTGGAAACATCCACCGCCGCAGTCATTTGCGTCGGCCCGGATTCCAGCACCCGGCTGCCAGTACAGCCAGGTAAAAACTGCGGGTAAGATTTTACATCATTCACTAACTTGTACATTTGTTCCGCGCTGTAAGGCACCAGCGCAGTACGGCTAATCTGAGGCATATCGTTTTCCGCGTTCACACAATCGTCAAATAATACCATTTCCCCAGGTTGAAAGGAAAACGCAATGCCCTAACTCATGCTAAGATAACCGGCTAAACCTCACAGGACGCAATGAGGTCAGTTTCAGATATCAGATTACCGGATGGCTTCACGACACTATGACGAAGAAAAAAGCATATAAACCAGGTTCAGCCACCATTGCGCTGAATAAGCGCGCCCGCCATGAATACTTTATCGAAGAGGAATTTGAGGCCGGGCTGGCACTGCAAGGCTGGGAAGTAAAATCCTTACGCGCCGGTAAAGCAAACATTGGCGACAGCTACGTTATTCTGAAAGACGGCGAAGCCTTTCTGTTTGGCGCAAACTTTACGCCGCTGACTGTAGCCTCCAGCCACTACGTTTGCGATCCGACTCGCACACGCAAGCTGCTGCTTAACCAGCGTGAACTCGATTCACTCTACGGCCGCATTAACCGCGAAGGTTATACCGTAGTGGCGCTGTCGCTGTACTGGAAAAACGCCTGGTGCAAAGTGAAAATTGGCGTGGCGAAAGGTAAGAAACAGCACGACAAGCGCACCGATTTGAAAGAGCGTGAATGGCAGTTGGATAAAGCACGCATTATGAAAAACGCCGGGCGTTAGTCACGCCCGCTTCGCCCTCTCACGCCGGGAGAGGGCCTCGAACACTTCTCAACGCCTCATTCAGCTTATGCACTATTTTTATAGATAATCCAGCACCGATTTTGATCTCCACATTGGCAATCATCCCCGCAACCCAGGAAAGATTTTCCAGTGCGGTTGGTCAGCTAAGTGCTCATTGTGCGCGCGTAAATCACCACCATAGAGCAATCAACCACAGACGATCGGGTCAATTCCATACGCTCTAGTACGTTAGCCGTCTGGTGTGAACGCTTTGTTTGCATAAAGCAATACCAAATACGGCGTGATCGTATTCGATAGCTGCGGACAAATACTAACCACATTTCCCTCCTCAAAAGTCATTGTGATATGGACTGGAATGGCACGTCATAAATCTGTTATACTTACCGTCACACTTTTGGGGCTGATTCTGGATTCGACGGGATTCGCGAAACCCAAGGTGCATGCCGAGGGGCGGTTGGCCTCGTAAAAAGCCGCAAAAAAATAGTCGCAAACGACGAAAACTACGCTTTAGCAGCTTAATAACCTGCTTAGAGCCCTCTCTCCCTAGCCTCCGCTCTTAGGACGGGGATCAAGAGAGGTCAAACCCAAAAGAGATCGCGTGGATGCCCTGCCTGGGGTTGAAGCGTTAAAACTAATCAGGCTAGTTTGTTAGTGGCGTGTCCGTCCGCAGCCGGCAAGCGAAATTAAAGACTGGACTAAGCATGTAGTACCGAGGATGTAGGAATTTCGGACGCGGGTTCAACTCCCGCCAGCTCCACCAAATATACATGGACAGTGGCAGGACAGAGTCATAAAAAACAGTAAGTTAGCCACTTCTCCCGGACGGTGACCGGACACCAAAGGGACAAAAAAGGATACGCAAAGGAGCCGCGGCTCTTTAGTCATTAAAAGCCCGCTTATGCGGGCTTTTTTATTGTTTCATATGACCGATATTTTGACAGCAATCATTAGAGGTACGTATGGCAGCCGATTACATTATTGAACAAATGGAAGAGCGACATCAGCAGGAGATGGGCGATTTTATGGCTGAAAAGGCAGCAATCCTCATTGTCACAGAGAAGTATGATCGCGATTCAGCTATCCAACATATTAAAGATGTTGATATTTTCCAGCGGTCACATATGGATGACCCAGGCTTATATGTCCAGGATGGGAATGGTCATCCAGCTGAGTGGCTTGTTCCTCAAGCACAATTCCCTGTCATGCCATTGAATTCAAAGATTCAACAACAAGTGAAAGCCGTAGCGCGCGATATCCGCCACTTGGTTGATTAAACTTCTGTCATGGGGTGTCAGGGGTCGGAGGTTCAAATCCTCTCGTGCCGACCAAAAAATCCCAGGAAAACCAACCCATTGCGGTTGGTTTTTTTATGCCTGCGATCCGTACAAGGTAAAACAAAGGTAAAATGAAGGTAAAACTTCTGTCCGTTCGGTGCGTTTATAACAGGAAGAAAAAGTCCGCAATGAGCGAAGTGCGGAAGTTCGCATTTGTCATAACCGCAGAGATGTAGGACTAACATTGTCGTGTAATAATCAACCGGGAACAGGTCAGTGTCTGTTAAACCCGTGGCGATTCATTACAGATCTGACTCACACCGTCATGAAATTTCAGTTAGTCACCAGAAGAATTTTTGAACTGAAATATTAAATTTCAACTAGTGCATATTCTTCCAGTTAAATTTCTTCCCCGTTGTATCCATAACTATAATCGGTTTTTGATAATTCTGGAGCCACCCTTGCATACTAACAGTATTCTGATCAACCCGATGAATGCCGAGCCATAACTCGGATAGCGTATTAGCATCATCTGTAGACCATGGTGTTTGGTAATCTCCGAGCCACTTATTCTTCATCTCAACTTTAGGGCTATACCAGATAAAAGCGGGTATAACCAAAGCCTCTTTGGGTGGATTGGCCCCAGCATGAGAATATACTACTGCACGTGAAGGATCTCGTATTAAGGCATGGTCAGAAAAATAGAAAACAGAAGAGCGCGTATGCGAAAGTTGACTAAAAACCTTGCCCATAAGATCGTCCGTGAAGCGTACAGAGTTATCATAGCAATCATCATGTTTACTTCCATTTTTAAAGACGGAAGCATCCTCAGGGAAACGTGAACATGCTGGTTCGTGGCTACCATATAGATGCAGAACAATGAATTTCTTACCTGATTTTGTAAGTGTTGATTCAAACTCTGGTAACAAAGCGTCATCGAATCCTTGATCAATCCACTGATGCTGCTTAGTTTGCATTGCAATACCAGTAATCACATTATTATATGCGCCACCTTTCCCCTGGCGGCTATACCAGTAGGTATCGTATCCAGCTTTGTTCGCAATACTAATGATATTGTCACTGTACTTAGCTGGCGTCGTTTCCTGTACTGAAGCCGCAGTGAGAGCAAGTGGTACAGCCATGATGGTCACTGGCGCGGGGCTAATGGCATGTTGGAACAACAGAAGATTCTTCCTTTCTGCTTCCAGTTTAGGCGTTGTGTCTCTCTCATATCCATAAATACTCATATTTTCAGGGCGCTCAGATTCCCCGATAATCAACACATAATTATCAATTCCGGTATCTGATACTGATATTGTGTAGTTAGGCGTATTTTTATTAATATCGGAGGCAATACTCATATCAGAGAAAGCTTGCATAAAGACCGAACCTGTACTCAGCGGAGTTGAATTTATAACTCGTTGAGCAAGGCTATCAACATTGCTTTTTCGTAATTGATGCAGTGCACCTTGTACAGTATAACCAGTCAGTAACAACACCAATAAAATTGCAGGGTATCGTTTATATTTTGACGGGATAGTATTTATACCATAATTGATGGTTAGCATAAATAAAATCAACAGACCCACAAAAGTAATACAGCTTCGCCAATAAACGCCTAACATCGAAAATGCTTCGCTACCTGTAGTATTTATTACACTTAATGCAAAACCATAGGTAAATCCAGTATTAAAGTTACTCCAGGCATACAGCTGAAGAGATAAATCAACAGCTATGAAAGTTAAAGCGATAAAGCCAATCAAGTTTTTTAGTGGTTTGTTATTGATGCAGAGAAGTGTTAATAAAATCAATGCAAAAACCAACGTGCGATTAATAACCAAGTTGTAACGTGCGGCAATAAAATTAACGATGACAACAATGAAAATTGAAATTATAAATAACATCTTACTTAAATAAATTTTAATATTTTCATAACGAATGCGTTCAAAGATCCATGACATTTTACAGTGCCTGTATTTTAGTTTTTTATGTGATTTTTTAAAAGAAAGGGGAGTACCTTGAGCGCAGATTAACATATAAGTCGTGTGAATATAAGCTACCTGAATTGATTGGTTAATACAAAGACAGTATCCATAATACTATTGTTGATCACACAATCAGGACACTGGGATAATTTGTTCCAATTGAGAGCCGCTGACCTTCTCTCGGCTATTTTTTACTCATAATTGCTGCCTGTACGATGGGTTATGAGCGAAATAAGGAAGGCCACAAGAAACAACCCTATTTAATCCACCGTGCTGATGGTCAGCCGACCTGCATGGCGGCACTTGATGGATTAGGCAATGAGTCAGAAGTATTTTTGATGGTGACTCACCATCTGATAAAGGGCTGGTTTCTATTCACGGTGGCTCTCACCAGAAGCAGCGCGTCATTGGATGAGGCAAATAGTCAGCGGGAGGAAAGCAGTAGATATTATCTCTAACAGTACTGTGCTCGCAGACGCGTTTATCTGGCTCGCTGTTCTGCGCGACGTAAGGCACGTTAAGAAAGAAGCGCCGGAGTAAATCAAAACCATTCGGTGATGCGCAAAGAGACACTTCGGGCATGTCCTCTGTTGGCACATAGCTGACCAAGCTTACTGAGAAAACTCATCGGACCCTAATAAGATCTGAATACCTTGTAGTGTACCGGGGCGACAGCATATCGCGCTTCATCTGCCATTGCGGCTGTATGCCCTGCCCTGCAAAATACAGCGTCCCACGCCCCTCCTTCGCGTTGAGCCTATCCAGTACCGCCATCAGCTTTTCACTGTCCGCGCGCGGCGCGTTGTCGTCAAACAGATTGAGCTGCACGACGCCCTGACTGAAAAAGTCGCCAAGCATGACACCTGCTTTCTGATAGCGATGACCTTCTTTCCAGATACGATCCAGACACCGGGTGGCGGCACTGATAATGTCCCTGCTGTCCTGTGTTGGCGTGAGCAGCTTTACCGATGCACTGTTGCCGTAATACGGCTCGTTTAATGCAAACGGGCTGGTTTTAACGAAAGCGGAGATAAACCGGCAATACTGATGCTCACCGCGTAGTTTTTCTGCTGCCCGGCTTGCGTAGCTGCATATCGCCTGGCGCATTTCATCGTAGTCGGTGATTCGTCCACCGAAAGAACGCGAGCAGACAATCTCCTGCTTTGCTGGCGCAAACTCCTCAAGATCGAGACACGGTTCGCCGCGCAGCTCCCGCACCGTTCGCTCAAGCACGACGTTAAAATGTTTGCGGATAATCCAGGTGCTTTGTTCTGAGAGTTCAAGCGCTGTTTTAATGCCCATGGCGTTCAGCTTTTTACTGATGCGACGCCCGACGCCCCAGACATCCTCAACCGGAACCAGGGCCAGCAACCGGCGCTGGCGGTCGATGTTGGACAAATCAACCACGCCGCCGGTCTGCCGCTGCCACTTTTTCGCGGCGTGATTGGCCAGCTTCGCCAGGGTTTTTGTTTGCGCTATGCCGACGCCGACAGTCAGGTGAGTACGCTTCAGTACAGTCGCGCGTATCTCGCGCCCAAAGTCAGTTAAATCACGACAATTACGGACGCCGGTCAGGTCGCAAAAGGCTTCATCGATTGAGTATATTTCCACGCGGGGGCTCATCTCTTCCAGGGTTGTCATCACCCTGTTTGACATGTCCGCGTACAGCTCGTAATTGCTGCTGAATGCGACGATACCGTGGCGCCGGAATGCCTCTTTCTGTTTAAAATAAGGCGCGCCCATGACCACAAAAGGCTTCGCTTCGGCACTGCGGGCGATAACACAGCCATCATTATTTGACAGAACAACGACTGGCCGTCCCTTCAAATCAGGCCGAAAAACGGTTTCGCACGACGCGTAAAAGCTGTTCACATCGCACAGCGCAAACATGATCAGCTCGCTGATTTAACGATGAAAGTTACGACCCCGAAAATATCGAGCGTGTCTTCGCTTGTTACCCGGATGGGGCTGTATGCGGAGTTCATAGGGTTGAGCTGTATGGTTGGTCGCAGTTGCAGGCGCTTCACTGTGAATTCACCATCTACCGCCGCGATCACAATGTCACCATGTTGCGCGGTGCGGGAACTGTCGACGACAAGCAGATCCCCGTCGCTTATCCCACCGTCGATCATTGAGTCACCAGCAGCTTTCACAAAATACGTGGCACTGGGATGCTGCACCAGCAGCTCGTTTAGATCGATGCGTTGCTCTACATAATCCGCAGCCGGGCTGGGAAAACCGCACTGCACAAGGTCCCTGAAGAGCGGGAGCGCGACAACTGCGCGCGGAAAATCTGCTGGTTTAATGAATTGCATAGTGTAGCCCCGCTTAACACTGTTTTTATATACAGTAGTATTATCCCGATCTTTGTTCAAGATCCGGCTGCGCTTGTTTGTGAATAAGGAACAGACGATTTTAGTTAAGGATAATTGTTTTTTATGGGGTTATATGTTGTGTAAATTATCAGGATGCCGAATAGATTGGTGCCTTTTTGCTCATGAACCCGGGTGAGTGGTGACTGATTCCCCCTCAATTTTATCAACACGGGTTGTCAGGGCCTCAATCTTTTCCATAAGAGCCAGGATGGCTTCATGATGCAGAGCTGCTGCCACGCCATAAGTATCCGGCGTAAGGATATCATCGATCTTTTCACCGGTTTTAAGCGTAGCGGAACCGCCAACAGATACCGCCTCCGGGAATGCTTCAGCCACTTCCTGAGCAATAAACCCCCTGCCGGATGGGGCACTATCAAGGCGATCCCACGTGTAACCCCGGATTAACTTCATCTTTTCGAGTGGCTTTTCAACAGGGACAAGGTTTGTTTTTATTCTCCTGTCAGAGAAAGTCTGCCATCCGCCCTGCGAAACGCCGATGCCGGTATGGCGCATTTCAAAGGAAGCCAACTGACTGTTTTGATAGCTGGAATAAACAATAATGCGCGCGGCGTAGTAGTTACCGGGTGATTCAAAATGGTCTATCTCAAAGGATGCATCGCTAAAGCGGCTAAACACCCTGGCAAAGCGGTTATAATAGTTGCTTCCGGATTGCGATACTGCAGTTGAATTTTTCTCCAGCATAAATCCATTTGCCGACAGAAAATTGCTGTAGATAGGCTGAGTCATCGTCCCTGCCTGATCTTTTCGCAGACTGTTAACAATACGGGAATCATCCCCCGCCGCTACCGTCCCGGCTGCCGTCCCCACATTCCGTAACGCTGAGTCACCAAGCCCTAAATTTGTACGTGCACCTGCTACCGTTGGTGCCCCGGTACCGCCCTGGCTCAACGGCACCGCACCGTCAACTTTATCTGCTTTACTATTAAGCGCGGTCGTAAAACTGTTCCATGTCGGCCCGGTAAAAGCACTGCCATCAGGAAGTTTGATTGTGGCTGTTCCGGTGCCGCTAAAAATCTGTTGCCAGTTCTGCTTGTCATAGTTAAGACCACGCAGCGCTTCAGCACTCTGCGCCACCAGCGCGGCGGTAACCAGGTTCATTGCGACGCGGGGCACGGCATACCAGGCGGCACCGGCCTGCGTTGGCCCGGTGTAATTGCTGACCAGCGTCAGGGCAGTTGTGCTGTCCACCGTTTTCACCGGCAGCGTGTAAGGGATACCACCTACCGTAACCACAATAAAATCGGCTGCAGCAAGCTCAGTGGTGAACGACGTGCCACTACCGGACACAGCGGCAGAATTATTCGTAAGGGTTAAGGTTCCTGCGGACATGTGAACTCCAGGCAATAAAAAACCCGGCGCGCTGGCCGGGTGCGGTTAATACATTGAGGGGATGCAGGGAATGCTGATAGTCGTCAGTCGCTGACCCACAACCGAATATCTGTCAGTCCATGTTGCGGTTGTGCGCCCGCGCCCGCACCTGACCGCGTTTCCTGAGCGTACAAGCCCCGCCCATTTCAGATAGTCCCAGCCTCCTGATGTTCTGCTGTCGTAACCGTACCGGCCAAGCATGATCATGCTGTCGCCGATATCCGTCCAGTTCCATGACGGCACAAACGAGGCGTTACGGTAAACAAACGGGCGCCGGGTGGTGGAAAAGACACAGGTACCGTTTTTGAAAATGTTGAAGCCTGTTCCCGGCGTGGGGATCATGCCACTGGCAAAAATTGCTATCTGAAGGGTTACCGTGGCTGCCACATCATCTCCGTTTCGCTCCTGGTATGCGGTGACGTTAGCCCCGTCGAATTCGACGGTAACGCCGTCAGCGCTCCACTTCGCGAACACAAGATACTGATCGCGGGAAACACCTGTATCAGGAGTGGCCCAGCTTCCTGTAAACGTTACGGTTCCGCGCCAGACACAGGAGCCCACCATCGTTGCATCCGTTATTGACAGAAAATCGGTGCTGTCCTGAATCAACAGCCCCTGCCCCTGCGATGCCGGAAGGATTTGCCACACAGCAGAATTGAACGATCTGGCCCGGTTCCAGTTGTCGCTCCACCAGGTATTCAGTGTGATGACGTTGCCGGATACGGAATAACCGGACAGCATCCCGATGGTCGGGATCAGATTTGTGCCACGGTATGTCATATAAACGGTGTTACGTGGCAACAGCACAACCTGACTTCCGGCGACATAGTTGGGGATCTGGTACTGATTAACGTCAAATTGTTCAGGGATAACCATGCTGAAAGAAGGACAGCGAAGACCGGCTGTAATTTCCATGCGCGGCCCGCCGTCCTTCAGGTCGATAAGTAAACCTTCAGGCATCACCATTTCCCCACGCGAATCATGCCGCCACCGGTCAGGTTAACGGTAAGGCCATTGTCATCGAGCACCACGGTGTTATTCGTCCCGTTGAAGGAGAACTGACCGCTGGTTGCATAGACCCTGCCATGAAATTCCGCATCGCCCCCTTTCCCGAGCCGCCAGCCGCTGACGCCTGCCACGTAGTTCGACGACTGGAGCGTATCCGTGATTTTGGCGAAATCAATGGATGCCTCCTGTATCAGCGCGCTCCTGATAAATACCTGGCCGTTGTAAACAAAGAACGCAGCCTGCCAGTTGCCGGGATTATTCCCGGAATAAACACCGAACTGGTCAGCAGCGACCACGACCGTCGATTTGTAGGCGCTGCCGTCTGGCTCTATCGACATACCAAGCCCGGCATTGTGGATGCGCAGTGCCAAATCGCTATGCTCATACATGCCGCGACCGTAAATCGGGTCAAAGCCGCCGACGCGCTCAATGACGCTGCGGTGGTAGTAAAGCATCACGCCGCGCTGGCCGGTGTAAGCCACATGCTTATCGTCGCGGTACAGCACAGCGATATCGTTCAGCTTGCGCGCGCCAGCCAGATCGAGGAACTGATACGCCAGATGAGGCTCGGGGGAGTCGATATAAGGCAACCACCAGCCATCAGCAACCGGCCATGCGTCATCGTCCCAAAGAAACAGATGCTCGCACCCGGCAACCATGAGCGCGGCCAGGCTGACATTCTTTGATGCCACAATGCCAAGCGATTTATCATGCCGGATCAGCCTAACGCCTTCAGGCACAACGCCATGTACGATCCGGCAGGCTCGGTAGTTCGGTGAATATGCCCCGGTATGCCACTGATGATTTTGGACGACTGTAGCCCCGTCCCTCGCACCGCTTGCACTCTTTGTACGTTGGCACGCCGCGAAATTCAGTCTCTTTGCGATCAAGAGTTTTCCCGGTGCCACCGCACTGGCAACGCTTGCTTACTTTCCCCGTTCCGTTGCACTTTTTGCACAGCACATGATCAGTTTCTTTCACCATGCGTTTGAATTCGAAATCAGATGGCGATTGTCCATTGTCTTTTGCCCACTGCGGCAAGCGCATTTTGTAGTGGCTCTTTTCCGTCTCGGTTGTCACTGGCGTGAAGCCTTTGCCGTGGCATTTATGGCAGTCTACTGAATCCGCTGCCGACGATGCGTAATCGTTGTAGGCAAAGCGCGCCAGGATGCGCATGCAGAGTGGGAATTTTTTGCCAGCAGCTTTACGCACCGCGAAAGGCGCATGCTGTTTGGCGTATTCAGTAAGCCAGGCAATAGAAGCGTCCCTGTCCTGCTGGCTGATGCCGGCCTTGCCGAGATACATCGTTAGACCGATCCCCGCCTGTGCCTGAGTCATTCCAAGCGCTGCCATCACATCGGTAACGGTAAGCTGTTCGCCGTCGGTTGCACGGCTAACCGGCATTCATGAACACGCAGCGGCGCGATATAGATACAAAGGCGTTTATCTCGGTGGCGGGGAAATACGGTGCGCGGTATTTGCCATAACCGACATTGAAGCGGCCTTCCCGGTTGTAGCGGATCAGGCCATTGAAGCAGTGACGGTTGATGTACAGGAAGGCCGCGGCGCGCTCAGGGCCGGACATATTCTGGTTGTTGAACTCTTCGCGACAGGCAATATAGCTGTCTTCATCGTTCAGCTTTCCAAAGAATCCCTTAGCCCACTCGGTTACCAGCTCGGGAACCACTGTCAGCATCTGGTACAGGTTGATCAGATCAGCGTTTACGTCCGCCAGCAGGAAGGTTTCATGCTTATCGGAGTTAAGGAACACCGAGCCGCCGCCCACAAATGGCTCAATAAGGCGTTTACCAGCCGGGATGAGGCGATCAAGTTCTGGCAGCAGTGAATACTTGCCACCAGCCCATTTGAGGAACGGGCGCTGCCAGCTGCGCGGTGCCAATTCTGACGCTACAGTTGCGGCTTCGATGCCAATGTCCACAGATCCACATTTCATTAGTTCACCACCCGAAAACCCGCAGGGCGCTGGGAATAATCAGCCTCGGCATAGCTGCCC
>Ga0268254_10000181_pt1 | contig 52610 bp, 62 predicted proteins | sample AgamicOrSfrz_FD_200251 | JGI IMG/M metagenome (GOLD analysis project Ga0268254, IMG submission 200251) | Agave microbial communities from Guanajuato, Mexico - Or.Sf.rz (v2) (version 3) | ecosystem: Host-associated > Plants > Phyllosphere > Phylloplane/Leaf | place: Guanajuato, Mexico...
TATGGTGTGTGGCAACGCGAAGGCGACGTGACGCACCTCGTCGCGCAACGGCTCGTCGACGTGTCGCATCTGCTTGGCGAACTGCCGACGGCGAGCCGAAATTTTCACTGAAAACGGAGGAAAGCAACGATGGCGAACTACAACGTTCTGTTCGATGCACAGGCGGCCGCTGAGGAAGTCATACCGCGCGTTGTCGAGCGTCATCGCTCGAAAGGCGTCCTCACCTGGAAGCTGCTTCATCAGATGGAAGAGGAGGTGCTGGCCGAGGTAACGGCTGGCGGAAAGTTCAGTGACCGGTTGCTGCAGATGATCTGTGCGCCTGCTGTGCTGGAATATCCGAACGACGACCGGCCCGCGTCGTTTGAGGGGCACGATTTTGTGCCGACTATCTTTGGCGCGCTGGAGCGGGCCTGGCGAAGGGTCCACTGACGGCGAGTCGCAAACGTGCGCCGGCGGTACCTCTGACCGCGCAGAGCCCCCTGTCCTTGACGCGCGGTTTGCCTGCGTTACAAGAGATACACCCACACGGACAGACTAAGAGGCGGCAATGATGCATCGCAGACAACCCAGGATTTACGCCACCCTTCGCCGCCGGTTTTGCAGGGAGGCGCTAGCACGGATGGGCTTCCAGAAAACGAGCACGAGCGGCTCAACACTGGTCAAGCTCGGCGCGATGCGGACGCCGTACGCGACGGCTAGTCAGGATGGCGAATTGTGGCGGGTGACGCCGCTTGTCTCCCCGCGCGTCTGGCGTCCGCGCTGATTGCGCTTCCACATTTCAGGCGCGTCCCTCAGCCCCTGCCACGAGCGAAACCTGGCACCGGCCTTGCTCGACGTTCACTGTCGTCAACCGGAGAATGGTCATGTGCTACGGAGATCCCGACAAGCTTTTGCAGCTGGTTATCGGCAAGCGCGCGCTTCCAAAAAATGATCTCGGCCACACGCCGCTCGACAATTTCGAGCATTTCTGCGCCACCACAGGCTGCAACGAGGCGGAGCTTGGCTCGCGTGCGTTTGCATTCGTGAGGCTGGCGTATGTGACGGCAGGCCTGAGCCGTCGCGAGTACAAGAGTGCCGGACTGGACCTCGAACTCCAGAACGCGTGCGCAGATATCGGCATGCTGCTTCGCGACCGCCCGCCCGGCACGACCGCCGACATCTCGAGCGAAGCGGCGCTGTATTTGGACGCGGGCAAACTTCAGGGCGCAAGCTTGTCCGACGACGAGCCAGATGGCGTCGGACTTCCGGTTGAGCTTGAGGACTTTCTGCCCGCCGCTCGGACCGCGATTGCACAGTGGCTGGCGCATCCCGCCTTTTCTTATCGCCCTTCGCTACTTGAGTGGCTCGAAGGTCCAAAAACGGGCAAATCCTCCGCCTGAATTAATCGATTGGGGCGGCAGCGTGGAGAGGCTTTGGACGTGCGGTGGAAGGAGCTTCGGCTATCGGGATGGTGACGATCTATGGACTCATGACGGCCGCCATGTTGGCCGCTTCGTCGGCAATGAAGTGTTTGACAGGACCGGCACATACCTTGGCGAAATGATGGGCACTAGCCGCCTCGTTACTTCGCAAAAGAAAATCGGGCATGTGCGCGAGGGCTTTGTGCCGCGAGCGTCGCGCCCTATCACCACCACGCAGTACGACTACAGCGCCTACCCAATGGACGACGGCTTCGAGGACTTCCCGGCCCCAGAAACAATCCGTGGCTAACGGAGATCTATGCCTGGTCGCGGAGCTGCTCCAGTTCGATCGGGTCGTCAGGGCTCTTGCGCGGCAGCGCGGTCAAGGGGTTGCGGCAACGGCAGACCGGACATACAAAGCAAAGCCCTGCATCGTCCATCTCGGGCTCCGCTATCTCCAACGTCACCAGCATCCGGCAATCGCTGCATACCCACATGATGACCTCCCGGGCGCGCCTCTACCCGTTATAGACCGCCAACGGCTATTCGGTCGGGTCGCCGGGAGGGCGTGATCAATTCACGTGGACAGCGGGGGTGCGCAAGCTTGCTATTTGTCCCGCTGCCAAGCTTGCTGTGCTTGTGCGAATGCGTCGCGCCGTGGACCAGTTCATAGTGCCCGCCCTTGCCCGAGCGCGTCGGCGGGAAATGCTCACCTTCGACGCACGTCACCTCGAATTCCGGCCCGTCGCCGGCCCTCCTTCACCACCTTGTAGATCCCGGACGTCTTAACGATTTCGCCTGGCTTGTGCTGGTCTGCCATTTCTGCCTCTCCTTTTGGTCGATCGGTCCGTCCCGTCAAGCCAGTGGCGCGCCCGCCTTCCGCAGGAACGCCATCGGCTGAAGTGGCCACCGCCGGCGCACGTACGAGTGCTAATCTCATTGCATTGGCCCAAGGCGCCCAGGGCCCCTCTTTCTTCTGTTGATCAGGAGACCCTCATGGCTGCCCGTTCGACCGCATCGCTCCCACTTTCGTTTGGACTGGTGTCCATCCCCGTGCGCCTGTATTCGGCGACGTCAGCGTCCGAGACTCAACGATCTGGACATCGAGGACGCGCCCGTCACTGAAAATGAGTTGCAGCTTGCCCTCAAGATCATCGAGCAGGGCGAAACCGAGCGCTATGAGCCCGAACAGTACGAGGACAAGAAGAAGAAGCGCGTGCTCCAGCGATCGACGCCAAGATCGAGGGCAAGCAGATTGTGACGCCGCAGGAAGAGGCGGCGGCCGACAGCGGGCAGGTGATTGATCTGATGGAAGCGTTGCGCGCCAGTCTCGCAAGAAATGCAAAGCCCAGCCCGTCGCCTGCCCGCACTAAGCCCGCAGCCCCGGCCGCTGAACTGCCCGCGAAACCGCGTAAGACCGAGTTGACACCAGCCCTCCCTTTCACCATCACCTTCAACGACCGCGACCCAAGGAGTTTCTATGGCGCGACGACTTCTGACATGAACGGTGTACGTTGCACTGCACAGCCGGACCGTCCATCCACCTGCGCAACATAAGTCCAACACCCATCCTCCCTTAAGAGTCTTCGCTTCGAGGGTTACCGATCGGAGTTTTTGCCGGAAAAACGCAGCAGTCGCCGCTTTCCGTCTCAGTCCATGTGCCGCTTCGCACTACGCACGAGCGAAGACGCTCACTCGACGCCCTGCTCGATGAAACCATGTGGTCCGGCTCGGGGGAATAACGCAACCGGAGCCATTCTGCTAACCGCTTGCGGGTTGGCGTGGCCATATGAGCTAAGTGCAGAAATCTCCGGAGCTTGCGTCTCTTGAGCGTACTAGAATGACTTAGAAAGGTGTTCGTATGGGCTGCGTACGATTTGTTGCTTCGATGTCCGCCACCGATGGTGGGAGGTCTCCCATGCCCTACCTTATCACCGCATTCCGCATGCTACTTACGTACTCCCTTACAGTTGTCCTATTCGCCTGTGGTGGAGGGTCCGACGACGGCCGACCAACCACGTCCGGCAGTGGCGCATCGGGAGAGGTCATGAATGGCGCCGGCGGGGCAGTAGAAGTCTCTGACCCTTCCAGTCCTATATACGGTGCACGAGTCGAGATCCCGCCGAATTCACTGGCGGCGAAATCTGAGACGATAAGCTTGAGCTACCACGATGCTCCGGCTTACACCGATTTGAATGCACAGAATGACAGCGGGCTGGTGTTTTCATCAAAGATCCTCGTACTGTCCAGGTCCGGCAAAGGCCCAGACGGAATATTTCTCCAACCGGTGTCCGTCACGATTCCGTACGATCGCACTAAGGGCGACGTGGCAATACCCGTGCTCATCGATGAACAGTCCGGGCGTTATGAACCACTAGAGGTGGTGTCCGACTCTGAGGGTCGTCTGACTTTCCCCATTGCGCATTTCAGTCAGGTAGCTGTGGTTTCCGGAAATTCTGAGACATTGCGGACAACGACGCATCAAGCGGGAGGCTTCGATCCGGCAAGAAACGGATTTTTCATTCCAAATTTCACCACCAGATTCTTGAAGCAGCCGAAACCTATCGATTACGCAGTCATGGACGGGGTTTGCTTTGGAATGAGCGCCGTGGCGAAATGGTATTACGATAATGGCATTGCCTCCCCCCCTCTCTACAATCGATATCAAGAACGCGTGACAACCGCCGGATTCGATGACATCATTTCGCGAGACTTAGCAGCTTTCATGCAGTTTAACCTTGGGGTGTATCAGGATAAAGAGATCACTCTCTCGGATCAAGCGGCCTTGGCTACATACCCCAACTCTTATTATGCAAAGAAACTACGTGGCCCGCAGACCGTTGAGCAAAAACGCGTCGCGATGAATCAATTCCTCGGCGCTATGAGTCTCGGACGGCCCCAGATGCTGAATCTGCTGGGAACCGGGCGTCATACGCTGTTGGTTTTCCGAACTAGCTGTAATGCTGCCGGCTGCAATCTGCTGGCATACGACCCCGATCGTCCCGCGCAGACGCTTGAAATGCAAATCAAACAGCCAGACTTTCATGTCACGTACTCGGGGGTGAGTCCGTCGGTGGATTACGGACAGATATTTCAATTAGGCTCGGACTCCACGTTTTTTAAGAAATCCAGTTTTCGCCAATCCTTTAACGCGGCGGAACTTGGCAGGAACAGTGCCTACGACATCTTGAAATTGACGCCGCTACCCTCGAATAAATTGGTGGAAGGAACGAAAAACGAGCATTATGTTGTTTTCGCGAACATTACCAGCCCGATTCTTGAGGTTCGAACCGACGGACCTATCCTGGCATCACCTCCTGGTTCCGGACCGGGCATGTTCGCCGGAAATATCGAGGTCTATATCGACGGGGTGCGTCGATTCTCTCAGGAGTTAGTCCAACCCGTTACAGCGCTCGATCTGTTGAAGGGGGAGTCGGTTATCGATCTCTCAAGCGGGGAACACCAACTATCACTGGTCGTTCTGAAATCTAGCACCGGCCAGGCCGATAATCCCGTCTTCATGGAGTTCGCCGGTTTCTACGCAGCCCGCGTTAAATCGTATGCCGGTACCTACTCGGGTAGCTTTGGAGGGGGCGATAGTGGCCCCGTGACAGTGGTCATTGACGAGAAAGGCGATATGACTGGAAGCGGGCATGGCAGCGAAGATGCCTTCCGGCTTAAAGATGGGCAGGTGCAGGCAGACGGCAGCGTTGACTTCGGCTTAACAACGTCTGGCGCGCGTTTCAGAGGGAAAATCGACATTGAACCGACTCAATGGACTCTCACCGGAAGCTGGATCAACGTTGGAGACGAACAGTCCGGCAGATTTTCACTGACCAAGCTAGATTGATCAGGGCGGGCCTCAATCAGCGCACATAGAGACAGACTCCCCGCATCGGTTTCAGCGGTACCGGTCGCTCTCGATCGCCGCAGCGGAAGCCCGGAAAGCACGCAGGGCCGCCTGACAAAAGCGAGACCGCTGACGGGCTCACACCGACCCAGAACCGCCGCTCGGACTGGCGCCACTGACGGGGTCCAAGGCGCAACCCTCGTCCGCCCAGGTTCATGCAGTCAATCGAGCATATGCCCCATGCGCGGCGTCGGAGCACCTCCCCAGAGCCGTCGCGGCCCGGCGCAGTTACGCCATACCCACCGCCCGCCGCATGGCCGCAGTGATGCCCTGCCGGGTCTGCGAGTAGCCGTGCCACGGGTCCTCTCTCAGCGACCGTTGACGCTCGACGGCTTTGCGCATTGTCCATTCGTCGCCGCGCGTCACCTGCTTCAATTCATCCCACGAGAACGGCATCGATACGCCCATCCCTGAGCGGGCCCGCACTGAGAAGGCGGCAACCGTGCTCGCCCCACGGCTGTTGCGCAGGTAGTCGATAAAGATTTTGCCCACGCGGTTTTTCGGCCCGAGCACTGCCGAGAATCTTTGCGGCACCACCTTAGCCATGTGCTTTGCAACCGCGTGTGCGAAGGCCTCTGTCTCGCTCCATCCCTGCCGGCGCGTCAGAGGAACAACAACGTGAAAGCCCTTACCGCCGCTCGTCTTAGGAAAGGAGCGCAGGCCGATCTCGTCAAGGACGACCTTCAGAAGCTCGGCAGCTTCCAGCATCGCGGTCCATGGCAGCGCCGGGTCCGGATCAAGATCGAAGATGATGCGGTCGGGGTGCTCGAGATCCGGCGCCAGGGCGTTCCATGTGTGGAGCTCAACGACCGACATCTGCGCGAGGCCCACCAGCGCTTCGGGCGTATTCGCGACGAGCAGCGGCGGATGACGCGGATGCAGTTGGGTCGGCAGCTCTTCGATGCCCGGAATGCTCGCTCGCTCACTGTGTTTCTGGAAAAACAGCTCGCCCTGTATGCCGTCTGGCGCCCGCACCAGTGCAAGGGGCCGGTTGTGTAGATGCGGCAGCGCCCACTCCGCGATGGCCGCGTAGTACTCGACCAGCTCCCGCTTGGTGTGCCCTGTCACCTCGTCCAGCACCCGTTGCGGGTTCGTTATGCGGACATTGCCGATTTTGAGGCCGCCCTTAGCCCCCGGCACTTCGCGCGTCGACCCTGTGTCCGCTTCTACGGGTTCACTGTACTCCACGGCTACCATCGGCTCTTCGCTGACCTCGGACGCCGGCTTGTCATCGCGCACGGCATGGAAGATCGGATGGCGCACCTCGCCGCCCGGCGTCCACTCCAGAAACGAGCATTCAACGACGATTGACGGGTCGAGCCAGACGGAGTCGCGCTCCTTTTCCGGCTTCGGCGGGTTGTAGAAAGCGGTGGCCTTGCGGCGCACCGACTCTGCTCCGCTCAAAAAGGCGGACGCAGCGCGAGATGAGAAATACGGCCTGACGCTGCCTGCATAGCGTAATGAGCCGTCCTTCTCGTACACGCCGAGCAGGAGCGAATGTACGCCTGAACGCACGCCCTTCGCGCGCGTGAAGCCGCCGACGACAAATTCCTGGCGAAGGTAGCACTTGATTTTCACCCAGGCTGCCGACCGCCCGGAACGGTAAGGCGCGTCTCCGCGCTTGCCAATGATGCCTTCAAGTTTCATCTTGCACGCCGACGCGACGAGCGACACGGGGTCCTGCGGAAAATCCTCGGAGAATCGGATAGCGTCGGACGTGTGTTCCGCCATCAGATGCCTCAACAGCGCTCTGCGCGCTCGCAGCGGCTGCTCCCGAAGGTCGGTTCCGTTGAGCCAAAGCAGGTCGAACACGAACATGACGATCTCTGCCGTGCTGCGCCGGTCGAAGGCATTCTGCAGCGCGTTGAAGTCTGGCTGACCGCTTGAATCGAGCACGACGGCCTCGCCGTCGAGCCACGCGTCATCGACCTGCAGCCCATTGCAGGCATCCGCGAGACGCGGCATCCGCTCGGTCCAGTCATGACCATTGCGGGTGAAGATCGTCGCGACGCCCCCGTCCATACGGGTCATCACGCGATAACCGTCAAACTTGATTTCGTAGGACCAGTCGCCTCCCTTCGGCGGACGGTCCACCAGTGTCGCAAGTTGCGGCTGTATCAACGCTGGCAAGCCCGTCCCGCCCCGCGCTCCGGGTGGAACGACAGCGTTTTCGGCCGCCCCCGGCTCCAGCGTCCCATCTCACACACCGGCCTCGTGCGGCGGCGCATCCATCAGCCACTGCTTCACTTCCGGACGGCTGCTGAACACCGGGTCCGCCACCCAGCTTTCAAAGGCCGGTTGCCAGTCTTCCCAGACGTAATCGTCCATGTCGAACTCCTCGTCGACGGCGCCTGTGCCGCGCTCGCACAGGAAGGCGAAGACCACCGAATAGCCGTTCCAATACGCGACTTTGCAGTCGCTCAAAATCCGCAGTTGTGCCCTGTGGCAGATCGCGGAGCATCATTGAAAGCTGGCGTACGAAATCGTGACGAGTCATAAGGCTCCTCCCCTTCGCCCGTTCGTGGGCAGAAACGCACGCGTTGCGGTGCGACCATCGTGGCCACAGCAGTTTCCATACCGGCGCGCCGGCGCGCTCGACAGGATTCAGTTTTCCGATGTTCCGCCGATAACCAGTGAGCCGCATCCGCCCCCTGACACCGCATAATGGCCTGCTGTCATCGAAGGGGCGAACTTGACAACCCGTTCGCGCCAGTACGATGGAATGACACCCATCGAGGCATTTATGACGCGACACGACAGCAATCAATCTCGAAGCATGAGCACGCATCTGAAAATCGCAGCAGTAAAGCCCTGATCCTCGGCTCTTTCATGGGTTTCATCGGCCTACAGGGCGCAGCGCCCGCCTCTGCGGGAGAACGCGGCGCGCACATCGGCTGGCATGTCCGGCAGCCAGCAAGGTTCATAGTCTCAGGCGTATTGCGACAGGACGGAACGACGGACGTCATCAAGCCGATCCACGCCATCGTTGCCGCCGACGACGGAGACGCTGCCGTTGCGATGTTCTCCAGCACTGCGCGGAAACAATATCCGGGCTACACGCTGATCGCAACGCTTGCTTCGCCGGTGCCCGCAGCAGGCACGTGCGAGAACAGCATTTAAGTCTTCGACGCAACACATCAATGCCCGTATCGAAAAAGCGCAGGAAACTGGCCAACGCGAGCGCCGAGCAGGCCACAAAGAAGCGACTGCTGACGTCACCGCTTGCACGCGCCGAGGCAGACCGCATAGTTCTGCATATCCGCGTTGGCCTCGAAGCGATCCGCTCAGGCCACCGCGATGAAACCGCACTGCTCAACCTGCAGTCGGTGATCCTGCTCACTGAAATGCTGACGGCCGAAGGGCGAGGCGCCTTATCGTTGGACATGATTCGCGACACCGGCCGGCGCGTTGTTCATTTACTGGAAGAAGGCAAGGATACGGCGCCTTGGACAGTGCCTGCCGGGTTTAGCGACGCCCTGACAGCGATCGTCAACGAGTACGACCGGATGATGCATCAGGTGCCGTTGCAGGCCGTGCTTGCCGCCACCGGAAAACTGGAGCGTCTCGAGGAAGAAGACCCGCAGTATTTCCGTTGCATGCGCGCCAACGATGCCCGCTCAGCTGACTGACGTGCGCTCCACGACCGATTTGTGGCGAGTATTCGCCCAATGGCCAGCTAGTCGCTGGCGGTTTTTTACCTTAACCACAAGGATCAAAATGCGTTTGTTGCTTGCTCTCGTTTTCCCGTGGCTGCAGTTCTTTACTATCGGCCGCCCCTTTGCGGGAATCATCTGCCTGCTGCTGCAGATCACACTGATTGGCTGGATTCCGGCTGCAATCTGGTCGGTCTATGCGCTGAGCCAGTACAAGACCGATCAGAAGATCGAGCGCGCGCTCGGGTCTCGCGGTTGAATCAGCCACTCAACGCGCTCAGCGCACGAGACACAGCATGCCTGATGTAGATACACAGACGGAATGGAAGCAGGATTCGCCCTATGGCTGGTCGCACGCAAGCGGCTGGTCCATTGGGCGATACGTCGTCGCAGGCGTATCGCATTTCATGCTGTGGCAGGGTCGCGACCACCGGGGCAAGTTCGCAAGCCTCGAAGCGGCTCAGGCAGAGCACCGCCTGCTGACGAAAGCATAGGAGAAGTAGATGTCGGATTACCTGACACTTAAAGCGGAACTTGCGACGCTTGATCTGAAGATCGACCTCGCGCTTGCTCGGGAAAAGGCCGAAGCGATTCGCGAGATCCAGGCAAAAATCGAGGAGTGGTGCATCCCACTGCGCGACCTTCAGCACGCGCCGGGCGGTCGTCAGTCCCGCTCGAGGACGGCCGGCACGCAGGAGCCGAAGTACAGAGACCCGTCGAGCGGGGCGACCTGGAGTGGCCGCGGACGCGCGCCCGGCTGGCTGGCTGGCTGGCTGGCTGGCTGGCTGGCTGGCTGGCTGGCTGGCAAAGACCGTACCCCATTTGAGATTGCGTCACCCGCGTCTTGACCCGCAAGTCCAGCAGCGCATAGCCGGTTGGCCGCCGAAGCACCCGTTTCCATGCTGCTACCATTGCGTGAAGCCCGCTGACTTGTGGCGGGCGATCCAACGGAGCGATGAACAGAATGGCGTCAAGCCGAAAGCGCGCGGGCGACAAAAAGATAGCGCGCAGGCCACTTACCAAATCGAAACTTTTGCCGATGAACGCCGCACTGGCGCGCGACCGGTCACTCTCCTGTCACGTGGCGCTGGACGGCTGGCGTCGGGGCCATGGGAACCGTCGCATCGTCAACGAACTCATGCGAGCGACCTTTATGACGTGGTTCCTTCAGTGCGCCGGTTACGGCGACGCGCCCGTCGAACTCTTCAAGTCCGCCGAGTGCGTTGGAGAAATCTCGCTGATGAAGGCGCATGAGAGCGGCGAACAGGAGGGCTGGTCTCTGGACGACGAGTGGGTTTCCACTTTTACCGAGATTCTCGCCCTCCACGACGCCCAGCTGCGGACCGCCCCGCTGCATCAGTACGAAAGCGCCGAGCGGCGCCTTCTCGCTTTCCTGAAAGGATCGGAGCGCTCTCCTATCCCTGAACCCCTCGATTGACGGAGGAAACGGCCATGTGTACCAGTTACGAAGCGCCTGGCAAGACCGAATTCGAAACGTTCAGCCTGTTTCCTGAACCGTCGTTCGACTATCGCAGCGACATATACAAGGATTACGCTGCTCCGATTTTCCGCCGCGTCGACGGTCAGCTATCGACCGACGCTGCGACTTTTGGCATGGTTCCCCGCGAGCGGATTCCGCCTGGCGTGAAGGTCTTCGACACGATGAACGCGCGCAGCGAAACAGTGGGTCAGAAGCGGAGCTTTAGTGGCGCCTGGAACCGGCTTCAACTCGCACTGATACCTTGTCGCCGGTTCTACGAGCCGTCGTATGAAACCGGCAAGCCAATGCGCTGGCGCATCGGTCTGGCCGACGAAGGCGCCTGCGCTATCGCGGGCCTGTGGCGGGCATGGGATAACGCTGACGGCTCACAGACGCTCTCGATGACGATGCTTACCTTGAATGCCGACGAGCATCCGTTGATGAAGCGGTTCCACAAGCCTGGCGCGGAGAAGCGCGGCGTTGTCGTGCTTCCCCAATCCGAACACCTCGACTGGCTTTCTTGCAGGAGCACCGACGAAGCCAGATCGTTCCTGCGACTGCTGCCAGTCGACGCATTGCAGGCAGAGCCTTACCCGCTTCCGCCGCGGAAACGGGCGGCGGAGATATCCGACGATGGCGAGCAACCATCCCTTATCTAAGCGCGCATGCGCAATGCGATCACTCCGTCTAATCGCACCGTCTGCCCGCAGGACGGGTTCTTGATACACACAGAAAGTCTGCTTGCAGACAGGCAGTAGCCAGCCAAGAACGGTCAATCGCGCGGAGCATTTTGTGGGCGTTCAGACGACGGCTCCGCAACGGCAAGCGGCCACGCTAATCACTCACTCGCTGATTCGGTACATTAATTCCCTTCATTCGTCGATGCCCGGCATTCCCCGGCATGTAAGTCCTTGAACTCTGGGCTTTCGTGTCAGCAACAGCTAAAGGATTCCAGCCCGTGCATCCGTTAGCATCACCTAGCCTTTCAATCGCACCAAGCATTTCCTACACTCTACTCATTGTGCTTGAGACCGATGCCCCGGTTTTCAGTAACAAACCAGCTTGGCTGAGGATCTAATGCAGCTTTATACCGCGTGCAGCACATTTTGGAGGAACGTTCAGTCAGTACCTAGATCTAGCGCGCGGCTCTGCGTTGCGGCATGCCTGTGCCTAATATTAGAACCGATAGCCAACGCAGCTCTCCCACAGAAGGACGAGACAGGGCCGAGGATCGTTTTTTTGGCGAGGCCCGTTCAGCCTCTTGGCGGTTATGGCGGCGCATCGTTTAGTGGGCACGCGTTCATAATTGTCGAACACCGATTAAATGCCACCATAAAAGAGGAGGCGTTCGGGTTTTATCCTCTTGAAGGGGGAAAGGGACAATTAAAGGGCCCCGGAATGCTGAGAGGGCTAAACCGATGCTCGGCTGCCGACGACTGCAGCAAACCGAAATACGCGGACGAGCTGTCTTCAATGGCCGATGTTGTCGTCAGTGAGCGTGTCCGAGTGACTGAGGACCAGCTTCGTAGCATCTACAAAGTATTCGATAGATGGGCGACCAAAGACTTCAGTTTGACGGATTCAAACTGCGTATCGTTTTTGTCAGATGTGCTAAAGGCCGCAGGATATGATCCACCTCCGAATACTGGCATGAATAGGTTTCCGACGGTCTACGTCGGGGCGATACAACAAGCAGTTGCGGCCCAAGACAAGTTGCGGGAAGAGCGTCTCAAAGTCGACAAAGCGGATGAGAGACGGGTACAAGCCGAGCGTGAGCGTGATGCGGCTGTAGCCGAAAGAAAGCGTGCGGAACAAGAGGCGAAAGCAGCGCGAGTAGCCGCTGCCGAGGCCAATGCGATTCCCGCCGGATGGGTCGCTTGCAACTGCCCGAACGCCCATTCTGGATTCGGGAAGGTGGTGGATAGGGTGAGATGGCACGCGCCGAATCTGGGAAACTGCCCATGAAGCTCCGTATGCACGTTCTTGCGCTGATCCTCGTTAGTACCAGTGCTCTCGGACAGATTCAGGAAGGCGATGCGGTTTGCCAGGGCGATCCGATTCCACCGGGTTTTGTACCAACTTCGTCAATCGTCAGTGCGGGTTGCAGCGGCGAGGGGAAAGCTTGGGTCTTGTCTGCACTTGCAGACAAGGTTGTAGCTTGCGAGGCTCCTAATTATCTGAAGGATCCCGCGCCCAATATTGGTTATATCGCCTGCGATAAAGTCATGTCGGCTTCGTGTCCTCCGACGGTAGACGGCACAAGTAACGGTTTCGTCTTAAGACCCATCGGTAAGTGTGTACACGATGCGGAAGAGGACGACACGTGTCCAGCTGACATGTCCTACCCTGTAAAGGTGGCCGGGAAGTGCACGAACACGTACTGGTGCTGCGGTTGCCCCAAGGGTGACCCGGCATTCTTTTCCTTTAATGAATGGTGGACGGTGTATCACCGTGCGCCTCATGACGGGATGGCCTGCACGACGCGTCGTGACGTTGCTCAATGGCCATTTCAATTTCTTCCCGTCTGCACGTCAGACAATGCGTTTTACTGGGCGCAAAAGGACCTAGACTTTTTGACATCGTCTGAAAACCGATCAAAATATCCGTGGGCCCCCGCTTTATTGGCAAAGCGATTATTTTATGACAGTGCTTGCGATGGTCCGGTCGGCGTCATTAATGCAATGGTAATCGGCCGATACGGGAACGACGAGCTATCTGTTTCCGCCCAGACGCAGTGTGAGCTTGGACTGGCACTGGGTACGGCGGAGCCGATCAATGGCATCGAGTATTTCCACGACGATTCGTGCGGAGTCGACGGTTATGGCCCGAAGCGACTGAATGCGCGCAGCATCAAGTTCCAGTAGATGTGCGGGCTGGCTATGAGGGCCGATAATTGATGAACGACAATCACGGACAGTCACCTCTCAACTGGATCTGGCAATGGCCGGGGTGATATGCGGAAGGCCGGAATACGTTGGAAGCGGCCGCATGGCGGAAGCGATTCACACTGACTGCAAAGGGGGTCGAGTGGAGACCGGGGTTAGCTGAAATAAAAAAATCCCCGGGTTTTTGGCCCCGGGGATGTTGAAAAAAGTGCCGCAGCCAATCAGGCTGCTGGGGCGAAAAGGTCAAACTGCGACGAGACCGGCTTTAACATCGCGGCGTGCTCGGCGTCACTGACGCTGTCAGCGATCAGGTGAAGATCCAACTCCTCAGGTGTCAGATTTAGACGTTGCGCGAGCCTGTTGAAGTACTGCCCGCGCTTTGCCATCTCCTGATATCGCTGGGCCATGCCGACAGGCAGTCTCACAATCCCCTCGTTCAGCCAGAAACGCGCTGATTCCATTGCATCGTGATGCTGCGTTCTCAGCATGAACGCAGTGTCGTACGTGCAGGTCACAAACTCACAAGCGGCTTCCGCATCAACCTCGAACTGCGAGGCTTCCCGGAAGTACACCGTCTGCTCGCCTGCTGACGTACGCGCGTACCACCCTGCGCGCTCGGGATGCCGGTAGCGATTCCACTGCTCCGCGTTGAAATCACGGAGGCCCACGGTTGGTGCCTCGCGGTCATACTGATCCACCGGATACCAGCCATGTAGCACGATGTCCGCCTTGGGCCTGGGCTCAACGTCAGGAACCGCATATCTGCGGCCGAGCAGGTTCACGTCATGCCACACAGCAAGCGCGGGAAACGCATGGGGCGCGTAGTGGTGCATCGACAGGAAGAAATCGATCGCCACAAGCTGCTGCGGCGTGACGAATTCAAACTGCGGATCGCACAGCATCCGGTTGTGTTCGGTGTCGGCAATGAGCCCCGACGCCAACTCGCCCGAATGTCGCTCTGCGCGGTCCCGCTCGTCAGCGTCGATCGACAGGAGCATACGCAGCATGCGGATGCGCTCCCAGTACCCATAGGTATCCGCCTGAATCCGCGTGTACCCCACATCACTTAGCGTCCTGCCCACAAGTTCACGACGGGACAGGTCCCACTGGATCGCAAGCAGGTAGTTACGGAATTCATTCAGCGCCTTCAGGTGCGCATGCTCCGGCTCCTGAACCATGAACTCCATAGACTTGTCGCGAGCGCCTGTAACGCCGCAGAAAGCGCATCCGAACCTGGAACCGCACGCTGCACGCGCGCCGCTCTCGCCTGCTATCACACCGCAGACACCGCCATTGCCAGCGCGATAGATATCCGAAAGCCTCGTGATCGTCGCCGGCAAAAGCGGGCTCTGAAATCCGAGCGAACGATCCGCCATACAGCCGAGCATTGTCCATACATCGTCCGAACTCCAGTCACGCAGCGGAGAGAGCGACAACGATCCGGAGGCCTGCCGTGTTGCCACGTCCGCCTGTTCGTTCCGTTCAGTCATGGCGACGCGGCGCACTGCCGACTCATCGAGTCTCGTGCCGACAACGCTGATGACTTCCTTCACGCGCGACGATGACGCCTCCTTTTCAAGGCGAGCGCGAAGCCTGCCCTGTGGCTGCAACTTCCAGCTATCCGCGCAAGCCCGCATGCGCTTGCCGTCACGCACGCCGTTCTCAGGCGTTCGGACCAGCGTGCCCCGGCCGATCGTTGAAACAACGAACTGCGAGGCCAGCGACGGCTGCGTCACGTGTATCCCGACCGGCAGATCACTGTCCTCCACGAACAGCGCGACCTCGTCGAGCACCGCATGCAAAAAGTTCGCTGTACTTGGGTTTTCAATCGTCGTATCCGAGGAGGTTATGTAATGCCTCGCGCCAGGCGCTGCCTGCTTCGCGCGCCTGACTGCCTCAAGCATAAGTACCATTGCGCACGTACTGTCCTTGCCGCCGCTTACTCCCGCGGCCAGCACATAGCCCTGCTCGATGTACGACTGCATCGTTGCAATGGCAGTCTCCATCAGGGCATGAATATCACGGTTCATCTGTTCGCTCCGAATATGAATGGGAGCGCCCCTTTCGGGACGGCTCCCGAAAGGGTTAAAAAGTCATGAGTTCACTACAAGGTCAGGCAGCGACTTGCCGCCTGAGCGTCTTCCAGCGACTGGTCGGACGCAGCAAAAAGATCCGGCTGTCGAGTCGCCCGATCGAGGCGAGGCAAGGCGTTGGAGAAACGGCTCGGCCCGCTGCCGTCGAAACTATCTGCGCCGGCGGCCGCACAGATGTGAATGCGGCGAGCCGAGTTGACGCGACCGACATGCAGATGGCAATTCCGTCGACGCGCAAGGAGGCCCCACGCTTCGGCAGTCGATTCCTTCCACTCCGTTGATCCACCGATAAAAATGCCAACGACGGGAGAAAGGCAGGGCGCGACGTCTTCCAGTTGCATCCCGTTCTGCACGGCAATGAGCAGTTGCGATGGCATGCCTCGCAGACGCTCCATCCAGTGCAGCGAAAAGTCGAGCGACGCGAGACCGCCCTGGACGATGTCCGGAAGGACGATCCAGTCAGCGCGCTCACCGAGCTTGTCGACGACTGCCAGAAAGGCAGACTCGTCAAACGGCTCCCCGCGCTGGTAAGCGGTCCACGCGCCGTTGTCGATTGCGTAGCGCATGCCTTCGGCACGGTGCTCGCCTTTCGCCGAGACGAGAAGACGCCAGTCCGCACGCGCAAGCGCATCGAGGTTGCGCCGCGTGCCAGTCCGGCTCGCATAGCCCACCATCGGCGGGCGGTGCATAATCAGACGCTCTTCAATTTCGCGATCGTCGTCGGCGCTGCCATCAACGCAGTAATAGTCGGCGTACGCGATTACAGCTTGCGCCCAACCCTGCTTCTCGCCACTCGCGTACGGCGCAAGCCAGCGAGGCAACCCTGCCGCCGCGGACGGTGTTTCGGCATGAACCATGAAAACTCCACAATTGAATGCGGAGCGACCCCGGCGGGATCGCTTCCCGCGAGGTCATAAAGAAAAATCGAAACGGTGTAGCCGTTAGCGGGCGCGGTAAGGCTCCCCCTGCGACGTCACGGTCTTCCAGTCATCGAGATACGCTTTCGCAATCTCAGGATGATTAGAAAGGACCAGCACGTTTTCAGAATTCACGCGTGCGGCCGCCTGGCTGTAGTTGTACGACCCGGTCTCGATCGTTGCGTTGTCAACCACCACAAATTTTGAATGCTGAACGGCGTAAGCACGTACAACCACGACAGGCACGCCGGCATACGCAAGCGCACCCATCGCGGCCGCAGCTCTTCCACTGCGATCCTCATCCACATTGCTGTGGTAATCGACAGTGACTGCGACATCAACACCGCGCCGCTTTGCATCCAGTAGCGCTCTCACGACTGCCGGCGCAGTGAACGAGTAGGCCATCACCCGGATTGACTGCCGCGCGCTGCGGATGGTTTGCAGCACCAGCTGCTCGGCGCCACCGTCCGGCGAAAACGCGACCTGCACATCGTTCGTCGCCCCATGCGTAGGGTCCGCCCAGAGCATCGAGGCACCAGTAATGAGGGCGCCCGCCACCGTCGCAATGACAATCTGTTTCATCATGAGATCTCCTTCGTTTACTGGAAAAAGCCCCGGTCCCACCAAGGGAAGCCGGGGCTGCACAAGGTCTGCTCACGAGCAGGTCTTAGGGTGACTGACCGGGTATGTGATAACCCGGCCATCGGGACACACTCGAAAGTCGCCCGGTTCGCCTCGCGGCGCGTGAACGACAATCACCGGGCGTGCAGTTGTGGCGGACGCCTGAGGTTGCGCCGTGCAGGCACACAACGACGAAGCGCCTGCCGCAAGCAGCACCATCAAAAAAGTTTCCATCTGTTTTCCTAAAGGTTGTGCGCACCGCTTACGCGGCGCGGCGATCAGCAGGCTCGCTCGCGTGGACCGTTACCCACTTGCCGTCCACCAGAACGTCGCGCATGAGCGTGCCGTTCAGGACGTAGGTATGGGTATTGCCCGATCGGGGCGAGCAGCGACGAACCGACAGCGTTACCGCTTCGGTACGGGCAAAAAGATTTCGAGCAGTGGACATGGCGTTCCTCGATACAGAAGACGAGGGAACGCCCCTATGGGGACGGTTCCCCACAGGGTTAAAAAGAAAAAACGCTCAGGCGGCGAGCGCCTGAACATCGATCACAGCATCGGCTTCAGCCACGAGGTCAGGCGTTTGCGAGATGAAAAACTCCCGCTCATACCCACCCTGCTTCAGCACTTCCCGCTTCATCCGCATGAACTGCAGCTTGCGCTGCGGATCAAGCGGACCATCGGACTCGTCACTGAATAGCGTCTGGTAGGGCTGACCGGTGTTCTGGGCCTGATACAGCGCAATGCCTCGCGTGAGACATTCGTTGATCCAGACCTTCTGACCACCGGACATGACCGAGACCGACTTCGTGCTGTCAGCTTCAGCGTCATGCACAAGGATCTCGAAACCCTCACGCAGTTCGCCGTTTGCAAGCGCGCGCTGCGTGCGGATCTCGACCGTGAAGCGCATGCCGTAACAGGCGAGCAACAGCCGGTTGACGGTGTCGGTCAAAGCGGGCCCCGCGTCGTCAATCGTCAACGCGATAACGCCGTCGTTGCCGAGCCCTTTCGCGAGCAGCTTCCACTGCGCAATCTCGTCGGAGAGCCGGTCGGCGCGCCGTTGAGTGGCAGAGAAGCCATCCAGTTCAGCCGCGAGCGCAGCCGCCTCAGCCTGCAGCACAGTCTGGGCGCGGATCGTACCTTCGATCCTGCCTTCGAGCGCCGCGATGGCTTCGCGCGTTGACGCCAGCTTCTGGTCGGTCTCCGCAATTGCGGCCGTCACATCGACGGCTGCAAGCTGCTTCGACTCCTGCTGGATTCGTGTCATCTCTGCGGTCATACGGGCCTTTTCGGACTCGTACCGTGCAGAGCGCGCCGACGCTTCGTCTGCAACCTGCCGCAGTTCCGCGTTAGCGGTCTCAAGGCCGGTCACAGCCGCATCCAGAAGTGGCTTGCTGGCGGCAAGTTCAGTCGCCGCCTGCAGGTCTCGCCGGGCGGTAGCCAAGGTCTGATTCAGCGTCTTCAGCTCGCCGCGCTTCGCCGCAAGCTCCGCAACAACCGGAGCGAGCGCGTCAGCCTGTGCCTTCTTCTCGCGATACTGCGCGCGAAGCTGGGCCACCGACACGCGCTGCTCTTCCGCCTGCGACTTTGCCTGCAACGCCTGGCTTAACAACGGACACGCGGCATGCATCGCATGCCCCACACATGGCACCTGATCGACAACCGCAGCCTGCTTCGTCAACGTCTCGAAGTGGGCGGCTTTTGTCTGACCCTGCGTCATGAGGCCAGAAAGCGCTGTCTCCAGCGTCGCATGGCTGACCTGCTTCGCTTCAAGGTCCGCGATCAACCGTTGCAGCGGCTCGAGCTTCGCCTCTTCCCGACCAATAAGCAGCTGGACTTCGTCACGCCTTGCTGCCGCGCCAAGGATTGCTTCCTTGCGGGCAAGCGTCGCCTGATGCGTCGCCGCTACCTGCTTCAGGGCATTCACACGCTGCTGGGTTCGAACGGTTGCTGCCCGCTCATCACCATCGAGCGCCTGCACGTCTTTAACCAGCTCATGCGCGCGCACCGACAGTTCACGCAGCCTCGCTTCGGCAGTTGCCGACTCGCCCGCCTTCGCCACCAGTGTGGCCCGCTCCTGAGTCAGCTTTGCGGCCTCCTCAAGCTTCAGGTCGCGCTCCGCACGCGTGTTGCGCAGCAGTTCGCCCTGTGCCTGCACTGAGCGCTCAACATCCGCCTTACGCTGCCGCTTTCCGGAGAACGCGGACAGATCAGACTGGATCTCGTCGAGTGCGCGGCCAAGCAGCTTCGCAACGTCGCCGGCTTTCTCCGACAGCGCCTTGAGGTGCTCGATGCCGAGCATCTCTGCGAGCAGCGTCTTGATCTCTCCCGCGCCATACGACGCGAGCGGCCGCCGGTTCTGCGCGGAAAAGACACTGGTGAAAAAGGTCTGAAGCGAGCCATTGATGGCTTCGACACAGCGGTTATACGTCGCTGCCTTGCCGTCCGACACCGTTCCATCGGGCAACGTGACGGGATGCCACGCGCCATCCGAGCCGTGCCACGCAAGGTAGTACTCCGCCTTGCCTGTCTTGCCGGGCTTTCTGAATGAGAACGTTGAGCGGTAGCGGATACCGTCGTGCTCCCATTCAAGCTCCTTCAGCGCGCTGGTCCCACAGATGTGATCCCAGTATGAAAAGGCATCAACCGACAGCGACGATGCGTGCGACGGCATGATCGGATACGGATGCAGGTTGTCCATGATCGTCGTCTTGCCAGCCCCGTTTGGGCCAACAAGCGCAATCAGGCCTTCCGGCAACGACTCCAGATCGAGCGTGATGCTCTCGCGTTTCATGCCGTCACGAACGCCGTAGAAGCCTTCGAGGGTCAGTTTCAGAGGACGCATGTCGCCTCCCCCATCCCTTCCGATATTGCAACCATCTGGGAATAGAACGCGACGTCGTCATCGTCGGGGAACGGCTCCTTCATCGGATCGGCTCTCTCGACTGCAACGACAGGCGCGTGAAGCCTGCCCGGGATCGCGGCCTCAACCTTCTCGCACGCACGGCTGAACTCGCGCCGGGCCGACGTCAGAAGCTCGTCCCATCCGGCATAGCCGGTCAGGGTGCGAATTTCCATCGACGACCACTGCGCCGCCTTGCCCGTGTGATACGCCCACAACAGATGCTGCATTTCAACGGCAGGAGTAACAACGACCTGGCTTGCGCCGGGCGTAGTCGCACGCAGAACGAGCATCGGGCCGGACTGGGCCAGAACAGCGCCACGATCCTTGCCAAAAGGCTGATGAAGAATCGCTGCCGTAAAGCCGGCGTAATCGACAAGTGACTTCTGGATGTCGTGCACGTCCTGATCTTCCATGGCGAACACGCGAACCCACTCCGAACCAGCAGGATAAAGACCAAACATGATTGCACTCCTCAAATGAATGGACGGAGTGCGCCCGGTAGGGATCGCTCCCCGCCAGGGTAAAAGAAATGAACTGCGTAAGAAAGGTGAAGCAACAACGACATCGATGCGTCGCGAGACGCGGTGAAACCTCGTTTCGATAGCCCGGTGGGAGCTATCGGAACAGGGCTACTGTTCCACTGGCGGGAGAGCCGTCCGGCCTCTCCCGCGTTCGGGCAGCAAACTACGCTGCTGCAAACAGGTCATCGTCGAGCCACGACGTCTGCACGGTAGCCGCAACCTCGACCGTCGCGTCAGGCAGGCGCGCACCATCAGCTTCATGCGCCGACGAGGGTTCGTCGCCCGCGGCTGCATCCGACGTGGCGACCGAAACCGGCGACACCTCTGCAGCTACGTTATCGGACTCTTCTGCTGTCAGCCTCGCAAGCACCGCGGCAGCGATCGCCTCCGGATAGCCCAACTCCAGCAACCGGAAACGCTCGACGACTGGCGCCGCGTCCACGTTCGCATGTTCGGCCCACCGCTCGATCTTCCGATCAACCGTTGGTTCGACACTGATACCCTGCGAACGCGAGCGCGTCACAGGCAGGATGCGAGCCTCGAGCTTGAGTCCGGCAGCGCCCGCGAAGAGCGCTTCGATAGCTTCCCGATCGACCGATTGACGGTGCTCCTCGTCTACCTGCCAGCGAACGCGAATGAACGTGTCACCGGCCTCTGAGGCAATCGCCGCGAGACGTGCCATGTCGGGCGGCCCGTCGAAGTCGATGCAGAGCGTCTGTCGCGCCGGCGTCGGAACAAGCAACGCTCTCGCGCTCCCCGTCTCGACGTCCCACGACAGATACCCTTTGTCACCTTCCTCGCCGTAGTGGAAGCGTCCCGGTGAACCCGCATACGCCACCACACGGCCGCCGCGTTCCCACTGCTGCGACTTGTGAATGTGACCTAGCATGAACGCATCGCACTCCGCTTCGAACAACGCACCGAGCGAGAACTCGTGATCAACGCCCGCCATCGTGACGCCATGCTCGGTCGTGCAACCGTTGACCGTGCCGTGCGACACACCAACCGTACGGATGCCGGCCCCGCGAAGCTTGGCATTGATCCGTCCAGCCGCCGCGAGATAGTCACCGAGCACTGCTTCAAGCCCGGTCGCCGCGTTCTTCGCACCGACCGCGGCCGCCAGTTGCCCCTTGTTGACAGAGGGCAAACAGGTGAACACGACATCGGCGCCAAGGGTCAGGACGCTGCGCAACTCCTCTTCGTTGAACACAGGCCCTGCCGATCCGAAGTAGCGTCCCTCGAACAGGCTGACCTGCTGCACGCGCTCAGCGACGAAGACCGGATGACTGGTCCCCATCAGCGCAAAGTTGCGAAGCGTGCCGGGCGGCTCGTGCGAAAACGTGCCTTGCAGCATAAGCACTGGCATGCCGCGCGACAGACGGTTGATGTTCATCGCGAGGCGGTTGAGCGCCGGCGCATGGGCATCAAGCCGGTGGTCCGTCGAATCGCCGGAAATCACTGCGACATCCATGCAGCGATTGAGCGCGTCGTCGACCGCGAAGGAGAAACACCGGTCCGCCTCATCGAGGTTTTCCGGCGAGTAATGCAGGTCAGACATGTGAGCGATTTTCACGTCGCCTCCTGGAAAAGAAAAAGGCCGCCCGGAGGCAGCCTTAATGGGTAGCGCGCCGTGCGGCGCGGTCGAAAAGATATTCAGCGGGACAGTGTGTCTGGCACCTTCATCAGCGTGATGCCAAGCAGGTTCGTGCCACGCCAGTTCGCCTTGTCGAGGATGAGCGGGTCACGCTCGCCTAGTCCGACGCCCCAGATGCGGTCGTATGGGCTGGCTTCGACAAGTTCGGTCGGCGCGGTGGCGAGAAGCAGCGAGCGCAGCCCCGGATTCTGGGCAAACTTCTCCCGGCATCCGACGTAGACGATCGCCTCGCGCTTTGCCTCCCAGTTCGCGAGATCAAAGCGTTTTACGCCTCGCCCGATCGCCTTCTGATCTTTCGGATGACGCGCGTCGAGAATCGCAGCAGCCGCCTGCTCGTCGCCGAACAGCTTCGCCTTCGAAAACATCATGAACTGCTCCACCGAGGTGAAGTCCACGCCGTGATAGCTGAACCGGCATGGATGCCAGTTGCTTAGCGCGTCCTCAGCGCCGAAAAACAGCGTGAACTTTGCGACCTTGCGCATCATCGATTCTCCCTAGAAGACGGTGATACAGCCGTCGCCCTCGCCCCAGCTGATCTGCAGCTTCGCAGGTTGCGGTTCGATAAACGACGTGCTCATGCACTGCTGGCATTGGACAACGATCCGCTGCGTACGATCCGCAGTGAAGACCTTGAAAAGGTCACCACCACAACCACCGCAACGCATCTGCTGGAGACCCGTCAGGGCGCTCAGATCGTTCGACATACGATTGATACTCCATCGGGACAAGGGAAATGATCCGCCGCTTATAGCGCTTGGCTTGCGGCGGAAGGATTCGATGCGCAGGAATGCGCGGTCGAAAGCGCTTTAGCAAGTTCGCTTGCTGAAGGGTTCTCGTGTGCGCCTGGTGAAAGAAAGGAACGACCAGCCCCATCGGGGCCGGCCAAAGGTTAGACGTAGGTAACAGCCTGTTTGATCTCATCATCGAGCGCAGCGCGATCATCGAGCGCCGCCGCGAGGCGGGCGTTCATCTGATCGACATCTGCTGCACGTTCCGTCCATCCGCGCCCGTACCTCACGTGCGCGAAGCGGCGAAAATCCGGCTGACGATCCAGGTGGCTCAGACCCAACCGGTTAAGCAGATCAGACATGCGGTTCCGCTTGTCTTCGAGGGTTTCCTCCGGCTCGGGCTGGCCATCGCCTGATGGCGCGGGATCGTCTTCATCGACGTGCTCGCCATGCATCTCCACGCCCGACTGAGACAAAACCTCGACATTGCCACCGGCTTCGATCATGGCGACTGCACGAATCGCCGCATCGAGCGCAGGCTGCGGTTCGTCGCCCGCATCCAGCAACGCGCCAAGGTCGATGTCGGCATCGAGCACCGTGAGCATCTGCTTCTGACGCACCGGCTGCCCGTTGTCGTCGATCCGCGTGATGTCGAACTCCTTCTTCGAGAGCCAGAAGCGCGTGCCGGTGAGCCTGCCCCGCGCGAGCGAGACGGTTTGCATCGCGGAATACGCTTTCTGGAGAACATAAATCGAATTCGTTGGAAGTTCGATCAGTCCGAGACCCTTCACGTCGGGAATCGCGAACACGAAGTTCGCCGTGAGATTGCATTTGCGGTCCTGATACTGCGGGCACACGTGCGGATCGCAGATGCCGTCGGGAATGTCGTCATCCTGCCGCTGGATGACGAGGCGACCGCCAAACGAGCGTCGCACACGTTTCGCACGTTCATCGCGTTCGACCGGCGCATACGTCTTGCAGTAGCGCTTGCCGTCGCGCCCGTACTCCGAAAAGTACTGGCGGCCAGTGGTCGTGTAAGCGGCCATCTGGTTTGGCACATTGCGTAGCCAGTCGTCGAAGGCAAACATCACCGGAAAGCGATGCAGCTTGAGACCATCACCGCGATCCTCACCGTAGAGCTTGAGGATCTCGTCGGCCGTGTCGGGGTTAGAGAAGTCCGACCGTCTGCAGGTGAAATGTGCGACGTTCCTGGGAATCAGTGCATTGCGCAGATTCAGTTTCGTCTCGATCACCTTTCCGATCGTCTCGTACGAGTCGCCGGCGGCCACCATCTCGTTGTACATCCTGACCGCAGCAGGATTGCCTTGGGCGTTGCGCGTGAGCACCTTGATACCGGGCCGAATCTTGCCAATGATCGGCGGGCGGATTGCGCGCTCTTCGACCAGACTGCGAGGCGCGTTGTCAAACATCTGGACGACTGCATTCATGAGGGTTTCCTTGCGAGAAAAAAGATGGCGTTTGTGCGTAGCGTGCTGGCTTGAGAGTCAATCTCCCGGGCTGCTGCGCTACCGCGGCGTTCGCTGACATGGTGAATAAAGACGGAGCGCTGGGCGTCGCTGTACATCGCGACCTGTGCGACCTCGCAGCGGCTGCGCCAGGCGTCGGACGACGTGTCTGATCCGGCACGCTCGTTTTCGATCTGGTGCTTGATAGCCTCGGCAATACGCTGGTCGAGGCGGTCGGGCAACAACATAAACACCTCCAGTAGAGAAAGGCCCATCCGGTACGGATAGACGAAAAAAAAGCCCGCTCCGGTCAGGGAGCGAGCTTGGTGAAATCGGGGATAGAGGTGACCTACGCGCCACGTCCCTTCTGGGGACGTGGCGTGCAGGGAGCGGCTCCGGCAAACCGGAGCGCTCTGTCAGAGGACGTAAAGTCGTCCTCGCGCAGCATGGTCACGCTGCGCAACAGCCCTTTTCGGAAAATACATTCCGCCGCAGGAATCACGGATCAGCCAACTTCGATCGTTCTACCCAGATCAGGCTCTGGAGAGAGAACACCCGAAAACCTGGGTTCGAACGATGTACCGGCGCAAATGAATGCAGGCCAGGGTACGAGTATCACAGCTGAAATAGGGGAATCTGTAGCGGGCAGATTCGGCACAAGAAGATATCCACACCGGTAGCAATCCGGTCGGAGCATGCTCAGAGGCACGACTTGGAGAGAGAAGATGGACTCCGGGCTTGGAGTCGAGGTCGATGCGTCAGAGACGCGGGGAATGGATTGAAGTATCCGGGCAAATGACAGGTGCGCGCGTCCGAAAGCTCGCAAAATTGATATAGCTTTTGCCCGCTTGACTGCGCGGTGTTCAGTGAGAATTTATGTGAGAGAGAACACATACACCGAGAACACGTTATGTCTGGCTTCGATACGGAACAGCCCGAGGCGGCTGACCCACAACGGCTGATTTCCCCTTCCACCGCGACCGAACCGGTTCAGGGCGGACTGCGTCCGATCAAGCGCCTTACCAGTGATGACCGCTTGGCGCGCATTCATCCCGAGACGCTGGCAAAAACCGAGTTGCTTTACTACTCCGACTTCGCCCGCACTTTTGTCCGCTCCGACTACAACTTCTGTGCGGCGAAGATGACGGTTGCGCGGGGCGGCAAGCTCCTCGCGTTGGAAGCGGAATTTCATACGGCCGAAGCGTTTCTGCGCAAGGCGCTCACCTGGGCGAACCGCCTGCACGGTCGCAGCGCTCCTTTCTCGCCGGAGCGTGTGACGCTGGAAATCAAGCACCCGATGTCGGGACGCCTTGTGCGTCTGCTCACGATCTACGACCAGCTTTTCCGTAAGACCATGGAAGCTCTCGTTGCCCGCTCGGTCATGGCTCACGACCGGCAGGCGGCGCTGGATGCTGCTGCGGCGCGCATCAAGCAGATTCGTCAAATTTGCATGCCCGACAACGACCGGTACGCCCCCGAAGGCGTCCTGCTTCCCGACTCCAACGACACCCACTGAACCGCGCTGGCTTTGAGCCCGCAGATCAGCGTCGCCCTTGACATTGCGCGACCTCGGGCAGGCTGGATTCCAGACAAACGACAAAAGGCATCTTCATGGACATTCGCGAGATCCAGCGACTGCACGCGCAGTTCGCCCCGGATTCGATGGTCATCGACCTTCCCCGCCAGATCGCCGCATTACCGGGACCCGGCGACGTTTCCGAAGCCGACCCGTCGCGAGCTATGCATGCACGCCTTGCAGGCGTTGGGCCACGCGCGCGGCAAGCCGCGATCGCGCTCGCCGTTGGGGCGATGGTCGCCATGGCTGGCATGGGCGCAGCATCGCTTTACACCAACATGAAAGCGCACCGCCCCGCTGCCGCGGCGACCCCGGCCGTAGCCAGCACAAGGGATGACGCAGTCATACCAGCGGCAGGAAACCCGGAGGTCCCAGCCTACAGGGAGGTTGACGCGACGCCGGCTCATCCGGTGAATGCTGCACCCACACTCAGCGCAAGCGACTTCGCCTCTGCGAGGTCGCTTGGTCTCACCGCCGACGAGTTCCGCGACTCCCTGAAGGCACCAGCGCGTGCCGCACAAGCCGCGGCGCCCGCCACTGCCCCCGCACTGACGAGCGAGGTCCAGCGCGCAGCCGCTTCGCCGATCCATCGCGCTGGACCGAGCCGCGAAGCGGTGGCTTCGACTCCGCAATCTGCGCTGCCCGTGCAGGTTGCGCCAGCCCAGCCTCCTGTCGCTTCGAAGCCCGCCGCGATGGCGCAGCCTGCGCAGGCATCGGCGACAACGACACAGGCGTCCGCTCCGGCAGATCAGACGGCACCGACGACTCAGGCTGCACCGCAGGCGCCGACCGCAGCCGCCACGCAGCCACCTGCCAAAGCCGTCAAACCGGCGCACGCCACGCACCACCATAACTCGCGTCCACGCACTGAGAGCGCGGAGTCCAACCCAGACGTCAGACCGCCGGCCGACAGCCGCACAGGGTCTGCCGAAGTGAAGATGTTCTAGGAAGGTCCTGACATGAAAAACGAACTTTCGATCACCCTGGTTTCCGCCGGCTGCACGATCAGCGGCGACATGATCATCGATCACGGCGTCAGCTATTTCGGTCTGCTCGACGGCAGCATTATTTCAACGCAAGGCCTGCTGCACGTTGGCGACGGCGGTCTCGTGAAGGGCAACGTTCAGGGCGACCACGTGCGCATCGACGGTCGCGTCGACGGTAACGTCCACGCGCGGGGCACACTTGAGATCAATGGCCACGTTTCGGGCGACATCATGTACTGCGGCACGATCCGTCTCGGACCGCGCGCGGCGCTCAACGGCACACTCAAGCGCGTGGCGCGCATGCTGACAGTGGACCCCGCGAATTCCCAACCCGGCGATCGCTCGGTTGAGCCTACGCCAGCGCAGGCCGCCTACGAGCGCGCGGATTCGAATGTCACTGAGCTCTCGCGAGCAAAGGCATAGGTCACGGGTTTGGGGTCGGCCGGCAGGCGGCGATCATTGACCACGTCCGGAAGTCATCCACATCCACGTGCAAATTAAACAGAATGAAAAAGACCATCGCCATACTGCTAACCGCTTTTGCCACCAATGCTTTTGCTCAAGGGATATCCGGACCGATCCCGAAGAACACCCGAGCAACTGGTCAGGGCACACGATCTGTCACCGTGCAAGATGGCGGGCACTCTGTTCCTGTGCAGGTCTTTTATCAGGTGACCCTCTCCAGGGACGGCCACATCTTGAAAACGCTCACGTTCCTGACTGACGACCGGAGACAAGCCACCGCCGCAATCGACGAAGTGCTTCCCTACCTCAGTGCCTGCGACACCGCTGGATGCTCGGCCGGACAGCTGCATTCCGGCTTCATGTTGTCTGTTACACCGGCCGCTGCAGCTGACGGGTCCATTCTCACGACCTACCAAATGGTCATTTCGGAAGCGCGCCCCGCCGGGACCACCGACACCTCAAGCGGCGCTTTCTCCCTGTCGCAGGGTCAGGCCTTGACCATCCCGATAAATGGGTTGTTGCTGACAATCAAGGCACGCGTCGTCTGAACATTTTTGTTCTGCCGCCAGGACATCGCCGCAAAGGTCCAAACGCTCGCTAGAGAGGTGACTAAATGAAACTAAACGATGCAGTCAGGTGGACCGCTATAGCCGTTTCGATCGCCATGCCCTTTACGGTGATTAACATGGTCGAAGCCTATCTGGAAAACGGCTCCGCTCTGGCGCGAGTGTCCGTGATTGAAGTAGAGATGGTGAGGCTGTCACAGCTCAGCGGTGACGTCCGGAGCCTTCCCGCCGCGGAGGGCTCTTTGCTGCTGACAAGACACGGCCTGACCTCGGCCGAAGCGCTCCAGAAGGAGATTGATCGCGCGCGTGCCACCTTTGCTCAGATCCGATCAGACGTTGAAAGCTCCGAGCGTCGTGTCGTGCGCAATACGACCATCAGCATGTTCTGTGTTGCGATCAGCAGCTGGTTCGCGATAACGCTCGCCAACGTTCTGCCTCGCAAACGCGCGGCCGGAACAAGCGCTCCGGTCTGACGATGCCTTTAGAACCGGAGGTGATCTACAGCACCTGTGACTGGGCATCGGCAGCCCAGGAAGCGGCCTTCGATGGCGTCTGCTTTTGCATGCTCGATGACGGCCGCTTTATCAACCGGCAGGCAATGCCAGCCGACACGCCGCACCTGAGCCGATTTGCGCTCTCCGTCGATTTTTTTGAGCAACACATCGCTGCACTGATTCCTGCTCCGCATGCCTCACCGGCCTGACGGGCAACAACTGAAACCAACAACGGAGGACAGCATGAAATTCGCAATCAAGACGCTTTTCGCGAGCGCATTGGCTACCAGCCTTATCGCCAGTGCCCACGCCGCACCGTGGGCGCAGACGCTGGAGGTCACCTGGTACAAGGATGGGAAGGTGATCGATAGCGGCCGACACATTATCGCCGACGCGAGCGGGGTCTCTACATACCTTCACCGCAGCGGACAGGAGGTAGGCTATGCGACGTGCACGGTGACGCCGCAGCAGACGAAGCTGACTGCATCGAGCGTTTTCGTCGGCCGTTCCCTGCTTATCAAGCCGGTGGCTATTGACCTCGACAACGTGAGGCTTTCTGTTTCGGCGATCGACACAGTGCTCGACGGAAAGCACAAGGCCGGCACTGCCTCGTGTACTTCCGAAGTTGTCGATGTCCATGGCTACAGTGCCAATGACCTTGCCGTACAGTTCACCGGCGCCCAGACCGTCGAAGTGCCGATGAACGATCCACACTACCGCCTCGTGCTCAGCCTGCATCCGGAGACGATGTAATCAGCCTCGCCAGGACGTAAAAAGGGAGCCCGAGCGGCTCCCTTTTTTTCGGCTGTCATCCATCATGGATTCGACCCGCCTCGCGCGGACCTTTTTCTTTTGCACTCGGCGCGCCGCACGGCGGCCGCTGCGGACCTACTTGCTGAAGTCAGCCGAGTCGATCCAGCCGTCACTTGCCAGAACGAGGGTCCGCGTTCCTTTGGCGTGCTCCGCCAGTCGCGAGTTGAGCCGATAAGCTTTCTGGACAGCGTCGTCTTTCGCCCATGCCGGCACGTCGACCGGACTGAACGTGAACGACACCTCGGAAATGGTGTGCCCAAGCGCACTACTGGGTTCGGAGAAGCGCGCCACCTCGTCGACCTTGTAGTGACCAGCGCACATCGTTAGTTCGTCCGGGCTCACCAGCGCTTTTTTCCCGGCGTCGGTCAGCGAGTAGGTTTTCGTTGGTGCGGTGAACTTGCCGCCTAGCCAGCCCTGCTTTTCCATGGTTCCATCGGCGACGGTCAGCAACCCCGCGTGTGCCAGCACGTCCAGCTGACTTGTAGCATCGGCGTTGGCCTGATTCACGCTTGCCTGAAGCCCCGCAATCGTGGACTTCGGCTGCAGCGCCACCACGAGCGGATACTGCCGGTTCTCGGCCCCCACCACGAACGGCTGGACCGGGATGCACTCCCTCGCGAAATGAGCATTAACCGCCTTTGCGAAATTGCCGTTGTTGGCGTCTTTCGGGGAGCCGCACGCTGCGAGCAGAACGGCGACTGACAGGGCAGCGGGAGTAGCGAGCTTTTTGATCATTGCTGTTTCTCTTTCTTCGGAAAACGGTGGCGTGGCCACGGTGGAATTACGGCCTGCTAGCGCACGGAACGCTTGTCCGCTTTCAGGCAGCTTGCGCGGGCCGCTCGATTTGGGCCTCAGCGACGAATCGCGAGGCAAAGTTTTTTGAGGTACCGGAAACCATGAGCGTCTCTCGAGCGCGGGTCATCGCGACGTAGAACAGTCGCCGCTCTTCGGGCTCCGTTGATTTCGGGTCCGGGACGATGGTGTCTTCGGATCGCGCGATCCAGACGTGGTCCCACTCAAGTCCCTTGGAACTGTGCATTGTCGTGAGCACAAGAGCGTCAGGTGCGGGCTCGTTGTTGTCCTGCCGCAAGAACAGCAGCCGCTCCGCGAAGGTGCCGCTCAGACGCGAGAGCACGTCATAGGTCGCCTGAATGGTGCGGACGCCGTTTTCCTTTTTCGTGTACTTGAGCATCCACTCGTTCACACCTGAAAGCACCAACGAATAGAACTTCCGGTCGCACAGCCCGCGCCACTCGGCAAGCCGTTTCATGAATTCGCGGTAGTTCGTCGCTACGTCTTCCGGCATGCCAAGTTCGACGAGCTCCGCCCGCGGCTTCTGAACGAGTTCCGCGCCCATGCTCGCGTGCAGCGCTCGAAGATGGTCCGCATGCAGGCCTGAATGCGCCAGCACGGAATCAAGCCCGGTCGCCTTCACGCCTTCGATGATCTCCAGCAGATTGCAGAGCAACGCCCCTTCGGGACGATTGAGGACCGATGCCCCTGACGCGCGGTGATACTTGACGCCATACGAGCGGCAGACGGCCTCGAGCGGGTCAAGGATTCGGTTGGTGCGCGCGAGCACCGCGCAGGTTTTTCCATTGCGCAGTAGCGGCGCCAGCGCCTCGATGGCGGCTTCGGCTTCCACGTATTCGTCGGCGTGCCTGGAAGCCTCGACCCGGCCGCCGATGCCTTTTTCCGCCCGCAGCACCTTCGGGATGCGGTCCGGATTGTTGCGAATTACCCGGTCGGCCGCCGCGAGGATCTCCGCGCGGCATCGATAGTTGCTGCCGAGCACGACGGGCTTCGCCTCGAATTCCTTGATGAAGGCTTCCATGCCGCGGTAGCCGAGCGCCTCGCGAAAAGCGTAGATGCTCTGATCGTCGTCACCCACGACTGTCACGACCGAGCCTGCCTTCGCGTGAAGTTGGATCCAGCGGTACTGCAGCGGGTCGGTGTCCTGAAACTCGTCGACGAGCAGGTAGGTGAACGGATACGGCAGGATCGTGCCGTTCTGCATACCCTCAACGGCGAGCCGCAGCATGTCCTGAAAATCGATCTTGCCGTTGCGCGCTAGCGCTTCCTGATAGGCGCTGTACAACTGGCCATCGGCGCTGTTGACGTCGCACCGGCCGAAATTCGTCTTGATCTTCTCGATCGTCGGGATGACGTCCTCGGCCTTTCCTTCAAGCCCAAGATCCTGCATGACGCGGATCAGCAGTCCCAGCCTGTCGCCGTCGCTCGCAATATCGAGCGAGCGGCCGCCGGGACGCTGAAGCTGCTTGTACGCGAGTGAATGGAAAGTGCCTGCGATCAGGCGCTTTTTCACTGCCTTGCCTGCCACCGTCAGTATCCGTTCACGCAGCTCGACCGCTGCATCCTTCGAGAACGTCACCGCGCCAACGACCGCCGCCCCTTCCTGCAGGAGCAGCGCGGCCTTGGTGGCGATCGTCTTCGTCTTGCCCGCGCCGGGGCATGCAATCGCCACGCAGTTCTGGCGCAACTGGGCGACTTCCCGCTGCTGCGGATTGAGTTCGTCCAGCACGACGCCCCCTTACAGGCCGCGGACCGTGGTCATCAGGCGCAGATGCGTCATGTAACCGCGAACGCCCAGCGGGTTTACCTTCTTCAGGAAGTGCACCGTTTCGTCGTCGACGTCAGACTGGTCACGAATGCCGTTCCAGACCATGAAGTCGAACTGGTCCATCACCTTGTCAAACTTCATGATTGCCGACAGCACGCGCATCGAAAACCGCGAATACACCTCGACCGTCATATCGAGCGCTGGCATGGGGATCGACGGCTCAAAGACGAACTCGCCGCCCTCGCGAAGCTCGGCCTCCTTCGTCTCGCGAAAGCCCACGGCCACGCGCAACGACTCGTCCACGTATTGTTCGATCGATTTAATCTGCTTTTCAAAGAAGTTGTTGACCGCGTTCTTGTCACCTTCGCCGAATGTCGAGTCGCCGAAACGCTGCATGTTCACGCTCATGCGGTTAAGGTACGGCCACCATTGCTCGAACAGCGGCTTCAGGCGTGTGTGGTTCAGGCGGACCTGCGCCGGCACGACTGCCGCGCCGGAAAGCTGACGCTCCATCAGCTGTCGGCCGAGTTCACGGCGGCGCTTGATGATGGCGATACGCTCGCTGGCCGGCAGATCGCGGAACAGCTTGCGGGTCTTCTCAACCTCGGCTCGCTTCATGTTCGCGTCATCGGGCGAAATGACACCTTCCTTCTGCAGGCGGTCCGCGTCCGCCGCCATCTGCGTCAGCTCGCTCTCAATTTCGCGCTCGCCCTCAGCGGCGACGTCAGGGCCGCCCTCACCGCCAGCCTGCAATGCTTCAGCGTGGGCGGTCGCAGTCGCCGCCTGCGCATCTGCGGCAAGCGTGTTTTCGAGTTCGGTATCTACCACAGTGGTGCTCATGCCCGTTTCTCCTTGGTGGACCTGTGTCATTTCATCGTTGGTAATCGGGCGCGCGCATCGCGTCCCCACAACGCAATTGTTGCGGCGTCACCGGACCCGGAGCGCCAGAAACAGGCCCTATTTCGGATGCCTTTACGGGTGAGCTCGCACTTCTGCCCGCGATCGACGGGCAAACAAGGGCTACGGCTTGCGAGCGCAAGCCGGGAACACTCGAGGAACGAAGAGGAGGGAAGCCGAGCGGAAGGGAAGCAGGCGGGAGGCCCCACCTGCATTGGGGTGAACTATCGGGCCGACTGGAACGACTCAGCCGCTTTCCAGAGCAGTGCGCCGAGCAGGGCGGCAACGGCAAGCCAGTAGCCTGCAAGCACCGGGACCGGCGCGAGCAGCACGCCAAACAGCGTGCCGGTCACAATCAGCAGGCCATGACCTGCGAGATGGAAAGAAAGCGGGCTGACAAAGCCGGCAGCGGCCGCCTTGATTTTTCTACGTGCCGTACCGTCAATAAACATGCCGAGCGCGAAACACAGCGTGCCCACGATCCACATCTTCATCACCATCGCACGGAACATCGCACGGTACGCGAGTAGCCAGAAGTTTTCTGTCCACGTGTGCGCGAAAGTTGACATCCCGCCGTCGTTCAGTCCGCCGACGTTGCCCGACGCGGCCAGCGTTCGATGCAGCAGACCGTTGTCGACGAACAAACGCTTGAACAGCTCGTTCGCCGAACGCACCGCGGCATCTGCCCTTTCCTGCCCGACCGACCCGACAAGCGACTCGGTCTCAACGTCCGGCACTTCAAACAGCTTGCGGTCCGGGATCGCGGGCATCACGGCGATCGACAGGATGGGCACGAGAACAAACCAGACTTTCAGGTGCGATCCAAAACGGCTAGCCATGAACGAGCCTCACGATGGCGAGAAGCGGAATAGCAGCGATCGCCAGCAATCCACCCCAGAAAAGCTGCGGGCGATTCACTGCAATGGACGCCAAGGCGTAACACCGTGCGCCCGCGCCCCATGTGAACTCTTCCGGCGGCGTCGCATCGGGCTCGTCGAACGCGTCCGCCGTGTCGAGCGCGCGCCGCGCCACGTCGTAATCAACCCGGCACAACTTCGCTATTATCGTAGCGGTGAGCGACATCGTATTCCTCGAAGTAACGGCGGAACGCCTCGCCTTGCAGCACGCGCGACGCCAGTTGGAAAGCTGCGGTGCGTTCGGTGATGTGCTCCGGGCAACGCTCATCCACTACCTCCAGCTCGCTGTTGTGATGTCGTTCCTCGAATGCGGGAATCGGCTCCAGCATCGGCGACCAGACGCTGACCTTGTCGCCCCGGCGAGCCACGTAGCGGCGCGCATAGAGCGATTTGGCCGGCTCAAACAGCCCCTGTATGAAAGCCACATGCTGATCGCCTGTACGCTTTGCCCGCTTGAATGAGGCGAGTGCAGACTCGATCATTTCTGCCGCGAGCGGCCCTTTGTCTCCAACGAAGCGCTCCCCCACGAAATCGGCAACCCGCGAGCATGCAAGCTCCAGATCCGGCGCGACGTTGAAAATGGGGATAAGCTTGTGCGAGAGCTTGTGATCGCGAATGATGTTTTTGAAAACAGCGGACATAGTTTGTAGTTCAGCCTTCAATAATAGGAATTCGGCCCTGGTAGACGGCACCGCCCGAGATGCGCATGAAATACTGCAGGTTCGGCAAACGATGAATGAGCGGCATCGGAATCAGTGGCACCTTCTCAAGCTGAAGCGTGCGTGACTGCGATCCACTGAATTCCATCGCATGAGACTCGGTCGTGGTGTTCGTGCTGTTCGAAATGTTCACCACCCGAATCGCTGTCTCCCCCACCTTGTCCGAGAACCACTTGGCGGTATCGCTATCTTCGAGTCTAAGGATGACCTGGTTGTTCAGGTTGCCCAAAACCTGCAGCATTTTGGCAGCGTTTCCGAGTTTGGCTTCAAGGTCGGCACGCGCCTGGAACGCTACAAACGCCTTGAACCCCGCGCCCCGCCCCTTGTTCAGGATCTGGATGACCTGTTCGTTGATGGCTTCCGCAATCTCGTCAATGATCAGAACGACATCAGGCTTTTCCGCGTAGAAGTTGTAGATTGAGCCGCAGACCGCCGCGACGTCGGAGAGAGCCATTGAGGCAATCGCTTTCTGGACAATGTTGTTCGATAGCGAGTCGAGGCCCATGTACAGCACGGCCTTTTGTTTGATGATCTTGTCGATGTCCCAGATCTCGCGCTCGTCGTCGAAGTCGTCGGCCTTCGGCGCCAGCATCAGCCCCGTCTCACCGGTGGCAAGCATCTGTAGCAGCGGGAGCGCCGACGCGATGATCCGCATGTAGTGCTCGCGGTCGTGGGTGTGCGTCGCGATCAGCCCGTCGATGGTTTCGTGCCCGCGGTCGTGCGCAGCGAACCGGTCCATGTAGAGCTTGGCCATTCCGTCGACGAGCGAAACGTCGTTCTTTCGAACCGAGTCCTTGACCGTCTGCGCGACCGTCAACTCCTCCCAGTTCGCCAGTCCGTTTTCGAGGAAGAAGCGGCGCAGCGAGCGATCCAGCAGAGTACCGATGCCAGACTGCGCGTATTTCAGGATCGAGCGCAGATTAGGCTTGTCACCCACGTACAGCTCCCCCTTCACGGCACGGTCAATGAAAAGGAACGCGAAGTCGCGGAACGGCCCCTCTTCCATCAACTGCGCGATGCGCGACGGGATTTCTGACGGCTGCGACCAGTTCTCAAGCGGATTGAGACGGATAGACTCGTGTGGCTTGGCTTGATTGAAGTACAGGAACTTGCGACCAGCGCGTGCGCACTCTTTCTCAACGCGTTTCTTCCAGTCGTCGTCGTTTTTAGGGTCGACGATGATTAGAACGTCTTTCGGGTTGTGGATGACCTGCGTCGAAATCACCTCATACGTGCGGGTCTTGCCCGCACCGGTCGTGCCGCCAACGAGCGTGTGCCCGCCCATCGCCTTGTAGTGGAACGGCACGCGGACCTTTTTCGGCTCCATGCCGTGAATCCACGACGAGCCCTGCGGCATCCGATCACGGATGCTGTCGCGCGGCGCGAAAAGCCGCTCAATGCGCCCTTCGGTCTTCCGGCCGAGTTCCGTCTTGTTCAGCCACTTCGGCAACGACGGGATGTCGGTCACGGGCATGCGAAGGATGTCATGCGCGATCTGTGTGTGCTTCTGGGTCCATTCGAAGCCCGTCCCCAGATACATCGAGTCCTCGCGCTCGCGCATCTTGCGCTGCAACTCCAGCAGCTTGCCAATGTGAATCTTGCTAAGCCACTTCGTTGAGATCGCCATCCGAAAACTGAGCGCCCGCCACACCTGAACCGCACGAACCGCGAGCATCGCGAAACATGCGAGCGCGAACGCCCATCCATAGGGCATGCCCGATGCGAAGATGCCCGCGATTGCGACCGGCCAGACGATCAGCGGCCGAAATTCGTAGATTGGCCGGAAATGGTTTATGTAGTTCATGCGGGCCGCTCCATGATCAGGCGGCCAGCACGTTCAACGATGCAGATGTCGTTGCCGGCAGCGCGCAAAAGAAGCGTGCGCTTCCTTAGCTGCTCAACGAGGGTGTCACTCGTTATTCCGTAGCCGCCGATCAGACGCTTCTTCACGGCCAGTCCCTTTTCTTCCCAAGTCACCTTGGCTCTCCCTGTTGCAACGTCGCCGGCGAGCGCGCGGAAGAACTCCCGCAGCATCGCGGACCCCGGTCCCAGAATTTCCGTTAGCTCCTCCTCCGTGGGTCCGGCGCGCGTTTGACGCGAAGCTGAGGGAATCCCCCCGGAGATCCGCGAGGGGTCAACCGCAGCTGTGGGTGTGACCACCTGTTCAACGGGCCCAGTGGCGGCCGCGCTGGCGGTCTGGGCTTCACTGCGCTCCAATGCATCGAGCAACGACTGGGAAAGCCGCGGACCGCCCGCTACCGCGCCAGGAGCCGTAGCGGCGGGTGCTGGCGGCAGTGCTGTCGACGGGGCGTCGGTCAAACTGGCTGACGTCGTCGCCGCCGCGGAAGTCGCGACCGCTGTGCCCGCCTGTTCCGGTGGCGCCGCAACAGGCGCGACCTGCGGCTGAAGCTCCAGCGCTACGTGCACTGCTGACGGCACATCAAACTTCACAGGGGCGAAGACCCCGCGCTGCGCTTTTCGCTCGAACTCGACCGAGACATCCATCGCCTGGCGCACCACCTTGTGCACCAACGCTTCGAAGCCCTGCGGACTCTTTTCCGGATTGATAGCACCGAAGAGATCGGCCAGCACGGCGTTATCAAGCCCCGACAGCAGTTCGGGCGTGATAACGGTCTGCGCGAACATTGCCGTACGCATGCGCTCGCCCTTGAGCGGCGCAGCGCGGCGCTGCACGAGGTAGTCGCCCTCGCCGATCCAGTTGCCGAAAGCACCATGTGCCGCCGGGCTCCATGGCGTGCGGTCGGCAACACGCACAAACTCGAAGTGCCTGCATGGCTCGTCGAGCGACGAACAGGCTGCAGCAAGGAAAACCGCATAGATGTATTGCGGCTCCAGCCTGCGGCGTTTGTCCGACGTCATGTCGGCGGCGAACTTTTGCCCGCCGGCGAGGCGCATCGCGTAGAAGGTCGATTCGATGGTCGCGCGGAAAGCGCCACCCGGCTCAGCGTGCAGCTCTGGCGTAAGCGGCATGGACGAAAACCACGCGGCGCACCGGCGCAGGACCGAAAGCCATTTCCGCTCGAACTCGGCTTCCGTGCTCTCGTTGGCGCACTGCCGTACTAGCTCGATCCGCTTCGCGTGGGTATTCAGCAAGTCGTTCACGACAGCCGGGCGATGGGAGGCGGTCATGGAATGAAGCTCCGGGCGAGCTTCAGCGCACCGGTACCGGTCGCGCCAGCGCCACTGCCAAACATACCAGCGAGCTTCGGAATTTCAAACGACAGCAGCAGAATGAAAACGGCAAGATCGAACGCGTACGCGCCGGTCGCCGTTGCGCCGCTGGCATTCGTCGCCCTTTGGACCGCGGTCGAGATATTGGAACCGAGCAGCTTGATCAGAACCGCGACCATGACAATGTACATGCCAGAATGGATCATCCAGTCGAGCCATTTCATGAAGTAGTTTCGTGTGTAGCTCGAAAATCCAAGCGCAATCGCGATCGGCCCGAGAACGATCCCCACTGCCGCCTGAATCTGGCCGACTGCGCTGAAATAGGCAAAGACGATCGAGGCGATCAGTATGACGACGAAAGCCAGGAAGAGTCCGATAGCATCGACCACGGTCCCGGTCAGATCCGTAAGGAGCTTGATGCTGATGAAGCGGGTTTTCACGGTATCGAACATCGTGCCAGCCAGGGTCGCCATCTGCGTCGGAATGCTGTTACTGGACCCGCCCGATATGTGCGTCGCGAGCTGCTCGAACCACGTCCAGAACCCGGCTGCTGACGTGGAATAGCCCAGGTACAGCGCGACGAAGATGCCAAGCACCGCCACCTCTTCGAACAGGTTGACCCATGCCGAAATCGGATGATGCGTTCCAGAAAAACGCACGCCCACGAGGACAAGCGAGATGACGCCCAGCCCCCACGCAAACTTGTTCGCCTCATCCATCACGCTTGCGCTCGCCGCCACAGCAGCGGGAATGATGCCTCCAAGCAGGCCCTGAATCTGGCTGACAGCGTCGGTCGATCCCTTGCCAAAATCCCCGTCGGCGCTTGTCAGGGGCTTCGCGCTCGTCGACGATCCCGTATCCGGGGAGCCGGTCGACATCGTCGATCCGTCCGGAAGGGTCATGTTGTCGTCTGCAAAAGCAGGAGGCGCGGCGAGTGCCAGGATCAGCAGGCAGACACCCAGCATCAGACCGCGCAGACGCTCAGGAAAAAGTTTGCCCACGGTTCACTGCCCCAGCACTTTCGAAGAGCCGATCGTCGCATCGTAGGCCGCGCGCTGCTGATCGAGCTTTGCCTGCAGGGCCGCTTTGGCCGTGTTGCTCGCCTGGTCGCTCGACGTCTTTTGCGCCTGAACGACGCTATCCGCCTGCTGCTTTGACGCCATCATCTGCAACATGTCGCTGTTCTGGCTCGCGACAATGTCCAGCAGGTGCGTCGTGAGTTGCGCGGTCGCTTCCGCAGTCGGCGACATGTTCAGCTGGTCCTGAATTTCCTGGCGGCGCTTGGCAAGCGTGCTCACGTGCGAGATGACGTCGTTGCCCATCTGGAACAACTGCTTGGCCGTCTTGTCGTTGTTGGCGATGAGCGTGCTCTGGTCAGAGAACCACTGCGCCGGCGTCTTGCCCGATTGCGTAATGAGCGACTGAACCTTCGTCGCGTATTCCGCGTTTGACTGCAGACCACCGTACAGCGACTTCAGCGTGTCGGTGTACTTCGACAGACTGCTGATGTCGTTCGTGATCGAGGTCGCCTGTGCGAGCATCGCCGACGGATTGAGGTTCGTAGCCTGCTTCAGCTGGTTCAGCATCATCTGATACTGATACATGATGTTGGTGTCCTGATACACCTCGCCCTTGACCGCGCCAATCGCGGTCATCGTGTTCTGGATCAGGTTCGTCGGATCAATGACCGCAAGCTGCGCGTGGCCCTGTTGAATCAGGCCGAAGGTCAGCGCGGCCGTCGCCGTTGCGGTGCGGAGCAATGTTTTGATCATGGTGAGTATTTCCAGGAGTAAGACTGACGTTATGCGTTTGCTAGGACGTCACGCACGTATGCGTCCTGCCAGTTGTCGACGCCCGACTTCACGTGCTTATCGAGAATCGCCTGAGCGCGACCGTCCGAGCGCAAATAGGCAAGCGATTCCTTCGGGAAGCTCGCCTGCAGCATGCGCGTCTGCGTCGACGTCACCCACAAATAGTCGCGATTGGGCACCGCGTTCGAGATCATCCTGATCTGGTGCTCGGTCAGGCCGAAAATGTCCTTATAGAGCGCCTGGTTGTTGATTGCGTCGCTGTTGGGCAGATAGATGATGTTCGGGATGTTCTCCTTCATGATCTCGAAGTTGGCTACGCGAGCAAGCTGGCCAAGCGATTGCGTCGCCATGAGCAGCGCGGCGTTCAGCTTCCGGATCGTCACCGCCCAGATTTCGAGGCGCGCATAGAATTTCGGGTAAGTGAAGAAGAACCCGGCCTCCTCGATCTCGATCACCGTGTAACGCTTGCCGTCAAGAATCTGCGCGATCCGGTAGAACGCGTAATCCATGAACAGAGCGGCCGCCACCGGGAAGTTCTGGAACAGATCGCCCATTTCGATCGAGAGGTCGTCGGACAAGGCGAAACCGTCGTCGACATGGTCGAAGAACCGGCCGTTTTTCTGCCCCTCGGTCCAGACGGCCAGCCGCTCCCGGAGATCGTCTGGCAGCAGGGTAATCAGGCCAGTCAGCCGCCACTTCTCGCGCCCATAGGCTTTCGCAAGGGTACGGATGCGCTCGAAAATAATTGTTTCCTGCTGGGGCGTGCAGGTGTAATCCTCGCCCTCGATCACGAGCTTGACCCACTCGGCGACGTACGACCAGTGTTTCTCTTCACCGATCAGGGAGAGAGGATTGACTGACGTTGCCGCCTCGAAGCGGCCCGTCGCGTCGATGAACCGTCCGCCGCCGAGCAGCGTCGGGATGCGGGTCGAGCGGTCCTTGTCGAACCGGATGCGGCGCGCGCCATGTCGGCCGGTCTGCGACATCAGATAGTTCAGCAGCACGGACTTACCCGCGCCAATTGGGCCAACCACTAGCAGGTGGGCTTTGCCGCCCGGATGATGCAGGTCAACGTTCTGCAAGGTGCGATGACGCGTGGGCAGACACGTGAGCGGTCCCGTCTTTTTCCCGGACTGCTGCGTCAGCCATTCGTTGACGGTGGATCCTTCGCCGACACTGCACAGCGGCGCAATGTCCGAGACCGCCGGAGTTTCAACGAACTGCAGGCGCTTCTGCTGGTCCCAGCGCCCTGGCAACGTCGAACTCCAGGCTGCGAAAAGGTTGTCTTTCTCGGCAATGACGCCGAAGCCTGCATTGCCAATGACACCGACGACCTGGCGCGTCGCGTCTTCACATTCTTCGGGGGTGCTGCCGTAGACGATGATCGAGATATTTGCGAAACCGTACTGCTGGCCTTCTGCCTCCAGCTTGGCGAGCGCCTCGCTCGCCTCCTTTGCCAGTTGCTCACGGCCTTCGTCGTTCTTCTGCTCTTCCTTCGTGGCCCACTGCTTGATGATCGCGACCGGGTTGAAGGCGGCAGCCTTGTAGAAACCGCGGATCTTGCGGATATATGCGCTCGCGCGCGAGGTGTCGAGGAAGCGGAACATCACACAAACGTCGAGTTCCGCATCGACCTGCGACAGCACATCGAGGGCCGCCTCCTGAAAACCCATCCACTCCTTCACACCGATGATTCGCGCATACACCTTGCCGTGAGCCGACTCGAACATCAGTTGCTCGGCGCCGATGGTGACCTGCGTTTCCGTCAGGTGTGTGTCCAGCATCGTGACCGGATAGCGCATGCGACGCTTCGGCGTGCTCGGATTTGCACGCTGATGCAGGAACGAAAGGGCGTTCTGCAGTTGTAGCCGCTTCATTTTCAGGCGGGTCACACCGCCCGTGAAGCCGTCGATGACCGCTTCGAAGCGCTTGATCTCGTTTTGCAGCTTGGTGAGGTCAAACACAAAGGCGCTCCGGGCAAGCACCATGTCCTTGGCGGCCTCAAACATCGCGACGGCTACATTCTTGCCGCCGACGGTCATGTGGTAACCGATCTTGTCAAAAACACGCGAGAGACCTGTCTCTGGCGTAAACGCGAGTGCGAGCGAATGTGAGTTGCGGAAGTACTTCCCGCTACCGATGTTCTCCTGGTTCACCGCATCGACTCTAGCATCCGCCTCATTGTCGAACTCACCGTCGATGCCGCCCCGGATGCGCCGGTGCGAAACCCGCCACCACGCGGTGACACGGTGGTCGAAATTGCGGCACGCGTGATCGAGGTTGTCGCGCGCGGCCGTGATGTCGCCCGGATTCGGTGTGTCTGCGTCGATGCCATCGAACTCAAACACGGTGACGAGCGAGCCGTCCTTGTCGAGGACTAGCTCTGGCGTGACGAGCGTCATCCACGGCGCGATTTCCTGCACCGCGCGCTTGGTGAATGGCATTTTCAACATGAAAGGTCCTGATCGAATCCGTAAGGGCGCTTGAAGCGCGCACTGAACTTGCCGTGAGGCTCAGGCGCATACACGTCGGGGTAGCGGTTATAGATAAGCATCACCATCCGCCACCAGGGATCTTTCGAGCTACGCCATCGAAGGTAAAAATGGACAATCACGCCGAGTGCAAGGAACGATGGCGTCCAGCTCGTGTAGGTGAGCAATGCCGTCAGGGTGCCGTTGAGAATCGCCAGCATCCGGTCCGCCCCGCCCATCTGGCGGGGCAGCGATAGCCCGCGGCTGACCTTGTGCTGGCGCATATCAGCAGGCGACAGACATGTGGAAGTGGTCTCGCATGATCGGCACAGCGACCGATGCGATACCGAGGCCAATCAGCACCACCGAGAACGTCTTTGCGATATTGCTTTCCGAATTCGCCACGGCGACGCCACCGAGCGTGATCAGCACAATGCCGATGCCGTAGAGGTAAGGGCCGCTGATGAGGTTGCTGATCGTGCAGATGATGTCCGTCAGGCCGGTCAGCGACGAATAGTCGCCAGCTGCCATTGCTGCGGCGGACGCTACGCTTAACAGCGCGCCGACGATGAGTGGCTTGCCTGGCCGCAGCTTCTTCGCGACTGCCGCGGCCGTGCTGAAAAACTTCCCTTGCTTCATTTGATGCTCCCGTTAAAAAACCCGTCGTAGGTCATAGTCGTTGTTACGAAAGCCCCGGATTTCGAGGATTTCGGAGACGTGGCGCATTTCTCCCGTGCGTTTGAAATGCACCACGTAGTTGAAACAATCGGCGATGTTCTTGCGCATGTCCTCCAGCTCCCAACGGGAACCCGGCGGAATGCCAAGCATTGCGAGGCTCTCGAGGCGGCTGAGTGCCGTGGGCCCGTTATTCGCGTGAAGCGAGGCGAGGCCACCGTCGTGGCCCGTGTTGAGCGCCTGGAGCAGGTCATAACCCTCACCGCCGCGGACCTCCCCGACGATGATCCGGTCCGGGCGGAACCGGAGACAGAGCGCGACGAGCAGTTGCGTCGTGACGTTCGTGTCGGCGTTAGAGAGCAGGCGCACGCGATTGGGAACCTGAACCTTCAGTTCCATCGTGTCCTCGATGGTGATAACACGCTGGTCCTCGGGTATCACGCCAAGCAGCGCATTGAGGAACGTCGTCTTGCCGGCTGAAGTCCCGCCGGCAACGAGAACGTTCTTTCGCGACTGCACGAGCGCCTTCAACGCACGCATGAGCGCTTCATTCTCGATGCCTTCCTCGAAATGAATTGCTTCTGCCTCTTCGGGGCGCGCATTCGCCGCAGAGAACGCGCCCATGCTCACGTAGTCGTCGAGCGTCATCTTCGTCTCGCGATGCTTGCGGATGCTGAGCGCGTGCCCGTCGATGGCGGTCGGGTTCATCACAGCCGCGATACGAAGGTTCTTGTGACCCGCGTTGATGATTCCCTTGTCACTGCCGGCGTGGGCAGACTTGTCTACCGACGACGCCAGCGAATGGATCGCCCCTTCGAGATGCTCAGGCCGCAAATCCACGTTCACGCGCGACATCACACCTCTGTGCTCGATCCATACGTTGCGGTGATCGTTGACCATGATTTCCGCGAGGTCCGGCGCATCGAGCAGTTCCTTCAGGGGGCTTAGCGCCTCAAAGAACATAGCGACGGCTTCGGCCTTCAGCGGCTGCAGCTTCAGCAACGGGTTTTCATCAAGGTCGGACATTGAGGCTTTGTGGGCGGTCTAACATGCGACTATTGTTCGTCGCGGACCTCGCGGCCGGGATGCAAAAGCGGGGCTAATTTGCGCGGCTTTCGCTTCACCGCGGGATGCGCCGCGACAAGCGGCGAAACGCATGGCAAACGCAGGTCGCACTTTCTTACCCATGGGCACGCTACTCCCGCGGAAAGGCCCCCGAAAACGTATAGCTTTCCGCCGCACCTTCGGTTTATCTGGTGATTTGAGTAGCACTTCGGACGAAAAAAAACCCGGCACAAGGCCGGGTTGGGTTAAAGAAAATTTCGATTCAATCAGCAGATGACCTCGACGGTTTCGCCGAATGGGGCCCGACGTGCCCGCGTGAGCGGGGTGGTCGACGCCCACAGGACCGGGTAATGCGGCGAGGTCGCCGGAAACGAACCATCCATGTCCGTCAGGTACACGAGAAACGCCGGATTCAAACCATCGGCCGCCACGCGGTTAAACGGATCGGTGAATGCGGTTCCGCCTCCACCGCGCACAGGCTTGATCTCCGGCGAGTCGCCCCGCTCGAACACCTGCACCTGTGTGACCCGCGTATCGCAGTCCATCACGATCAACCGGGCGGGCTTGAGCGTGTGAAACACCGACAGGATTTCCGCATCGAACTGCGCCTGCGTCTCGTCAAACACCGAGCCGCTGGAGTCGCGCACGAAAACCGCGTCGCCAACAGCCGGCGTATGAAGCGAGGGCAGATAGAAACCAAGATGCAGATACCGGCGGTTCGGCGTGGCGAAGCTGTAGTCGGTTGGCGATGACTGCTGCGCGAAGCGGTGAAGCACCGCGCGCCAGTCAACGACTGGCCGTACCGCTTCGCCTGCCATTGCCCGGAGATCACCGGGCAGCTTGCCGCGCATCTGCGCAGCCTTGGCGGCCTGCACAACGGCGACTTTCCACTCGGCCTCCTTCACCGGCTTGTCCGCGCCCTGATACTGTCGGACTTCGCCGCACGACGAGCCGGGCTCCGTTGTAGCATCGGCGGGCCCCTGCCCTTGCTTCGCATCCGGCTTTCCACCTTGCTTGTCGCCCTTGCCCTTTCCTGCTGGCCCCGGCGACTGGCCATCGGATTGCGGCTTCAGTGACGGCTCCGGTTGCTTTTGCTTCGCCTCCTGGGTCAGCACGCCGTAGATCTCCTCGGCGGACTTATCAGCGAAGCGCGCAGCGTTGAGCACGTCTTTTGGCAGGACGAAGCCGGACGCCAGCACGATCGGGTTGATCGCGTAGTCGCAGGCTCCATTCCAGCGACGATCCTCACGCGGACCACGACGCCAGCAGTGACCGTTGGCCACGTGCATAACCTCATGGGCTAGCACGCCGCGCAGCTCAAGGTCAGTCAACGAGTCGATGTAGTCGGGGTTATAGCCAAACGACTCCCCGTCCACCCAGCACGTCTTCGCAGAGCGGTCTTCGACCATCCTGAAACGAAGCGCCAGCGCACCAAAGAAAGGCTGCGACAGGACAAGCTCCGTCCGCTGTCTGGAAATGCGCGGATGGACCGCGCCATTGCCCTGTAACGTCACAGTGCGATCCATACAGCCCCCTTAAGCGACGAGCCGCAACTGGTTGCCCGTCTCCGCCCGCTCAATCTCCGTTTCCGGCGTGATCCCCATGAAAGCGGCCATGAGCCCTTCGATCTCCTGTGCCTTGCTGGCCACCTGGGAACGCAGGACGCGCGACTCTTTCAGGTCTGCACCCGTGTGCACGGCAAGATGCGTCCTTGCCTGCTCGAGGATGTGCGTGAGCTTCGGATCGTTGGCGAAGTTCAACTTCGGCAGCAACGCGCACAGATCGCGCACGTTGTTGGCCACGTCGAGCCGCACATTGCCGGTCGCATACAGCCGGGAAGCCATCTGCGACACCGCCTCGTACAGGCGCTGCACCAGATCCTCGTTCGCCGTGGTGATCGAGGCGAGCACATGCTGGTCGAGTTCGCTTTTCAGCGTCGTCAGCACGTTCTCTGGCAGATCGACGCCAAACTGGCTCGCGTCCGGGAACGGCAGCACGGCCATCTTCACGCCAAACTTCGTGTGCAGCTCCGCGAGGGTCGGGTAATCAGCCTCGTTGAACAGCCCATTGAGTTCCGCGCGCGCGAGTTCCTTCAGGTTCAGGTAGTCGGTGAGGAACACGGACACCGCCAGATCGAACTCGTCTTTTAACGAGCGCATCTTGTCGGCGAACTCCATGTACACCATCGTCGGCAGCAGGCGAACGCCAAGCTGGTCGTACTTCAGCGAGTGATCGTAGAAGTAGCCACGGATGCGGCTGGCGATCGTCAGCACCTCCTTGTAGCTTGGCGCATGCTCGGGCAACAGGCGCTTGTTGAATCTGCCGATGCCTTTCGCGTGGTGACGGTTTTCAACCTCTTCGGTGGCCTTGCCGTCGAATCGACGGGCAACCCAGGTGGAAATCGTGACCGAGCACAGCATGACTTTCGACTGGATGTTAGAGATGTTCATGAGAAAACTCCGTAGAGAAATGGAATGGATGAGGCAAAGAAAAAGGCCCTGGGCGTCGGAAGACGCTTCAGGGCCAAGGGGTTGAACAGCTTAGGGAAAAATTGGTGGCTTAATCGCCTTTGATGATCTTGCCGATCTCACCGCCCTGCGCCCGGATAAAGGCGTGGGAGTTGGCGACAGCCGGCGAGCGTTGCAGCGAATCACGCACGAGCAGAGCAGCGAACTCGCGGTGTCCCGCTTCGATCATCCGCTCGGTGTACGTCACCACGCGATCGAAGTTTCCCTCGGTTGCGCGAGCCGCCAGCGCCGTCGAAATGGCATAGAGCGCCGACGTCTTTTCAGGGATCGGGGCTGAGTCCGGCGTCGCCAGGATGGCGTCCGGATTCGGCAGTTCGCGATAGATCTGCAGGAAACTGACAAGCTCCGTTGCAGCGCCTTCGCCGACCGAGCCCGCGTAGGAGATATGCTCAAGATGCTTCGGCACCACGCCCATCGTCTTCGCGACGAACCCCCAGCTTCGGGGACTCGGCACGTTTTCGATGTCACGCGACGTCTTCTGCACTGACAGCAGATCCTGACGGAAGCGCAGGAATGCAATCAATTCCGGTGGCACGTCTGCACGATTGGCCCAGGCGGACCAGTCGTCGATGGTTGGCTCCAGCTCTACAACCGTGGCAAAGCGCGAAATCACGGGATCAAGAATGCCCGTCACCCCGGCGTTGTCGGTGCGGCGGTTGGTGGCCGCGAGAAACGTGACGTGGGATGGCAGCACGTGCTCACCGACGCGGCGCGCAAGCAGCAGCTGCATCTTCGCTGCCTGAACCGCGGGCGAGGCCTGCCCTAGATCGTCCAGGAACCAGATGAGCGGGCGTCTTGCCGTCATCGCGCGTTCCAGGTCACCGAACGGCAGGAACTTCGCAGTCGCCCCATCGGCAGAAGGAAACGGCAACCCTTTCGAGTCGGTCGGATCTTCAACGACGGGATGGCTGATGAGCAGGTCGTGACCGGTGTCGCGAGCCGTCTGTTCGACGATGTCGCTCTTGCCGATACCCGGTCGACCGGTGATGAGGACCGGCAGACGCCTCGGGACGTACAGCGAGAGCAACTCGGTCAGTTGTGCGGGCGTAACTTTCATGATGGCTTTCCAGAAAAGAGAAAGCCCCGGAAAGACTACGCCCGACGGGACGTGGTCCCTCAGGGGCGATATGTAGATGCCGACGTGTCGGCGGGTCGATGCGTCAATGACGCGGGTGAAGTCCTCAGTGTAGGGAGCTCCCAACCGGCCCGACGCCTGAATCGTCGCTTTTTCATATAGCCTTAGCTTCGCCGCCCCGGCAGCAGGCGAAAAAAAACCCGGCACAAGGCCGGGTTGTCGAAAAGTGTTGAGACGAGCGCTTGTCAGGCGTGGTGCGCCACACGCGCCCGCGCATAGATAGTCGGATGGATGCCTGCGGCCGCACGCGCCGCTTGATGCGCTTCCACAACCCGCTCGCGAGCCTGCTGGGAGCCGGCCGCTTCCCACTCAGCCTGACCGGCTTCATCAAAGCCCGCCAACGCAAAGATCGCGCGTCGCCGCGCGGCAGCACGCACCCCGAGCAGCTTGGCGCCGAACACTTCGCGCACCGTCTGCTTTGAGACGCGATTACGGTCGTCCGGGCAGTCCATGATGTCCAGCAGGTACCGCACATCGCCGCAGTCAATCGCCCCGGAAATTTCGTTTCCGAAAGCGAAGGTTTCGCGTCCATGCTCCAACTGCGCGATATGCATCTGGAGATCGAACGTCCGTTGCGACATCCGCCCCGCCTCGCGCTCCTTGCGAAGGCGCGCCATCTCGGTATCCCGCCGCTTGTCCGCCATGTTCGTTCGATACACCTCGGCGAACTTCGAGACAGGCGTTCCAAGCGGCTGGGGCGTCGCGTACCGCTCAGGCAGGCTGTACGCCTCAACGAGACCGTGGCGGAACAGCAGATCATCGACTTCCGGGTACGTCGGCTTGTTGGGCGCCAGCCGCATAACCATCGCGAGCAGCGCTGCATTGCCCGAATGAATGCCGCCTTTCTCGCGCGACATGACGCTCACCAACACTCGAGCCTTGTCAGGAGACATCGCGCCTCGTAGCTCGGGGACGTCGATCAGAGCCCGGCCCCACGTCACATCGGTCGTGAACCTGTCGGGCAGCTCGCGATATTCCGCGAGCACCGCTTCAGGAACTGGCCACCCTTCAGCAAGCGCATACGCTACGTGCACTTCGTGCCGGCCGTTGAGTTGTCGGGTACGGCCATACTCCGGGCCCGCGTACCGAAACCCGAACCGGCACTCGCACTCGGACTGCAGCAACTCATGCAAACCAAGGTGGCCTCGCCCGTCGGCCGCCGCGTCGATCTGCTCCGACGAAAAGATGAGCCGCGGATGCGACGTGAGGTCGAAAGCGTCATACAGCAGTTTCCAGTGCCAGCGACGAATCTGCCATGCTGCCTGCACAACGCCGTTCGGACGGAAGTATGCACCGTCGATCTCGTCAATCATCGAGAGGAACAGGTCCTGAGCGGCACCCGGTCGGCGCACCGTCAATGTCCCGTTGTAACGGGTGACGGCAACCGGCTGACCGCCATGCATAAGCACGATGTCAGAGGATTCAACGGAGAGAAGGCGAGTGTCGGTTCTGAAGACTGCCAGCACTTCAAGCAGCGTACCGATGGAGAGGGAAAGACCAGCGAAGGAAAGTTGATAACACGATTGCTCCGGATAAAAAAGAAGCGGGCAATCGTTCCCTTGTCGGGCCGAGTGCCCGTAGAGGGTTGAATTGATGGTTGCGCCTTGCGACGCGAGGAAACCGGGTTAAGCGACGTCGATCGCGTTGGCGATAAAGCGCGCCAGTTGCCACGCCTGGTCCGCGACGAACACCTTTGCGCGCAGAAGCGGCATCACGGCATAGCCGCGGCCGACGGCTTCCGGTATTTCCGTGCGCGTGATCCAGTCGACGTGGACAATCCAGCCTTCGGATCTGCCAATGTCAACGGAAACAGCCACGCGGTTCCAGACGCTGTCCGCGGGCCAGACCCGGTCCATGCGCGCACCGTTGGTCGCTTCGTTGGGATCATTCAGCATGTTGGCTGCGACAAGCCACTCCGGCTCAAGCTCCGTACTGCGCAACGCCTTGCAGAGCATCGAACAGACTTCTCCAATGGTCTTGCCTTCAACGTCCAGACGGTCCGGGCACGGCACCGCATCAGCGCGTGTACCGGCGATCGCGGCCACAACGCCTCCGTGCCAGCTTGTCGAAGGCGCAGCAACGGGCTGCTGATAGCCCACAGGCTTTACGAATGCATGGTTCATTTCTGATCTCGAAAAAAGAAAAACGCGCCCGAAGGCGCGTTGAATGGTCGAAAAAGGCGAAAAAAAAGCCGCCCCCGAAGGTGCGGCTCTAGCTGTTTGAAGCGGCGTCAGGCCGCATCTTTAGTCACGTTTGCCCCAAGCGCGGTCATGATCACGCTTACGCCCGTTGTTATTTGTCCAGAGAAAGAATGCTGCAATGGACACGCCCACGACGAGAGTGATGAGATTTGCAACCATTTCAATCCCCTTTCATTTCAACAAAACCGACATACCACAATAGTATCGCAACTATTGCGAGAATCGCGGTGCCGGCGATTGTCGTCGAGTCCAGCCTGGATGCGGCATGAACATAGCCGACCAGGCCGCCCACGGACGCAGCCGACAGAGTATGAAGGAACCGTGCGTTCTGCTGCCGCTGATCCTTCGTCGGATTCAACAGCTGCTCGAAGCCTGACTTCGGCTCATCAGGCACTCCGATTTTCCGAAGCCCGTTCGAATCCACCGTGACAGGCAACGTGGAGCCGTCGTACTCCAGAATAAAAGCCGGGGAACATTCGGTTTCGTCCATCGCGCTCAGCAGGGTCTGAAGACGCGGAGGCAGATGCACCTGTCCCGTTGCCGGATCAAGCGTCACCCTGTCCGTTATCGTCGTGCCGCACGAGTATTCGACTTTGACGTTTGCTAGTTTCATCGGCGACCTCGGGACGAGGTGTCGATGCCACTTGCCAGCCGGAGGCCATCGAGGAACGACTGATAGCCACGCGTCGTCTCGATCTGCTCGAGCGGCACGTAGTTTTCGCCCCCACCCGTAAAGTCCGAGCGGCCGCGGCGCGTGCGGAAGCTGAAGGCTACTGCCTTTTGACAAGGCCGGTCCAGCACGTCGACAAACAGCGTCTCCGTGCGGAGCGAAACACGCCCCGGCGAATTCCGGCGCGACGGCTCAACGACGATTTCGTGGGAACGAAGGCGCAGGTCTTGCGCCACCCGGCGAAGAACGCGCGAGGCCTGCTGCTGGAGAACAACGGCAGCGCCAGCGGATCGACGATCCGCGTAGAACAGCTTGGGAAATTTCATGATGTACCTCGAATAGACGAGGCGACTCCCTTGCGGGGAGTTGCCCCGCAAGGGAAGCGCGCTGGTCAGAGCGCGCGGAGATCAGTGGGTAATCCGGTAACCGGACCCGCTGGAAACGAGATAGACGTGTTCGCCGGGAGCGAACTGCTGATCGTCGACCTGCGTCACAACAACGGCCTGCCCGTTGGCGCGACGCAAAAAGACTTCAACGCCGCTGTGACGCGACATCGCAGCACTGACATGCTGTGAGATGAATCCAGCAGCAGCACCCGAGAGAGCACCCGAAATGTAGCGGCCGCGCCCGTTCCCGATGATCTGGGAACCGAGAAACGCGCTCGCTGCGGAGCTCACGATCGACGTCAGCCCAGAGGAATCGGAACTGGACTCGATGGTGATCTGACGGACTCGAATGATCGTCGCCTGCTCCATCTGGCCGATGTGCTGGACGTCGTAACGCTGATACGTGTTCGGCGAGCCGAAATCCGCACTTGCACACGCGGTAAGGAGGGAAAGAAGGACGACGCTGATAAAGAGTTTGAACATGGTTGCCTCAAAAAAATGGGCAACCACCCGTCAGGGAGGTTGCCCTGACAGGGAAGGAATCTAGTGAGCGAGACGAACGCGCGGCTCGCTCGTGTGGACAGTTACCCACTCTCCGTTCACAAGAACGTCGCGCATGAGCGTGCCGTTTAAAACGTAGGTATGGGTGCTGCCCACGCGTGGCGAGCAGGGTCGAACCGACAGGGTTACCGCCTCGGTGCGGATATGAAGATTTCGAACAGCGGACATGACGTTCCTCGTTGAAAAAAAATGACGAGAAACGCCCTGTAGGGACGTTCCCCACAGGGTCAAAAAGAATGGTTGCGTTACAACGAAAACGGAACGTTGGTAACCGATGCAATCGCGGCAGCAAGAGCTACGACACCAACAAGGAACGTAAGCGTCTTCCAGGCTTCAGCGTCCTGCCGGGTGTACCAGGCGAGGCTGCTGAAGGCATGTTTCAGCGTAGAGGACATGGACAACTCCTGAAGAACTTCGGGAGCTACCCTGATGGGAGGCCCCCACCGGGAAAAAAGAAAAGGCTGACGCGAACGTCAGCCTTTCGATAATCCATTCAACGAGTGAATGGCTGGAGAGAAAAATCGGACGGACCTGTGAAAGGAACGTCTTGCGGTCGATGCGCAGTAGCGCAGGGAATGAAGCCAGTTTATCGGCAACCGTGCCAGTGCCCGACCAAAATGCTCCGGTTTTCCGCCCGTCTCTCGCCGGCGGCGCCGTGCAACGGACGAAAAAAAGGCCAGCACCAAGGCTGGCCAAGCGAGTTCGTTTTTCCCAGGGTGGTCACTACGAACTTGAGAGAGATTTCATTGTATCGGCGCCCCGGCGTAGCATCACACCGAAAAGGCGCGTCATTAGGGCGCGATTCGCTTTAGAGCGGCTAGTCGTGCACCAGGCCAACGATGCGACGCGTTATCAGCGGTGGGCGAGTTCATGGTTGCGCGCCGGCATGAACGCGCGAACGAGTAGATACACGCCCGCCAGGGCGACGAGGATATAAACGATACGTGCGCCAGGCGACCCGGTGCCGAAAATTGCTGCAACGAGGTCGAAGTTCAGGAGGCCCACGAGACCCCAGTTCAGCGCCCCTACAATAACGAGTGCACCGGTGATCCAGTCGACAGGATTTCGGCGGGCCGAGACTGGTCCATTCGATGAGACGGTTGGCATGACTATCTCCACATAAGAAATCAATTAGCGCGGACGCCGGACAGCTCGCGCAAGTAGTAGAAAGTTGTGTCATCCCGCAGCGACCGCGGGGAAACGCGGGCGCGTTGAACTTCGGTCCCTGCTGCGAGCCTCAGCGCAGATTCGCGCCGGCCTGTTGCGGCGATGATGCCGCGTCGTTGATCGAGCCCCGCGTAGCTGCGAATCACGCGGGCTCGAAAGGGGAGCAACGCCCGTGCCGCTAGGCGCCACGCACAATTGCTACTTCTTGGCCTCCATGCCTGCGGCAGAACGCTCGAGGTACTGCGCGGTGATCATCGGGATATGTTCCAGCAACCACTGCGCCATCGCCTGCTCCTGCGGCAGGATACGTTCGCACGCGGCCTTGGTCGCCATATCGCCACAACGGTCGGCGGCGGCGATGAGAGCCGTGTAAGACGCGATCTCCAGATTCTCGAAGACGTAGCTCATATTCGCGCCCTTCACCACTTCGTCAGTCTGCGTCATGCCGCCGACGGCCTGACCAAACGCCATGATCTTGCCGGTCAGATCCTTCATGACCGA